>Ga0137359_10002374_pt1 | contig 15104 bp, 12 predicted proteins | sample Mad1_40_16metaG_FD_108281 | JGI IMG/M metagenome (GOLD analysis project Ga0137359, IMG submission 108281) | Vadose zone soil microbial communities from Angelo Coast Range Reserve, California, USA - Mad1_40_16 metaG | ecosystem: Environmental > Terrestrial > Soil > Vadose zone | place: USA... | reverse complement strand
TTCCGGCGCTCGATCTGTTCGGCAACATCAAAGGCTTGGGCAACCGTGTCAGCCAACCGAACTGGAATTTTTCTCCGCAGGCGGGCATAGCCTGGGATCCGGGCCGCCACGGGCGCACTGTGATTCGGGCCGGGGGCGGGATGTTCTTCGACAACTTCCTGCTTCAGAATGCATATCAGGATCGCATCAGCCGCCTGTCGCAGGGGCAATATTTCCGCAGCCTGAATTTGTGTCCGACGGGATCGGTGCTATTTCCCGACGGCTCGGTTGTAAGTTCCGTGGACGAACTCAACATCGCAACGCAGATTTGCGGCCAGCCTATCGGTAATGTGGCGACGGCTATTGAAGACTTGCAGCAGCAGTATCTGGCGGCGCAGTCGGCGGTCACGAGCGGACCGAACCTTTACTCTCTCTCTAATAGTCTCGCCAACTTCGGCGGCATGCTGGCGCCGAATTTCCGCACGCCTCGGACAGTCCACATGAGCGCTGGAATCCAGCAGCAACTGGGCGAGCGCAGCATGTTCTCGATTGATTACGTGCGGGAGATCGGCACGCAGTACCCGCTGGGGATAGATACCAATCATGTGGGCGATGTGAGTCATCTTGATTCGGCAGCTGGGCTGGCCGCGATCAATGCGACAGTAATGGGCGTTTGCCCGACAGCAGGTTCTGCAGGTAGCGAATCGCAGGCAGCGGTCCAGTGCTACATCAATGCAGTGCCGGGAGCAAGCATCGTCGACTTTGCGCGCAACGGACTTGATTCTTCCAACGCCTTTTGTGGCCCATTTCCATGTTCCGTTGTTAATCTTCCCCGTGCAGCCTTCGGAGGGATCAATCCTGCGGTCGGTTCCAATGTGATGTATTTTCCCAGCGGCCGTACCAAATATGTCGGCGTGCATGCAGTATTCAGAACTTCGGGAGATCGCCTCGCGCGTGGAATCCGGCATTGGGATCTGGCGGCCTCGTACACATATTCGAAGTACGAGAGCAATGTCGCTTCTCCGGACGGCAGCGGCGGGGATTTTTCTCTTCTGAGCCGCGCCGAGGATTACATCAATCCGCACGTCGGCCACTTCGGTTCCTCGGGACTGGATCGCCGCAACATGTTTACGATTGCGCCGACGTTCGACTTGCCGCGCGGGCCTCGGCTTTCGATCATCGCCCAGTTCGCGTCGCCGCTTGAGCTCAGCGCTCGACTTCCGCAGCTGAACGGCGGCGGAGTGGCGGGAGAAATTTTCCGTACGGACGCGACCGGTGACGGAACGGTTGGAGACCTGGTGCCCGGAACGAAGGTAGGGGGCCTCGGCGGCTATTCGGGAAACGACCTCACCAGGGTCGTCGGCTTCTACAACAACAATTACGCCGGCCGTCTGACTCCGGCAGGAAACGCCTTGATTAATCTGAATGGTACGACGCCGGCTCTGTTCACCTCGGACCAATTGTCCAAGCTCGGCGCGTTGTATCCGTTCCTTCAACCGGTGCCGGGCAATACTGCGCAGGCAAAATGGCTGAGGACAGTGGACCTCCGCTTGAGCTGGCCGTTTCGGATCGGCGAACGAGTACGGATCGAGCCTAACGTCGCCGCATTCAACGTGTTCAACCTCGCCAACTTTGGAGGCGCGGGCAGGCAGTTAAGCGGAGTGCTCGACGGTTCTCCGGGCAGCTCGTTGAACGGAGCCAGTACGGCGGGAACGTGCGGCAATTCAAATGCGTTCTGCACTTCGCGTCTTGACCGGATCATGCCTGGGTCCGGAACCTACGGACTGGGAGCGCCGCGGCAGATGGAGTTCGGAGTTCGGATTACTTTCTAGAATGGCGGGACGCTGGCGCCACGGTGGCTCAGGGTCGGATGTGACTGCGTAGGTCCTTCGAAAGTTTCTCAATTCTCTTTAGCTTGTCGATTGCCGAACTCGGCAGCAGGCCTTTCTTCATCTGTTCGATGTCACCAGGAATACTGGACGCGAGGGCTGCCATTTCCTTCGCCTCACGCTCCAACGCGACGGTATCGAGTCGGGAAGCGGTTGCTTTCGGACTCTGTGATGTTGTGTCCGGCGGCACTGCGGGCGCAGGCGGAGTTGGATAGCCATTCCGGTGTTGCCCGCTGGAACCGCCGACCAGAACGACGCCAATCAAAAGAATGCAAAGGCACAATCTACCGCGCATCCGGTATTCCATGGGTCTCTCCAAAGGCTATAACTACCGCGCCATTCTTGTCTTCCGCATCAATGCTGCAACCTTTCCCGGGCGAGTCTAATCCCAACGAAGCATTAATTTGAACTCTTTGTATCTTTTTGTCCGCAAAGGCAATCGGACATACTCGGGACGGCGCATAAAAGAAGCGCCCTAAGCGGGTAGGCTGGCATCCAAAATCAAAGGTTATCGCATTCCAGAAATACCGGAACAGAGGCGAGGTCATGTCTGTCGTAAATCGTGAAGTTGAGATTGCCCTACCCGGTGCGATGCTCTCCCGTTTGGCGGATGCTCGCCGCATGTCAGACGCGTTGTTTGACATCGTTCGTCCGGACTCTACCTATGAGCGCCCTATCCCGGAGCGGCACAGGATTGTCTTTTATATCGGACACCTGGAAGCCTTCGATCGGAATCTACTGAACGGAAAATTGCTGTCGCTGCAGGACCCTTCTCCGGATCTCGATCGGCTGTTCGCCTTCGGAATCGATCCCGTCGGAGGCGGTCTCCCGACTGACCAACCTTCCGATTGGCCCGCTCTCGCCAAGGTTCGGAATTACGTGGATCAAGTGCGCAACGAACTGGATGAGGGGCTCGCAAATCTTCAGAATGCAGTCGAAGGTGACTTCCCGGCTGCCCTGCTATTGGATGTCGCGATCGAGCATCGGTTGATGCATGCGGAAACTCTCGCGTACATGCTGCATCGTTTGCCTTATGATCGTAAGAGCGCGCCTGCTGGCGCTCCTCAGTTGAATCCTGCACCTGTCCGACCTGGTATGGTCCAAGTTCCGGCCGGTCTTGCCACTCTCGGTTTGTCTCGCAACGGCGACACGTTTGGATGGGACAACGAGTTTGAACGGCACACTGTTGATGTCGACGCCTTCGCGATCGATCGTTATAAAACGACGAACTCCGAATATCTGGAATTCATCAACAGTCGCGGCTACGACAATCGCACATTGTGGAGCGACGCGGACTGGGCGTGGAAGGAATCGAATCGTATTTCGTATCCCGCGTTCTGGCGTCGAGATGGAAACCAGTGGCTTTGGAAGGGAATGTTCGCCGAGATTCCGCTGCCGCCGGATTGGCCGGTTTACGTGAGCCACGCCGAGGCCAGCGCTTATGCGCGTTGGGCTGGGAAGAGCTTGCCGACCGAGGAGCAATGGCAGCGTGCGGCGTATGGAGCGCCGGGCGGCCAATCCAGATGGTATCCGTGGGGATCGAAACCGCCCAATGCGACGCTCGGCAATTTTGATTTTGAAAACTGGGATCCAGTTTCTGTTGCAGCCCATCCGGGCGGCGTCAGCGCGTTTGGCGCTGAAGACATTTTGGGCAATGGTTGGGAGTGGACTTTCAGCGTGTTCGCCCCCTTTGCCGGATTTGAGCCGTTCCCGTTCTATCGAGGATATTCGGCGGACTTTTTTGACGGAAAGCATTACGTGATCAAAGGCGCCTCGGCGCGCACCGCTGCCTGCATGTTGCGCCCATCGTTTCGCAACTGGTTCCAACCGCATTACCAGTACGTGTATGCGGGATTCCGTTGCGTAAGCAACCAGCTCGGATGAGGACTGCATGATCTTGCGACAAGCTGTTACTACCGATCCCACCTCTGAATTTGCCGCAGAAGTTCGTGACGGACTTCTCGGCGCCAGCCAGAAAGAATTGCCGTCGAAGTATCTCTACGACGACGTCGGTTCGGCTTTGTTCGAAGTGATCAGCGTGCTTCCCGAATACGGGTTGACTCGCGCCGACGAGCGCTTGCTGCGGGAGAATGCAGGTGAGATCGTGTCGCATCTCACGTCACCGGTGCTGGTCGCCGAGTTAGGCAGCGGCAGCGGGAAGAAAACGCGTTACCTTCTCGAAGCCCTCGACAAGCGCCAGCAGACGCGGTATTGCCCGATCGAAATTTCCCACACCGCGCTGACCATGGTGGAGCGGGAACTGGGCGACATCGAACACATCAGCATCGTGGGTTTCGAGCGGGAATATCTCGATGGACTTCTCGAAGTGGCGGACAACCGCCGTGCGGGCGAGCAATTGCTAGTGCTGTTTCTGGGAAGCACGATCGGAAATTTTGATCGCCCAGCTGATATAAAGTTCCTGCGCGCCGTGCGCCGCATCCTGCAACCGGGAGACGCGCTGCTGCTCGGCACCGACCTGATCAAACCGACCCCGCAAATGCTCGATGCCTATGACGACAGCCTGGGCGTGACTGCCGCCTTTAATCTGAATTTGCTGGCCCGCATTAACCGCGAACTCGGCGGCAATTTCGTATTGTCGCAATTCGAGCACGAAGCGCGTTTCAATCCGGAGACGCGCAGCATCGAGATGCACCTCCGCTCGATGCGCCGGCAGAACGTCAGCATCGCTCGCGCCGGACTGACGGTGCCCTTTAGTGAAGGTGAAACCATCTGGACCGAAAGCAGCCACAAATATTCCCGCCCCGAGCTTCTTCAACTCGCGATGGCCGCGAGTTTCCGCTGCAAGGAACAATGGATCGATGAGGAGTGGCCCTTCGCGGAGACCCTGTTGGTCGCACAATAGAAGCTACTGACTCCATCCAACAGCCCTTCTGTCGCGCGCGTGTTGACCGTTCTTTCGCGAGCAAATTACCATGACAGCGTTCGAGGAGGGTTATGGCTCAGCAGATCAGGACTACTGGGGCGTCGACCAATTCGAAAAGACGCTCCACTCGCTGGATTTGGGCCCTGGTGGCTGTACTGGTGGTTGGCGCGATTGGCACGTTCGTATACCTGCGAAAACAGAAACCTGCGAAACCTCCCAAACCCGCTGTGCCGAGGGTAGGGAAGGCTGTGCAGATCACAAACGACGGGTTGCCTAAGAGCGGACTCGTCGCCGACCGGAATCGCCTCTATTTCAATCAGAGCTCGGCCCACGGGTGGGCGCTGGCAACGGCCTCTCCGGTCGCAGGTAGTTCAACGACCGTGTTGACCACGTCCATTGCCGACACCATCGTGCTGGATGTTTCGCCAGAATCCGAATTCCTAGCATCTTCGGGCGGGAAGAAGCCCGGAGCTGGCGACTTGTGGATCGTGCCTGCTGCGGGCGGTGAGCTGCGCCGGTTGAACATTCGGGGGACGGCGGCCGCCTGGGCGCCGGACGGAAAGATTATTTTCTCGCGGGACCGAGATTTATTTCGCGCGGAGCATGATGGAAGCAATCCGGTAAAGCTCGCTTCAGCCCCCGGCCCCATTGTCTTCCTCAGGGTTTCTCTCGATGGATCGCGGATCCGACTTACGGTTGGAGATCCGACTTCCAGATCGACGATTTGGGAAGCACACGCGGATGGGAGCGGGATGTTGCCTGTGCTTCCTCTTCCCGGCGGCCTCCCACAGGTTTGCTGCGGAAACTGGACTCCGGATGGAAGGTATTTCGTTTACGAAGATGCAGGCCAACTGTGGATCGTCGCCACCGCCCGCCAGGCCTCAGGCCGATTCAGTATGCCGGTCCAACTGACGTCCGGGCCTTTGACCTATCATTATCCTGTGCCAAGCCGCGATGGCCGACACTTGTTTGCCATTGGTGCGACTCCGGACACACAAGGGAAAAATACGACCGCGCAGGAAGTCTATACGTTCGATTGGCAACTGCCCTGACCGGTGATGGTTTCGCCGCGAGTCAGGAAAGTCGAGCCATCGGCAGACCAGAGATGCCGCGTAGCGGAAATGTCCTGTAATTAAACCGGCGGGAAAAACAGAGGGCGAAGCCTAAGGCCTCGCCCTCGTTCAAGATGCTACAGGTAATTACGGCTTGTAAACTCGGTAGTTTGCGTTGAAGTACCCACCGAAACCGCCGCCGTCTGTGTAGACGAAGGTCTGGACAGTGTGGGTCCCAAAGGGAACGGTAATGCCCTGCGAAACCGAGAACATAGCATAGTTCCCGGAGGCCAGCATTTCACCATTGAAGTAGCAACCGTTCACAGAGGCGCCGTCTACGTAGAAGCAAATGGCGACCCGTCCGCCGCTAGCATTGGCGCCAATCTGCGCCCACTGGTCGGCCGAAATAAGGCAGTTTCCGGCCGTGCCAGGGCAAACGACATTGTTAGCAGCGTCAACGGCGGTAAAGCCAGCCGCGTAGGTGACGTTGTTTACGACGCTGTTGTACGTGCCCTTGAGGGTATGCTTCACCAAGGATGTGGGAGCAGCTTTACTGACGGCTTCGCGGCCGGAGACGTTAGAGGATTGCGCCCAGAGGGAGCAGGTCGCAAGGACAAATACTGCAAGCGTTACCACGACGAACTTTTTCATCGAATATTCTCCTGGAAGGTTAGTTTCTACTGATTGGAATTTCTTAGTTTTCGATCTTTGCGAACCGGACTTGGGGAGAAGCCCGTTAAGTGAAGAGGATCATCGTATAGGTGGGTTAAGTTGTCAAGAGAAGAGTACGGGTCCGTTGAATAATTTTTGGTTCGAGTGCAACAAGTTGCACTTCATCAGGAAGAAAATGAAGAAGAATGCAGAAGAAGAATGCAGAGGAGTGGCGAGTGAGTGTATGGTGAAACACAAATTTACCGAAGACGTGGCAGCTCTGACTGATCTTCGAGTCGACAGTCCTGCCTTCGCGGCAGCAAAGGCGAGTCTTAACCGAGGCATTCCTTGCGTAACAGTGAGCGGGTAACGGCGGGAATCTTGTGTCCGGCGTGAGGCTAATCTAGAGTGGCATTCAGCGCGTCTTTTGGCGCGCTTCTGAGGTATCGGGCGTCCAGCGTCGCCACTCCGGACGCCCCTAATTTCTGAAATACCACGTGTGGAGGCGCTCCTCTTGGGTTGACCTTAGAGGAGCACTTCACTCTTGAACCTGGCGAAACCGCTGCAGCCAACCGCAAGCCCTTATGCTTGCAGACTCAGAGAGCCATTCTGAGCGGCGCGATTCGAAGCGGTTTCCAACAAGTTCAGTACCGATTGATAATTCGTGTTTGCGCCCTGAGCGTTTGCTCCGGCGCTCTCACTGGTCGAAGTGGATCCTGCTGCGTTGCCGATGACCTCAGGAGGGCCGCTCGGCCCAGTCCCCACCGACGTCGGCGGGTGAATGAGCGTGGGCGGTCCCGGGGGGAAGGTGCCCTGTGGAGGGATTGGCGTGGGGGGGCCTGGCGGAAGTCCGCCTCCGCTGGAGATGCCATGGGCGAATGTGCTCGCGAGGTCCGTGAGAGCTGCCTGTGCGCCTGCCAGATCTCCGGAGGCGAGAGCCTGGCCGATTGCCGCGAAGTCTTGCGCCCGATCCGCTCTGTGGAAAGTCTCCCCGTTGCGAAGCGGACCATTCTGGCCGAGCGCGACCAGAGCGTCGAAAGCCTGCTGAGCGGCGTCTGCGTTGCCCGCGAGTAGCGCTTGTCCCAATTGGTCGAGACCGGCTCTTCGTTGCTGCCAGAAACCGTGCGACTGATTAGTCAAGTCGGCCCCGGCAATGTCTATCTGCTGCGCGCTGGTGATCGGTCGAAGATCGGGCCGCCGACCATGATTATTCTGGAGCGCCTGAAAAAGCGAAACGTTGGAAACCGCCTGTATGGACATCATTTTCTCCCCGAGTACAAAATGAAACCAGCGGTGACGACTTTGCCACCAGCAGTTTTCATCGGTCATCTACGGGATAACTTTAGAGAAACGCTGGAGTTACCGACGTACCGCGGCAAAAAAGACCGGGTTGAGATAGGCAGCCGGGGAGGTTTGAGGTCCTGAAAATGGCCTTTGGGCTGAAACTGAAGGCTGATAGCTGACGGCTGAGAGCTGACAGCTTAGGCAAAATCTGGTGCGCCCGGAGAGATTCGAACTCCCGACCTACAGCTCCGGAGGCTGCCGCTCTATCCAGCTGAGCTACGGGCGCACGCCATTCTTCACAGTTTACCTGCTTCGCTGGGCGGCTATCAAACTTCAGCAGCCGTCCACCTTCCAAAAGCGTTCCTGAGAGTAGCCCATTCGCAGAACCCGGTTCTTCGGATCATGACGCTTGCCGCAATTAGGACAGGGAATGAAGCTGCGGATATGCGTGCCCTGGCGGTCGAAGTCCTCAGCAATGGCAAAAGTCGTGCCGCAACTGCATGGGATGAGGAACATGCGGGGATGCTTCTGCTGTTCCTCACGCTCTTTGACCCTCTGCTTCATCAACTCTCTTCGACCGTAGCCAAAGCTTTCTTACGTTTGTTCAGCTGGAGGCCCTTCTTTCGCAGGCGCAGCGACTTGGGTGTGACTTCGACGAACTCGTCGTCGGCGATGAACTCGATGGCCTGCTCGAGATTGAGCTGGCGGTGTGGCACCAGGCGCACGGCTTCGTCGGAAGTGGATGCGCGCATGTTGGTAAGTTTCTTCTCACGCACCACGTTGACGTCGAGATCGGTATCTTTCGCGTTCTCGCCGATGATCATGCCCTCGTAAACCTCGATGCCCGGCCCGATGAACATCTCTCCGCGCTCCTGGAGATTGTAGAGAGCATGCGAAGTGGAAACTCCTGCACGATCGGCAATCAGCGCGCCGGTCGGACGATGGGGAATTTCTCCTTGCCACTCCGTGTATCCATCGAACAGCGAGTTCATGACGATCGTGCCGCGAGTATCAGTCAGCAGCTGGCTACGTAGTCCGATCAAACCACGGCTGGGCACGCGGAACTCGATACGGACGCGGCCGTAGCCGTGGTTGTGCATGTTCTTCACTTCGCCCTTGCGTGAGCCAAGCTGCTCCATGACCACGCCGATGTACTCCTCCGGGATATCCACCGTGAGGTGCTCGACCGGCTCCATCAGCTTGCCGTCGATGCGCTTGGTGACGATCTCCGGCTTGCCGACCATCAGTTCGTAGCCTTCGCGGCGCATCATTTCGATCAGGATGGAAAGCTGGAGCTCGCCGCGGCCGAGCACTTTGAATGAATCCGTGCTGCCCGTTTCTTCCGTGCGCAGCGAGACGTTGGTTAGCAATTCTTTTTCCAGGCGATCGCGCAGATTGCGCGAGGTCACATAGTTGCCGTCGCGTCCGCAGAACGGAGAAGTATTGATGGTGAACAGCATGGCGATAGTCGGCTCATCAATCACGATTGGCGGAAGCGGAGCGGGTGCCTCCGCATTGGTGATCGTCTCGCCGATGGTGATGCCCTCCACTCCGGCGACAGCCACGATGTCGCCCAGTTCAGTCTGCGTGATATCGGTGCGCTTCAGTCCCGCAAAGCTGAACAGTTTGGTGATCTTCGTTTTCTGTAGCGAGCCGTCGAGCTTGGCGATGGCGACATCCTCTCCGGTGTGCATGGTCCCCGAGAACACGCGCGCGATAGCCAGCCGTCCAAGATAGTCGCTGTAATCGAGATTGGCGACGAGAATTTGCAGCGCCCCGTTCGGGTCGCCGCTGGGAGGCGGGATCCTCTCGACGATCGCATCGAATAAAGGCCGGAGGTCCTCCCCATTGCCACCCTGATGCGTCGAAGCGGTGCCCGTCTTAGCATTGGTATACAGGACAGGGAAGTCGAGTTGTTCTTCCTTGGCGTCGAGATCGATAAACAGATCGTAAATCTCGTTGAGAACCTCCTGCGGACGCGCGTCCGGACGATCAATCTTGTTGATGACAACAATCGGCTGAAGGTGTGCTTCGAGCGCTTTGCTCAAGACGTAGCGAGTCTGCGGCAGCGGGCCTTCACTCGCGTCCACCAGTAGCATGACGCCGTCGACCATCTTCAAGGCACGCTCGACTTCGCCGCCAAAGTCGCTGTGGCCGGGCGTATCCACGATATTGATCTTGGTGCCCGCGTAGAAAACGGCCGTGTTCTTGGCGAGGATGGTAATCCCGCGCTCGCGTTCGAGCTCGTTGGAGTCCATGACGCGCTCGGTCACAGCCTCGTTGTCGCGGAAAGTGCCGGACTGGCGAAGCATGGCATCGACCAGCGTGGTCTTGCCGTGGTCCACGTGGGCGATGATGGCGATATTGCGTACTTTGGAATTCAGGTAAAGACTCCTCGGACTGCGATTGGGGCTTATTACTACTTTACTATGTCGGCGCGTTTCGAGGCTTCAGCGAAGGGGAAACGCTGGGTGGTCGGTGCTGATAATCAAGTAGTAACATTGAGGTATTTTGCATATTTTCCAGCCGCAAGCCTGAAGCTTAGCGAAAACATTCTTTACGAGGCCCCTACAGCTTCTCAATCGCACTCGCGCGGCGCCCGCATTTCCTCGTTGAATCCATCCCAGACAGCTTGCGCTCTCCCCCAACATTGCTATAATCTCGCAAAGTTTTGGAGGTTATGACAATGACTACGAAGCGAGTTCTCGCCGGTGTCATTCTGCTTGCCGCGCTGGTTCTGCCGGCAATCGCTGCTCCTTCGAAAGACAAGTCTACTTCTGGCCCAGGTACCGCATTCGCGGACAAGTGGATTGCGGCTTGGAATTCCCACGACCCAGACAAGATGCTTCCCCTGTTCACCGATGATGTCTTCTACGAGGACGTGGCCTTCGGCGAAGTAAGTCACGGCAGCACCGAACTACGCAAGTTCTTCCTTTCGGAAATTGAGGGCGTCCCCGATCTGGATCTCAAGCTGGAGCGAGCCTCGATCCACGGTGACCACGGCACCATCGAATGGACATTTAGCGGCACCGACAAGGGCGTCTACAAGACAGGAAAGAAGTTTTCTGTCCGGGGCATCAGCGTGATCGAGGTACGCGGGGGCAAGATATCGCGCAACGTCGATTACTACGATGCGGCTACAATCATGCGCCAGGTCGGGGTGCTGCCAAACAATCCTGCAGACGCAAAGTAGAGCAGAATCGCTGGCGGCTCCGTTTGATTCTGCGGTCCAAGTCTGGAGAAAGAACCATATGACAACCAAGGCAACGACAGCAGAGCGTGACAACGCTCAGCTCGAAGCCCTCGGCTATGACTCGAAGTTTGATCGCTCCATGAGCCTGTGGTCGAACTTCGCGTTGGGCTTCACGTACTTGTCGCCGGTAGTCGGCGTCTACACGGTATTCGCTTTCGCCATCGCCACCGGCGGACCGCCGATGTTCTGGAGTTATTTGTTCGTCGGGTTGGGACAGTTGTTGGTCGCTTTGGTGTTCGGAGAAATCGTCTCCCAGTTTCCGATCGCCGGCGGCCTCTACCCGTGGGCGCGGCGTTTGGTGGGAAAGCGTTGGGCATGGATGGCGGGCTGGATCTATCTGTGGGCCTTGTGTACGACGATTGCTGCAGTGGCCGTGGGCGGAGCTCCGTACATGGCTCAGCTCTTCGGCGTTAATGTAGGACAGGTTGGGTTAGTCGCGATTGCAGTCGCGATGATTGTCGTGACTACAGCTCTGAACGTCAGCGGCACCAAGCTGCTGGCTCGGGTCGCGATGTTCGGATTCATTTGCGAATTACTCGGTGCGGTCGTGGTGGGAAGCTATCTGCTCATTGCCGCCCGTCACCAGACCTTCGGCGTCCTGTTTCAGAGCTTCGGGCTTGGCACCAATGGACATTATCTTCCTGCATTCTTGGCATCGAGTGTCGCCGCGATGTTTTGCTACTACGGATTCGAAGCTTGCGGAGACGTCGCTGAAGAAACTCCAGACGCCGGGCGCGCTATTCCAAAGGCAATGCGGATGACCATCTATATCGGGGGCTTCGCAGCCATGCTGGTGTGCCTGGCTCTGGTATTGGCGGTGCCGGACTTAAATGCCGTGCTATCCGGCAAAGATACGGATCCAGTGACGACGACCCTGCGTGCAGCGATGGGGGAAGTCGGGTTGAGGGTCGTCATTGCGATCGTGATGGTTTCATTCGCCTCCTGCCTGATCAGTTTGGAGGCCGCAACCAGTCGGCTGTTGTTCAGCTACGCCCGCGACCGGATGATCTTTGGCAGCTCTCAGCTCAGCACGCTTTCCAAACGCACCCGAGTGCCCGTCATCGGACTGCTGGTTGCCGGTGCGGTGCCGGCGCTCATTGCGATTGCAGGCCTGTTTCTTGAGGAAATGATTAAGACCATCATCGTGTTTGGCTCCGCCGGAATTTACGTTGCATTCCAGATGATTGTTTTGGGAGCCCTGATCGCGCGCGCGAAGGGCTGGAAACCAAGCGGAGAATTTCGTTTAGGCGTCTGGGCGTGGCCGGTCAACCTGGCAGCGCTCGCCTATGGTGTCCTGGCGATCATTAATATGGTCTGGCCACGTACTCCGCAGGATCCGTGGTATCGCAACTATGGAATGATTGTGGGTACTGTGGTTGTGGTCGCTACCGGCCTGTTCTATGCCATCGTATTTCGGCCCTACGATCGGATTGATGCGCCCGAAGGTGACGCGCACCTCGTCAACGCGGTAGGGAAGTGAGCTGACAAGCTAGTGATTTGCGCAGCATCTATTTCTTCTCCCCAGCGTCCGGCTGCGCCCAGTGGGGCGACTCATATACAACTTTGCCCCCGACGATTGTCAGCAGAACTTCCGTCTTGCCGATCTCAGTCGGCTCAATCTGAAACAGATCCTGGGAGAGCACAATCAAGTCCGCAAGTTTGCCGGCTTCAAGTGAGCCCTCGCTCTTTTCCCGATGCCCCGCGAATGCCGCGCCGAGAGTGTATGCATGAATCGCATCCGATAGCGAAATACGTTCCTTCGGAATCCATCCACCGATAGGCTCGCCCTCGGTGGTCTGCCGCGTGAGCGCATTCTGCACTCCCGGCCAAGGGTTCTGAGTCACGATCGGCCAGTCGCTCCCAAAAGCCAGCACGCCGCCGCCGTTCTGCACGCTGCGCCAAGGCCACCCTAGCTTGGCACGCTCGGGCCCAATATTCCCGGCCCACACCTTCAAGGTGTCGTCATTCGGATAAGCATGCAGCGGCTGAAAGCTGGCGATCACTCCAAGTTTTCCGAAACGCGGAACGTCGCTTGCCGCGGGATCTTCAATGTGCTCGATGCGGTGCCGAAGATCGGAAGTGTGGTTGATTCTCTGCGCGTTCTCGTAGGCGTCGAGTGCGAGCCGAATTGCGCGATCGCCAATCGCATGAGAAAAGACCTGAATTCCGTGGGCGTCGAGTTCCGCGACCGCCCGCTTGTACTCGTCCGGATCCCAAAGCAGATTTCCCGACTGCGATGGATCGTCCGCGTAAGGCGCCAGCATCGCCGCAGTATGGGTCTCAATCACGCCATCGACAAAAAACTTTGCCTTGCCTGCCGAGAGCCAATCGTCATGATAGCGCTGGCGTGCAGCCTCGATGCGCTGTCGTTGTGAGGGCTTAAGCGCCGGTGGCTGAATGCGCATGGAAAAATCAAAGCGCATCGTGAGCTTCCCAGAACGCCGCAACTCGTTGTAAACCTCAAGACTTGCGAAATCCCCGCCCTCAACGTGAACGCCATCCGCACTGATCGCTCGGACGAGCCCTACACGATTCCCTTCCAGCATTCCGCGACGTAGCGCGGCTACCACCTCTTGCTTACTCGAATGAGGAATCGCGTGCCGCACGACTTCGTCGGCTGCGTCTTCCTTGATTGCTCCGGTCGGTTCTCCCGTTTTTGGATCGCGTACGAACGAACCACCCGCCGGATCCTGCGTCGCCTTTGTGATCCCGGCCAGTTGCAGCGCCTTGCTGTTCGCCCACCAGGTGTGACCGTCAAATCCTTCAAGGTACACCGGCCGATCGGGAACGATTTCGTCGAGATATTTTTTGTCAGGCAGGCCAGTGGACGAGAAAAGAGTGTAGTTCCATCCCCGTCCCTGAACCCAAACCAGTTCGGGATGCGCGGCCGTGTAGTCTTTAATTCGCTGCTGAACGTCGGCCAGGGTAATGGCGTCGTCGAGATTCACTTGCAGGATGCTCAGCGATCCGTCCAGAAAGTGAATGTGGCAGTCGGTGAAACCCGGCATAATAAGACGCCTCTGCGCATCGATGGTGCGGGTCCTTTTTCCGCGATGAGTTTCGACCGTGGCGTTGTCACCGATCGCGATGATTTTCTCTCCATGAATTGCGATCGCCTCAGCCCACTCCTGCTGCGCGTTGACCGTATAAATGCGGGCATTCGTAATGATGACGTCCGCCGGTTGAGGTGGCGGGCCCGATGCAAACGAAGCAGAAGTCCAGAATAGAACGACGAGCACAGCGGCAAAAGAGCAGAAACGGGGGAAGCGCATAGTTGTTGGTCGCAATCAGAATGTCGGCGGAGTGTTGATCCAAAGCACCCAGGTCTCGCTCCGGCCCGGATTTCTCCAGTGGTGCGGCGTGGCGCTTTCGAAATAAAAACTGTCGCCGCGCTTCAGAGAATACTCCTCATCAGCCAGCGCAATCTTTAATTCTCCGCGCAGCAGAAACAGGAATTCTTCTCCTTCATGCGCGTACGATTCGCCGCTGCCTGCCAGTGGAGCGATTCGAAAAAGATGCGGCTCCATCACGGTATTGCCCCAGGCCAGAAGTTCCATGCGAACGCCCGGCCCCGTCTCCAGCACCTTCCGCTTTTGCGGACGCACCAGCCGGATATTCGATTCCGTCGGATCGAAAAAATCAAGGATGTTGGTGCGATAGAAGCGTGCCAACTTGCGTAGCGTGCCAACCGAGGCGCTCATCTGCGAGCGCTCGATTGCACTCAGAAAACCGACAGAAATTCCGACCGCATTCGCGACCTCAGCCAGGCTCAAGCGGCGCTTGCTGCGCAGTTGACGCAAACGAGGACCGATGGCGCCGGCCGCGCCGTCGCTGGGCGGCTTGATGACGCCCTCGCGTTTGAGCATCTGCACGATGGCGGGCGCATTAAGTCCGCGCACCTTACGCAGGTAGCGCGCCTTTTTTAGTTGCCGAACGTCGTCATCGCTGTACAGCCGATAGCGGCTCTCAGTGCGCCGCGGGCGCGTCAAGCCCAGGCTCTCCCATCCGCGAATCGCAGAAGGGGAGACTCCCACGAGCCGGGCCACATCCCCGATTTTCAGATAGGATTTGGCGTCGCTCGGCATGGCATCCATTTCAACTTTGCTTATCGA
>Ga0137359_10002369_pt1 | contig 15115 bp, 11 predicted proteins | sample Mad1_40_16metaG_FD_108281 | JGI IMG/M metagenome (GOLD analysis project Ga0137359, IMG submission 108281) | Vadose zone soil microbial communities from Angelo Coast Range Reserve, California, USA - Mad1_40_16 metaG | ecosystem: Environmental > Terrestrial > Soil > Vadose zone | place: USA... | reverse complement strand
TGGTCTATATTGCTTACTGGCTTTCCACCTTCGGCGTTGACAATGACGGAACTCGATATCGCGGTCGTGATCGTCACGTACAAGTCCGCGGCGCTGACCATCGAAAGCCTACGATCGGTCGCCACGGAGCGGTCAGCGGCCGGATTCCAGATACGAGCCGTCGTCGTCGATAACGCCTCCGGCGATGCGCCGTCCATCGCTGAGGCGATCGAATCGAATAGCTGGCGCTCCTGGGTCACCTTGGTGACAGCGCCGGAAAACGGTGGCTTTGCGTACGGTAACAACCTTGGCATCGCGCGAGCTCGCGAAGATCATGTTCCGTCGTATATCTACCTGCTAAATCCGGATGCCCAGGTTCGACCCGGGGCCATCGGATCCTTGGCCCGCTTCCTGGAATCACACCCGGAAGTCGGCATTGCGGGAAGCAGCTTTGAAAATTTCGATGGGAGCGACTGGCCAATCGCATTCCATTTTCCTTCCTTGATGAGCGAAATGCTCCAGGGGATGGAATTGGGCCCCTTGACGCGTTTATTCAATCGCTGGACGGTGGCGCAACATATGCCCAAGGTGCCTCAGCCCATTGACTGGATTTGCGGTGCCTCCATGATGATTCGCCCCGCGGTGCTCGAATCGATCGGGGGAATGGATGAAAACTATTTCCTGTACTTCGAGGAAACGGATTTCTGTTACCGCGCAAAGAAAGCCGGCTTTGCTACCTGGTACGTCCCGGAAAGCCGGGTGATGCACATCAGGGGACAAAGCACCACGGTAACGGATGAGACGAAGGGACCGAGGCGGCTGCCGTCCTATTGGTTCGAATCGCGAAGACGCTACTTCGCAATGACCTATGGAATTGGCCACGCCATGGGAATTGACATCGTTGCCTTGCTTGCATGCTCGATAGGCCTAGTGAAGCGCGCCGCCCTAGGACGCACGCACACCGCTACTCCCCACTTCATTCGGGATCTTATCCGTCACAGTGGCATTTGGCCGCGAAACCGCAAATTTCCTGCCGTCCGATGTTGATCGGGCTCATAGCTGCCACACTCTCACTGTCCATATTTACGAAGCTACCAGTTGATTTTTGGGAGAAACGTTCCTGTGATCGCCGGACTACATGACCGACACGAGTTCCTTTCTGCATTTCGAGCTTTAATTTAGTAGGTTTTCACTATTGTCTGCGGCGGAGTTTTGCTCAAATGACGAACCCGACAGTCGCTGCCTCCCGTGATTGGGACGTGATCATCATCGGCACCGGTGTCGGTGGCGCGACCGTTGGTCGCTCGCTAGCATTAGAAGGCCTTAGTGTACTGTTCTTGGAAAAAGGGGGCCGCATTGGCCCCAGCGAAGAAGGTAACGCAGCAGTCACTCCCGAATCTCGATTGGCTCACGGCTGGTGGCCCCATCCTATAAGCCGTAGACAACCTAACGGAGGTCGCAAGCGCTTTTATGCAGCGGTCGGTTGTGCCCTGGGTGGATCTTCAATTCATTACGCGGCCGCCCTGGAACGCATGTCCGCCAGCGATTTCGATGGCCTGCGCACACCGCGGGCGTCAACGTCCCCTTGGCCGGTAAGTTTTAGGGAATTCGTACCTCACTATGAAGCTGCCGAGAAACTCTACGGCATAAGCGGCGAGTCAAACCACATCGCGGAACGACGCATGAGTGAATGGGACCGCGCGCTGATGGAGCAGATGCGCCAAAACGGCCTAAGGCCAGACCCGCTTCATGTAGCCATTCGCTACGATGAGCAGTGCAAAGAGTGTATTGGTAGAGTCTGCCCGAGAGATTGCAAATCCGATGCTCGCGTTGCCTGTCTCGAAGAGGCACTGCGCCAGCCGCAATGCCATATCCTCGAACATTGCGACGTACAAACGCTGGAAGCCGACAAAGAAAGCGTTCGAGTGGTGAAAGCCCTTCACCTGGGACGCGAATTGCAATTACGCGCCCGAATTGTCGTACTGTCCGCGGGTGCGCTGCATACGCCGCAGATCCTGCTACGCTCGCGCAATGAGTTCTGGCCGCAAGGGCTTGCTAACAGTTCCGATCAGGTCGGGCGGAATCTGATGTTCCATACGTCCGACATCTTTGCGCTGTGGGCACCGCGTCGACTGGACCGACAAGCACGTCAACGCAAATCGATTTCTGTGCGTGACTTTTATGTTCACAAGGGTCAGCGCTTGGGCTACGTACAAAGTATGGGTCTGGACGCGGGTCGAGGCGAAATTGCGGGCTATATAAAGGACCAATTGCGCCGACGCGGTGTGCGCAATGAATTGTTACTGGCCTTGCTTACGAAGGTACCTTCGCACATTGGCGCGCTCATGTTCGGCGGTGCAGGCATATTCGCCGCCATGACCGAGGACGATCCAAATCCGGATAACCGCGTCATTCTCGAACCTGACGAGCCGGATGGCGCCAGCTTTTCCTATACCATCACGGACGATCTGCGCCGGCGCGCTGACGAATTACGTCTCGCGTTTTCGCGGAGTGTGCGGCCCTGGCGGATGTTGCGGATTTCTACAGAGCTCGACGTGAATTATGGGCACCCTTGCGGGACATGTCGATTCGGCGACGCGCGTGCGACCAGCGTGCTTGATCGTAATTGCCAAACGCATGATCTTGGAAATCTCTATGTAGTGGACTCCTCCTTCATGCCGCGTAGCGGTGCAATCAACCCGAGCCTTACCATTGCAGCTAACGCGTTGCGAGTAGCACCGCAGATAGCCGCTCGATTCAGCTCCACCAACTCAAATCATGGAGCCAGTATTTCTTCCTGAAATTTTGGATACCAGGTCATGAGTTCGCTCATGCTTCGACGTTGAATTTCGACGAGCCTCAAAATGGCAAACCCAACCCCTCTCGCACGCGGCAACGTCACACGCCGCTCAATCACGTCCTTGGCGAGGTTCATCACGAACCGCTTCAGCAAAATTCTGCGCCACTGCTTGTTGAGTGCATCCGGGTCGGCGCCATACATTCGCTGCATCACCGCGGGATTGAGCGCTGCCAACGCAGTCACTTGAAAGGCAGTTAGTCGGCCACCGGACGCTTCGAGGTGGCAAAGCGGCGCGTCGATGGCCAGCAAAAGAGCACCGTGCCTGGACACTCGATAGCTTAGATCCTGGTCCTCGCCCGCCGCATAGCGCTTTAAGATCTCACAAAATTTTTCCGTGTCCAAGACAGACCGTCGGAATGTCATACAACTGCCCGTCATATAATTTATGGCTCCGACACGCAGATGCCGCACCGAATCGGGTATCGATATCGACCGAGGTTCGCCATCATAGGGCAAAAAGTACGTGGACTGCGTAGAGAAGATTTTTCTCAAACCGTTCCTCCACCGGCTATCGCGAGCATTGAGTGGTCCGACTATAGGTGTCGGCGTGGCGGCCTCATCGGGCGGGGACGGCGCCAGGATGGCCGCAACTCCCATGACCTGGAACTCTCGATCAGCCTCGTAGACCCGCATGATCTGCTCGGCGCAATTTGGAAACATCAGTGAGTCGTCGTCGAAAAGAAATACGATGTCGGATTTGGCGAGCACTATGCCTTGGTTTCTCTGCGCAGTCGATGAGGCGACAGTAGCCTGCACATATTTCAAACGTACTTTCGGGAAGTTTTCGTCGAAAGCCGCCGAGATCACTGCTTTCGTTTCCTGCCATGTGGGACTGGCATCTACCACAATGATTTCCGACGGGGGTCTCGTCTGCTTCGCGGCAAGCCTTACGCAACGTGGAAGGATATGCTCACGTTTGTAAGTGGCTATCACGAGCGACCAGGTGAGATTATCGTTCGGCAATGTCGTTCCGCCTCTGTCTCGGCCGTCACGGGGATCTTATACGTAACTTTAACTATACCTTATAAAAGGCAAGTCTTGACTGGGAAAAGGTAGATCATGGGACTACATAAGCCACTACTTGAGCCGCGCTACCGTGAGCACGCCACGTCCCTTTCATCTTGATCGCCGCAGCAGAGGCCGAGAGAGTTTTTCGGTGTCCACCCATTGCGAAGCTGCGCACGAGCTTCGAGATTCAGTGAGGTAAACTATTGATTCACTTCCACTTAGATTCAAGGCTCAGGGCCTCCCAGCTGCCCAAAGTACCAATGAGCGACTGTTATGTTCGCTAGCGTCAAAGCGCTGATCGTTGTTCTGACGATTGCCACGGCAATTTTTTTTCTGGCGAAGCCGATTGCCATGCAATTTATGAGCAAAGAGGATTTTTCCCGGCGGCGGATCGTGTGGTTTGTGCTGACCGCCGCAGGGCTCATGAGCCCTAACGTATGGCTCTACGCAGTCCTCGCCGTGCCCATGCTCATATGGGCTGGTCGCAATGATTCCAATCCGGTAGCGCTATATCTGCTGTTGATGCATGTGGTGCCTCCAATCGAGGTCACCATTCCACTGATAGGAAACCATGGATTGATCTCACTCGATAACTACAGGTTGCTAGCATTGTGCGTTCTGCTGCCAGCCATCATGCGCTACCGAAAGAATCCACAGGAGGCCAGGCAAGGCACCTTTGGCCTAATGGATGTGCTCCTGTTAGCGTTTGGCGTCCTCCAGGTTACGCTCTACACGCCACCAGATTTGCCGTTCCATCAGATTATTCCCGATTCCACTACCAACGTTGCTCGACGGATTCTGTTGTTCTTCCTCGACACATACCTCCTCTACTACGCCGTCAGTCGCCTGCTTCAATCTCGCAAAAAAATGATCGACACCCTCGCCACATTCGTTCTTGGCTGCGCGGTAATGTCCGCGCTGGCGATGTTCGAACGAACGCGCAACTGGCTCCTTTACGTAGATATCGCAGGCAGGTGGGGAGCCGATCCAAATGCCACTTACTACCTCATGCGGGGCGGTTCGGTGCGCGCTCAAGTCTCTGCGGGCCACTCCATCGCGTTGGGACTCCTCATTTCCATCGCTTTTGGCTTCTCTCTTTATCTCATGTCTCACCTTCGCAGCCGGATTCAACGGATAGGACTGGCCTTGCTGCTGTGGGGCGGACTTTTTGGCGCATTTTCCCGCGGCGGATGGTTAGGTTCGGCGGTCATTTACTTCGCGTTCATCGCCGCAGGTCCGCGCGCCGTGTCGCGCTTCGTAAGGGGAGCGTGCATCGTCGGCGCCGTGGCCAGCGTGATAGCGCTTTCGCCATTGGGAGACCAAATCCTCGAGCTACTTCCCAAGAGCGGCCAACCAGCGGATTTGTATCGTCTTCGGCTCGCGGAGCGAGGATGGGAGGTGGCTTTGGAAGGACCACTCTTCGGAAACCAGTTTCCCTGGCCTGAATTGGAGGACCTCCGTCAAGGCGAGGGCATCATCGACTTGGTCAATAGCTACCTCGGCGTGGCGCTGGGTTATGGACTGGTTGGCCTGTTTTTCTTTGCAAGCTTCTTTCTACTCGGCATGTTGAAAGACTACATGCGTGCCAGAGAACTATCCCGCTCCGATCCCGATCTTGCGCTGCTTGGCACAAGTCTTTTCGCCTCCGCCGTGGGCATGCTGGTAATGATTAAGAACACCAGCTTTGTGTTGGGCACCGAAAAGATGTTCTGGGTGCTTGCCGGCCTTGCGGTTGCATATGCAACACTGGAGCGCCTACCGCTGAAGCGGCTGCAACGGCGACCCTTGCGACGAGATGCCCAAAAGATACTGCAGGATTAACGCTGATGGCTCTGCCGAAACTCATCAATTTCCGGAGCGACCTGTTCGCTACGACGTTCACATTCGCCCTGCAGGCGGTCATACGCCTCGCTAGCAGCCTGATCCTCACACGGGTGTTGCTGCCGGAAGCATACGGGACCATGACCATCCTGGTGTCCGTTCTATATATCATCGGCAATATCCTCGATACCAACGTTACACTGTTCATAGTCCGCGACAAGAACGCCGAGCAGCCGCGCTATTTGAATACAGCGTGGACGATGCGGCTGGTTCGGTCGCTATTGAGCGCCGCGGTTATGTATGTGTGCGCCCCGCTTGTCGCCACGAAGATCTATAATTTGCCGGGCCTGACCTTGCCGCTGCGCGTCATCTCGCTCTTCTTCGTGTTTGATGGCTTCGAGACCCTAGCGTTTCCGTTGGCAATTCGCCGCAAGCAAGCAAGACTGCAGGTCTACACAGAAACGGTCGCGGCGCTAGTCAGCACGAGTTTCTCGATTCTTTATTGCTACCACTACCATACCTTCTGGGGAATGGCATTTGGCATGCTTCTCAATCGACTATTCATTACTATCGCGAGTTATCGGCTTTATCCAGACCTTAGGCCACGATTATTCATCGATCTGGCGGCCGCACGAGAGGTACTCTCTTTTTCCAGATTCACGGTTCCATCAAGCATGCTCACGCTAGGTTTAAATCAATTCGACAAGGTCGTCTTCCTCAGGCTCTTTGACTTGCGGCTACTCGGCCTGTATGGCCTTGCTGGAAACATTTCCGGCTCGGTCGAATCCTTGGTCACCAAAATCAGTCAATCGGTGTTATTCCCGCGTTGCGCGCAGTATTTCCGGGACAATCCTGATACCGCGAGAATCCGCTTCTACACGGAGAATACCAAACTGTTCGCCGGCATCCTGGCGATGCCCGCCGTGGTTGCAGGCGCGTCCCATTTGATCATTTCTTTGCTTTATGATTCGCGCTATGCCGACGCCGCGACCGTGCTGCAAGCATTTGCGATTCGTGCCGTGTTTCTATCGCTCGCTTCCCCTGCCGAAGATCTTCTCATAAGTGCCGGGCAGTTCCAGGTAATCTTGGTCGGTAACGTACTCCGTGCACCGGGGATAATTATTGGAAGCTTCGCCGGATACTATCTCTTCGGCTTCTTGGGATTTGTATACGGACTCGCACTCAGCGGAGTACCGCCGCTTATATATTATTGGTGGCTTCAGAAGTCAAAAGATCTGTTTGTTGCGAGATATGAGTTTTACAAAGTTGCCTTTGCTTTGGGAGTAGGTGTTGCATCCTATGGATGCGGCGCGGTGTTCCTCTCACTATTTCCTACGTTCCGGATCAAGCTGTGACGCAGAAACCTAGGCGCTCCGGCCGCGTTGACTGCCGGGACGGTTACCTTCCTCGTCGTCGTCGAGGGAACTGGCTGCACGACGAACATGACGGCCGAGTAGCTCGGGAAGGTATACGCTAGAGTTCCGGCTGCAATCGCCGCGTTCGCCGATTGTACGATGGAGGTCAAGTTCGCCGCGGAATAGACATAGACCTGAGCCGCGGGTGGTAGGCTTAAGTTAACGAGTGCGATTGCGCTCCTGATGGGTGCCGTGGTTTTGTTGATCGCAAGGATGGTGACGGCGTTGTCGCTTGTTCGCTGGGCGGCGTAGAGCGACAGCGAACCTTCGTCGCTACTTACCGTTCTGATCGACGTATCCCCGAACTGGTGGCCTTTGCCGTCGTAGTTGCGGAACATCCGAAAGGAATAGGCAATGGGGTCCGTCGGCGCCGGTGGACTCCACATGTTTGCGAAATCGAGTTGCTCGCGCCCAAAAATGCCAAGAACATCCATTTCGGCGATGGCATCAACGATGGATTTCTGACCGCTGTCGATACTGTATTCAGAAAGTGAAAGTTTCGTGCCAGGGTAATACGTATTGATCCAATTTCTGAAACGCGGAATCAACTGCATTGGGCCTTTGAAGTCATACTGCTCTACCCACGTGCCGCCATTATAGGTGCGGTCCCACAAAGTCCGCGTCGAGGCCAGCTGGGCGGCAGGAGTGTGGGTGTTGAAATAGTAGTGCTCATCCAAGTAATCGAGAAGGCGAAAATGATGGGTCCGTTCGTAGGCGGCCATTTGTTGCAAATAATATTGACCGGCCCAGAGGCCCCCTTGCTGGCTGGCAGTTCCCACCCATCCCCCGAGTGTAAAGTCGGACGGACCTAGGACGAGTGCAGAGCTGTCTGCTTGTTTTACCGCAGCAGCGTAAGCTTGCCCGAGTTGCACGATCGTGGCGTAGGTGACAAGCGTGGGTTGGACATCCCGATGCGTGTTCGACCAGCCCAGAGGCTCGTTATCCAACTGATAGTATTTGATGCCGCCGCCGGCACCCGTACCGAAGGTGCTCACCAGATGCTGCACCCATCTTTGTTGCAGCGCCGGGGTGTTTGGGGTGTGATTCGCCAGGATGTCGTGGTCCAGCAGCTGTGTCGAGCCATTCTTCGCGACTGTTGTGATGCCATTACCGCAGGTTTCCCTGACGCCGTTGATGACGGGAAATACATAGGGGTTGGTCGATGTCTGCTCTCCATATTCCGATACCGGAAAGCTGCAACTCCACGCGTACGACTTGTTGACGTAAGGAAGAATTGGGATCGTGATAAGTGCGTTCGCATGCGCCGGCTTGTATGTATTGACCATCAGATCCGGCGACGCACCGGGCGTCGGCGCGGCAGCCGCTCCACTACCACCCATGAAATACCAGTCACTGCCTGAATTGCTCGAATCGACTTCCCAGTTGTAGCGCGAGGCGGCGTCGCCGCCCCAACGGATATTGGGCACCTGAATCTCCCGGGCAAACATCGCATCGAGTCCGTAGCTCGCGATACCGTAGATATCAGGACTGATTGGGTTGCGGGAAGCGGCTGCATCGACGCTCAGGGTGGGCGCGCGCGTGGACCGACCACAAGCTAGTGGTAAAAGCGCAGACAGAGACAGAGCCAATAGGCCCACGAGGGTCGCTTTGAGGCTTAGGATTCGCATGCAGCCCCCGCATTGGCGTGGTGAAGGAAACGATCTGGGACCGGCGGGCGTGCACTCGCTCGGTGGGGAATCCTATACGCGCTCGAAGGCTACCCGACACCTCTCATGGACACTCACCGCGTCTAAATTCGGGTCCCCACTAGTATTCCAACTAATCCCCCGTAAGCACGGCTTATACCGGCGACGATTACCTGCTTGACTCGCGATGCACCTTGTACTCGATGAGCTTCCAAATTGTTTGCAAATAGTTTTTACCCCGTCAATCCGGGTCGATTCGCAATCGAAATATGTTCTCGCCGAAGAACACAAAATCTCTATCGAGGGGAGCGATCGCCTCCAGAAAGTTACGCGATGTGCCTTGCCCAGGCAGCATCCAGTCATGGGTCTCGATAATTAGAATTGGAACTTTCGCGACCCATTCCCGATTGCGCGAAAAGAGATCCTTTTCTGCTCCTTCGATGTCATTCTTTACTAGAAATGGTTGGTACTCTCTCGGAGGCGGCGCCATTGCGATCAGACTTCGGATCGACAAGCCGGTTATCCCATCGAGCGCGTCGCCGGACGCTCGTTCGGTCCTGCGCGCCCATTCTTGCACACCTTTATCCATAATCCTGACCGGACCATCCTCAGCTCCGACGGCCGCCTCGACAGGTTGGATGTTTGAATGCACCGCCACATTGCGACGCATCATTTCATAATTTGTTTGATCAGGTTCGACGGCAATTACATGTGCTGATGGCCAGTTCTTGGCGAAGTAGAGCGCAGAGAGTCCAATATTGGCGCCGCAGTCCAAGATCAAAGGCGTCTTGCCGCGCTCGATTTCATTGAACAATCGACAGATCTCGGGATACCGCCCAAAGCGCCTTAAATTGTAATCATTGTCTAGGAAAGTCTGTTCAAACACGGATAGATCCGAGCTGTTTGATCGTAACTCAACCGCTGTGCGAAAATCCCCCTCTTTGGCCCTTAGGTCGATTCCGGACAGTCCGGCGTTGCCAAACCTAGGTCGAAATCTGAACTCAGTGTGCCCGCGGTGGCGTCGTCTGTCGAAAAGCATTTTCGCGAAGATCCTGAGTTCTGTTTTCATGCTAGCGACAGCGTACACCAAGGGGGATCGGGACGGCCCGAAAGGCATCTAGCATGTCAACTCAACACGGTGGATTGTGTCACGCAGTTCGAGGCACGTGTGAGCAGCTCAGTGAGGCGTATCTGATTCCGGTGCTTGAGGCGCTGCGGCGCAGCTTCCCCTTCATCATCCGCGGCTTTCACAGTGACAACCGACTAAGAACGGAAGCAAACTTTTTCCCCGAGCACAGGCATCCTATACGCGACCCCAGGGATTTCGCGCAGCGATTAGCCGCGCGAGCGACAGCTACCCAGCGCTGGTTATGATAAATGTTACTGACTCTTGCGGATTGAGCGACTTAGTAGACATTATTTTCCATAAATCCGTGGTTAGCTTGCCTGCGGGAGGCGCTCTGTATTGCGCAAACACTGACGCTTGTCTCCAGATTGAGTCAGATTGCGCATGCCTACTGGACATTGTCTACTTCGCCTTATCTTGACAAGCCTAACTGACTGTGAGGTCGCAACGTGTACCAAGGGCGAGCACTTAAAGTATTGAACACAATTCCGGCGCTGATCGCGATCGCGATGCTTCTGCCCAGCAATCAAGCCTCGGCAGGCGCCACTGTGCTTTTCAGCTATCCGAACGGGTTTGCTGGTTCACCTACTAACATCAGCCTCGCGTCAGGTGCCAACGATTTTAACGGGTCGGCAATCGAGCTCACCAATGGAATAATTGGTCAGCACGAGGCCGGCGGTGCTTGGTATATAACGCCGGTGGATATCACATCCTTTACGACAGATTTCACCTTCAAACTGTATGGTGGTGAACCCGTACCCGCGATCATATGCATGACCTTCACCGTCCAGAACAGCAATTCCACAACTAACCCATATTGGGGTTTAAGTGGCAACCGCGCGTCGGCGGATACCAATCTATGCGGTTACGGTGCTTACAGTACGGCTGTAAATGCTACGCAAACCCCGATAGGCAAAAGCGTTGGTATCAAGTTTGATATGAACACAGATGGTCAATTCAATTACCCAATGGGTGGGCATCCTAATTCCACTGGTCTTTATCTCAACGGCGGACCACAAGCTGGATTGATTCCTCAGATTGACATCAACGCGTCCGGTATTGACCTTTACAGCGGCCACATTATGGCGGGTCATGTCGTCTACGACGGCACCATCTATACCCTGACATTGACAGATACGGTGACCAGTGCGCAGCTTAGGCAGAGTTGGCCGGTTAATATCCCCGCGGTAACTGGCGGCAATACTGCCTATGTCGGCTTTTCCGCAGGCTCAATCCCCGCGGTGGCCAACGATGTGTTGAGTTGGAGTTTCAGCGAGGGATATGCGACAAGACTTTCCTCCCCGACTTTCAACATTGCTTCTGGAACGTATCCCTCCGCGCAAACCGTCTCGATCAGCGCGCCGGCAGGATCCACGATTTATTACACGACGAATGGGCGGCAACCCACGACCTCTTCGACCAAGTACACCGGCCCGATCACGGTGAGTTCAAGCGAGGTTGTCCAGGCGGTCGCCGTTGAATCCGGTTTTACCGACAGCTTTGTAGCAAACGCAAATTACGAGATTGCGCCAGCCGGAACTCCGCTCATCAACTTTCCAAGCGGTTTCGCGACTGCGTCCAACTTGGTGACGGTGAATGGGTCCGCCCAGTTCAACGGGTCCGCGCTTCAGCTTACCTATACCGGCATCCTCGAGGCAGGAACCGCCTGGTACGCGGTTCCGGTAAATGTGCAGTCGTTCACCACGAACTTTACGCTCCAGTTCTCAACCCCCACGGCATCCGACGGAGTAACCTTTACCATACAGAACCAGCCGCCGGCTTCCCGCGATGACTCTATTCGCTGGGTCAGCGGTGGTCCTAACGCCGTTGGAAACAATCGCACCGGATTAGGATATTCCGGCTCAACGGGAGACGTCGGCGGCGAGGTCGCGGGACTCTTCAATAGCGTGGCCGTGATATTCGACGTATTCAACGGTTCCGGGGACTTGACTGGTCTTTACATAGACGGTGCAAATCCCGTTGGTTCGTCCACCGACATGAGTTCTTCGGGATTGAATCTCCGCAGCGGCAATCCCATCAGCGTAACGCTTACTTACAACGGGACGACGCTCGCGATGACGGCCACGGATACGAAGACCAAAGCCTCTTTCTCTAAGAACTGGACGATCGACATCCCGAGCACAGTAGGAGGCAACACAGCTTATGTTGGCTTTACGGGAGCAACAGATTGGGGCTCCGCGAATCCAGGGGTCACCTCAATTCAAGACGTCATGTCTTGGACATACGCCACGAGTCAGGCAGCGCCCGCGGTGCCCGCGGCTCCGTCCAACCTTCGCGTTCAATGATTCGGGCGGCGATCTGCTAGCCGATCAAAGGGGGCGCATTGCGCCCCCTTGCAATTCCGCAGTGCAAAAACCTGCGACTGGGATCCTGATGCCAGTATTTGCTGCTTCCGGTGTTCACCGCGCTCCTTGCAGCGATCCGCCTCGGCAACAAGCATCTGCCTCTCGCTCGAAGAGAATTGTCGACGCGCCGCGATCTCGATCACCTCAGAGTCCGGGCCATGATGGATAGAAGGCGCTATGGTAGAAGATCGTAGAGCGCTTAGACCGTCGGAATCATTGAAGAAGCAGAAAGATTGTTTATAGAAGACTTCGATACTTGGGACATGACTGGATACTACCTGTACTCTAAATTGCTGAGGTCACGTGTCTCAGCTCACATTGGCACATGGGGTTCGCGTTCACGAGGTTTATTTTTTGCGAGTACTATTGATTGCGGATGCAGCCAATCCCGAATGGGTCAGCGTTCCGCTCATCGGATGGTCGCTTGCGCGTGCGATTGGCAAGCAAACTTCGGCACATCTCGTAACCCAGATTCGCAACCGCGAGGCGATATTGCGGGCCGGCCTCATCGAAGGACGCGACTTCACGGCAATCGATTCTGAGCGGCTGGGCGCTCCCCTTTGGAAACTCGCCGATCGCCTACGCGGAGGCAAAGGCGTCGGCTGGACGACCATCGCTGCTATTGGCGCCCTCGGTTACTACTACCATGAACATCTCGTGTGGAAGCAATTCGGGCCGCAGATCCGACGCGGTGATTTTGATGTGGTCCACCGCATCACGCCTCTAACTCCGACTGCACCTAGCACCTTGGCGGCTCGCTGCGCCCGCCATTCCATTCCTTTCGTCCTGGGTCCGTTGAATGGTGGTGTTCCCTGGCCGAAAGAGTTCACCTCCGCAAGAATGAAAGAGCGCGAATGGCTTTCGTACGTACGCGATGCATACAAACTACTGCCTGGTTATCGCAGTACACTGAAATCGTCCGCGGCCATCTTGGCCGGTTCTCGGAGCACTCTGGCGGGGATTCCGAAACGCTTTCACGATAAGTGCTTTTACCTGCCCGAAAATGCCATAGACCCCGAGCGGTTTCCCGCCGCCCACCCTTCGCCACCGTCGGCCACCGTGCGGGCTTGCTTCGTCGGTCGATTGGTCCCCTACAAGGGCCCAGACATGCTGCTCGAGGCAGTGGAACCGTTGGTGCGCGCGGGACGCTTGCAGCTCGACATCATGGGTGACGGACCATTGATGCCGCAGTTGCGTAGCTACATCGATCTGCATGAAATGACAGCGGGGGTCACGCTGCACGGTTGGGTCGAACACCACGACATGCAAGCTAAGATGCGCGAATGTCAGCTCCTGCTGTTCCCAAGCATCAGAGAGTTTGGCGGCGGCGTAATTTTGGAGGCGATGGCGTTAGGCATCGTTCCGGTCGTCGTGGACTATGCGGGACCGGGAGAACTGGTCACCGACGACGTCGGTTTCAAAGTCCCTCTAGGCAAACGCGTTGAGATCGTCAAGCACCTTCACGATACCGTCGCCGAGATTTGCGCCGATCCACAAAAGCTGGCTGCCAAACAGGGTGCCGCCCAACGGCTCATACAGCGACGGTTCACGTGGGACGCGAAAGCCAGTAGCATCATCGACGTTTACAATTGGACGTTAGGTAGAGTGGCGAAGCCCAATTTTGCCTAACGCTGCACTGCGCCGGATTGAATTGCATAACGGAGCGTGCCGGCAGTCACGGCGACGTCGAAACGTTTAATGGCTGTACGTCTCGCAGCCTCGCCAATCTTTTGGCGCCTATTCGCGTCAGACGCGAGAAGGGAAATAGCGGATGCCAGTGCTTGCACATTAGCTTGAGGGACCAGCAGTCCGTCCTCGCCTGAGGTGATCATCTCGGGCGTCGCCCCTATCACGCTTGAGATTACAGGCAGGGCCGTAGCCATCGCCTCCATGACCGACACTGGCCAAGCCTCGCCTAACCCCGTGCTGGACAGAACAAACGCATCCGCAACGGAGAGTAATCGGAATACTTCGGATTCCGGTAAGGTCCCGGTCATCGTTACCCGGTCCTTGATTCCAAGCTCATCTATCTTCGAACTGATCACGCCACGATGGGGTCCTTCGCCAGCAATCGTATAGTGCACATCGAGACCGGCCTGGAGACAGAAATGCACTGCGGCAAGCGCATAGATATGTCCTTTCGCCGGATTGAGCCGGGCCACGGTCACTAAATGGAGCGATCCCGCGGCATAGGATCTTTCTGTGCCCAATCGTGCGAGCTCAGATGTTTCGACTCCCATGCAAGTTACGATTACCTTGTCTCGAGATACATCGGTCTTTGACAGGATCTGTTGCCGTAGATGATTCCCGACTGCGCAGACAAACTTCGCGTCCTTCATCTTCGATCTGTGATCGGTTCCGTACACGTCCAGATCGCCGTGAAGAGTGAGACTGTAAGGAGGACCGCCAAGACGGCGCGCTAATGCAAGCACGTGGGCTGCGTCCGCGCAGGAATGTACATGAACGTGGTCGATGCGGTTGACGCGGGCCCATTTAACGAGATCGATTGCCGAGGCCACTAGGCCGGACTGCCGCAAGCGATTGTTTACTCCCGATGCCTCCAGCGCTCCGAGATACGAAAGTAATCGAGTGGCTCCGGGGAAACCGCTCGCAGCCCAGCCGCCTAAACTTGGCAAAGACGGGGGAAAAATATAATGGGTCTCCGAGATCGCTGCAGGGGCAAATTCGTGGCGGCAAGCCGACGCTGGTGGCCGTCGCGTTGAGACAAGTCTTACATCAACGCCACTGCGTCGCAAGGCGCTGATCTCTCGCCAAAAGAAGGCGTGAGTTTGGCTTGGAAATTCCGGAACAAGATAACCCAGTCGCAAGCTCACGGCGTCGGCTCCAAGGCATCTCTCATTTTCTATCCGAATCTCCGTGCATCAGTATTGAGT
>Ga0137359_10002368_pt1 | contig 15119 bp, 11 predicted proteins | sample Mad1_40_16metaG_FD_108281 | JGI IMG/M metagenome (GOLD analysis project Ga0137359, IMG submission 108281) | Vadose zone soil microbial communities from Angelo Coast Range Reserve, California, USA - Mad1_40_16 metaG | ecosystem: Environmental > Terrestrial > Soil > Vadose zone | place: USA... | reverse complement strand
CTCCGCAAGAGCGATGCCGCGCACGCCGGTCGAGGCGCGGCTCTGGAAGACGCGCACCGTCGACACCGGGAAGCGCATGGCGCGGCCCTGGCGGGTGGCGAGCAGCACGTCCTGGTCTTCGCTGCAGACGCCGACCCCGATCAGGCGGTCGCCTTCGTCATCGCCCTCGAACTTCATGGCGATCTTGCCGCCCTGATTGACGGTTGTGAAATCCGACAGCTGATTGCGCCGCACGCCGCCGCGGGCAGTGGCGAATAGAACGTTTAGCGAGCCCCAGCTCGCTTCATCCTCCGGCATCGGCATGACGGTGGTGATGGTCTCGCCCTCGCCGAGGGGCAACAGGTTGACGAAGGCCTTGCCGCGCGCCTGTGGGGCGCCCAGCGGCAGCCGCCAGACCTTAAGCTTGTAGACGATGCCGCGGCTGGAAAAGAACAGTACCGGCGTGTGGGTGTTGGCCACGAAAAGGCTGGAGACGAAATCGTCCTCGCGCGTGGCCATGCCCGAACGCCCTTTGCCGCCGCGACGCTGGGCGCGATAGGCGGAAACCGGCACCCGCTTGACGTAGCCGCCATGGGTGACGGTGACCACCATGTCCTCGCGCTGAATCAGGTCCTCGATGTCCTGCTCGAACTCGTTGTCGAGGATCTCGGTGCGGCGGGGCGTGGCGAACTGGGCCTTGAGCTCGACCAATTCGGTCCGCATCAAGGCGAACAGCTGGTCGCGCGAGCCCAGCAGCTCGAGGAAGCCCTCGATCAGCGTGGCGACCTCGGTCAGCTCGGCAGCGATCTTGTCGCGCTCCAAGCCGGTCAGTCGCTGCAGGCGCAATTCCAGGATGGCCCGCGCCTGCGCCTCCGACAGCCGGTAGGTGCCGGCTTCCGACACCTCGCGGCCAGGTTCGGCGATCAGCTCGATCAGCGGCGCCACCTCGGAGGCAGCCCAGTCCTCGGCCATCAGACGCTCGCGCGCCACCACCGGATCGGGGGCGCTGCGTATCATGGCGATGATCTTGTCGATATTGGCCACCGCGATCGCCAGGCCGACCAGCACATGGGCGCGGTCGCGGGCGTGCGTCAGCTCGTACTTGGCGCGCCGCGTCATGACCTCGGCGCGGAACCGCAGGAATGCCTCGAGCAATTCCTTGAGGCTCATCAGCTTGGGGCGGCCACCGTCGAGCGCCAAGGCATTGACGCTGAACGTCGTCTGCAGGGTCGTGAACTTGTAGAGTTGGTTCAGCACCACGTCGGCCATGGCATCGCGCTTGAGCTCGATGACGAGGCGAACGCCGTCGCGGTCGCTCTCGTCGCGGATCTCGGAAATGCCTTCGACTCGCTTGTCGCGCACCACCTCGGCGATGCGCTCGTGCAACCGCGCCTTGTTCTCCTGGTATGGCACTTCGGTGACAACGATCGCCTCGCGACCACCGCGCATCTCCTCGATCTTGGTCTTGGCGCGGACGATCAGCGAACCGCGGCCCAGCTCAAAGGCCGCGCGAATACCGGTGCGTCCGAGGATGGCCGCCCCCGTCGGAAAATCCGGCCCAGGCACGCATTCCATGAGCTGCATGACGGTGAGATCGGGCTTGTCGATCAGGGCGCAGCAGGCATCGAGCAACTCGCCAAGATTGTGCGGCGGAATATTGGTCGCCATGCCGACGGCGATGCCACCGGCGCCGTTGGCCAGAAGATTGGGATAGCGCGCCGGCAGGACAGTCGGCTCCTGCCCGGTCTCGTCGTAGTTGGGCTGGAAATCGACGGTGTCCTTGTCGATGTCGTCGAGCAGCGTCTCGGCCGCCCGCGCCAGCCTTGCCTCGGTATAGCGCATGGCGGCGGGTGGATCGCCATCCATCGAGCCGAAATTGCCCTGCCCCGCGATCAACGGCAGGCGCATGGAGAAATCCTGGGCCATGCGCACGATGGCGTCGTAGATCGATTGATCGCCGTGCGGGTGATACTTGCCCATCACCTCGCCGACGATGCGCGCGGACTTGCGGAAGGGATGGGTCGAATCGAAGCCGCTTTCCTTCATCGCGAACAGGATGCGACGTTGCACGGGTTTCAGTCCGTCGCGTGCATCGGGCAGCGCTCGCGACACGATTACGCTCATGGCGTAGTCGAGATACGAGCGGCGCATTTCCTCTTCGATATTGATCGGCGCGATATCGTGCGAGGGCGACGGAGGGGACGCGTCGGAAGGGGGCGGCGGGGGAGGAGGCGGAAGGCTCGTATCGTCGCTCACGGAGACCTGTTTTTCGGCTCGATTTTGGGCTCTGCCGGGGGCCCCGGCGAAGGGAGAGCGCAACCTATCAAACCCTACTCGGAACGCCAGCAAAAACGACCTGAAATACTCGTCTTTAACTAATTGATTTTATTGTGTAAATTGGGGGCGAAAACACCCTCGGAAAAGGCCCTGAATTGGCACCGAATCCATCCTCGTCCCGCCTCTCCCCCCAGCCCTCCGTCGTGGTCTTCGACCTGGGCGGTGTCCTGCTCGACTGGAACCCCCGCCACCTCTATCGAAAGCTGATCGCGGATGCCGCCGAGATGGAGCGGTTTCTGGCCGAGATAACCACGCTGGAATGGCACGGCGCGCAGGACCAGGGCGGCGATCCGGCGGAGGCAACCCGCCGGCTTCAGGGGGAAAATCCGGGCCACAGTGCCTTGATTGCGGCCTTCTACGGCCGTTTCGACGAGATGCTGGAGCGCGATTTCCCCGAGATGATGGCCCTGGTCGAGCGCCTGCACGCAGCCGGCGTGCCGCTCTATCTTTTATCGAACGCTCCAGGATTTCTCGATGACTGGTTGCGGAGTGGCCGGCTCGCCGGGCGCCATCCTGCCCTCAGCCATTTCCGTGATTACGTGGTGTCTGGCAAGGAGGCCTGCTTCAAGCCCGGCGCCGAAATCTACGAGCTCGCCTGCCGGCGAGGCGGTTTCCGCCCGGCCGAGGCGGTGTTCATCGACGATTCGCTGAAGAATGTCGAAGGCGCCCGTGCCATCGGCCTGAGCGCCATCCACCACCGATCGGCCGAGGAGACCGTCGCGGCTTTGCACACCTTGGGGCTGCCGGCGTAGCCCGTTCAGGCCAGCCCGGAAACGCACCGACCGCCACCGAGGCCGCGGCGGTCGGTCGGTCTTTCGTGGAAATGCCCGGTTCTAGAACGGGATGTCGTCATCCAACTCGGCTTTGCCGCCGCGGGCGGCCGGGCGGCCACCGCCGGAGGGCGCGGATCCACCGCCCATACCGCCGCCGCCCATATCGCTGTCGTCCATGCCACCCGCACCGCCGCCCTCGCCGCCGCCGGCGCGGCCGTCGAGCATGGTCAGAGTACCGCCAAACCGCGGCACGACCACTTCGGTGGTGTAGCGTTCCTGGCCGCTCTGATCGGTCCATTTACGGGTGGTGAGCTGGCCCTCGAGATAGACCTTGGCGCCCTTGCGCAGGAACTTCTGTGCCACTTCGGCCAGCTTCTCGTTGAATATCACGACACGGTGCCATTCCGTGCGTTCCTTGCGCTCGCCGCTCTGGCGGTCGCGCCAGGTTTCCGATGTCGCCACCGACATGTTCACTAGGGACCTGCCGTCCTGCATCGCTTTGACTTCGGGATCACGGCCGAGATTACCGACCAGAATGACCTTGTTGACGCTGCCCGCCATGGAGCTCTCCTGTGCCTTCCCGGTGCCGCGGAGCGCGACACCTACCTCACATCCCCAAGGTACCGCAGGCGGTCTGTGGGGAACTACAGATTTTGGGGTCGGGCGATGCCCCCTCTCATGGCACCCCTCGGAAAACTCAATGGCTCGCTTTGGCGACACTGCCTATCGTGACCCCATGAAAAGCTCGTTCCACGTTTCCGAGGTCTCGCGCGGCCAGGCCTACGCCATGCTGGGCGGCGCGGCCTTGATGATGACGCTGGCCATGGGCATGAGACAGAATCTCGGCCTGTTCCAGGCCCCGGCGGCCAAGGAACTGGGCATCGCCATCTCCGACTATGCGTTCGCGATCTCGATGCAACAGGTCGCCTGGGGCCTCACCCAGCCCTTAGTCGGCATCCTGGCCGACAAATACGGCACGCGCTGGGTGGCGCTGGCCGGCAGCGCCCTGTTCATCCTCGGAATGTGGCTGACCGCGACGGCCGGCGGCGCGCCGGCCATCGTGCTGGGCGCCGGCGTCTTGATCGGCATTGCGCTGTCCTGCACCACCTCGGGCATCACCTCCAATATCGCCGCCCGGGTCGTCATCCCCTCGCGGCGGACGCTGGCCTTCGGCATCGTCTCGGCGGCGGGCTCGGTCGGCACCATGCTGACGGCGCCGCTGGCGGCCTATCTCCTCAACACCGAAGGCTGGCGAGCGGCCGCCTGGGCTTTCGTCCTGCTGGCTTTCGCCATGGTGCCGGCGGGCTTTATCGGCAGCCGCGCCGACCGCCTGCGCGAGGGGCGTGCGACCGACCATGGCCTGACCCTCGCCATGGCGCTCGAAGAGGCCCGCCAGCACAAAGGTTACCTTGTGATGGCTGCCGCCTTCTTCGTATGCGGCCTGCAATTGGTGTTTCTGACCACCCATCTGCCGACCTACCTGGCGAATTGCGGAATGGACGCGGGCTACAGCGCCGTTGTGCTGACCCTGATCGGCGGCTTCAACATCGTCAGCTCCTGGCTGTTCGGCTGGCTGGGCGACCGCTACCCCAAACGTTACCTTCTGGGCGGAATCTACATCCTGCGCTCGGTGGCGCTGGCGCTTTTCTTCCTGTACCCGCCCACCCCGCTCTCTGTGATTCTGTTCGGCATCGCCATGGGTACGCTGTGGTTGGGGGTCATCCCGCTGGTGAACGGACTGGTGGTGCAGATTTTCGGCCTGCGTTTCCTCTCGACGCTGACCGGAATCGCCTTCCTCAACCACCAGGTCGGCTCGTTCCTGGGCGCCTGGGGCGGCGGCTATATCTTTGACAGCTTGGGCTCCTACGACCTCGCCTGGAAGATTGGCGTCCTGGTCGGGCTGGTGGCCGGCACCACCCAGATCCTGATGAATGACCGGCCGACGGCGCGGATCGCCGCCGCCGAGGCTGCGGCCGCCTGACGCACGAAGTGAATAAGTTACTGCCGATAGCCATATGCGGCGGTCCCGCGCTTCGCCTATTCTCAGGGTCACATGGCCAAGTCCCGTTTACCCGTTGCCGAGCCGAGCCGGTTCATTTCCGTCCGCGGCGCCCGCGAGCACAACCTCAAGAACGTCGATATCGACCTGCCGCGCGACCGGCTGGTGGTCATCACCGGTCTGAGCGGCTCGGGCAAATCCTCGCTTGCCTTCGACACGATCTATGCCGAGGGCCAGCGCCGCTATGTCGAGAGCCTGTCGGCCTACGCGCGCCAGTTCCTCGAACTGATGCAGAAGCCGGACGTCGATTCGATCGACGGCCTGTCGCCCGCCATATCGATCGAGCAGAAGACCACCTCGCGCAATCCGCGCTCGACCGTGGGCACGGTCACCGAGGTCTATGACTATCTGCGCCTGCTATTTGCCCGGGTCGGCGTCCCCTACTCGCCCGCCACCGGTCTGCCGATCGAGAGCCAGACCGTGTCGCAGATGGTCGACCGCATCAAATCGATGCCCGACGGCACGCGGCTCTATCTGATGGCGCCGATCGTGCGCGGCCGCAAAGGCGAATACCGCAAGGAACTGCAGGAGCTGCAGAAGAAGGGCTTCCAGCGCGTCAAGGTCGACGGCACGCTCTTCGAGATTCCCGAGGCGCCGGCGCTCGACAAGAAATTCAAGCACGACATCGACGTCGTGGTCGATCGCATCGTGGTCAAGCCCGACCTCGGCAACCGCCTGGCCGATTCGATCGAGACGGCGCTCAGCCTGGCCGACGGCCTGGCGATCGCCGAGAATGCCGATACGGCCGAGCGCACCGTCTTCTCGGCGCGCTTCGCCTGTCCGGTCTCGGGGTTCACCATCGAGGAGATCGAGCCCAGGCTCTTCTCCTTCAACGCGCCGCAGGGCGCCTGCCCGGCCTGCGATGGCCTGGGTGTGAAGATGTTCTTCGACCCGGAGATGGTCGTGCCCGACGACCGGCTGTCGCTGGCCGAGGGCGCGGTCGCGCCGTGGGCGGACTCCTCGGGTCAGTATTACCTGCAGACGCTCGAGAGCCTGGCCCGCCACTACAAGGTCAAGATGTCGACGCCGTGGCGCGAGCTGCCCAAGAAGGTGCGCGACGCGATCCTGCAAGGCAGCGGCGGCGAGGCCGTGGCAATGCGCTACGACGACGGCATCCGCCAGTACCAGACCACCAAGCCGTTCGAAGGCGTGATCCCCAACCTCGACCGGCGCTGGCGCGAAACCGATTCCTCCTGGGTGCGCGAGGACCTCGAGCGCTTCCAGCACGAGAGCAAGTGCGAGGTCTGCGGCGGCGCCCGGCTGAAGCCCGAGGCGTTGGCGGTGAAGATCGGCGGCCTGAACATCAGCCAGGTCACCGAGTTCGGCATCGGTGCTGCGGTGAAATGGTTTCTCGACCTGCCGGCGAAGCTGACGGCCAAGCAGATCGAGATCGCGCAGCGCATCCTCAAGGAGATCAACGAACGGCTGGGCTTCCTCGACAATGTCGGCCTCAGTTACCTCACCCTGAACCGCACCTCGGGCACCTTGTCGGGCGGCGAGAGCCAGCGCATTCGCCTGGCCTCCCAGATCGGCTCGGGCCTGACCGGCGTGCTCTATGTGCTCGACGAGCCTTCGATCGGCCTGCACCAGCGCGACAATGATCGCCTCCTGAAGACGCTGACCCGGCTGCGCGATCTCGGCAACACGGTACTGGTGGTCGAGCATGACGAGGATGCGATCCGCGCCGCCGATCATCTGGTCGATATGGGCCCGGGCGCCGGCGCCCTGGGCGGTCGCGTCGTGGCCGAAGGCACGCCCGAAGAGGTGATGCGCAACAGCGCCAGCCTGACCGGCCAGTATCTCTCGGGCTTCCGCCAGGTGCCGATTCCGGCCGTTCGACGCGTGCCGGCGGCGAAGGGCGGCCGCTGGCTCACCGTCAAGGGCTGCACGGCCAACAACCTGCAGAACGTGACGGCCAGCATTCCGCTCGGCACCTTCACCTGCATCAGCGGCGTCTCGGGCAGCGGCAAGAGCACGCTGATCATCGAAACGCTCTACAAGGCCCTGGCGCGCAAGCTGAACGGCGCGCGCGAGCATCCCGGCGAGCACACCGCGCTCGAGGGAGTGAATCAACTCGACAAGGTCATCGACATCGACCAGTCACCGATCGGCCGCACGCCGCGCTCAAATCCCGCGACCTATACCGGCGCCTTCTCGCCGATCCGCGAGTGGTTCTCGCAGCTCCCTGAATCGGTAGCGCGCGGCTACAAGCCCGGTCGCTTCTCCTTCAACGTCAAGGGCGGCCGCTGCGAGGCCTGCCAGGGCGACGGCGTCATCAAGATCGAGATGCACTTCCTGCCCGACGTCTATGTCCAGTGCGACGTCTGCAAGGGCAAGCGCTACAACCGCGAGACCCTGGAGATCGTCTTCCGCGGCAAGTCGATCGCCGACGTGCTGGAGCTGACGGTCGATGAGGGCGTCGAGTTCTTCAAGGCCGTGCCGGTGATCCGGGAGAAGCTGCTGACCCTGCAGCAGGTCGGACTGGGCTATGTCCATATCGGCCAGCAGGCCACGACCCTGTCGGGCGGCGAGGCGCAGCGCGTGAAGCTTTCCAAGGAACTGTCGCGCCGCGCCACCGGCCGCACCCTCTACATCCTCGACGAGCCGACCACGGGCCTGCATTTCGAAGACGTGCGCAAGCTGCTCGAAGTGCTGCACCGCCTGGTCGAGGGCGGCAACACGGTGGTGGTGATCGAGCACAATCTCGAAGTCATCAAGACCGCCGACTGGGTGCTCGATCTCGGCCCCGATGGCGGCACCGGCGGCGGCCGCATCGTGGCCGAGGGCCCGCCCGAGGCCATCGTCAAGGAGCCCGAGAGCTACACAGGCCACTATCTCGCCCGCCTGCTGCCGCGCAGCGCCACGGCGAAGAAGCGGGCTTAGAAAGAATTCGTCATAGCTGGGAGCGCCGTTGCCAGTCGATGCGGCCGAGGTCGTAGCCGAACTGGCGCTCGACCACCGAAGGCGTCGCGTCCGAGGCATCGCCCTTGCGGGCGGCGACGCGGGCCTGCGCCATCTCCTTCGGCACCTCGAGCCAGAGGCCCTCGAAGGGCACGCCAACACGACGCCCCAGGGCTTCCACGGCATGGCGTTCTTCCTCGCGGGCGTAGACCGCATCCAGGATCACGCTTTGGCCGGCGCGCAACGCGCGTTCCGCCCGCGTGAGGCAGGCGGCGTAGACCTCGGCCGACAATTCCGGTCGATAGCTGCCCGCCGGCATCCGCGCCTCAAGGGCGATACCCGCCAGCCGCTTGCGTTCGACATCGCTGCGCACCACCACGGCGCCCGGGGCGCAGCCGATGTCGGGCGCGAGCTTCAGCGCCAAAGTGGTCTTGCCGCTGCCCGACAGGCCGCCGATCGCCAGCAGGCACGGCGGCGAGGGCTTCAGGAAGTCGAGCGCTGCGCGTTGATAGGCGCGTGCATTCTCATCGATCTTGTCCTGCACCGCGGCGGCGGCCTGATCGACATAGGCACGGATCGAGGCCCGTCGCGCGAGGAAGAGCGGCAGCAACGCCAGCGCCTCGTCGTGGTGCGCCTCCGGCGTATCCTCGATATGCCACAGCCATTCGTTCAGCAGACGGTTGGCGAGTGGTCCGAGACCGCGGCGCAGCAGATCCATCAGCGCAAACGCCAGATCATAGAGCACGTCGATATTGGCGATGCGGTCGGAAAACTCGATGGCATCGAACGGCACCGGCGCGCCGTCGATCAGCACGATGTTGCGCAAGTGCAGATCGCCGTGGCACCGTCGCACGGCGCCTGCCGCGACCCGACGCGCGACCAGCGCCAGATGCGGTTCCAGCGCCGCCGGCATGGCAACGGCGAGTGCCTCGCTTGTCGCCGGATCGAGGCGATCGCCGGCCTTGCGCATCTGCTCGATGTCGGCCGCGACCGAGTTGCGATAGTCGTCCGGTCCGGCGAAGCCCGAGACGGGAGCGAGCCCATCGTGGAACGCCGCGATCCGCGCGCCCAGCGACGCCATCAATTCGGGCGTCAGCGCGCCGCGCGCCGCCATCCGGTCCAAAAGCCCGTCCTCATCGAAGCGCCGCATCACGACCAGCCAATCGACGGCGTCGTCTGCGCCTTCGCCCACTTCGCCCAGCATCAACGCGCCTTTGGCGTCGCGCCGGATGGGGGCCACGCCGAGATAGATGTCCGGCGCCAGCCGGCGGTTGACCTCGATCTCCGCGGCGCACATGGCGGCGCGGCGCTCGCAGGTCGAGAAATCCATGTAGGGAAACCTGACCGCGCGCTTCAGCTTGTAAGCGCGCTCGTCCATGAGAAAGATCACCGCGCCGTGCGTGTCGATGCGCTTGGCCGGCGCCAGGCGCCGCTCGAGAAAGTCCAGAACTTCGGATTGATCCTGGACGACGAAGGACGGCGTCGCGCGGCTCACGCCTCACACACCCGCCGGATCGACATGCAGGATGATCTCGGCGTCGGGGAATTCGCGCTGGATCGAGGCCTCGATCTCCTCGCCGATCTCATGCGCCCGGGCAAGCGACAGGCCAGGTTCGAGCGCAACATGGAACTGGATGAACTTGGTCAGGCCGGCCGAGCGCGTGCGCAGCTCGTGCAGGTCGTGGACCGCGGCGTGTGCCGTGGCAAGCGCCTTGATGCGGGCGCGGTCGGCGTCGGGTAGCTCGCGGTCCATCAGCACGTCGAGCGCTTCGCGTCCGACCTGCCAGGCGCCAACGAGCATGTAAATCGCCACCGCTGCCGCCATGCCGGCATCGATCAGAGGCTGCTTGGCGTAGCCCGAAATGAACAGCGCGGTTCCAACGGCGATATTGGTCACCAGATCGGTCTTGTAGTGGAGCCTGTCGGCGCCAATGGCGAGCGAGCCGGTGCGGCGCACGACATGGCTCTGAAACGCGACCAGCGCGAGAGTGAGAAGGATCGACAGGCCGCTCACGGCGACGCCCACCATTTCCTGCTGAACGGCATGAGGATTGAGAATTCGATCGGCCACGGTGAGCAGCAAGCCGCCGCCCGAGGCCGTGATAAAACCCGCCTGGGCGAGGCCGGCCAGCGCCTCGGCCTTGCCATGGCCGAATCGGTGGTCGGAGTCGGCTGGAACCAGGGCCTGGCGCACCGCGATGAAGGTGACCACCGAGGCCACGAAATCGAGGGCCGAGTCGATCAAGGACGACAGCATGCTCACCGAGTCGGTGACCAGCCAGGCCACCGCCTTGGCGCCGATCAGGATCAGCGCAACCGCCATCGACACCCAGGTGGCGAGGCGCATCAGGCGGGCGGTGTCGTGGGCGGTCACGATGCCCTCAGGGATAAAGCGTGCGAGTGGTCCAGGCGGCGTCCGGTGCGGCCCGCCTGTATTCCAGCCGGTCATGCAGGCGGAACAGGCCGTCCTGCCAAAATTCAATCAGCCGCGGTTGGAGGCGAAACCCGGACCAGTAGTCGGGCCGCGGCACGGTGCCGACGAGGTGCCGGGCAGTGAACTCGGCGACGCGCTTTTCGAGCGCAAAGCGGGTCTCGAGCGGCCGCGACTGCTCCGACGCCCAGGCGCCGATCTGGCTGCCGCGCGCCCGGGTGGCGAAATACGCGTCGGCCTCGGCGGGCGTCGTCTGCGAGACCGGTCCCTCGATCCGCACCTGCCGGCGTAGCGATTTCCAGTGAAACAGGAGCGCGGCCTTGGGATGGGCCAGCAGCTGTTCGCCCTTGCGACTCTCGTAGTTGGTATAGAAGACAAATCCGGCGGCGTCATAGCTCTTGAGCAGAACCATGCGCTGCGACGGCATGCCGTCCGGCCCTACTGTGGCCAGCGCCATGGCGTTGGGTTCGTTGAGCTCGCTCTTCTCGGCTTCGGCCAGCCAGCCGCCGAATAAAGTCAGCGGATCGTCGCTTTCCAGGATCATACCCCACAATATGGGGTTTCGGGGGTCTTCGACCACCGGCATCTTGTCCCAACGACCAAGCCCCGCTAAGAGTGGGGTATGTCCGTTCCTGCACAATTGATGGCCGGCAAAAAAGGCTTGGTCATGGGCGTCGCCAACCATCGGTCGATCGCCTGGGGTATCGCCAAGGCCTGCCACGAACACGGTGCCAAGCTCGCTTTCACCTTCCAGGGCGAAGCCCTCGAAAAACGGGTGCGCCCGCTCGCCCAGTCGATCGGCAGCGACATGATCCTGCCGTGCGACGTCACCGACAAAACCAGCATCGACGCAACCTTCGCCGAGATCGAGAAACAGTGGGGCGGCCTCGACTTCCTGGTGCACGCCATTGCCTTCTCCAACAAGGACGAGCTTAAGGGCCGCTACCTCGACACCACTCCGGAGAATTTCCAGCTCACCATGAACGTGAGCTGCTATTCCTTCACCGCGGTGGCCCAACGCGCCGTGCCGTTGATGAATGAAGGCGGCAGCTTGCTTACCCTCACTTATTACGGCGCCGAACGGGTCATGCCGCATTACAACGTCATGGGCGTAGCCAAGGCGGCCCTTGAAGCCAGCGTGCGCTACCTCGCGGCCGACCTCGGTGATCTGAACATCCGGGTCAATGCCATCTCGGCCGGTCCCATCAAGACGTTGGCCGCTTCTGGCATCGGCGACTTCAACTATATCCTGAAGTGGAACGAGCTCAACGCGCCGCTCAAGCGCAACGTCTCGACGGAAGAAGTCGGCAACGCCGGCCTTTATTTGCTGTCCGATCTCAGCACCGGCGTCACCGGCGAAGTGATGCATGTCGATGCGGGCTATCATGTCGTCGGCATGATCAAGACCTCGTCGGCCAAGCAGCTCAGCGAGCTGCTTTCCAATTTCGACGACGACTAGGACGGACCGCCGGCCATGGCGGGCAATAGCTTCGGCACCCTTTTCCGGTTCACCAGCTGGGGCGAAAGCCACGGGCCTGCGATCGGCTGCGTGGTCGATGGCGTGCCGCCACGCATCGCCCTGCAGGAAAGCGATATCCAGACCTGGCTCGACAAGCGCCGCCCCGGACAGTCGCGCTTTGTTACGCAACGCCAGGAGCCGGACACGGTGAAGATCCTGTCCGGGGTGTTCGAGGGCGTCACGACGGGCACGCCGATCGCGCTGCACATCGACAATGTCGACCAGCGCTCGAAAGACTATTCCGAGATCAAGGACCGTTTCCGCCCGGCCCATGCCGACTATACCTATTGGGCGAAGTATGGCGTGCGCGACTATCGCGGCGGCGGTCGCCAGTCGGCGCGAGAGACCGCGGTGCGGGTCGCCGCCGGCGCCATCGCGCGCAAGATCCTGGGCGAGAGCGTCAAGGTGCGCGGCGCCGTGATCCAGATGGGCACGCAAAAGATCGACCGTGCGCAGTGGGACTGGGACGCCGTTTCCGACAATCCGTTCTGGTGCCCCGACCGCCAGGCCGCGCAAACTTGGGAAGGTTATCTCGACGGTGTGCGCAAGCGCGGCAGTTCGTGCGGCGCGGTGATCGAGGTCGTGGCCTCGGGCGTCCCCGTGGGACTGGGTGAGCCAGTCTATGACAAGCTCGACGCCGAGCTCGCCAAGGCGCTGATGAGCATCAACGCCGTGAAGGGCGTGGAAATCGGCGACGGCTTTGCCACCGCTTCGATGAGCGGCGAGGAAAATGCCGATGAGATGCGCATGGAAGACGGCAAGCCCGCCTTCCTCAGCAACCATGCCGGCGGCATCCTGGGCGGCATCTCGAGCGGTCAGGACATCGTCTGCCGTCTGGCGATCAAGCCCACCAGCTCGATTCTGGCCGAAGTCCGCAGCGTCGACCGCTTCGGCAAGGAGGTCGAATTGCGCACCAAGGGCCGGCATGATCCCTGCGTTGGATTGCGTGGCACGCCGGTGGCGGAGGCTATGGTGGCCTGCGTGCTCGCCGACCATCTGCTGCGCCACCGCGCGCAGTGCGGCTGAACGGCGCGTCATGGTCGCCCGCCAGGCCGTGGAGGCACGCTACGGATCGCTGCACAATATCGGCATGGCGATCGGCTCGATCGCCATGGTCACTGTCGCGGCTTATCTCGTCATCACCCAGCCGGACGCCGCCGCACGGATCGATTTCTCCGATCCTAAATTCGTGCTGTTCGGCATCCTGGGCGCCGCTATGGTCTTCTATGCCGGCCTCGGGCTCACCCGATACCTGAACCGGGCGCCGCAGATCGTCATCGACCGCGACGGCATCTTCCTCGGCTTCGGCCGCAACCGCCTTCTTCCCTGGAGCGAGATCGACTGGGTACGACTGCATCGCGTCGCCGTGCGCCCCCAGTTGCGGATCGGACTGACGGCCGAGGCGTTCGTGAAAGCGGAACTCAGGCTGACGACCTGGCATCTCGACGACGCGCTACGTCCGGTGCGCGGCATGCCGGCCGCCGTCACGGTTCGCGACAACGGCCTCGACACCCGCGCCGCCGAGCTCTTCCAGGCGGTCAAGGCGTTCCGGCCCAACCTCGTGAAATCCTGAGCGGAGGAACGCCATGCCCCAGCCAAAGCACCTCACCCGCCTCGACCTGCCGGCGGGCGAACCCACCGAAGAAGACCTGAAGAAATACTGGGCCAAGTGCGTCGAGAAGCTCGGCATGGTGCCGAACGTGATCCGGGCCGTCTCGAGCAACCCGAAGAAAGCTCGCACCTTCATCGCCATGTATAACGAGCTGATGCTGGGCGAATCGGGCCTGAGCAAGCTCGAGCGCGAGATGATCGCGGTCGTCGTCTCCTCGGCGAACCGCTGCTATTACTGCCTCGTGGCGCATGGGGCGGCGGTGCGGGCGCTATCAAAGGATCCGCAGCTCGGCGAGATGATGGCGATGAACTATCGCGTGGCCGAATTGCCCGCCCGCCAGCGCGTCCTGCTCGATTTCGCCTGGAAGCTCACTTTGACACCGTTCGATATCGGCGAGCCCGACCGCGCAGCCTTGCGCAAGGAAGGCCTGAGCGAAGCCGACATCTACGATGCCGCCGACGTCGTGGGCTTCTTCAACATGTCGAATCGGATGGCGCATGCCACCGAAATGATGCCCAATCCCGAGTATCACATTCAAAATCGTTAAAGCCGCGCGGAATCTTTCGCCGGTAAGGAGTGCGCCGTGCGTCGATACATCGTCGGTTTTTTGGCGACCATCGGAACCCTTGCACTGATCGTCGTGATCGGCGGCATCCTCTTCGTCACCTCCGGGCCGCTCTCGGGCAAGGGACTTCCCAAATCGATCGTGCTGTCGATCGACCTGCGCAAAGTCCCGGCCGAGGCCGCCGCGTCGGGTCTGCTGGCGGGCGGCCTTCTCAATAGCGAATCGCGCGACTTCACCCATGCGCTGGAGCTTCTGTGGCAGGCGGCGGACGATCCGCGGGTCGCGGGGCTTTACGTCGAGGTCGGCGACGATGACGCGGGCCTCGCGCGCGTCCAGGAGCTGCGACAGGCGATCGCCCGCATCCGCGGCAAGGGAAAGTTCGCCATTGCCTTTGCCGAGTCGTTCGGCGGAGGCAGCCACTTCGCCGATTATTATCTCGCCTCGGCCTTCGACCAGATCTGGCTTCAGCCGAGCGGATCCTTTGCGATCACCGGCCTTGCGATCACCACTCCGTTCGTCAAGCGCGGCCTCGACAAGCTCGGCGTCCAGGTCGAAGGCGGCAAGAGGTACGAATACAAGAGCGCGCCCGACACGTTCACCGAGACCGGCTATTCCGGTCCCGCGCGCGCGAATCTGCAGCAGCTCGTGAACAGCCTTTATGGCCAGTTCGTCGACGACGTGGCGCACGACCGCAACAGGCCGGCGCTGAAGGTCCGCCAGCTCGTCGATACCGCGCCTTTCGATGCGGCGCGCGCCAAACAGGAAGGGCTGGTTGACCGCGTCGGCTATCGCGCCGATGCCATGGATGAAGTCTGGCGGCGCGCCAGCCAAACCCACGATATGGCGAGCTTGGCCGAGTATGCGGCCGACAGCGGCCGGCCGGTGCCGCGTGGCCCGGTGATCGCCCTGGTGCGCGCCAGCGGCGCCATCAGCTCCGGATCGG
>Ga0137359_10002351_pt1 | contig 15154 bp, 21 predicted proteins | sample Mad1_40_16metaG_FD_108281 | JGI IMG/M metagenome (GOLD analysis project Ga0137359, IMG submission 108281) | Vadose zone soil microbial communities from Angelo Coast Range Reserve, California, USA - Mad1_40_16 metaG | ecosystem: Environmental > Terrestrial > Soil > Vadose zone | place: USA... | reverse complement strand
TTTGTGCTTTTGCATGGCAACTCGGCATTCCATAGAGGGGATGTTATTCGAAAATGGTGCTAACGGGACTCTGCGATGCCGGTATGCACCTTCATATACGGACCCGGTATTGGTTTTCTTGCTTGGACAGCTTGACGCAGCTCGGTTGCGAACGCGTTTCACGTTTCCGCCGAGTTTATCACATTACCTTCTCTGTTGCTTCATCATCCATACGCACACGTATGCATGGACGACTACTGACACTCGGCATCGTGCTATGGTACACTATGCCAACGTTCTGATGTTTTATAGAATACCCTCTTTTTGAATTCACCTTTGCATTTCGGGCCTCCGTTATTTTTATCATCGCTATCTTTATGGTGTTGTGGAGTGGTCAAGAAGGGAGGTATTCTGATCTAATCATCGACCTAGAAAACGACCCGTGGAGTGAGCACGAAGTTTCGTGCCACCCAGCGCGCGTTGGTGAACTATCCCATGTCGCGGGAACTAGGCGCGCGAGACTTGGGTAAAGCTAAGTCACGCTGATCAGAACTGGATCTGGCGGATGATAAACTCTCGCAAAGTTGTACACATAAGACGAATTTACCATGACCGGGGACCCGAAGACGATGGACAAATAGGGGATAGTCCCTTACGGTGATGGACGATGACAAGTAGCGCAAGACGCCCTGTTCGCGTGTACGTACAGATCACACAGCCCGGGCCAAGCGTTATTGGGACACCAAGACAGTTGATTTTCGAGCTCGCTGTTCCTCGTGTTTCTTTGCTGTCGCACTGCGCACGCTTTGACCTTGCCCGTGGTTGGCGGGCCCATTTGCGCCGCACACCAAAAAGGGTCCGGGCGCTGGGCGTTGGGCGTTGGAATCACGAAGGGGTTCCGAGAGAGGGTGTGTGCGCGAGGTGCGGCCCGCGGCTAGGTCGCGGAGATCGATCCGATCCCGAATCTTCAGATCAAATTGAGGTAGGGATGCCGTGGGTGAATGAAAAAAGGAAGAGGAAAAAGGGAGAAGTGAAAGCGAAAGGAGGTGAACGGAAGCCAAGATTGCCTCCGTCTCGCATTCTTTCCCCTCGCAACTGATAGCAACGCGCGTTGAGGGGAAGCCCCGTTGGAACCCCCTCGGGCCACGTTAGTCGCGAGTGGAGCGACGATGTCGGGCGATGCCGGTCCTTCGGTGGGGGTTGTTGCTTCGTTGGGGGCGGATACGCAATCAGGACAAATTAACTTCACTCTGCCAAGTGGGATAACGTTATTTGTGGTGTGTGGTGTTCGACTTGAGACGTCGGGTTTGGGAAGTCGCGTGTGCTTCTGGCGGGGCGGGGGTAGAACGTTCACAGGCGTCGTCGGCTATGAGCGATCCAATCGTGATCGCTATATCTGACTGGACTGGTGATTGCTCGTGAAAGCTATGAATCAAGGTAGGCAGGTCGGAGCGTACGTGAAACGACTCGTGAGCACGGTCGGTTTGTTCCGAGGAAGGCTGGAAGGCTGGAAGCTCGTGTTTCTTACAGCGCAGAGGCAAGAGACCGACGAGTCAGTCGGTTTGCTAATGAATCACTTTCCCGGGTATCTGCATCTGCATCGCTGTCCAAGTGCCACCCTAGACATGTCGGCGTGATCATGGGCATTGATACAGTAATGAAATACATATACACTAGTTCCAGCCAATTACACGGGTCTCTGTCGATGGTTGCGGCAGGTCAACTCTATTCGGTATGGAATCTGGCCTAATTTGGAAAGCAGCCAGATCGTGTTCCATGTCTCTCACGATGGCACTCTCACTATTTGGCATGATGCAAGATCCAGTCAAGGCAAATTCCGTGCATGCTAGCTCGTGTTTCTCGTCCTCTTCTTCTCGTCGTCAACCTCGTCTGAATCACGTTCACGAAGTTTCCACGACGGCAAGATATGAAACACGTTGAGGGCGATTGTAGGCGGCGGCGTTCTAACTTAGAGCGACGCGATTTGCTGATTTGTAAGCGCTGTTGGCCGAGTACGAGGTGGTCCGATTAGCTAACACCATCCGGGGCGGGGTCTTTCACTTCGCCTCTCTCTCCTCTCCTCTTGGCCGATGCAAGCTTACCCGAAATCGGGTCGCACAATGGTCGTACGGGGTCATACTCGGTCGGGTCGCGCGGAGAAGGTAGTCCCAAGTGATTTTTTGTTTCCTTTGTTTTCTAAGATTCCATTTTCCCCCCTCGACTGTCGCCATTCGCAACGGATACCGAAACAAAGAGTGGAGATGTGGATCCGTTGTACGTTGCCGACAAAAGTGAGAGAATTTGGGTTTTGGTAGGATTTTAAGATTTACGTTAACGATTGGAGAACGGTATATCACCATTTATGGATGGTCGGGACTTTCTCCACCCCGCCACGAGAGGCGATTGCGGTACCAGCAAGTGAAAATCTCGTGCTACCCCACTAATGGCAAGGAGCGGTGGAAGAGTGGCCGGAGTAATGAATGCTGTCCATATATTTTTTTAATTTTTTAATTTTCGGGGGCGGGGATGAAGAAGCGTGGGATAAAGACGAAAAAGGAAAGGTGATTTAATTATATGCTGGATGAGATGACGGTAACGGTAAGGTGTGGTTTGAGTGAGCGGCTAACGGAAATGCTTAAGCTGCCATTAGATCTGCGATGTGTGAGACCGAACAAAGATGGTTTGAATTGACTTTTGATATTCGGTAAGTTGATTCCGATGGGAGGGATGCGCCAATTTTTGGCACAAGAAGAAAACTCGAGTTCCCATCGCCTACATCAACTTAGTGAGCGCACGCTTGTCCAGGCCCAAGATATAATCCACCTCGCTTTTAGTTAGCCGTGCACTAGCCATCCCCACTAACCTCCTTGTGTTCTTATACCGCGCTAGCGCGTACCCCTCTCGAGTCCTTGACCTGTCATTCTCTTTTAGCCCGCTCCCTTAGTCCACCCAGATGTCCAATCCTTCTTCCCTCTCTGACTTTGTCCGCATGTCAGCTGTCGATGATCTCTCTTATCCCCTTGCCTGTGATGACAGGACGAGGGATGCGGTCAATACTATCGTCAGCGGTAGAAAGAGCTGGAAGACCCTCAAGGGAAAGGGCGAGGCCGTCTGGCCTCCTTACCTCGAGGCTGCCTTGATAGAAGGTCCGTCCCGCATATACCCACTTTTCTCGCTCCTCCACGCTCATCCCACCCCCGCTAGCCCTCGACAAGTACCGTCCAGAGACGTCCCGTTCAACTCGATCTCTTAGCAGGTTCCCAAACAGAAATCGCTTCATCTCTGACTATATTTACCACGTTACTGGGAAACGACGGACCGCAAAGCAAGTCGGCAGTCGCCTTCAGCAGCTCCGCGATACCTGCGGCGGGAAGAGGAGTCAGTCCATCTCCACGCCTCCCATCCCCCCTTGTGCTCACAGACCGATCTCCCTGTACAGTCCTCAAGCTGCTCTCAAATCGTCACTACTCACCACCCTCAGACGCCCATGAACTCTCGCCCTCTCTCGATGATAGCCACAATACGGATGACGCCTCTCCTAGCCCGTCCACGCCGGATGCCATGGAACATACCCATGCGCCGGTCCGCACCGCCCGTGCACTTGTGCATATCGATGTGCTCGCGGCGAATGCGTCTTGGTCACCCTCAAACGACGCGGGCATTGTCATGGGAAATCCCCTCATGACCCCACCCCACTCTCCAGAGTCGCACACCACGTTCTCCCAGACTTCACAGGTGAACATCTTCCACTCTCCGAAACCTCGTCCCTTGCGGGCCATCGATCCTGTCGTCACCTTTACATCTCCCTCATTCGTGGCGGCCAAATCCTCGTGCTCTGTCTACTTCGATGGCAATTGCGTCCACACGGATGTTGCAGATGTGAGCTGCACCTCCGCCAAGGACGATGCCGGAATGTTCCTCTACCGGACGACCCTGATCCCCCAATACTGGGACCGCCTATGTCAATCCCATGGTACGTTCCCATATCCAGGACAAGGCCTCTATTGCTAACTCTGGTCCCAGAACCAGGACGGTATTCCATCGTTCAGGAGATAATACAGACCATTCAACGCTCTCCTGACGGTGAAGCCCCTCTCCAGAGCACACTCCTCACTGTTGTGTATCAGCTCAACGAGAGAAGGACATCTTCTCCCGTCCCCTCTTCTTCCACGGCCTCTCCCGTCAGTATGAACCATCGCTATGCGATGACATCCTGTAATGTGCGCTTCATGTTCTCTCGGGTACCATATCGAAAAGGCTGACATCCGAATAGCCGGGGTACATACACGATATACCGATTTCCCCCGTTAGCGCAACGTTCAGTGAAACCGGTGACCATGTGGGGTCATACCTCCCGTCAGACTGCATGAATCAGATCCAAGAGCCTACCTACACTCAAATGTCCTCTCTGCCTGTGGAAGAACCTTTCAATGCTCGCTGGAGTGGCTATGCCCCATCGGCGGCAGAACCACTACTGTAAAACAGGATATTCGCAAGTTTGATTATCTCCAATCGCATTTATTGTATATCATTAAGGTGGGCTATGGATGCCTGTTATCCTTCGCCGAGTGGCTAAATGTCCTTCGACAGTGGTTCATCTCTTGTTCGCATCACCGCCGACATTGTAGCACTACACAACTCTCAACTTGCTTGCTTACTTGCATAACTTCAACCTCTGTGGGGCCCCGCCGATACCCCAGAAAACCTCTCAAAGGCGGCGCTTTCTCATCATCTTCTTTCTCGTTGTTTGGTCCAACTCGTGCCTTTCATTTGAACCCCCTTTGCCTCTGCACCTCGCTTTATCATCTGCGCATTATAGTGTTATTATTTCCTCATGCAATTGTCTCTTTCCTATGTTCTTTCTATTCTTGTTATCCAAACACGATTTGGGCCGTGATCTGTCACCACCCCCCGCTAATTAGGGGAAGAAGTAATGTACTAGTCCAAGTTGTTAGCATGATAGACTCAGACGCCTTTACTCTTATTAGAGCCAAGACGAGTATCCCCACTGAGCGGATGTATTCGCCAACGCCACGGTCTGCCCCAAGTAGCACGTAAAGTGATCGGAACCACAGACTCGGAATCTATCACCGCTCGTGAGAACGATCGGCGAGGCCTTGCATTATTTGTCGATGCAATCGAGAAACATGTGCGTTCTCGTGGGAAGGGATTATCGTAATTTACCATCCTTCGAGCCCGACATTGCATGTGCGGGAACTGCTAAGGAGAGGGAAAAGCGCCTGTGCAGACGAGCGTCGGAATCGGGGGAGAGTAGGCCGGGGAGAGCAGTGCAGGGAAGGGCCGGCCAAGGAGCGCGTTTGGGGGTCGGATGATCGGGCGCTCGAAAGGGTGACCAAGCCGCACCGCCGCATGATGCATCATCGCTTGCTTGGGTGGGAGCGCCAATTCCGGATACGGCCATAATGAAAAAAGAAGAGAGACCATTTCAATTCCGAGTGTCCTTGTTTATTTTAAATTTACCACCCCGCCATTCCCGGATTCTTAACCTAGTTCCGACAATCAGTCCTCTCTCCGTCCGCCGTCCGCTGCCCGCCACTGCGCTCCCCGGAGCGCTCCCGACGACGACCGTGACTCATGCCCGTACGAGATACCCCATTACGAAGCGAGATAATAAGGGGGTCAAGTCGAGTCGTGGGTAAAATCCTTGCTAATCGTCAGTATGTCGGCTCTGGGGCGCTCCGGGTACCGCATAAACGAATATTCATCTCGAATCTGATCTCAAGGGATCCGCGGCTCGGGCTATGCTATAGTCAGTGCGAAAAAACGTCGAGTTGATCTACCTTGCCGTCACATCGTCGTTACCGGATGGCTGTTCATCGGGCTTGTTTTTTTATTTTATTTTATAAAAAAAACTTGAAAAAACAAACAAACAAAGGGAATGAGCGCACAATCTTAGGGAATGAAGCGGGCCAAAAGAACGGGACTCACTGATCAAATCGGGGGTTATCACCTCGCTGAAGGGGGGAGAAGTTAAGATCACAGAAGGCGGCCAGACCTACAGTAACTGAAAGTCGGATCGAGAAATTTGGCAGCCGACAGACAGACGAGGGTGAAATCCTTTTTTCATGAGGGATCGCTGCCTGGGCCCCGCAAAAGTGCCGAGCTGCTTCTGCACGCTCGGCCGTGGGCTCAAGCGACATGAATTGGGGTTTATGAGAATGGAGAACGTGGAATCGAATACGTGGCCGAGGTGGGGAGAAGAGTGCGCCGTTCCCGCTTTCGTTGAAACCGTTGATGCCTCGCGACATGTGAATACCAGGAAGGAGGTGCCAGGAGCTCGTCAGAACTTAATATCCATGAGGCGCTAGATGATAATAGGACGGGAACCAGCCCCGAGTAGGGTGTAGGATGTAGGATCCGAGACAGGCTGACAGACTCCCTCGTGTCATTTATTTTTTTTACCCCGACAAGAGGGTTGGGCCGAGACACTGTGGGAGGGATCCTGTGCGGCCAGCTGACTGGCCCCCTGTCTTCGCGTTGGTGGGTTCCCCTTCTATGCAAGAAGCTTAGTAGTACGACGTCGTGCCACACGCATGCTACTAGTATTTCCTAGGCAAGGGTACCAGAGGGGGAGGGCGAGAGAGGCGGCGGCGACGCGCCAAGCCGCCCCCTCCGGGGCGTTTCACGACTCTTCTTGATGAAGAGGGAAGATGCTAGAAGCGTGGATAGAATGCACCAGCGCCGGGACTCCATCGCCGCATCACAGAAAGATGTGATACTATCCACGTTGCCGGTAACGAGAGAACAGGCTTTGACCGCTTGCGCAAGCCAGTTATCACGAATCTGACGGCCCATTAGGCGCACCATTAAGTTGGCTTTAAAATGGCAGGTGACGTGATGAGGAAGGTCACCGCGCGCAGGCATAGATAACGTATGTGAGGGGAATAACAAAATACCTTTGATAAAAGATAAAATTATCACGGTCTAGATACAGGAGCGACCTACGAACAAGAAACAGGATGAATATGACGCAGGAATACGTGCAGCGCCGAATAAAATAGAGGAGCATGAGATCGCAGGAAGAGTGAGGAAAATCACTACCTTGACAGATTCTTTTTCAGTACTCAACAGCATCGTCATCATCCGCTTGCATCGTCGAAGAATCATCCTTCCTTTCGGACTCGTCTGACCGCGAGCTCTCTTGCTTGGTGATTGATTCGTGTCCCTCCTCGGCGGGCGAGTTGTCCAAGTCCATTTTAGCCTCTGACGGAGAAGGCTCAGGTTTCGAGCTTTCCATCTGTTCGCTAGTAGGAGTAGGTTCGGACTTGGTGTTTTCCTCTGCTTTGGCTACATCAAGCTCTGCTTGTTTGCGAGCCTCTTCCTCGACCACTCGCAGTCTGAGCTCCTTAATCTCGTTAATGGCCGCGTCACGCTCGCCAAGAAAGGCGCTCCATTCCTTCTTGGCGGTTTCGGCTGCCTAGGTGAAATGGTCATGATTAATATCGCAGCAGTGAGGGTAATAGGGACAAGTCACCTCTACTTTCCGCTTAGCGATGAAAGCTTCTTGGGCAGCCGTTAGGACCTCTGGAAGGTAGTACAACGGCGGTGGGTGTGATCGCGTTGGTTCAAGGGTGCATTTATGTGAAGGTGGAGGACTCGAGTCATCAGAAGGAATGGTATCTGATGTGAGAAGAAAATTGGCGAGGATGGGAAGTCTCGCACGACGGAGCCTATGCTAGTATCATCCCGAGTCTTGTTACTCTGACGGACACCACGAAAAACCAGAGAGGGGCTTACAATCGAGTTCTTCAATTGTATCTCCTCCTCCTTGCGATTCGCGCTATGTTTGTCTTTTTTCGCCTCTTCGGCTCTCCTGACAGTGTCAGTTTCTTTTCGGAGTTTATCCTGTAGCCTTTTATCAATCAATTGTCGCTTCTTGGCCTGTGCATGATGTCAGATAAGCCGTGTGTGAGAACAAAGGACATGTCTTTGTACCGCTTCGCTGGCGTTCCGAGCCTCGTCTTCGGTCTTTGCCTTGTTCAGAGTCCCAACAAGAAGTCCAAACATACTCTTTCCACGCTTGCGCTCCCTATGTTCGATGGTCAGATCCAATCGTGGTCTTTTCTTTGGCACGGCTGCTGCGGCCACCGTTGCCTGGGTAGGCTGGGCGTCTTGCATCATCGCGTCTGTGTCGGGTGCTTCATCCTTGCTCGGGGCATGGTTTTGGCTGTGTAAGAACGGAAATATACATCAGTTTAGAAACGCAGTAAATGAAGTATGGACATACTCGAGAGTTAACATCGACATGATTGGGAGATTGGAGAAGGGATGTGGTGTTGTCGGACCTTGAATTTGGAGAGTTTGACGATGGCACCCAGATCCACCACCGCAACGAGAGGGAACAGAAAGACATCGCTCAAGAAGGAGACTTCTCTCGGCGACCGGGTCCAACGACTCTTCACGTCATTGTGTGCCCAGATTGATGGAAACCATTTCACTAATGCGATCAAGACATGCGACAAAGGTATGTCCTCTCTTCCCGATACTCACCATCCGTTCGATAATACTACTTTTCCTGGATCAGTTCTCCGTCTCGTTCCGGACGACAACGATGCCAAGCAAACAAAGCTTTTCCTCCTGTTGCAGACGGAGCGTTACAATGATGCCCTTGCGTTACTCGATCCCGATGACGAGTCCTCTGCATTTGAGCGCACCTACTCGCTTTACCGTCTCCAACAACTAGACGAAGCTGCAAAGCTACTTGGAAAGGCTACGCAGGGTCGTCAACAAAACCGAGGAGCTTTGCATTTGGAAGCACAACTCGTGCGTACGCTCTCATCAATAATCGCAGTCCAAACTGATCTTTTTGTAGAACTACAGACAAGGTAATTACCAGATCGCATTGGACGTATACAACCAGCTCCTCGACTCCTCAGATCCGGTACTATCATTTCTTCGTACGAAACATTAGTGCCTCTAACCGTCGCTGAAGAGCAGTGAGGAGTATTCCGATATCTTGACCAATCTCCGGGCGTCCCAAAGACACCTCGATTTCATCAATTCCGACTACCTTCGTGCACTTGACGATCTCAACTCTGATGTGACTGGATCGCTCGAACATGTACCCCCTCCAGTGCCACCTAGCTCGTCTAACATCACAAGCCTAGGGGTCACAGCTCCCTCAAGCAAAACTGAGGATATGGGCAAGGAACAAGCTGCTGTTCGACAAGTTCGTTCGAGGCGTGTGCCCAAGGGTGTCGTGCCCGGTGTAACGCCTCCCCCTGATCCTGAGAGATGGCTGAAGAAAACCGAGCGATCGACGTTCCAACACGCACGGGGTAAGAGAAAAGGCGGTGGAGGTGCGACCCAAGGTGTGGTAGAGAGTGTGGGTGGTTCAACCACGGGTGGACATGGTCGAAGCGGGGGACATGGAAGAGGGGGAAAAAAGAAAAAGTGAGTGAGGTAAGGTTTATTGGTGACCCCCAAGCCTCGAGGTATCAGGGGTGATATAAATTGTGCACATGCAGGTGATCACGGCTTTTGTGAGGACTTCTTTGGGTTGGTTCGCCAAAGTGACCATGCGTTGTGCACACCTCTTTACTATCCTCATTTTGCCGCGTGCGTGTAATCCTGCTCTGTTGTCTGTTCTGTTCTCCACCATGTCACGTGAACACCTCAGTTTTCCCGTACCCGTACGAATTGAGCTCGTCAACTTCTCAATCTCGACGCGCAAATTTTCTGAAACTAGCAAAACTTGTGACCGCAGCGCAATCTCCTGTCTGCAATCCCTGAATAATCTCGTCATTAACCTCATGTTTATAGCGCGTCTGGTGTTCATTTCCCCCCACGTTTTATCGGCAATAACTCGTTGCGGGGGCGAGCCAGACTCAGAGCCTCGACCCACTTTCAGGTTCATAGAGAACTGTTCGGGCTATGAGTTGAAGGGTTGCTATGCGCAGGCTGGTCGTGACCTGCACTTGCATCTTGGGGCCTTCTTGGACACTTCAAGCACCTTTTCCCTAATAGTCTTCCGGTAATCGTCTTCCGGAGAGCTCTTGTTTCCTGCAAATGCGTATCTTAGAAAGTTCTGTCACATGGATTTCGCGTGTGGGACATGTGCGACACGGCAATGTTCAGTGAGTGAAATGTAAGGCGTGGCTCATGTCACGTTGCACAACCCGCTTCCCACCCACCTGCAGACGGCCCCAGTTATGAAAGTCATGGAGCACGCAAGGTAGCTGGGGAGGACATATAAACCCTATCCACTGCGTTGAAAGTGCTCAGACTTGCACGGTCTTCCCTCTGGACATCTCCCCTCTAGTCAACAGAAAACATGTCGCATCCCACTGTCCGCGGTGTTGTTGTGATCACGCGCAACGGTGACCGCGATGGCTACTACCAGGACCCCATCACATACAAAAGCTCTCATACTGACTCGACTCCCTTTGGCGAGGTGTGCCAAGCCAGCGTCTATCGTTTGACAACAATAACTCTAACAGTCACGTGCAGGTTCAAGCCTTCCAGCTTGGCTCACAACTCCGCAAGGAATATTTCGAACCAACCTCAGCCAACTACATCCACAACGTTCGCACCGACCTCGTAGACCTCGATCAGGTCCACGCTCGCATTAAGAACGGTGGCGAGGGTCGCGTCGTGTTTGACTCTACCATCGCATTGCTACAAGGCCTTTTCCCGCCGACTGAGAAGAACACTATCGAGCTTGCAAATGAGACCAAGGTCACCGCTCCCCTTGGAGGTTATCAGTATGTTCCTGGTGAGCCCTATACAATCTATGCAGTAGTTATTTGCTTGATGCCACTACAGCTGAAACCGTGGAGCCTGCCAACGACCGCTCCCTTGAAAGCTGGACGGACTGCCCGGTAATCGCGGTGGCTCTCGTACAGTAGGAGATCTAACATAGGACTTTTAGAATTTCCAAGAACACGTGAAGAAGTTCTACGCTTCTGGGGAGTTCAAGGCCGCTGAGAAGGCTGCCGAGCCCTTCTTCAAACTTGCCAATGACTTCGTCTTTGGCCGCCCTCTTACGCTTGAGAACGCTGTAAGTACTTTCAAGTGTGCAGCAGAATTGATTTGCTTATTCTAAAATACAGGTTAATGTACGCTCAGCGTTCAGCCTCATAGAATCACAGTCCCACTGAGAATACTCGTTTGTAGATCTACGATTTCATGAACGATCAGTTGACCCACAACAAGTCCTATGCTCATCGCCTCCCACCTACTCTGATCGAGCAAGCGCGTCATTGGGCCAACTTCCACGAGGAAGGAGTCTTCACGGATCCCTCCATCAGTGGCATCGGGAACAGTACGCTCCCGACTGTTTTTTCTCCTGCAGATTCCTTTCGTGACCATTTTGTGTAGTTGCTGGGCGCACCCTACTCCAATCGATTATCAGCTCTTTGGAGCGTATCACTTTCGATGGCGACCCCCTGCAGTTCCTCGTTGAGTCGACCACGTACCAGCCTTTCATCTCTCTCTTCCAACAGACAGAGATGATAAAGAGTGACCCTTCAATCAAGGGCATTCGTACGTGCGACTCGAATTTGTCAGTTTTTTACAGCTCTTGACTCTAAATTTGCAGCCAACTTCGCCTCTGCTCTTGCTATCGAGCTGCGCCGTGGCTCTCTGCCCGATAACCGCGACTTTTTGCGCTTCAAGTTCAAGAACGGTACCGATGCCGACTTCCAAACCTTGCACGTCTTTAGTCACAATGGCGACATTCCTCTGACCGAGTTCATTTACCGCATCGAGGTACTCATCTACCTAATTATCAGCGTTGCCAAATGCCTCAGACTACCTTATTTCTCAGAATGCCGCGATCAGCTCTAATCAGCAGTGGATGAAGGTCTGCGGCGCTTCTACAACGTCTCAATCGGCTCCATGGGGGGTGCCGTCGTTGCCTCTCTTCCAAGAGACTCGTGAGCAATACCCATACGCGACTGCGATGGGCGGAGCGCTCGTCGCTGCTCTTTTCATGGTCGTCGTTCTCGTCGGTGCCAAATTCTTCAAGCGTTCGCGCCGAGGACGTATCGCACTTCGTACAAGCGGCGTGAGCACACTTTTTTTTGCCACGCCGCAGCCGAATTGTTAGCTAACCACGAATTGAACAAAGGATGAGGGCTTGCTCGTTCTGCCGACGACGGAGAAGCAACGCCCAGTGCACTACTGAGCGTGTCGCTCGCCTCCGACTCGAAGTTTTCAATGTCTGTTCTGTATACTCCAATGGACATTTGTGTATAACTTATAGGCGGTGTTGAGATGGGGGGGCTAAGTGACGGCGGCGGGACTGATTCGGGTCCCGGCCCCGAATCTCCCCTGGGCTTGTAGTCACGTGCGAAAAGGTTTGCATTTAGCTGTGTTTGTCCTTAAGTTTTGGTGTTCCGGGTGTTCCGTTGGTGTTCCGTTGGTTGTATTTCTTCTATTCATCCATCCAGCACTGTGGGCAGAGTGACGACAAACGACGACGAAAAGAGTAAGCGCGCACTGGTTGCGATCACGAGGCGTTGCTCTTTTTCGCTTACCTGTCCGCGGAACCACTAATTAAGTTTGTGTCCTGACCCGAACAAGGGGATTTAGCAGGAGTCAATGAGATATGATGATGGTGGTGATGATGATGATGGGATCTAAAGGGAAACATCCTTGACGGTGGAAATACGTATTCGTTCGCGAGAGAAGAGAGGCATATGGAAGAAAGATCTGGTCGTACAGGTACTAGCCTCCCGAGGATCCCAGGAGGAAATGTCGTATTATTTCGCCTCATGCGGTAAATAGGGTTTTTGGCTTGCCGCCGACTGATGACGATGACAAAATAATCGATCAAATCGTACATGATGGAATCCTCCTCACGGGCCCCACCGTCCAAAGTGTCGACGGACCACGCGCTCCTCACTTGTTGCTCGATATACCTGATATGTCCGACTGGTTCAACGACAATCGCAGGCTCGGTGATTCTGAGATGCCTGTAATGCAATGCACAGCCCAGTGATACTATCATCGGGAATGGGTTTTCCCTCCGTGGTACGCAGACAAGACGTAGAGACGGCCATTCTTGGCATCTTTGACGCGGATTCGTGTCTGATTCTTCTCAACTGCTGCAAACCCTCACTTATCTTGCACCGCCTTCTTTCGCCACCTGTCCCACACGATCTCCGACGTTCGACATGCATATCGCCATCGGTCAGGATGGGATGCGCCGTAATATCTTCGTATTTTCATGGTGGATCCGATACATCACGCACAGACGATGTGCTATTCCCTATTCCTTGGCGTGTAACCGGTGAGTGTGGCTTTTGCATCCACGAAGGAAAGTAATTTGGCTTGGGTCTTTACGCCGAAACTTTTGACAATTACAGATCTAGACTTACTAGTAGTTTATTTGCTCCAACCCGACTCAGAGATTCACATGCGTCGGCGAGCTACACGTTAATGTCGATGACCGTTGACGTATCGACATGACGAACGAACCAATTCGAATCGTTGTGCACGCTGGTTAGTCAGAGACGAAATGCAATTGGTCCCACACGCGTGACCTATCACTCACTAATTTTTCACTCACACTCACACATCACTGCATCACTTTTTGACATTCGGGCGCTCCGTCATTCCCAACCTGTGCACTTTCCGTGCGGTGAAAGGAAACACTGCTACGTATCCCTTACAGAACGCAGGCACCGGTGGATGTGGATACCAGTACACCAAAATACTCTTTCACAGCCGACTGGCTATGACCTATTGCAAAAATTATCGTATTGCTGTACTGTAAAGCGGGCTCACGCTAGCCTGCCACGGGCCCCTAGGCCTTCGCACTTAGGCATGTCACCAGTACCGGTGGAAATCGCAATCTGATAGTGACCAGGACACAGCTCTGACCTTGCTAAGGCTAACGTGCAGGCGCCAGAAGGGGCAACGAGAGGTATTTTTGCGTTGTTCGGACGAGGTTATCTTGTTATATCTCCGCTACTCCACTATGACATGACGTTGAAGGTTTGCTGACCAAGGCATGACTCCGAGAATAAACAGCCACGCCTATCGCATTGAACATATCTATTGAGCCCATTCTCTGTAACACCGTGAAATTACTCGATATGGGCCATGACATGTGCTTACGTTTTCTTCGACCTATGGTATGGAGATACTGTTGCAAACACGTACGTTCTATTTGTTCTGGTGCGAGATAAGTTGAGGTACCATTGTTGCAATCATAGTGCCTTCTGCGAACGCTTTGGATGGGGTACATCCTTTTGACCCCACCGACCTGTGGCGGCACCATTCAATGCTAATGGACAGCAGGGATCTTGATACTACATCTGAAGGCCGAAAGTCACCGAGTGGAGGAGGGCCTACTTTCTGGGTTTCGGATTTTGAGCCGAACGACTTCGTTGCGCAACCGCGCATAGATGGCAAGAAGTTACTAACTGACCGTGGTGACTTTGCACCATAAAAAGGCACTACGCGGAGTGTGCGGACACAGGCTTAACATGTACACCGCTGCTGATTGGTCCACTCTTGGGCGATAGACCAATGTTCTAAACGCTGAACTTGAATGCAAAGTCTGCCTGCCGTACTTGGCACTTGGCCAGCCAATCTTGTTCGTATACCGGGTGCTGTAACGTCATTTTGTTATTCATCAAAGTTACTCAGCGTTGTATTTGCTATATACGGTGGCGATTGACTTTGCGCAGGGCAATGATGGATCTCATCCATCATGATTTCCGTCATTGTTCCCGTATCACCGCTTTGATGCTCCTTATTCAGGTACGCCTTCTTGAACGCCTTCTTTGAACAAGTCATTTGTAGGGCACTTGAGGCTGGCCGGTCGCCGCCGATCTTTTCCTTCATGTCATTCGGCTCTTGTTTGGTCCCCTGAGTTCTCATCTATATGGGTTTCTCGACTCAACAATGCAGTTATGCCCCTCTCTTCGCGACCCAAAGCCAATTCTTTGGAGACTTTGTTGCGCCACTTCCCTTGTAAGCACTCGGTGTTTGTATATCTGTTTCAGGAATATACACGTACGCCATATGAAAGGTCACCGGTCACCAAGCACCGTGGTCGCCCAGATGTTCTGGGTTGGAAGCCTCGTTATATTGGTCGTTCTGGAAGAAAAGACGACGATTAAACGGATACGATATGGTGTTATGCCGTTATTCTGGGTCCTTCTCCTTCTCCTTCTCCTTCTCCTTCTCCTTCTCCTTCTCC
>Ga0137359_10002349_pt1 | contig 15156 bp, 11 predicted proteins | sample Mad1_40_16metaG_FD_108281 | JGI IMG/M metagenome (GOLD analysis project Ga0137359, IMG submission 108281) | Vadose zone soil microbial communities from Angelo Coast Range Reserve, California, USA - Mad1_40_16 metaG | ecosystem: Environmental > Terrestrial > Soil > Vadose zone | place: USA... | reverse complement strand
GGAACGCCTGCCCGGGCGGTTCGCGCGCTCGACGAAAAGGCCGCGCAAGCGATCACGCAAGACGCCGACATCTACGTGCGACGCTGGCAGCAATACGCCAAAGGGCTCAAGCGGATCGGGTGAGGGACGCCGGCCGCAAGACAACAGCTGTCACGGCTCTGGATTCGACCGCATCCGGCCAGGGCCGGTGCTGGGTGTCATGGATCTCGGCACAGCGGATCACTGCCAGCGCGCCAGTGGTGAACAGGCTGCGCAGATAGCGATCGCCTCGTTCGCTGATATTGCCGAGCTTGTCCCTGCCTCCGCTCGAGTGTTGCTTCGGCACGAGCCCGATCCAGGCTGAGAAATCGCGACCTGAGCCGTCCATAGCATCAAAAGCGGCGTGACGCGGTGCAGCAACCGGCGTAGTTTTCCATCACCTCGTTGGCGCGTCAGGCAATGAACCGCCCGCATTTCTGCGTTGTACAAGCCCTGCCGCGCTGAGCGAGATGAGGGTGTCACACATGATCTTCTACACTCCAGCGGTTTTCGAACGGATCTCCTCAATGGCCGCCGCCAAGAAACTCATCCTCACCCCCGACAAGCTCAATACAGCCGCACGGTGGAAACGCGAAACGGCGTGGACGGCCAGCCTCATCTTTGAACACGCCCGCCTCACCCCCGAAAGCCAGACTCTGGACGTCGGCTGCGGGGTCGGGCGCCTGGCAAAAGTAATAACCGACAACAACTGGGGTCACGTCACAGGTATAGACATCAGCCGAAAGATGCGCGGACTGGCAACAGAATATGTCGCCTCACCGAAGTTCACAGTTCACCCGAACACACACCTTGCGGCCCTCCCGGAAGACACCTTCGACCTCGCCCTCGCGGTATGGGTCCTCCAGCACGACCATACCCCTGAGTCCACCATCAGACACGTGGCCAGGGTCCTCAAACCAACAGGCGCCCTCATCGTCATCAACGAAGCCGCGCGGTTTTTACCTACCGAGGACGGACGCGGAAACTTCTCCTGGGCTACTGACGACCTTGACGTGCGCAGACTGCTCGAGCGGCATCTGACAACAGTAAAACACGGAGTCGTCCCCGGCGAGTTGAAAAACCAACACCCCAATTGGCCGAACTACTGGTTAGTCATGAAGAAGCGCACTTGACTCCCTGCGCGAGAGCCAGTGACCCAGTCAAACACGAACAACCAGCCGTCAAAGGGCGCGAAGTTCGGGGCCGAAGGTTGCCCGATGGCTAACTCCCATGAACAAGTCGAGAGGGCGCCGTTGGCCCCTCCCGCGCTTCCAGGCTGAAGGGAGTGGCACGGACCTCGGCCCGGCGGAGACTGCTGCGCTGTGGAATTTTGATTTGGCCTATGTCGGCCTGGCGGTCAGTCGCGTAGCACCGCGGTGGTCGGCGGCGCCGCCGAATGTCCGCTTCGCTCTAATACGACAGAATTGATGGCTGGTCGGAAGTGACCCGTGGTGGGGGAAGGCTGGCAGCAGGTTCAGCGCGAGCTGGCGGTGGCGGGTGCCGGACGTGGATCGCCGAGCGCGATCCAAACATTCGGGTCCGTCTGCGACTGCCGTTTCACGAAGCGGTACTCGGTCTGCGACCAAAGCAACACGTCTGCGGTTTGGTTATCGAGGATGAACTCGCCGTGATCTGTCTTGACGGTGAGCACCGCGTGCCCATCCCCTTGCTTGTCACGCACGACCGTGACGAGCAGCGCCTGGCGGGGCCAGCCGGCCTGCATCAGCAACTTGCGCTTGAGCAAGACGTAATCCTCGCAGTCGCCGAAGCCGTCGTCGGGATAATTCCACCGCTCGGCCACACCCCAATGTTCGACGTCGGTCAATGGCTTGACCGCGTCATTGACCCATTCGTTGGTCCGTACGAGCTCATTCCAATCTTGACTCGTCAACACGACGTCGGTCGGCGCGAGTGGCACCGTGTCGCATTCCGGCGCGTATTCCACGCAGAACTCTTTCCATCCGACCGGCGCGCGAGCGGCGGCGCCGAGCGAAATGAATAGGGCCCGTTCGCTCGCGGCATGGGCTGGCATCATCGCCAGCGCCCCAGCCAGCGCGATGCCCGCGAGCCCGGCTGCCAGCCCTTCGGCAGGACGCCATTTCATTGTTGTGACCCTCCCTGGTCTTGAGGACCACATTTCCACGGACGATTTGAACCGCCGCTAATCGTGCAAAGTCATTTTGATGCGAAGCCAAATAAACAGCTGGACGAATGCGGTGATTATTCGAGGCGAATTCAAGTAAAATTGAAACTGATACAATTTGAGTCGGTTGCCGGCATTAACGCGCCGGATGCCGTCCGATGTTGTCCTTGCTGCGCTCGGAGGCCCGGCGTTAAGAACCAGCAGGCTTCGCCCACGTCATGGCGGTGACGAAGAGCGCGGCCGGCGGCGCTCTTGCGCGCAGGGTCTAGCCCATCCGAGGCCTATTCCTGATTTACTCCGTGGTGACCCTCTCCAGCGGAATGTGCGCGCTGGGATCTGCCGCCAGGGTGAGGCAGTGCATGCTTGCCCGAACGCCCGGGTCAGCCTATGTGAACCCAGCCGCTCGCTTCAGATCCCTTCAAATCACTTTGCAGCAACAAGCATGGTCGATCAGCCCCGCCGCGAACGCATGTTCAACGTGCCCGCGACCATAGTCGTGCTGCTCATTGTGCTCGGACTCATTCAGGCCGTGCTCATGTTTGTGCTGACGGCGGAGCAGACGACCGAGTTTCTGCTACTATTTGCCTTCATCCCTGCACGTTACGACGCCAGCGTGCTCTCCGACGTCGCCTGGCCCGGAGGTTGGGCAGCCGACATCTGGACATTCGTCACTTACGCACTCATCCACGCCGATCTCAGCCACTTGCTCTTCAACGCCGTGTGGTTGTTGGCTTTCGGCTCCCCGGTTGCACAACGATTCGGATCGCTGCGATTCATGGCTTTCATGGCGCTGAGCGCTGCCGCCGGCGCCGCCGTGCATCTCCTCACCCATTTCGGCGAATTGTTGCCGATGGTCGGCGCCTCGGCTGCGATTTCCGGAGCGATGGCCGCGGCGACACGGTTTGCGTTCCAGCGAGGCGGTCCGCTCGAACTATGGCGAGATCGTGCCGAGGCGTCTCGGGTACCGGCAGCGCCGCTCGCCGCCAGCCTTCGCGATCAGCGCGTGATCGCATTCCTGGTGGTCTGGTTCGGCCTGAATATTCTCTTTGGGGTGTTCTCCCTAGGCATGCCGGGCGTGGAGCAGGCAATCGCATGGCAGGCGCATATCGGCGGGTTCTTGGCCGGTCTTCTGGCATTTTCCGCATTCGATCCCGTTCCGAGTGCGAGCGCTCCCAAGGGCGGGCAAGGGCAGAGACCGGTCTGAGCGCCTTGTGAAACCCGCTCGGCGCGAGACCCACCCGACGCCAGCCGTGCCGAGCACCTTGCGGCATCGAGCGTTCCGATCGATAATCTATTGTCACGGCAGCGCCGCCGAGCGCGTCGATAACGAGAGCCCGGCGAGACCGTTGGTCTCGCGGCGCGGCTTTCGGGTCGCGCGGGCGGATGGCGCGGCTGACGCGACGGAACTCGATGGCAAATCGAGCATTATTGACACGGCGCTCCGTGGGCCGGAGAGAGCCGGTCAAGGGAGGCGACCCATGCACGTCAAGAACATTCTTTCCGCCAAGGGCGGCAATGTGTTTTCCATCGAACCCACCGCGACCCTCGAAACCGCGGTGCGCACGCTCGCTGAGCATAAGATCGGCGCGCTGCTCGTGCTCGGTCCGGATCGGCGGATTATCGGCATCCTGTCGGAGCGCGACATCGTGCGGGTGCTCGCGGAGCAAGGCGCAGACGTGCTCACGAAACCACTCGCACAAGTCATGACGCGCAAAGTCTTCACCTGCAACCCGGCTGAGACCATCGGCGTCATCATGGAACGCATGACCGCGGGCAAATTTCGCCACGTCCCGGTGATCGAGCAGGACCAGGTGGTCGGCGTGGTGTCTATCGGCGACGTGGTCAAGTACCGGCTTCAGGAAATGGAGCACGAGTCCGCAGCTCTGCGCGACTACATCCAATCGGCCTAACGTGCTGGGCACCCCGGGCTCGGCTACTGTGGGCAAGTCTGGTGCGACCGGGTCCCTTTGAATGCCGGCAACCGCAAGTTCGCGCATCTGGCCCGAGCCCATATTTGCAAGCAGCGTGCTACTGCCGAAATAGCAGTTACCCGACCAGGGACCAGAGAGTTGAGCGCGGCCGTGACGTCGGATAAGGCCATGTGCTCATCTCGATTCCGGCCATTTGCCCGAACAGTTGCCGGCCGAATGCGGCGCCGACGGTGCCAGGTGAGGCCTTGTCTGGATGAGCCCCCACAAAGACGGGATTAGCTCCAGATCAATTTGGACGCCCGGCGCGCTCGACTGAGAAATCCGTTAGAGGTGCCGATCGGCGGATACCATGAGGGTGGGGTGAATAGAGGCAGGGCTACGCCATGCGTATAGAGGGCGGGGACAGGTTTGATCTCGCCATTTCGCAGCTTCAGGCGCAGGACTTCGCGGGCGCTGAAAAAAATCTATTGAAAGTGCTCAAGACCCAACCGGGACATGTAGGCGCGCTGAACACATTGGCCATCTTACTGGCTCGAAATGGCAGACACGCTCAGGCCGAAAAATATTTTCTCAAGGCTATTCAAGTATATCCAGCCTCGGAGGCCACGTACTACAACTACGGAATTACGCTCAGAGCGCTTGGCCGGCTGCCCGAAGCGCGCGAGATGTTTGGCAGGTCGCTCGCGATAAATCCGTCTTCTTCGGATGCCTGGAATAATTGCGGCGTCGTACTTTCAAACCTGGGTGATTTTCAATCCGCCATCGCCGATTTTGACAAAGCCATTTCATTAAATCGTGGAAACGCTGCCGCATATGCCAACAAGGGCAAGGCGCTCGCGGAACTAGAACGCTTGGAGGAAGCTCGTGCCGCCTATGCCCAAGCCATCGTAATCAGCCCTAATCTGCCTGAAGCGTCGCTTGGTTTGGGTCAAGTCTTCAGTGAGCTCAGGCGCCACAGCGAAGCGCTTGCGGCCTATGACCGTGCAATTTCACTAAAGCCAGATTTGGCGGAAGCTTGGTTCGGTCGTGGCCAGGCATTAATGACATTGAGACGCTTTGCTGAGGCGTATACCGCCTATGACCAGGCCATCAAGCTAATGCCGGAGCTCGATTACGCGTTCGGTAAGTGGCTGCTTGCGAGAATGTATTGTTGTATTTGGGAGGACATTCAGAAGGCGTACAAAAGAGTTCTGGTCGAGGTCTCGAGGCGAAGGAAGGCAGCAACACCGTTTAGCCTATTGTCAATTCCATCCACCCCGTGCCAGCAAAAAATCGTGGCGGAAACGTATGTTAAGGACAATTTTCCGGCGATAGCGAATGTATCCGTATCGTCCGACAGGTTTCATTCTGGCAAGATCCGGATCGGGTATTTTTCCGCTAATTTTTGGGACCATGCCGTTGCGCACCTGATCGCCCAATTATTTGAACTCCACGACCGCTCCCAGTTTGAAGTTTTCGGGTTTTCGTTTGGCCCCTCTGCCGAGGACGACATGCGACGGCGATTGACCGCCGGCCTCGATCAGCTGATCGATGTTAAAGGTAGATCGGACAAAGAGATAGCTGAGTTAGCCAGAAATCTGCAGATCGGTATCGCCGTTGATCTCATGGGTTTCACGGAACAGTCGCGGACCGGGATTTTTGCGCATAGAGCCGCGCCCATTCAAGTCAATTATCTGGGATTTGCTGCTACGATGGGAGCAAATTACATCGATTACATTATTGCCGATAAGATAGCGATTCCGCCCGAGGAGGCGGAGTTCTACAGCGAAAAGATTGCGTACCTTCCATATAGTTTTCAGGTCAATGACAGAACGCGTCGGATCTCGGATCGCCGTTTCACGCGAGATGAATTAGGTCTGCCAGTAAACGGGTTCGTTTTCTGCTGCTTTAATAACAGTTACAAGATCACCCCCGACGTATTCGGTATTTGGATGGGGCTGCTCACAAAGCTCGATGGAAGCGTTTTGTGGTTGTCGGGGAGCAATGCATCGGCAGTCAAGTCGCTCCGCGCGGAAGCTACGCGCCACGGAATAGGAAGCGAGCGCATCGTGTTTGCCGAGCGCATGGATCATCTTTCAGATCATCTTGCGCGTCACGCAGCTGCGGATTTATTTCTGGATACCTTCTATTATAACGCACATACGACGGCGAGCGACGCGCTTTGGGCTGGTCTCCCCCTCGTCACCCGAATGGGCGATACGTTTGCTGCGCGCGTCGCAGCAAGTCTCCTCAATGCGGTTGGATTGCCAGACCTCATTACCCGGACGTCCGAGGAATATGAGCAGCTCGCTCTTGAGCTGGCGATTGACCGAGACAAGCTGTTCCTTATCAAAAAGCGGCTGGCGGATAACCGGCTAAAGTACCCATTGTTCGATACGGAATTGTTCGCCAAACACATTGAGAGTGCGTATCAACAAATGTGGGAGAGGCATCGTGCGAACTTGAAGCCTGACCATCTTTCTGTTGAACCGTCGCAGTCCAGCTGAGGGTCAAGCGTTTCGAACGAGAAACTGCAAGCTGTTATGACGTGTCGATTCGCGGGAGCAGGACGCTTCGATGAATAGAAAACACCGCCGTGCCATGCGTGTGCAGGGCCGAGCCGTTGGCGTCGACAGCGCCCGAGCCCACCCGTCGCCGATGCCGACGGTGGGCCACCTGTTCGGCCAGGCCGTCTGGCACCAACACCACGGAAAGCCGAACGAGGCGGTCAAGCTCTACAAGCAGGTCCTTGCGCTTCAGCCGGATCACGCCGAAGCCTGCAACAATCTCGGCTGCGTGCTCCTCGCGCAGGGCAAGCGGGATGCCGCCAGGGATTATTTCCAGCGGGCACTGATCCTGCTGCCGCAGCTGTTTGATGATTTCGACAGCATCGTTGCGATGCTGGTCGCCGTGAACCCGCCACTTGGGGAGGAAATGAAACGTGCCGCAGGCGCCTGGCCACAGCATTTGCCGACCCGCGACTTGCTCGGGCCCTCCTTTACGGACATTTACGCCGACGCGCTGCTGCGCCACGTGCTCGAATCCACCACCATCCGAAACGTTGAGCTCGAACGGCTCCTCACCTCGATCCGCGCCGACTTCCTTGGGTTCGCCGCAGATGGCGGTACCAACCTCGATGATGATGATGCGGTGGCCTTTGGCTGCGTCCTGGCAAAACAATGCTTCATCAATGAATACGTATTCGCGATCACGTCCGAGGAGGTGGACCGCGCGGAACGGCTCAAGCAGAAGCTGGTCGAGGCGCTGGCAAAACACTCGACCATTTCACCGCTGTGGCCGTGCGTCGCCGCGATGTACTTTCCACTTCATTTGCTGCCCAATGCGCAGGCGCTGCTCGATCGAGCATGGCCTCGCGTTTTGATCGAGCTCTTGACCCAGCAGGTGCGCGAGCCCTGGGAAGAACGGCAATACCGCGATTTGATCCCGCGCCTGACGCCCATCGACGACGGCGTATCGGTGCAGGTGAGGGAACAATACGAGGAGAATCCCTATCCACGATGGGTGCATGCCGCCTCGGTAGCGGAGCCGACCGCGATCGACGAGCACCTGCGTAATCAATTCCCCTCGGCTCCTTTCCGTCCATTCGCGAATGGCACTGGCATTGATATTCTCGTTGCTGGGTGCGGCACCGGACGGCATCCTATCGAGCTCGCGCGCAAGTACTGGGACGCGCGCGTCCTCGCCATCGATCTCAGCCTTACCAGCCTGTGCTACGCCAAGAGGAAAACGCCGGCCGCGCTCGCGAGTAGGATTGAATACGCGCAAGCCGATCTGCTCGAGCTAGGCTCGATCACGCGGTCGTTCGATCTGATCGAGGTGAGCGGGGTGTTGCATCATCTGGCGGAGCCGCTGGCAGGCTGGTGTGCGCTGCTTTCCCTCTTGCGCTCGGGCGGGCTCATGCATGTGGGACTCTATAGTGAACTCGCGCGGCATGACATCGCCGCCGCCCGCCAGTTCATCGCCGAGCGAGGCTACCGCCCCACCGTGGACGACATTCGCCGCTGTCGCCAGGACCTCTTGAACTCCCCGCTCAAGGGCGTTGCCATGGCCGGGGATTTCTTCAGCACCAGCGAGTGCCGCGATCTCCTGTTCCACATCCAGGAGCATCGTCTGACGATACCGGAGATCAAAGGCTTCCTCGCCGAGAACGATTTGAAATTTATCGGCTTTGAGTTTCCGCCGCGGCTCATGCAGCACTATCGCAATCTATTCGGCGGTGACCATTTGATGCGCGACCTCGATCGTTGGCATGCTTTGGAAAGCGAGAGGCCCGACACGTTCGCCGGCATGTACCAGTTCTGGGTGCAAAAAAATTGAAAGCGCAGTTCTGTACCCCGTGAGAACGCGCGACTCTGGCAGTTGTGCGCTCGCGCGCTGCATGCGCCTCGAGGGAATCATCACCGCAAGAGAGGCCCCGAGCGGAGTGTTGCTTGCCCGTATGCGCGTCCACACCGGCATCACCGAATTTGCCCTTGACGGGGGCAGGCGCAGTTCATTCCGCCAGATCCAAGCGACGAGCACCGACGACGCTGATTGTGCTAATCTGATGATAGTTCAATAGCTTATGTTGTTAAAATGGGAGCCGGGGGAAGCGTTACGGTGACTCCCTTTCGCGCACAAATGGCCCCTTCAGCCAAGTGTTCTTTCGGCAACACCCGGCTGAAAACTGCATTTGCGGGTGTTCAAACTGCCTCTTTGTCGTTGCCTGTCGGAACATGTGCGTTAGTGTGGGCGTGCGACGGAGGGGGGCATTCCCAAGGTCGCCCTTTCCGGTCAGTCCGGTGCCTAGGGGACAACGAAGGCAACGGAAAGAGCGGATGGTGAGGGGAGCTAAGGGGACCTTCCAGGGTGAGCAGCGCCCGAGGAGATCAATCCCTCCCACGACAACATATGGAGGTTGAGATGAAGATGGTGAAAAGTCTTCTCCTCGGGACGGCCGCGGGACTTGTTGCGGTCGCTGGGGCGCAAGCCGCCGACATGCCGGTCAAGGCAGCGCCGGTGAATTACGTGAAGATCTGTAGCCTTTACGGCGACGGCTTCTACTACATCCCGGGCACCGATATCTGCCTCAAGATTGGCGGATATGTTCGTGGCGAATACTTCTATAACTACGGCTCCAGCGGCACGAACGGCCCGTTTGCCGGCGTCTCAGGCACGAAGGACCGGTTCGACGGGCAGGACTTCCTGATGCGGACCCGCGCCTATGCCTGGTTCGACAGCCGCCAGCAAACCGAGTACGGGACCCTTCGCAGCTACCTGCAGATCGGTGTGAACTACGACAGTCCCGGCTCCACGAACACCAACTTTAGCGCCAACCGGGCCTTCATCCAGTTCGCTGGGTTCACGATCGGCACCGCGCAGTCGTTCTACGACTTCTATTCTGCGCCGGCGAGCTCGTTCTTCGGCCCACCCTCGAGCGACACCGGTGACAGCGGCTGGAAGGTCTTCGCCTATACCGCGCAGTACGGCAACGGGTTCTCGGCGACCTTCTCGTTCGAAGAGCCCCGCGCGATCGCGGCGGTATCGGGGGGGACGCCGGCCACTAACGCCGGCATACTCAACACCCAGTTTGGCAACCCGCTCATCGGCACCACCAGCGACGTGGACAGAGCCAAGATCCGGTTCCCGGACATCGTCCAGAACTGGCGTGTCGACCAGGCCTGGGGCAGTGCGCAGTTGATGGTGGCCGCGCACGACGCCAGCGCCGGCTACTATGCTAACAGCGCCGCCGGCTGCGTGAGTGCTGTGCAGGGCGCGGCTGCCGTTGGTACTATCACCGGCTCCGAGGTCTGCGGCCATCCCGCCGACAAGCTGGGCTGGGCGGTCGGCGGCGGTTCTAAGTTCAACCTTGCCCAGGGCGACTACTTCCAGTGGCAGGTGAACTACACCCAAGGTGCGGTCCGCTATGCGGCCCAGACCATCCCTGGCGGCTTCGGAGGAGTCAACCAGTTTAACGGTGGCAGCCTCGGCTACGGCTTCTTCAGCGACGGCGTGGTCAACACCCAGACTGGTGCCGTCCAGTTGACAACCGCGATTGGCGTGAACGCCGCCTACGATCACCTGTGGACGCCGCAACTCCGTACGTCGGTCTACGGCTCGTGGCTCACCACCAGGTACAGTGACGCGGCCAACACGGCGATCTGCAATGCGCAGACCAACTCTGCCGCTGGTGCGGTCAGCTTCCAGGGGGGCATCGTGGCGCCCGGCCCAGCCGGAGCCTTGCTTGGGAGCTCCACCATTGGGGGCTGCAGCAACAACTGGAACCTGTGGATGGTCGGCTCCCGCAGCCAGTACAACTTCACGCCGTGGTTCTATGTGGGCTTCGACGTGCTCTACGCGAAGATAGAGACGGCATCGAATGGGGCGATTGTGACCTACACGACCAACACCGCGAAGCCAACCGCGCTCTACTCGGTCACCAATCAGGACAACTACGGACTTCGCATCCGTGTCCACCGCGACCTCGTTCCCTGAGGCTCGCGTAATAAGTTGAGCTGACGACCCCCGGCGGGGCAACTCGCCGGGGGCTTTTCTGTCTTGTGGGGAGCGGTGCAACGAGCGCTGCGGCCGCCGTTAATATCCGGCCGCCTCATCACAAGATGCGATGAAGGCCGCGATTCGGCTTCCGGTCTGAGGCTGGGTGAGTCGGGGGGCGTGACCCTCGTCGGCCACCTCGACCACGTCCAGGCTGCCGCGGCCATCCCGCATGGCCTTGACGGTCGCTTGGGAGAGAATGTCGGACTTGGTGCCGCGCACCACCATGACGGGAATGCGGGCAAGGGCGTCGAATTCCTTCCACAACGGCGGCAGCGGCCGCTCCGGGGTAAGGCCCGCAAGCGTCGTTGCGAGCCTCGGGTCGTAATCCGCCACAATGCGCCCGTTCGCCTCTTTGAACGTCCGCCGGGCGAAGGCAAGCCAGTCGGCATCCTCCCACTTTGGAAAATGGCTGCCGAACAGCCGCTGCAGGATATCCGCCGCCTCGCGAAAGCTTGCCGGCTGCGGCAGCTTGCCGACGTAGCTTTTGATTCGCATCAGGCCATCGGACTCGATCACCGGCCCGATGTCGTTGAGCACGCAGCCGGCGACTGCGGTAGGACGGGCCACGGCGAGCAGCATCGTCAAGATGCCCCCGCGCGACGTTCCGACGAAGGCCGCCCGGCCGATGCCGAGCGCCGTGAGGACCGCGAGCAGGTCGGCGAGCTCGACCTGCAGGTTGTAGTTCGCCGGATTGCGGTCGTAGTCCGATATGCCGCGCCCACGATAATCCAGCGCCAGGACGAGACGCTCGCGATCACTCGAGAGGACGAGCGCCAGGTCTTCGAAATCGGCCGCTGTACGCGCCAGGCCGGGTAGACAAACGACCGGCAGAGCGCTCGACGCGCGGGTGCCGTGGGCGCGCACGTGCAATCGCAGGCCGTCCTGCGCTGTCACGAACAGGCTTCTGCCGGCCGCGGGCATGGCGTTCGGCGCGCTCGTTGCGCGCGGTGCGGTGGCTTTGGCATGCGTTTGACGATCGATCAATTGCACCGAGGGAGGATTAACTGCCATAGTGACGCCTAGGGCGGATTAGTCTGAAGCATCCATCAGGCGGGAGACGATCCATGCGGTTCGTATTCATAATAGCGGCCATTGCAGCCGCAATCTTGATCGACGTTCGCCCCAGCCGGGCCTACCAAGGTCCGTGGTGCGCGGGCACGAGTAGGGGCAGCGGTTCATTCGTTTACAATTGCAGTATGCGAACCTTCGAACAATGCGTCTCCGAGGTGATTGCCGGCAACCGCGGATTTTGCGGTCCAAACCCGTATTACCGCGGGCCCGAACCTGCTCCGGCCAGGGGCAAGCGGAAGCGCTATTATTATTGATGATCTGCTCATTCCTGCGGATGCCCTCGTCCGTTCCATCCCTCCGGTCACCCGCGGGCTTGACCACGCAAGTCGGATTTATCCGACTTGCGCAGTTAAGCTGCCCGAAATCGGGTAAACCCGATTTCGGGTGGTCCATCTTCTTCGTAAAAACTTTTTGCGAAGTAGATGGATTGCCGGGTCAAGCCCGGCAACGACGGCTGCGGTGACACGCGCCGGCCGATGATAACTTCGCATCGATTGCCGGATGTCGGGCAGATGCTACGCGAGGCCGTCACGCTGCAGCAACAGGGGCAACTGCGCGAGGCCGAGAAAATTTACACGCGCGTGCTGAAGGCAGCGCCTGATCAATTCGACGCGCTCAATCTCCTCGGCGCTATCAAAGCGCAGCGCGGACAAGCGGGAGAAGCCTACCGGCTGATCACGGCCGCGCTCGCGGTCAACCCGCGCGCTGCGGATGCATGGGTCAATCTGGGGATCGTGCTGCACGCGCTCAAGCGGGATCAGGAGGCGCTCGAGAGCTTCGACAAAGCTCTAGCATTGAAGCCCGGCGATGCTGATGCGCTCTATGAGCGCGGCAATACGTTGCTGGCGCTGGGACGTGCGCAGGACGCACTTGCCGCCTTCGACGAAGCCTTGGCGCTGCTCCCTGGTCATGCCCAAGCGAGGCTCAATCGCGGCCTCGCTTTGGCCGGCCTCGGACGCCACGAGGAGGCCATCGCCGATTTTGCAGCCGCGTCAGCGACGCCGCCCGGCAGTCCGGCGGCGCACTACAACCGCGGTATAAGTCTGTTCAACCTGGGTCGCTACGCAGAAGCGGTTACCGCTTACGATCGAGCACTGTCGCTCGCCCCGGATCACGTCAAGGCGCTGAACAATCGCGGCTTCGCCCTGCAGGCGCTAAACCGCCACGACGAGGCCTTGGCGAGCTATTCCAAAGCGCTCGAACTGCGAAGGGATTTTGCCGATGCGCACTTCAATCAGGCGATCGCGCTGTTGACCATCGGCGACTTTCGCCGCGGCTTTGAAAAATACGAATGGCGCTGGCGGCGAACCGGGATGCCTGCGCAGCGCCGCAGCTATGGCCGTCCGCTCTGGCTCGGAGAGTACCCGCTGCGAGGACGGACGATCCTGCTGCATGCGGAGCAGGGATTGGGCGATACGATCCAGTTCGCGCGCTACATCGCGCTGCTCGCGAGAGCCGGGACCAGGGTCGTGCTGGAAGTGCAACCGCAGCTCAAGGCGCTGTTGGGACAGACCGAGGGCGTGACCGCCGTCGTTGCGCGCGGCGAGCCGCTTCCTGCCTTTGATGTGCATTGCCCGCTGGGCAGCCTGCCGCTGGCCTTTAAGACGGAGGCCGCGACGATTCCGAGCACCTGCCCCTACCTCGCAGCGGACGATGCGCATATCGGCAAGTGGCGCCCGCGCCTGGAGGCGATCGCTCGGCCACGCGTGGCGGTTGCTTGGTCCGGAAATCCCGAGCACATGAACGACCGCAATCGGTCGATTCCGCTCTCCCGCCTCGCTCCGCTCTGGTCGGCCGGCACGGCGCGCTTCCTCGCCGTTCAGCGCGAGCTGCGCAGCGGCGACGCCGAATTGCTGGCGCAGGAACCGCGCGTGATACAAATCGGCACGCAGCTCGACGATTTCGCCGATACAGCCGCCGTCTTCGCCCTTGTCGATCTCGTGGTCACGGTGGACACTTCGGTCGCGCACCTTGCAGGCGCCATGGGCCGTCCGGTCTGGATCCTCGTTCCGTTCTCGCCCGATTGGCGCTGGACGCGCTCGGGCGAGAGCAGCCGGTGGTACCCGAGCGCGCGATTGTTCCGTCAGCCTTCGCTTGGCGACTGGGACAGCGTGATTCAACGTTTGCGCGGCGAGCTCGGTCACTTCGTTCGCGTGGATTGACATGCAAGCGAGCGCAACGCTGAATTAAAGGCCGCTCGTCGCCATTGATGATGCACTCGGCAGCTGCGACCAAATTGTACTGACCTAATGCGCAAGCGTGCACAAGGCGGCGGCGACGCGGGCGCAGACGCTCTCCCAGTCGCCCGCTGTCAGTTGACGGAAGAGCCGTGCGGTCGGATACCACCTCGTATCATCGCGGTCGAGCAGCCATCGCCAGTCGGGGGGGAGGGGCAGCAGAATCCAAACGGGCTTTGCAAGCGCGCCCGCGAGATGTGCAACCGCGGTGTCGATCGAGATCACCAAATCAAGAGCAGCGATCGCGCCGGCCGTTTGGCAAAAATCCGTCAGCAATGGCGACAGATCAGTGATCGTGCTGGCGGGTAGACGGGCGACATCGCCAGCACGCTCGCCGACCTGTAAGGAAAACCAGCGTATGCCGGCGATCGCGAACAGTGGCGCGAGCCGCTCGATCGGGACCGAGCGCCTACGGCCCCTTATGTTCGCCTGATTGCCAGCCCACACAATGCCAACCTTGAGGTTCTCCGTGCCGAAGCGCTCCTTCCAGACCGCGGTGCAGCCGGGATCGGCTGCAAGGTAAGGGCTCACTTCCGGGATCGTATCCGGCGTAATACCAAGAAGTCCCGGCACGCTCATCATCGAGGTCCAGCGGATTGCGCCTGGCCCCTGCAATGTGGCCACATCCGATACGACATGTTCCACCCCGATCGCGGGCTCGAGGACGGATTTTAGAATCGGGTCAGTCCACAAAGCGATGCGATAGCCAAGCTTGGCGAGATGGCTGCCGAGCATCGCGAAGTTAATATGGTCTCCTAGTCCCTGCTCCCCGCGCAGGACTAGGAGCTCATCGCGCAGAACTTCGCCATCCCACTGCGGCCACGCTGGAGGTGAAAAGTCGGGCGGAATGCCGACCTTAAGTGCGAGACGCCGCTCATACCGGGGCCAAGCCTCTAGCCAACGGCCATGCAGCAGTTCGATCATCGAGACCCCGTAGAGAACCTCATCATTGCTGGGTGCAAGCTCGAGGGAGCGTTGTGCGTCCGCCAGCCCCTCGCGGAAGCGGGCGAGTTCGTTTAATGTTTCAGCGCGGTGCAAGTGAAAAACTGCCCGGATTGCGTCGTTGCTACTGAGTTTGATCGCCCGATCGAAACACGCGACCGCTTCCTCGAACCTGTTCTCCTCCCGCAACACAGTGCCGCGGCCGAACTCTGCTTCCGCCATATCGGGCTTGATCGCCAGCGCGCGATCATAACTGGCGAGCGCTTCCTCGCGCCGG
>Ga0137359_10002347_pt1 | contig 15161 bp, 9 predicted proteins | sample Mad1_40_16metaG_FD_108281 | JGI IMG/M metagenome (GOLD analysis project Ga0137359, IMG submission 108281) | Vadose zone soil microbial communities from Angelo Coast Range Reserve, California, USA - Mad1_40_16 metaG | ecosystem: Environmental > Terrestrial > Soil > Vadose zone | place: USA... | reverse complement strand
GAAGCGCACAACAACGTCGCTTACTACGACGGCGAGAAGCTGACAGTCTGGTCATCCTGCCAAGATCCGTTTACTTTGCGCGATCATCTGTCAGGGATCTTTCGGCTGCCGCTCAGCCGCATTCGCGTCATCGTTCCCTACGTCGGCGGCGGTTACGGCGGCAAGCTTTATGTCAAAGCCGAGCCGATTTCAGTCGCGCTTTCGTGGATGACTCGAAGGCCGGTAAAGCTTCAGCTCTCGGTCAATGAAAGCTTCAAGACGATTACGCGCCATCCGGCACGAGTCACGATCAAAACCGGCGTTACCAAAGACGGTAAATTGATCGCACGCGATTGCCAGGTCTACATGGACACCGGTGCCTATGCCGACGCGGGTCCGCGGGTGACCCAGAAAGCAGCCTACCGCTCGCTAGGTCCTTATAAGATTCCTTACGCGAACGTCGAAGCTTACGGTGTTTATACCAACACCGTGCCGGCCGGTGCCTTTCGCGGTTTTGGCGCGCTGCAAGTGACCTGGGCGTATGAATCGCAGATGGACATGATCGCAGAGCGCCTCGGTCTCGATCCGTTGGAGTTTCGTCTCAAAAATCTGCTCAAGAAAGGCGATGTCTACACGGTCGGCGATACGCCTGTTGATTGCGACCTCAAAGAAGGACTGATGAAAGTCGCCGATGCGATCAAGTGGAAAGAAAAAAGTAAAAAGCCCAATCGCGCCAAAGGTATCAGCTGCTGCATCAAGGACGCCGGCGGCACCTACAAAGTCGCCGGCGCTACGGTGAAGATGTCGTCGGACGGCAGCGTGGTCCTGCTCACCGGAACGGTGGAAATAGGGCAAGGGCCGCGGACAGCCTTGAGCCAGGTAGTCGCCGAAGAACTTTCCGTGCCCATGGATCAGATCGGCGTGGCACAGCTCGATACCGATGTGACGCCCTACGATATTTCCACCAGCGCGAGCAGCTCTATGGTCGTCATGGGTACGGCGGTCTTGCGTGCGGCCCAGGATGCCAAAAAGCAACTCCTGCAGTGCGCTGCAAAGGTTCTCAAACAGAAGGCCAGTAACCTCAGACTACACAACGGTCATGTCGTCGTTGGCGAGCGTCCGGTTATTTCCTTCAGTAAAGTGATCGTTGATTTTTTTGGCAGCAAGGCCGGAGAAATTATCGGCAAGGGCCTGTACAAAGACAAACGAAACGCCAAGGCTGTATTAGGATCGACGACGACCTTCTGGGAAGTCGGTTGGGGCGGCGTGGAAGTGGAAGTCGATCCCGACACCGGCGTAATCCGCCTGTTAAATTATGTTTCCGCCTGTGACGCCGGCAAAGCCATTAATCCCGAGCAGTGTATCGGACAGGATGAAGGCGCGGTAATGTTCGGCATCGGCCATACGCTGATGGAAGAAATGATCTACGAAGACGGCCAGCTGCTGAACGGCAATCTGGTGGATTATAGCGTGCCGAGATTCGACGACGTTCCGGATAAGTTCGACACGATTCTAATCGAGAATGGCAACGGTCCGGGCCCGTTCGGCTCGAAAGGAATTGGCGAAGGTGGTTTGCTTCCGGTCGCTTCGGCGGTGGCCAACGCGGTGTCGCGCGCAGTCGGCGTGCGCATTCAAGAGCTGCCGCTCACGCCGCCGAAGATCTGGCGTGCGCTGCAGGCCAAATCCTAGCTTCATCTATAGCTTTAACTATTCGGAAGAATCGCTTGAGCTTCGGCATGGCGATTTAATAGCGACCATCGACGCTAAAGATCCAAGACTTCACCGCACTGCTTACATGTGACCAACGCGGGATTTGACTTGAGCGAGTTTGTGGCGCGGCTGACCGCGTCGCCCGGATCGTCGAAACGAACTTCAGTTTCATAGAGATTGTTGCCGCATTTCTCACACGGCCAGATAAATCTGTCTATTTCTTCTTTGCCGCGCTGGCGTTCTACCACGTAGGTCCACGATCCGTCCGCGCGGCGCGGCGAGTGGGGTATGTTCTTGGGCAAGAGAAAGATATCGCCGGCATGGAGCACCGCAACTTCGTGCTTGTGGTTTTCGAGGTAGTGTAAGTTGAGCTCACCTTCGAGCTGGTAAAATATCTCGTCGCCCGGATTGATATGATAATCCTTTCGACGATTAGGGCCGCGCGTGACAAAGGCGATGAAGTCCGAGTCCTGCCAAATGACCCGGCGCTGGCCCCAATCGGCACGATTTTCGTCGATCCATTTCTGGAGATTGAATCCTTTCAAGTGTGGAAACATAAGCCCTCCATCCGCGACCATTACTATAGAATTGCGCCGGGACGCGAATCAAGCTAAATCAAAAAACCAGTGTTCACGACGCAACAAGCAGATGTGACGTTGAAGTCCGGACGGGTCGGTGTGATTTCCGATACCCACGGATTGCTTCGTCCCGAGGCGCTCGCGGCGTTGAAGGGTTCGGAATTGATCCTCCACGCCGGCGACATCGGCAAGCCCGAAGTCCTTACATCGCTCGGCTCGATCGCGCCGGTGTTCGCGATTCGAGGTAACAATGACCGGGAAGCGTGGGCAAAAAAAATACCGGACATTTTAAAGCTGCGAATAAACCGCGCTCGCTTATACATAATCCACAACGTGAATGATCTGGAAATTGACCCCGCAGCGGAAGGCTTTCACGCCGTGATCAGCGGCCACTCCCACAAGCCGGTCTTTGCCATCCGCGGCGGTATTATTTTCATTAATCCGGGAAGCGCCGGCCCACGCCGTTTTAAGTTACCGGTGGCGATGAGCCGACTGACCATTCACGGACCAAAGGTGCGGGTAAAAATTATCGAGCTGAAAATTTGACGTCAACTTTGTTGACTTTAACTTGAGTGCGCGCTACTCATTTTAAAGCAACCTTTTAATTCGATCCTGCGAGGTCGAAAAAGGCGCTATGATAGAATTAACCCAGAAATTCATTCTCGTTCGAAAACCCTCTCGGTAACCCGGGAGGGTTTTTTTTATGGCTGACGCAAAGCAAGGACTCCTGGAACAGGCCGATCTCAACAGGACCCTCGGTCGGATGGCGCATGAGATCATCGAGAAAAGCGCGAACCCCGAAGAATTGGTCCTGATCGGCATTCGTTCACGGGGCGTACATCTGGCACGCCGCCTGGCGCGAAAGGTCGACGAGATCTGCAAGTTTTCGCCGCCGGTCGCTGTGATCGACGTGACGGGATACCGGGACGATCGAGCTCACGAGCAAGGGTTACCGCCCGTCGGCGCTTTCGAGATTCAAGCAACTGTCGACGACAAAACTGTGGTCCTGATCGACGACGTGATTTTTCGCGGTCGCACGATTCGGGCAGCCATGGAGGCTGTCGAGCGGCTCGGCCAGCCCAAGCGGATTCTCGTTGCCGTCTTGATCGACCGCGGTTCTCGCGAGCTGCCTATCCGTGCCGACATCGTAGGTAAGAACGTCGCCGCCGGCGACGGTCAGAGGGTCAATGTCCTGCTCGAAGAATCGGATGGAATCGATCAAGTAACTCTCGCCGATTGGCAAGGGAAAAGTGCGGTTTAAGCGAGCATACTTAAAGCGATGCGTAATTTAATATCCATAGCGGATCTGACCAACGAAGAGATCGAAGAGATCTTCATGTTGGCGGATAGCGCGGATCAATTGCGCGGCGCCAAGGTTGCCAGTGGACAGATCATGGCCACGCTTTTCTACGAGCCGAGCACGCGAACCCGGTTGTCGTTCGAGTCGGCTATGCAGCGTTTGGGCGGTTCAGTGATCAGCTGTTCTGATATGAAAGCGTCGTCAACCGCCAAAGGCGAAACGATCGCCGATACCGCCAAGGTTGTTTCGAGCTACGCCGATGTACTCGTCGTGCGCCACAATTGGGATGGCGCGGTGCAGGCGATGGCGGAACATGCCGACGTGCCGGTGATCAACGCTGGCGATGGCGGCCACGAGCATCCAACCCAGACTTTGTGCGATCTGTACACGCTGCGCCAAGAAAAAGGCGCGCTCAAGGGGCTCACCGTGGTGGTGTGCGGCGATTTGAAAAACGGCCGCACGATCCATTCGCTGGTGTTCGCGTTAGCGCGATTCGGCGCTAACGTCGTAACCCTGGCCGCCAACGGCATGGAGTTGCCGCAGTACGTGATCGAGCGTTTGGAGCGGGAATACGGCTACGGCTTGGCGCCCGTCGCCGCCGATGATCTGAGCGCAGTGGTAACCGAAACCGATGCGCTTTATCTGACGCCCAAACAACCGCATCAATTGGCGCTTTTTACGCAAGTCGACCAAGTCATTCAAGCGCGCCTGAACACGATGGCTACCGGACTGCGCTATGACGCCTTTTACATGACGCGAAAGCAGAAAGAGCGCATGAAGGAAGGCGCCAACGACAGCCACTATCCGACGATCGGCACGGATTTTCTCCGCGAGCGGCGTTTTCAGGACACCGTGGTGATGCATCCGCTGCCGCGCGTCGATGAGCTCTCACCGGAAGTCGATCAAGATCGCCGCGGCATTTATTTCAAGCAAGCCGCTTACGGCGTACCGGTACGCATGGCGCTGCTCAAGTTTTTATTTGACCGCCGAGAAGAGCGGCGAGCTGCGCCGAAAAGCGACGCGATCCCATACAAAAGCCGCGAAGCGATCGGCCCGCACTGCCGCAATCCGAATTGCGTTACGTTGAAGGAACCGGTGTCCACCGGCAAACGCTTCGAGCTTTTCACGGCCGGCGAAACCGGCGCACTGATTCTCGGCTGCGCGTACTGCGATCATCGCTTCAAAGTGCAATTCGTCGGCAACGGCGAATCAAAACGGTATTGTTCTTACGATAGCGCCATCGCGGCGAATCTCAACGAATGGTTGAACAATGGCAAGCTCGTCATCTTCGATTCGATCAAAGAAGCCGAAGAGCTCGGGTACGAGCCATTCAAGAGCGGACCGCAACGTGTCTTGATGGCCGAACCCGAGATCAAAAATGCCATTGTGGAAATGAGCGGGCAAATTTTGCGCGACTGCCGCAGTCCGGATCGCGTGTTGATATTGGGCGTGCGCAGCGTCGGCTCGTTCTTGGCTCAGCGCCTGGCAACGGAAATCGAGAAGCAACGCCGACGAAGACCGGAGCTCGGGGAAATTGAACTTTATGGCGGCGGCGAAGAGTTGAGACGGGTCCCGCCGGGCGATCCCGACGCAGGACCGCTGAATTTAAAAGACCGCGAAGTCATTCTGGTCGATGACGTCATCTTCACCGGGCGAACAGTGAAGAGCGCGCTGAGCATTATTTTTCGCTCCGGAAGGCCGCAGTCGGTTCGCTTGGCCGTTTTGATTGACCGCGGCCATCGTGAAGTGCCGGTGCGGCCCAATTACGTCGGCAAAAGTATACCCAGCTCGGAAAAGGATCGGGTGCGCGTCAAACTGCGCGAGCTCGACCAGGAAGAGCGCGATCAGGTCGTGATGTATTCGGTTATTAATCCGAGCGAGGAAGGATTCCAGCCATCGAGCGACGCGGTGGCAACTGCGACGAAGTAATTCCATGAAAGCGATTTTGGCATTAGCGGATGGGCGAATCTTCGAAGGGACGGCTTTTGGCGCCGAAGGCGAGGCAACCGGCGAAGTGGTTTTTAACACCAGTATGACCGGTTATCAGGAAATCCTCACGGATCCCTCCTACCAAGGTCAACTCGTCGCCATGACATATCCGGAGATCGGCAACGTCGGGGTCAATCCCGAGGATGTCGAGTCGCGTCGGCCTTTTATGAACGGTTTTATCGTCAAAGATTATACGCCGCAGCCGAGTAATTGGCGCGCCGCCCAGCCGCTGCATGAGTACATGAAATCGCACGGCATCGTCGGCATTCAGGGCATAGATACGCGCTCACTCGTTCGCCACCTGCGCGATCAGGGGTCGCAAGAAGGCGTGATTTCTACGTTGACCGCCAACGCCGATGAGTTGGTCGCGAAAGCGAAAGAATCGCCGGGCTTGATCGGACTGGATTTAGTCCGCGAGGTATCTTGCAGCGAAGCGTACGACTGGCATCAGGGTATGTGGCAGCTCGAAGACGGCTACAAAGAGCGCGATGGCTCGAAGACCATGTCCAAGCGCAAAGGGAAGGGAACCTTTGGCGCGCCGGCATTTTTTGTCGTCGCCTATGACTACGGCATCAAATACAACATTCTGCGCAATCTCGCCGAGGCCGGCTGTCGAGTCAAAGTCGTCCCAGCGGCGACCCCGGCCGAAGAGGTTTTGGCGCTCGATCCCGATGGAATTTTTCTCTCCAACGGGCCCGGCGATCCCGACGCTGTCCCGTACGCTAAAGAAAACGTACAAAAATTGATCGGCAAGAAACCGGTATTCGGCATTTGCCTCGGCCATCAGATCATGGGACTCGCCCTCGGCGGCACGACTTACAAGCTCAAGTTCGGCCACCACGGCGGCAATCAGCCGGTGATGGATCTAACAACGCGCAAAGTCGAGATCACCGCGCAGAACCACGGCTTCGCCGTCGACGCGGATTCACTCAAAGGCGCTGCGGAGGTAACGCACCTGAACTTGAACGACAACACCGTCGAAGGTCTGGCGCACCGCGAGTTGCCGATCTTTTCGGTGCAATATCATCCGGAATCTTCGCCGGGACCGCATGACGCCAATTATCTCTTCAAACGATTTACCGACATGATGGCAAGACATCGAGGCAAGTAACGACCCATGCCGAAACGAACGGATATCGAATCGATTCTGCTCATCGGTGCTGGGCCGATCATTATCGGCCAAGCTTGCGAGTTCGACTATTCTGGCACGCAAGCATTGAAAGCTCTTAAAGAAGAGGGCTACAGGGTCATTCTCGTCAACTCTAATCCGGCGACAATCATGACCGACCCCGGATTTGCCGCTCGCACGTACATCGAGCCCATTACAACCGACATCGTCGAAAAGATCATCGCCAAGGAAAAACCCGACGCGATTCTACCCACCTTGGGCGGCCAAACGGCGCTCAATCTCGCCATCGATCTCGCTGAGAAGGGAATTCTGGAGCGTTACGGCGTCGAGATGATCGGCGCCAAGATCGATTCGATCAAAAAAGCCGAAGACCGTGATCTGTTCAAAGAAGCCATGCGGCGCATCGGTCTAGACCTGCCGCGCAGCGGCTATGCGCGCAGCATGCGCGACGCCATGCGCATTCAAAAACGCTTGAACTTCCCGGTAATCATCCGCGCGTCGCGCACGCTCGGCGGCAGCGGCGGAAACTTTGCCTACGGACGTGACGATTTTAAAGAAGTCGTTCAGGCGGGTTTAAGCATCTCGCCGGTGCATGAAGTCCTGATCGAAGAGTCGGTGCTCGGCTGGAAAGAGTTCGAGCTCGAAGTCATGCGCGATCACAAAGACAACGTCGTGATCATCTGCTCGATCGAAAACTTCGATCCCATGGGTATCCATACCGGCGACTCGATCACCGTCGCGCCGGCGCAGACCCTGACCGACAAAGAGTATCAGATCATGCGCGACGCCGCGCTCCGGGTCATTCGCGAGATCGGCGTCGACACCGGCGGGTCAAACATTCAATTTGCCGTGAATCCCAAAAACGGCCGCATGGTGGTCATCGAAATGAATCCGCGCGTATCACGCAGCTCCGCCCTGGCGAGCAAGGCGACGGGGTTTCCCATTGCCAAGATCGCGGCGAAGCTCGCGGTCGGTTATACCCTCGACGAAATCCGTAACGATATTACGCGCGAAACGCCGGCCTGTTTCGAGCCGACCATCGATTACGTGGTCGTGAAGGTGCCGCGCTTTACGTTCGAGAAGTTTCCCCAGGCCAAAGATGTTTTAACGCCGCAAATGAAATCCGTGGGCGAAGCGATGGCCATCGGGCGAACGTTCAAAGAATCGCTGCAAAAGGCCATGCGCTCGTTGGAAACCGGCTCCTTTGGTTTCGAACCGAAAATCGACTTGGCTGAAGCGGTCCGACCGGAGTCGCTAGCGATCGTGCGCGAAAAACTCAAGCAGGCCAACGCACAGCGTCTTTGGTATTTGGGCGACGCGTATCGGCTCGGCATGACCACCGACGAGATCTTTCAACTCTCAGCCATCGATCCCTGGTTTCTCGAAAAGATTCGCGAGATCATCGCCACCGAAAATGACATCACTTGCGGCACAGGATCATTGACTCAATTGGACGCGAAATTATTGCGTCAGTGGAAACAAATGGGATTTGCCGATGCGCGCATCGCCACACTCATCGGCGCGAGCGAAGCTGAAGTTCGAAACACCAGGAAAGCCAAGGGCGTTGAGGCGGTGTTTAATTCGGTCGATACCTGCGGCGCAGAATTTCAGGCGTTTACTCCATATCTCTATTCAACCTATGAAGGCGAGGATGAAGCGAACCCGACGCCGCGCCAGAAGATCATGATCTTGGGGGGCGGCCCGAACCGCATCGGTCAAGGCATTGAATTCGACTACTGCTGCGTGCACGCCGCCTTTGCGCTCAAGGAAGAGGGTTACGAGACCATCATGGTCAATTGTAATCCTGAAACGGTGAGCACCGATTACGATACGTCGGATAAACTCTATTTCGAGCCGCTGACCATGGAAGAGGTGATGAATATCGTCGACCAGGAAAGGCCCGACGGAGTCATCGTCCAATTTGGCGGCCAGACCCCGCTCAAACTGGCGCTGCCCTTGGAGCGCGCCGGCGTACCGATCATAGGCACCTCGCCGGACAGTATCGATCTTGCGGAGGACCGCGAGCGCTTTTCCAAGTTAATCAATAAACTGGACATCAAGCAGCCGGACAACGGCATCGCACGTTCCTACAACGAAGCATTTAAGATCGCCGAGGGGTTGGGTTACCCCGTTTTAGTGCGGCCCTCCTACGTGCTCGGCGGGCGCGCGATGCAGATCGTCTACGACGGCGACGCGTTAAAAGAGTATATGACACGTGCCGTGTCGGCGTCGCCGGAACATCCAGTGCTGATCGACAAGTTTCTCGACGACGCGATCGAAGTCGATGTCGACGCGCTGGGAGACGGCGAGCAGGTGATCATCGGCGGCATCATGGAACATATCGAGCGGGCGGGGGTTCACTCGGGAGATAGCGCCTGCAGTCTACCGCCAAAGTCGATCCACCCGGATATTCAAGACGAAATTCGTCGGCACACTGTCGCGATCGCCACCGCGCTCAACGTTCGGGGCCTGATGAACGTTCAGTTTGCGGTGCAAGGAGACAATGTTTTCGTGCTTGAAGTGAATCCGCGGGCGTCGCGTACCGTACCGTTCGTCAGCAAAGCGATCGGGGTCCCTCTGGCGAAAATCGCGGCGCGCATTATGGTCGGAAAGAAACTCAAGGATCTGGGTTTAACTAAAGAGATTGTGCCGAAGCATGTGTCCGTCAAAGAGGCGGTATTTCCCTTCAATAAATTCCCCGGCGTCGATACGCTGCTGGGTCCGGAGATGAAGTCGACCGGCGAGGTCATGGGGATCGACGATAATTTCGGCATCGCGTTCGCTAAAGCCCAACTCGGCGGCGGCATGCGCTTGCCGCGGAGGGGCAAAGTGTTTATCAGCGTTCGCGACGACGACAAGGTGGCAGCAACTTTTGTCGCGCGAAAACTGTACCGCATCGGTTTTCAAATCGTTGCAACGCGCGGTACGGCGCATTGTTTCGAAGAGCGGCAAATCCCCACTGAGGTCGTCAACAAGGTACAGGACGGTAGCCCGCATATCGGCGACCAGATCAAAAGCGGCGAGATCGCGATAGTGATCAACACTCCCGAGGACACGCGCTCCCAGGCGGATTCGTACGCGATCCGGCGCTGCGCTTTGGATTACCAGGTGCCGTACTTTACGACGATGGCGGGAGCCGATGCCGCGGCCGATGGAATCGAATTCCTATTGCAGTGCGACTTCGAAGTCAAAGCCTTACAAGACTACGAGGCGCCGGTCTTGCCATAGCGAGCGTCATGAAGCCGTCCGTCGCAGATTCCGCCACCCATCCGTCGCCGATTGGCGTTCGGGCTTGCCTGCGCGCTTTCGGCACGCCGATTCAAAGTCTCAAAGGCGTCGGTCCGAAGCGCGCGAGCCAGCTCGAATCCTTCGGACTGACGACCATCGAAGATCTGCTCTATCACTTACCGTTTCGCTATGAAGATCGGCGGCAAATTAGGAAAATCGCCAGCGCGACGCCGGGCGAGGAGGCGAGCTTTGTCGGCCGTTTGCTCGCTTTGCAAAAGAAATATAACCCGCGCCGCCGTAGTCAACTGCTTCTCGGGGCGCTACAGGATGACAGCGGCAGCGTCGATTTGATCTGGTATCGAGCGCCGAGATATCTGGCCAATGGCCTCGCCAACGGCCAAACGCTTTTAGTCCACGGCAAAATCGAACAAGGAATGCCGGGGCGGGTGCGCATCGTTCATCCGGATTTCGAGGTCATCGAAACAATAGAGGAGCAACCGCTGCAGCGGATCCTGCCGATGTACGTTCGACCAGCGGGCCTGCCGTTGTCTCTGATGCGTCGATGGATGGCGCAAGCGTTGTGCGAATACAGGGGCTATTTTTCATACCGTCTGCCCCCGGAAATTATTCAACGTCACCGTTTGATGACGGTCGCCGACGCGCTCGCGCAATTGCACGAGACGCCACTTGAGATCGATATCCACGCGTTCAACGAATTTGCTTCACCGGCACACCGAACGGTCATCTTTGACGAGCTTTTCTATCTTCAGCTCGGCTTGGGCCTGCGCAAGAGATCCCGCGCCAAGAGCGCGGCGATTCACTTTAGCGCCAAGAGCGCGCCGCTCGGAGCGCGCATGCGCGACCTCTTGCCGTTCAAACTCACCGGCGCGCAACAACGCGTTCTAAACGAAATAAGCGAAGACATGAAGCGCGATCAACCCATGCAGCGCCTCGTCCAAGGGGACGTAGGATCGGGAAAAACCATGGTCGCTTGGTTGGCGTCGCTCCAGGCGATCGACAACGGTTACCAAGCGCTCTGGATGGCGCCCACGGAAATCTTGGCCGAGCAGCATTTCCGCAACTTGAAAAGGTTTGCCGACAGCCTCGGCGTGTCGTCGGCCCTGTTGACGGCGGCGACGCCGGTAAAAGACAAACGATTGCTGCTCGGACGGATCGAGCGCGGCGAGGTTTCCTTCGTTGTCGGCACCCACGCGCTGATACAAGATGAAGTGCGCGCGCCGCACATGGGCTTGGGTGTGATCGATGAACAGCATCGCTTCGGTGTCATGCAGCGCCTTTCGCTCCAGCGTCTGATCGCTGGCTCGGAAAACGCGTCGCCGTCGAGCCGCCAACCGCATACGCTGCTGATGAGCGCGACACCAATTCCCCGGAGCTTGGCGATGGTGCTTTACGGCGACATGGAAGTGTCATTCGTCGACGAGATGCCGCCGGGACGAACCCCGGTGCAAACTAAGGTTTTCACCGAGCGCGAACGCCGGCAAGTCTACACCATCGTGCTCGATGAGTTAAAACGCGGCCATCAGGCGTTCATCGTGTTGCCGCTGGTAGAGGCCTCGGAACAGCTTCAACAAGTGCGCGACGCCACTCAAATGGCCGAGAAAATGCACCAGACTTTGTTCAAAGATTTCGGCATCGGACTCGTGCACGGCCGTTTGAAGACCGAAGAGCGCGATCAAATCATGCGCTCGTTCCGTGACGGCAAGCTCGGACTTCTCGTCGCGACCACCGTGATCGAAGTCGGCATCGACATTCCCAACGCCACGGTCATGGTGGTCGAGCATGCGGAGCGGTTTGGCCTATCGCAATTGCACCAGCTGCGCGGCCGAGTGGGACGAGGTTCGGCGCCGGGTCACTGCCTATTGGTCAATCGCGGAACCGGCAGCGCCGTGGCTGCCGAACGTCTTCGCGTGATGGAAAAAGAGCGCGACGGCTTTAAGATCGCTGAAGCCGATCTGCGCCTGCGCGGTCCTGGAGAAATGCTTGGCGCGCGCCAATCCGGGTTGGCCGACTTTCGCTTCGCCAATTTGGCGCGCGATGCGCGCTTGCTCGCTGAGGCCCGCCAGGAAGCTCTGGCTTGGTTGGACAAAGACCCCGAGCTGAAAAGCAAAGCTTCGACAGGCATGAAGCAAATCCTCCGCCACCGCTGGGGAGCGACATTGCAGTTGGGCTTGGTCGGATGAACACGCCACGATTTTCGGCGTCATCAACGCCGGTCGTTCCGGAGGGGCGGCCCGATTCCGTTGCCTGACCGATAGGGCGACACGCGGGTCGTGCGCTACAACGCCACATCAATAATCCAATTAATTCGAACCGTCACTCCAAAAAACCTTTTAGTTGCGCCAGCCACGACGATGCTTTATAAAATGAAAGAATTATTTGTTATAGAAGGGATCAGGTAACCACGCGTGGAATTTCAGCGGATTAAACGGCTGCCGCCCTACGTATTTAGCATCATCGATGCCATGAAAATGGCGGCGCGTCATCGCGGTGAAGACATTGTCGACTTCGGCATGGGCAATCCTGATTTGCCAACCCCGCCGCACGTCGTCGCCAAGCTCGTCGAAGCCGCCAGCAAGCCGCAGAATCATCGCTATTCCGTGTCACGAGGCATCTACAAACTGCGCGTGGCGATATGCGACTGGTACCAGCGCCGCTACCAAGTCAGCCTCGATCCAGACGCCGAAGCCATCGTGACCATCGGCGCCAAAGAGGGCATCTCCCATCTTGCCTGGGCGACCATCGACCCCGGCGACGTGGTGCTCTGCCCAAGCCCGACATACCCGATTCATCAGTACGCCGTGGTTTTAGCTGGCGGCGATCTACGCTGCATTCCGTTGACGACGAGCGAATCGTTCTTCGCGCACCTAGAAGAGGCGATTCGCCAGACCTGGCCGAAACCAAAGATGCTGATCATCAGCTTTCCGCACAATCCGACGACGGAGGTTGTCGAGCTCGACTTTTTCGAGCGGGTCGTGAAGACAGCGCAAGAGCATGGCTTTCTCGTAGTCCACGATCTCGCCTATGCCGATCTCACCTTCGACGGCTATGAAGCGCCGAGTTTTCTGCAGGTACCGGGCGCAAAAGAGGTCGGCGTGGAATTTTTCTCATTGTCAAAGAGTTACAACATGCCCGGTTGGCGCGTTGGCTTTTGCGTCGGCAATAAAGAGATCATTCACGCCTTGGCGCGCATCAAGAGTTACCTGGATTACGGCATTTTCCAACCGATTCAGATCGCTGCGATTCAAGCGTTGAACGGCCCACAGGATTGCGTCGAAGAGATCCGGTTGATGTATGAGAAGCGGCGTGACTCATTAGTCGACGGTCTCGACCGTGCCGGCTGGAAAATTTCCAAGCCGAAAGGAACTATGTTCGTCTGGGCTGAGATTCCCGAGCCGGCAAAGAAAATGGGCTCCGTGGAGTTTTCCAAATATTTGCTCCAGGAAGCCCAGGTGGCGGTGTCACCGGGCATCGGCTTCGGCCAATACGGCGACGAGCATGTGCGCTTCGCGCTGATCGAAAACGAGCACCGCACCAAGCAAGCGGTTCGGAAGATCAAACGAGCGTTGGGAAAACTGCTCGACTAGCGTCGAATAATCTCTCGAACATTTCACACTCATCGCCATGGCGTCAGTGAACAAACCGCGTACAGTCGGCGTCGGCCTGCTCGGCTCGGGCGTGGTCGGCGAAGCGATCCAGGATACTCTTTTTCACGACCTCAGCGGCGCATTGGGCAAAGAGATCGGCCTTGATCTCCGCAAGATCTATACGCGAAATCCCAAGGGCAAAAAGTGGTACCGCAAGCGTCCGGCGCTGTTCACGAGCCGCGCCGAAGAAGTGCTCGATCATCCCGGCGTCGATATCGTGATCGAGGCCTTGGGCTTTCAGTCCGTTCGGCAGCTACCGCAGTTTCGCGATTATATTCTGCGTGCTTTTCGCAACGGAAAGTCCGTCGTCACTTCCGACAAGGCGGTTCTGGCGCGCTACGGGAAGGAGATTTGGTCAGCCGCAAAAAGGTCCGGACAGCAGTTGCGCTTCGAAGCTTGCGTTGGCGGCGGCATCCCGGTGATTCGGTCCCTCAGCGAAAGCTTTGCGATCGAAGAGCCGGAGGCGATCTTCGGCATCGTCAACGGCACCTGCAACTATATCCTGTCGCAGATGGAAAAGAGCGGCAAGCCGTACGCCGAGGCGCTCAAGGAAGCCCAGGAAAAGGGCTACGCGGAAACGAATCCGGCATCGGATGTAAACGGCAGCGATGCCGAGGCGAAGCTGATTTTGCTCAGCTTGGTCGGCTTCGGTCTTCAACTCCAACCCGGTCGGATCTGGCGCAAGGGTATAGAAGATATTCAAGCTGTGGATTTTCGCTATGCCGGACGCATCGGCGGCAGCACAATCAAGCAACTTGCGGTGGCTCAGCGCAAAGGCCAAGCCGTGCAAGTTTTTGTCTCACCGGCCTTGGTGGCGAGAGATAATTTTCTGGCGAGCGTCGACGGCGCGACCAACGCGATCTGTTTCGCCGGCAAGAACAGCAGCGCCGGGCGTGGCGAGCGGGACTGCGATTATGTCCTGGTCGGGCCGGGCGCAGGCGGCGGTCCGACTGCAGTGGCGGTGCTCGGCGATGTGTGCGAGCTGGCACGCAGCGAACGCAAATTCAGCGGTGTGCCTAGCCTCATTCCACCGGGGATGCTCAAGCTTCAAGCCGAAAACGACATCGACGTGCCGTTTTACGTCCGCTTCGTGGTCAAAGACCGCGCCGGGATCGTCGGTGATATCGGCCGGACTTTCGGCCGTATCGGTGTGAACATTTCAGAAATTTGGCAGCTTCGGCACGTCGAAGAAGAGATTCAGAGCTTGAAGCAAAGCGCTAAACTCAAGCAAAAATATCAGGATATGCTGCCCTTCGTCATGACCTTGGAGCGCACCACCTTGCGGCAAATGCGCAAGGCTCTGGATTCCATCCGCAATCGAGATTATATCGTTATTGATCCGGTTTGGTTTCCGATTTGGGGGGCCAAATAAGAGGCCTGTTCAAAGTTCCGGGTTCCGGGTTCAACGTTGAACTTTGAACCTGAAACTTTGAACCAAAAGCAAACAGAAATATTCTCTACGGCGGGTTCACCCTGTGAAATACATCATTCTCCAAGGCGACGGCATGGCCGACTATCCGCTCGGGGTTTTGGGCGGGCGAACACCCCTGCAAGCGGCGCGCACGCCGAACATGGACTGGCTT
>Ga0137359_10002346_pt1 | contig 15163 bp, 10 predicted proteins | sample Mad1_40_16metaG_FD_108281 | JGI IMG/M metagenome (GOLD analysis project Ga0137359, IMG submission 108281) | Vadose zone soil microbial communities from Angelo Coast Range Reserve, California, USA - Mad1_40_16 metaG | ecosystem: Environmental > Terrestrial > Soil > Vadose zone | place: USA... | reverse complement strand
CGCGAGCCAATCCCCACAATCGGGCTCGCCATCAAGCGCGTGATCGACTTCGTGGCGTCGTCGCTTGGATTGATCCTGGTGTCGCCGCTGCTTCTGGCTGCCGGGATTTGGATCCGGCTGGATTCGAAAGGGCCGGCGATCTATGGAGCTCTGCGCGTCGGCAAGAAAGGGAACAAGTTCACGTGCTACAAGCTGCGGACGATGGTCGTTTCCGCGGACGAGGAGAAAAAGCGCCTTCGCAAAAAGAATCAGCGGCGGGGGCCGTTTTTCAAGATGGATGATGATCCACGCGTGACGCGCTGCGGCTACTGGCTGCGCAAATTCAGCATTGATGAATTGCCGCAGCTGCTCAACGTACTAGGGGGAGAGATGAGCCTGGTCGGTCCACGTCCGCATCCTGTGGACGATGTTGAGCACTACACGCTCGAGCACTTGCGCAGGCTGGACGTAAAGCCGGGAATGACCGGCCTCTGGCAAGTGACAGCGCGGCGCGATCCGTCCTTTGAAACCAATATGAAACTGGACCTGGAATACATCGACAACTGGAGCCTGGGCCTGGACGCAAAAATATTGGCAAAGACGATCCCCTCGGTATTGCGCGCGGAGGGAGTATGAACAGGAATTGCAAATTGGTTACTCCCCCCTCCCCCCTACTTTTTGCAAGTGGTGATTCCAGGGGAGTTAGGGTGCCTGTAAGTTGTTCAGAATCTATCAGTTTAGAACTGATAGATTCCAAAGGGGTTGGAGGGCGAACGCTGGGAGTGGCCCCGGGCCACGCTCTCCATTGAAACACCCTAGTGTATCACATGTAGTAAGTAAATGTCAAGGGTAAGTCTATAAGAGGTAATTGGCGTCAAATCGTATGGATGCGGAACAACAAGTCGTGTACGGGGTGACCGAGGCAACGAAGGTGAGGCAACGGTAGGCATGGCAATCTCGCGTCCAATGGCAAAGCTTTTTCTCTCGGAGCGCAAAGTACGGCCGTTTCATGGGTCATTGCTCCAGCTCGGGCGGCAAGCGGTTCTCGTCTCGGAGAGAGAGCTTGTGGCTTGGACTGGCCATGAAGCAGGGAAGCCCGAGACTGCAAGTAAGAATAGCCCTTTGACCGACGAGGAGTTTTTCGGTTTTCTAGGTTTCGATCAGGTATTCAGCTGCGATGTGTCAGCTTACGAAAAAGCGAGCATGATACTCGACTTAAACGCTCCTGTCCCGCGACACTTGCACAACCGATTTGATGTGATCTATGACGGCGGAACCATGGAGCACGTGTTTAATGTCCCTGCGGTGCTCGCAAATATCGACGCAATGCTTAAGATTGGTGGGCGGGTTATCCATATGTCGCCCGCTTCGAATATGGTCGACCACGGGTTTTACTGCTTTTCACCGGCCTTCTTCGCGGATTATTACAGAGCGAATCAGTATGACTTGCACACATTGTACCTGTTTGAGTGCGCCAGTTGGACCGGGAGCTGGGAGCTTTACGATTGCCTAGCTCGAGGACTCGATAATCGTCTTGGTCGAGTTTGTACTTCGAAAATGTCAGGCGTTTTTTGCGTGGCAGAAAAAAAACAGGAGTCAACTGCCCAGGTTTTCCCGTCACAAGGTCACTTTTCGAAGTTATGGACGGGTACTAGCACCAACTTAGATGAAATCAGGATGGGCGGCCTCAAGGAGGCAATCAAGGCTGGGTTTCCGCAGTTGGCAGAATTGTTCTATCGAGTCCGCGCTTTTGCTTGGAAGACGCCGCCGCGGCGGCGCTCAGCGATGCCACCTTTCTTGGGTAGGCTCTAAGTGACGAATGTGGGCGAGAACTCGGTTATGCGACAGACCCCAGATCAAGGACGAACGAGATTCTGGTCATTGGCGGACCAGGGAGCGGTCAGCCTTGGCAATTTTCTGACGAATATTTTGCTTGCGCGCTCGCTTTCGCCGACGGACTACGGCGTATTTGCCCTCATCTACGGGATGCTCATTCTGATGAACTCTTATCACAGTTCTGCTGTAGTCTACCCGTTGTCTCTTTCGGGAGCCCCCAGCACAATCGAAGAACTGCATCAACACCTTCGCAGATCTATTTGCGCCACGCTCATCTTGGCATTTCCTCTTGGCCTGGTGGTATTTGGTGCGACTCTCGTTCTCAAGCGGCCGGAGATAACCCCGTGGGTTGTTCTAGCTCTGGTTTGTTGGCAAGTGCAGGAAACGCTCCGGCGCGGGCTGATGGCGCACCTGCGCCATGCGGAGGCCGTTTGGGGTGACACTCTTAGTTATCTTGGCCAAGCCGGGATGATCTGGATTTACTTGAAATCGCAGCATCAGTCACTCGCCGCCATCTTTGGGATTTTGGCCGCCACTTCGATGATGGCGACGGCTGTTCAAATTAGCCAGTTGAGCCTCCGTTTGGCCTGGGAAAAAGATCTTCTAAGCCAGCTAAAGCATTCCTGGAGAGTGAGCCGCTGGGCTGTCCTGGCCAACACTGCCGTAGCCGTTCCCGGAGTCGCCTACCCATGGTTCCTGGCACTGCAAGGAACTTACTTGGCCGCATCCTACCAGGCGCTTCTGAACATCATCGGCGTTTGTAACCCCGTGATGATGAGTGTGGGCAACATCGTGTTGCCCGAGACAGTACGCGCGAACGCGAGCGGGGGATGGAAGCACGCAAGCCGCGTCCTTTTGCGGGGAGGAATTCTAGGTGCGACTCTTCTCATTCCTTGCTATGCCCTGATTTTTCTTTGGCCGGGTCTTTTCCTAAGAATTCTATACCGCGCAGATTCTCCATACTTTTTTCTACCGGGTGCTTTGCGGATTCTCGTCGTTGCGTATTGCTTCGCGTACGGAGCATATCTGCTTAGCGCGCTCTTCTATGGCCTTGGTCAGAGCAAAATCGTTTTTAGAGCCCAGTCGGTTGGCGCGGTCGTAGCGATCACCTGTGGATTTCCCTTGGTTATGCGATTCGGCATTTCCGGTGCGTGCGTTGGGATGGTCTGCGTCTATGCCGCCCAGCTAATCGTCGCCGCTGTACTTCTGAGAAAGATGGGCACAAGAGAGAGCGTTCTAACGGCGCAGATCGTGTCTGCGCGAGAAGTGGGCAGCCGCCATGAGCAAGTCAATAACAGCACTGTATGGAATCGCCCTCGCAAGGGGAAGTCGCAGAATGAAAACGTGAGGACGATCGAATGAATCCCGCAGCGATTACGCAGAAGGCGTATTACGAACAGACGGCGGGCCGCTACGACGATATGCATGTTATAGCAGGAGATGAGCACTATGTTGCCCTCAAGTACGTGTCGGGATTAATTCAGCAGCAGGGGATTTCGAGTATTTTGGACGTGGGTTGCGGGACTGGGCGCGCGTTGAAGTACCTGTTGCAGGCGAATCCCAGTGTCTGGTCGCAAGGCATCGAGCCGGTTGAAGCACTTGCGCGAAGGGCAGTTGAAGACAATGGAATTCCTAGGGAAAGGATCTGTCTGGCAAACGGGCAGGCGATTCCCTTCGTAAACCAATCTTTCGATGCGGTTTGTGAGTTCGGAGTGTTGCATCACGTTCAGGAGCCAGCCAGCGTCGTTCGCGAAATGATGCGGGTGGCAAAAAAGGCGATTTTCCTTTCGGACGAAAATCGGTTTGCACACGGTTCAGCGATTTCTCGTTGGGGCAAGCTGACTCTTTGCAAATTAGGAGTCTTTCACGCGGCATACCAGTTCAAGACCAAGGGAAAGGGCTACCGGTATTCCGACGGGGATGGGATCGCATATTCCTACAGTGTATACGATGCATGGGAGATGCTCTCCAACTGGGCGGACCGCTTGTTTGTGATTCCCACGGACGAAGTTCCCGCGGGGGGTGGATGGTTGCATCCGCTCATGACTTCCTTTCACGTTTTGTTATGCGCCATCAGGGGAAAATGAAGCGCTGCGAGGAGTGCGGTGAAAATCGCTTTATTTGATCACAGCGTGAAGAGCAGCAACGCGATCGGCAAGTGCAATCTGTCCATTCTAGGAGCGCTATGCCACGAGCACGAATTTACGGTATTCGCGGCTGAGTTCGAAAATCCGTGTCAGGAACGGATTCGATGGGTACGAATCCCTGTATTGAAGTGGCCGCCGGCCCTTCTGTATCTCAGTTTTCATATCGTAGCTCCGCTTTTCTATTGTTGGCACAGGCTTCGCCATGGTGTGCGTTTTGATCTCGTTCAGACAGTTGAGAGCATCCTCAGTTTCGGAGACGTGGCTTACCCCCACTTTTGCAATCGGTCTTACTTGAAGCACCACTGGCGGGATTCCAAGCAAACGGGAGTCAAGAGTTGGGTTCGCTGGTTCGATCACAAGTTCCGGGCATTCGTAGAACCCTGGGTTTACCGCCGCATGCAGCACATAGTGGTCCCGTCCCAAGGGTTGTGCGATGAGCTTGCCAGCGAGTATCCGTGCACGCGTGGCAGAATGCACATCTTTCCCAACCCGGTGGAAGTGAAGCGTATGCGAAGGCCTGGTGAATTTGATCGAGAAACATTTCGCGAGAAATTAGCGCTTGGGAGGGAAGATCTGGTTCTGGTTTTCGTTGCCCTGGGGCACTTCGAACGAAAAGGGTTGCCGCAGTTACTCAGTGCATTAGCCCAGATTACCGAACCCACGCTGAGGCTAGTTGTGATTGGGGGAAGGTCCGGATTGATTTCAATTTATCGCTCCTACGCTGACCGGTTGGGCCTGGCGGGCCGGGTTTCCTTTGTGGGTATGCAACAGGATGTGCGACCGTACCTTTGGGCGGCGGATGGATTCGCGTTGCCCTCGTTCTACGAAGTATTCCCCCTGGTTTCTCTTGAGGCTGCCGCGGCTGGATTGCCCCTTATCGTAAGCCCTGTGAATGGGGTGGTGGAATTTCTCTGTGACGGCAAGAACGGAATCCTTGTTGACCAAACTTCTGAAGGAGTAGCCAGAGGCCTGGCCCGCTTCTTGGCCTTGCCTCCAGACACTCGCAGAGCAATGGGAAAACAAGCACAGCAGGACGTAATTCAGTACGACACAAGTACCTTTGTTGCTGCCTGGCGTCATTTCTACGCTGAGACTGCGAACCATCGGGGCTAAGGTTGTCGACTTTTTTTATGAGGTAGGGCAAAGTCATGGGTAGTCAAGTCCTTTTCATCGGACATATTCTCTTTTGGATTTTGGGCGGATGCACCGCCCTGCTCCCACTAAGGTGGGCTATTCCTTGCTATCTCCTTGTAGCTCAAATTGATTCCTCTGGGGCGGATCTTGCCTCTGCGTCGACCTTGGGAATTGAAAATACCCTGAAGGTGATTGTGCTACCTACTCTGCTTCTTTTGCGGATAGGCTGGAAGAAATATAAGGTTCTCAACTGGTCGCCGTTAGCAAAGAGCTGGTTACTCTTCTTCTCATATGTGGTCATTGCGGCATTGTGGAGTCCCTTCCAGCTTTCCGCAATGAAAATGATCGGGTATTTGTATTCTTATTCGGTGCTTTTTTTGGTCTTCAGCTACGCCTGGGCGGAAGGTTGGATAGATGAGAAAGTTTTGGCAGCGATTGTTTTCGTTACGCTAGCCTTTGCCACTGTTCAAACCTACCTGATGGGCGACTTATTCGGAGCCAGCGACGGTGAAAATCGATTCACCACGTTTTCAGATACTGAGAGCTTTGCGGCCTTCCTCATAGCGCTACTCTCGCTTTTGATTTTTTCTGCTGAGACTCAGAGTCGCCGCCGCCGGATCGTGTGCATAATCGGTCTCGTCCTTGGGATTATCCTAACTGGCAGCCGATATGTTTTCCTCGGGCTGGTATTGGCCTTTTTGGCTGCATCGATTTTTTACACCTTGCGGGCTGCCAAGAAAATTCGCCTGGGACTTCTTCTCAGAAGGGTTTCGATGGGATTGGTGCCGACCATCTTGTTGATTGGTCTAATCACCCAGTTTTTCCCGCAAAACCGCCTCAATCAGCTGACCAACCTCACCCATCCACAGGGTGTTGAGGACATAGGAACATTTGGATTTCGTCTCGCAATGTATCAAGTTACCTTGGGGCAACTGGAAGGCCGCGATACGCGTGAATTGTTATTCGGAACCGGTACGAGCAGTGGAGCTAATGCGGCAATTCAGTTTGACCCGAACGTGTACACCATTGATACGGTTGACGGGAATAGGATCATCCACGACGAGTTCCTCCGCGCTTTCTATGAGTGGGGAGCGGTTGGACTCTTGTTCTTCATCTTGTTCGTTGTGCAGTTGTTCAAAAGCTCTTTCGACCTTCTTCGCCGGTCCAGAACGCGAGGAGCCATGGCGTTCCTGGCAATTTTTCCAACCCTCTTAATCGGTTTAGCGGTGGGGAATGTCCTGGCCGAGGCCGGCTTGCCCGGCGGGACTGGCTATGTCCTGGTTCTTGCTTGTGCTGCAGCATCCAGATTTCAACCTAGAGCGGGTCATGGCCGAGAGACAGACGGTGGCGCTCTCTCGGTCGCTCAGGGAGGTGTCGCATGAAAAGCGATCGCATTGAGGCCATTCTAGCGGAGGTTCGCGGACACGATGTTCTGAATCTTGGGTGTGTCAACCACAGCATTGCTTTGACTGAGAGTGAAAAAGAGCGCTGGCTCCAGCTGAGGTTATCGGAGCGATTCCCGGCAGCGAACGTATTGGGGCTGGACATTGATCAGGAAAATGTCGCGCGCATGCGGGCGCAGGGGATGAACGTTGAGGTGGGAGACGCGCAGCGCCTCACTTATCATGAAAAATTCGACACCATCGTCCTCGGTGAAATCATCGAGCATTTGGAAAATCCCGGAGCTTGCCTCGAAGGCTGCCGCCGGGCGCTTAAGCCGGGCGGCCGTATCATAGTCTCCACCCCGAATATTTTCTGCGTCATGCACATGCTCATGTACTTCAAGAATTTCGACCACGCCTTCAACGCCGAGCACGTTGCGTGGTTTTGCCCCCAGACGCTGCGCACGATGGTGGAGCGGTGTGGGCTGCGGATCGAATCTTTCAAATTTGTGGATGATTTGGCGCCCGATGTTGTGTCCGACTTGCCGTATCGCCTTTTTGCCTATCTATGGCTTGGTGTGCGGTGGATTTTCCCGCAACGTTACCGGAACACGATGGTGGCGGTTTGTGTGCCTGCGGAAAAACGGGACGTTGTGACAGCCTCTGCTCGTGAAATGGTTTCATCAGTCGGTCCCGGGTCGCGCATTTCCGCTCACGTTTCTCAGGCGCAATCCGATTAGAGGCCGAATGAATGGCATGTTCATTAAGGATCCTCGATGGTAATTCTGTTCGTTCATAACTACTATCAGCAGGAAGGCGGAGAAGATGCGGGCGTCCGCCAGGAGCGCGACCTGCTGGCTGCGGCGGGGCACCGGATTGTGGAGTACTCCCGGTGCAGCGGAGAGATTGCGCTGAACGGGATCAGCAGCCGGATCAAGCTGGGCGCAGGAGCGCTGTGGTCGAGCCGGACTCACAGTGAACTGCGGTCCCTGATTGCAAAAGAGCGGCCAGAGGTAGCCTACATTCACAACACGGTGCCGCTGATTTCTCCTTCGGCGTATTTTGCGTGCGCGGAAGCCGGAGTTCCTGTCATACAGACACTGCATAATTACCGATTCCTCTGCCCGGCGGGCACTTTTCTCCGGCAGGGGCAAATCTGCGAAGAGTGCGTTACCTCTACGCTGTTCCGCAGTGTTTGGCATAGCTGTTATCGGGACTCGGCCAGCGCGAGTGCCACCCTTGCGCTGATGCTCGCCAGCCAGCGAGCGCTGGGAACCTGGCAGGGAAAAGTTGCCTGCTACATCGCCCGCACGGAGTTTGCGCGGAAGAAATTTATCGAGGGAGGATTGCCTGCGGAGCGGATCGTCGTCAAACCATGTTTCGTGAATCCCGACCCTGGCCCGCGCACCGGATCGGGAGATACGGTTTTGTTTCTGGGACGGCTGTCGCCGGAAAAGGGGCTGCGAAGCCTGATCGCCGCTTGGGAACATTTGGGAGGCAACGTGCCTCGGCGAATCGGAGGCGGCGCGCCTCTGCGAATCGGAGGCAACGTGCCTCTGCGAATCGCAGGAGATGGTCCGCTGCGCGAAGAGCTCGAGGCGGAAGTTGAGCGACGCGGCATGGCCGGGGTCAAGGTGCTCGGCCGCGTCCCCGAAGCCGACCTTCTGGCCGAGATGAAGCGGGCACGGTTTTTGGTGTTTCCAAGCGAGTGGTATGAAGGACTGCCCCTCACCATCACCGAAGCTTTTGCATGTGGCGTTCCTGTTGTCGCCTCGCGAATCGGCTCAATGATCGAGCTGGTGGAGGACGGTCGAACCGGGCTGCATTTCAATCCGAATGATCCCGCGGACATGGCGGCCAAAGTGGAATGGGCTTGGTCGCATCCAAGAGAAATGGAAGAGATGGGCCGCGCCGCGCGTGGAGAGTACGAAACAAAATACACGCCGGAGATTAATTACATGCGGCTGATGGAAATCTGCCAGAGAGCAACGGGCACTGGGAACGGGACCAATGGAGCACGCGCGGCCGCAGCCGATGCAAGGGGAGACTGAATGGCTATGCCAAGCCTCCAAGCGGTGACGGCAGACGTTCGACAAGCGCCATCCTTTCGCGTGCTGGGGGTGCGCGTGGATGCGGTGCAGATTGCCGACGTGGTGCGCCGGATGGAAGAATGGATTGCCCAGCGGGGAAGTTGCCAGTACATCGCGGTGACCGGGATGCACGGCGTGACGGAAGCGCAGCATGACGCGGAGTTCAAGGCGGTGCTGAACTCGGCGGGGCTGGTGGTGGCGGATGGAATGCCTCTGGTGTGGATCGGCCGCTGGGTGGGGTTCAACCTGCGGCGGCGCGTGTATGGACCGGAATTGATGGCCACTTTTTGCGAGCAAACCGCGGCGAAAGGCTATCGCCACTTTTTTTACGGTGGCGCGCCTGGTGTGGCAGAGGAACTCGCGTTGCGAATGGCCGCCCGCTTCCCGGGTGTGATCGTTGCGGGAACGTACAGCCCGCCGTTTCGCGTGTTGACGCAGGAAGAAGACCGCGAAGTGGTGGCGGCGATCGAGAGTGCGCGCGCGGATGTGGTGTGGGTCGGGCTAAGCACACCAAAGCAGGAGCGGTGGATGCACGCGCATCGAGACCGGCTGAACGTGCCGGTGCTGGTGGGGGTGGGCGCGGCGTTCGACTTTCACACGGGGCGAGTGGCGCAGGCTCCCCGATGGATGCGCGAGAATGGGCTGGAGTGGCTGTTCCGCCTGGCGAGCGAGCCGCGGCGGCTGTGGCGGCGCTATTTGATTAACGGCTCGGAATTTGCGTGGCTGGTGCTGCTGGAATTGATGGGCTGGCGGAAGTTTAAGTAGACAAGCCCGCGACCGGAAATTACGATCGAGGAGAGCGTGATGGCGATGACGAACAACCGGAATTTGATTGTAGTGACGGGGGCGGGCGGCTTCATCGGAGGCAATCTGATCGCTGACCTGCGGCGCCGCGGCAACACGGCCATTCGCGCGGTGGACATAAAGCCGCTGGCGGAGTGGTACCAGCGATTTGACGACGTGGAGAACCTGTCGCTCGACCTGAACCTGAAAGGGAACTGCGAAATCGCCGCCCAGGGCGCCGCGGAAATTTATAACCTGGCCGCCAATATGGGCGGGATGGGGTTCATCGAAAACAACAAGGCGCTCTGCATGCTCTCCGTGCTGATCAATACGCACATGCTGCAGGCGGCGTTGAAGCATGGCGTGGAGCGGTATTTTTACGCTTCGTCCGCGTGCGTTTACAACGCAGACAAACAGAGATCTTTCGAAGCGCCGTCGCTGAAAGAAGAGGATGCGTACCCCGCGATGGCGGAAGACGGCTACGGCTGGGAAAAACTTTTTTCGGAGCGCATGTGCCGCCATTTCCGCGAGGATTACGGCCTCAGAACGCGGGTCGCGCGGTTTCACAACGTCTATGGCCCGTGGGGCACCTGGTACGGCGGCCGCGAAAAGGCGCCTGCTGCAATCTGCAGAAAAGTCATCGAAGCGAAGCTCAGCGGCAAACACGAAATCGAAATCTGGGGTAGCGGCGAGCAAACCCGAAGCTTCATGTACATCGACGACTGCGTGAAGGGAATCGATCTCATCATGAACTCCGACATTCTCGATCCGATCAATCTCGGCTCCAGCGAAGCCGTGACCGTGAACCAGTTGGTGGACATCGTGGAAGAAATTGCGGGCATCAAACTGCAGCGCAAATATGACCTGAGCGCGCCAAAGGGCGTAAACGGACGCAACTCCGACAACACGCGAATTCAGCAACTCCTTCACTGGGAACCCGACACTTCGCTCCGCGCCGGACTTGAGAAAACCTACCGCTGGATCCACGACCAGTATCTCGCTCGCGAACGCGGCGATGCCGGCGTCGTCCGCGAATCCTACGCCGCCTCCAATTAGAAATGAGCGCGGCAGGGAACTGAACTAACCGAGTCCATTCACAAATCGGCCCATGTCGGTCCGTAGTTGGACACAACTGGGCTGAATTGGCCCGAACAATTTCACAACAAATACCAGGCCCTCGGACGCACACAAACACCCGGTTAACATCTGCAACTAACTCTGTACGTCAGTGAGAATGGGTGGCTTGGTGCGCCCTACGCGTTGCGTCGAAGCAGCTTCCTTAAGACGTTCTCTTCGCGTCGATTTTTCCCACACTCGTATACACCTCAATACATGCCGCTTGCCTCCAAAAGTTGCGTCCTGGGAAATTAGTGAAAACTTACAAACTATTTTATAAAGACTTATCTTGCCAAATGCGTTAACGTCACCGCCACCATCAGCTCTCGTTTTAAGGCCACTTTCCCAGCGGGGTCACCGTAATGGACTGCCACGAACAGCAGTTGCAGGCACGTCTGCAGATCAATCCCAAAATAGCCAGTTTTCGTTCAGCTCCGGCGGTAGCACCCGGCAAAGCGACAGCGCCACGACGGCGTCTTCGCCTCGCGCTCATGGGGCTGGGAGTTGTTGCTTCCTGCTTCGGTGCCGTCCCGACGCGCGCCGCAGGTCCCAATTGCTTCGTTCCCGGCGATTACTCGAGCATCCAAGCCGCAGTCAACGACGCGAACTGCACGACGGTCGTCCTGAACGCTCCTCAGTACACGGAAAACGTTTCCATCTCCCGGACCGTCACTATCTTTGGACTCGGAAGAGGGTTGACGTCGGTGACGTCGCTAACGCTGGGCGCGAGCGTGTTTCAAGTGCGCAATTCCGCTCCGGGGAACGTTTCGATCGTCACCCTGCACGGAATGACCATCACAGGTGGACACGCGGACTTCGGCGGCGGAATCAACAACGTCGCAGCAACGCTACTGCTGGATGACGTGTTGGTCACGGGGAATCGCGCGGATTCTGGCGGGGGCGGAATTTACAATGCCGGTGGCGGCAAACTGTCGCTCGCAGCCTCCACGGTCTCAGGGAACAGTGCCGGGCAGGCCGGCGGGGGAATCTACAATACTGCGGCACACTCCACCTCTATGTTCGATCACGTGCCGACCCAGGGGGAATTAACAACGAATTTTGTCGATTTCGTGGAGACATTCCCGGACCTGTTCAGCGCGGGAACAACGTTCGTCCAGCAATTTCAGACGGTACCCTTCAATCTTTTCCAAACCTTCAAGACGGAAGTGCAACAGAAGGTGGACACAACGGCCCTGCACGATTTGGGCAGCAATCCGGCAAGCCTGTTCGTGAACTACGCAATTTTCACGGTGACGTTCCTCGGGAACAGCCAGGTGACAGGCAACATCGTGGATGGAAGTCTGACCAGCCTCCACCTCGGCTTCGGGGCCGGGATCATGAATGAGCTCGGGGTCACTGTAATTGCTGCTAACTCATCGGTTGACAACAATACCGCCACTGCCAGCGCCATCGCCGGCGGCGGAGGCATCCTGAACTTCGGGCTGATGGGAATTTACAACAGCACGATCACAAAGAATGCCGCCATACCCAGTGGACAGGTCAAAGGGTTGGCGTTCGGCGGCGGAATCCTGAATATGCTGGGCCGGCTGAATATTGGTAACTTCACCGCGCCTACGGAAGTCGTGAACATAACCAACAATGCCCTGAACAGCACGTTCGCGTCCTTTGGCGGCGGCATCGAAAGCGTTTTTGGCTCGACCTATATTTATTTCGCGCACGTTGACGGAAACACGATTCCCCCGAATGCGAACGGCGGATTTGTGCGCGGCGCCGGTATCTCGAATGACGCCGTGCCCGTTCCCGTCGTGGACCAGATTGTGTTCACGCCGGAAGTGCACATCTTTGACAGCACTGTGAACAACAATGTCATCGGAACGACCCTCGGCACGCCGCGAGGCGGCGGCATCCAAAGCCGGACGGACCTGGACCTGACCCGCACCACGGTCAGCGGAAACACCGCTACGTCCACCATCGGCGACGCGGAGGGCGCCGGGATTTGGTCCGGCCATGGCTTCCTGACGATTTCCAAGAGCACCATCAGTGGAAATACGGCAACCAGCGGTTTGTTCCTTCCCAATCAGAATCATGCGCAAGGCGGTGGAATCTACAGCGAAGGAACCAACCTGAGCATCGCGCAAAGCACGGTTGCGCTGAACAGTGTGGTGAGCCAGAGCGCCGCAACGCTGGTGAGCTACGCGCGCGGCGGCGGAATTTTCTACCAGCCCGCGAATCAGTCTGCCATCGAATCAGGAACCGTACAGCCGCCGTTCCCGGTACTGACCATTGACGCCAGCACCATCGTCAACAACTCCGTTTCCGCAACATGCACGCTTTGCGGTGGCACGAATCCGGCAGTGGTGCAGGATGGCGGAATCTTCGCGGTGCCGCAGACCGTCACGTTTGGCACCCCAACGGGGCCGACAACTGTGTCGTTGACGACAGTGAACGTATACGGCTCGATTCTGACGGGCAATACGGCGGGAAGTTGCAGCGTTGCCCCCAACACCTCTCTGAATAATTTGAGTGACGATCCGACCTGCGGCGCAACAGCCGTTACCGACCCGCTGCTGCTTGGCCTGGCGGATTTCGGCGGTCCGACGCTGACCTACGTCCCCCTCCCGGCCAGCCCCGCGCGCAACGCAGGATTTCCCGCTGGAGATCCGCACTGCTTCCCGGACGACCAGCGAGGCGTTCCGCACACGGGCAACGGGCCGTGCGATGTGGGATCGGTGCAAGGGCCTCCGTTTCTCGTCTCCGCGCTCAGTGGCCAGGGAGCAGCAACGGGAACTATCGGTACGGGTGGCGCAATTACCGCAACGCTAAGCCAAGCCCTGGACCCAACCACCGCGGTGGCAGCAAACGTCATCGTCTTGAGCAAATTCCAGGGCAAGCTGACTGCAACTGTCACCTACGATGTTCCTTCGCGCACCCTCACGATTCAGCCAAGCGCTCCGCTGATCGTCGGAGACACGCTCTCGACGCTCCTCACTTCGGGACTCCTAACTACCGCCGGAGAAAAGTTGCTCCCGTTCCAGAAACAGTTGACCGTCATTGGCGCGCCCTTTTGTGTCAGCAATTCTTTTCAGCCGGTGACGACGAATCTGCCCAACGTCGAGTTCGGCTCCATTGAATGGGCCGACTACGATGGTGACGGTAAGCTGGACGCAGTGATCACAGGCGTCACGGGTGTTACCTTCGACACGGCTTTCCCCTTCGGCCCGATCTACACCTACGTCACCGAGGTTTATCACAACGACGGCAACGGACATTTCACTCCTATCAACGCGGGGATCACTCCCGTTGGCTTCGGAGACGCCGTCTGGGGCGACTACGACGGCGATGGAAAGCCGGATCTCCTGGTGATGGGCCGCAAGCAGAGCCATTACTTACTGCCGGCGCAGGATGGAAATCCGAACGACTCTCTGATCACCACTCCCGGCACGGGATTCGCGGCCGTGTACCACAACAACGGAGACGGAACCTTCACCAAAGTCCAGGAATTTTTCGGATTCGAAAATGGCCAGGCTGCCTGGGTTGATCTGAACAACGACGGCAAGCTCGACGTGGTCCTCGTGGGTGTAACCTACGGCGATATTTCGCTAGTGCCGCCCGCCTCGATCTTGCCGCCCACTTCCTCGAAAATTTACCGAAACGCCGGCGGCGCCTTCGTGGACGCCGGTTCTCTTCCTGTCTTCAACGGCGCGGCTCTCGCAGTGGCGGATTACGATTCCGATGGGCGAATGGATTTATCCGTGGGCGGCTACGCCTATTTTCCGTTTAGTTTTACCGGAATCTCCGGACTCTTTGCGGCGCCCTTGACCAATATCTTTCACAATCTCTCCGGCGGCATCTCGCCGCTCTTCCCGAATACCAACGGCCCGCTGCCCGAGCTGCGGTTCGGCTCAATGGATTGGGCGGACGTGGACGGCGACGGCAAACCGGACCTTTTGCTGAGTGGTGAGTCGCTGCCGCAAAACGGCCCGCCGGTGCCGTTTACCGACGTCTTCAAAAACAATGGCGACGGCACCTTCACGGCAATGAACGCCGGGCTGCCCGCCGTCAACTTCTCCAGCGTTCGCTTCGGCGATTACGACAACGATGGCCATCCCGACATTTTGGTTACCGGCCTGACCCCCGCCGGATTTAATCAGGGAACCACGACCGTCTTCCACAACGACGGCACCGGCACGTTCACGCAAGTTGCCACGCTGCCCCCGGGCATCTCCTACAGCTACGCCTCGTGGGCGGATATGAACGGCGACGGCAAACTGGAATTCTCGGTCGTCGGCTCGCCGACCACCGGCGGCGGCATGCTCACGCAGATTTTCACTCCTGCCATTTGCCGCGGCGCTGACGTGAGTTACACAACGCCGAAGAACGCCACGCTCGCCGTGCCCGCTCCCGGCCTCTTGACGAATGCCAGCAGCCAACGCGCGGTCACCGGCGTAACGGCCGCAACGCAACCCGTGAACGGAACACTCGCGGACTTTCCAGGCGACGGCTCTTTCATCTACACGCCGAACGCGGGATTTTTCGGAACGGACACCTTTACATTTAATATCCAGGACTCAGCGGGAGCTTCGACCCAGGCGGCCACGGTAACCATCACTGTTCTGCCCCAGGCAGTAGCGTGTTGGGCGACCCCGGACGGCGGCACGACGATCCTGCAGGGAATTAATGGCTCCGTGGTGCAGCAAGCCATTGACGCCGCCGCAATCGGTGCGACAGTGCGCAT
>Ga0137359_10002342_pt1 | contig 15176 bp, 9 predicted proteins | sample Mad1_40_16metaG_FD_108281 | JGI IMG/M metagenome (GOLD analysis project Ga0137359, IMG submission 108281) | Vadose zone soil microbial communities from Angelo Coast Range Reserve, California, USA - Mad1_40_16 metaG | ecosystem: Environmental > Terrestrial > Soil > Vadose zone | place: USA... | reverse complement strand
CTCGGCGTGGTCCTTTGCGAAATGGTAACAGGGCACGCGCCATTCACCGGCGACACACCAAGAAAAGTCATTACTTCGATTCTTGAGAAGGAACCACCGCCGCTCGCGAGTTACGTCAGGCAGACTCTAGCTGAGCTTCAGCAGATTATCGGCAAAACGCTGCGCAAAGATCGAAGAGAGCGGTACCAGAGCGCCGGCGAAATGCTTCAAGCGCTCAAGAACCTACGCCACAACCTCGAAGTTAGCAGCGAGTTGGAGCGCTCCACCACGGCGCCTTCATGGCTACGCTGGAAGCGATCGCCCACTGCTCTGGTGCTCGTATTGTTAGTAGCTGCTTTGGCGCTGGCGCTAACATTCTTCTGGCATCGGAACCTGACGACGAGCCTACCACCGGATAAAAGCATCGCCGTGTTACCGCTGGAAAACCTTAGCGAGGAAAAGGAGAACGCGTACTTTGTCGACGGCATCCAAGATGAGATTCTGACGCGCTTATCGAAGATCGCCGATCTGAAGGTGATCTCGCGCACATCCACGCAGCATTACAAAAGCGCGCCTAAAAACCTGCCTGAGATCGCCCGGCAGCTTGGTGTCGCCCACATTCTGGAAGGAAGCGTGCAGAAGAGCGGCGATGCCGTGCGCGTGAACGTGCAGCTGATCAAAGCAGCCAATGACTCTCAGCTTTGGGCCGATACGTTTGATCGCAAACTGACCGACATCTTTTCGGTCGAGAGTGAGGTGGCCAAAGCCATCGCTGAGCAGTTGCGAGCGAAACTGACCGGCGAGGAAGAGCAAGTCATCGCCGCCAAACCTACAGACAATCCGGAGGCTTACGATGCCTACCTGCGTGGCCTGGTTTATGCACTGAAAGCCGCGTACACACCCACCAACGCCCTTGGCGCACAGAAATATCTCAGAGAAGCGGTGCGCTTGGACCCGAAGTTCGCGCTGAGTTGGGCGCTACTGTCATACGTCGATGCGTCCGGCTACCTCTCAACGTCTCTTCAACCAACGGTCGCCCTCCGCGAAGAGGCACGGCAGGCAGCCGAAACAGCGCTCACTCTTCAACCCAATCTCGGCGAAGCGCTGATGGCCAAGGGATATTACCACTTAGGCTGCCTGAAGGATTACGACACCGCAGTGCGTTATTTTGAGCAGGCACGTCAGTTCCTGCCGAATAGCAGCCAGATTCCTGAATCGCTGGCCTATGTCGCGCGGAGGCGAGGCCAGTGGGACCGGAGCGAATCGTACTTTAATGAAGCCGAGCGGCTCGACCCGCGCAACGCTAACCTGCTCACCCAGCACGCGCTTTCATATATCGCCCTTCGTCGTTTCCCCGAAGCGTTGCGAAAGCTTGATCAGGTTCTAATTATTACGCCGGACGACGTGGCTACCACCGCGGCTATCATCGCGTTAAAGGCATCTATTGCACAAGCCGAGGGCGACCTGCCGCGGGCTGCTGCGCTCCTAGCTCCGCTGCATCCGAACGGAGACAACCCCTACGCCTTGGGAACACACGTTTACCAAGCGATCCTGGAGCGCCGCCCTGCACAAATCATCCCTCGGCTGAAGGAAATACTGGCCAAGCCTGATCCAGCCTTGGGTGTCATCAATGGGGAACTACGCTTTTACTTAGGCTGGGCCCAAGAAGTTGCCGGCGACCATGCCGCTGCTCAGGAAAGTTGGCGACAGGCGCGCAGCGAACTGGAACCTTTCCTCAAAAAACAGCCGGAAAATTATAGTCTCATCGGAACTCTCTCGCTGACCAATATGGGCGTTGGTGAGAAAGCCGCCGCGTTCGCTCTGACTGAGCAGGCAATGGCCGCCGTCCCGATCGAGAAGGACGCTGTGTTTGGTCCTATTCCAATCGAGATCCTCGCTCGGGTGGCGGCGCAGATGGGGGAACCCGATCGCGCCATCGCCGCCTTACAGAAACTGCTCTCGATACCGTACGCAGGCGCTTTCCCTGCGGGCCCGCTCACTCCTGCGCTGCTCCGGCTCGATCCGATGTTCGATCCGCTCCGCAACGATCCTCGTTTTCAAGAATTGGCGGCAGAAAACGCGCCGTTGCCAGAAAAATCGATTGCCGTCTTGCCGCTGGAAAACCTGAGCGACGAAAAGGAGAATGCGTTTTTTGCCGATGGCATTCAGGATGAACTGCTATCGGACCTTTCCAAGATCAAGGACCTGAAAGTGATCAGCCGCACTTCAGTCATGCAATATAAGAGCGGCATCACGCGCAATCTCAAAGAGATCGCGCAGCAACTGGGTGTCAGTAACGTGGTGGAGGGCAGTGTCGGTCGAGCCGGTGACCAGGTACGTGTGTCGGTGCAACTAATCGATGCACTCACTGACACACACCTTTGGGCTGGGCATTACGATCGCGATGTTACAGATGTATTTGCGATTCAGAGTGAGATCGCGCAGCAAATTGCCGATCAACTTCAAGCCAAGCTCTCTCCTGCGGAAAAAGCAGCGATGGCGGAACGGCCGACCGCCGATCCAGTGGCCTATGCTTTATATACTAAAGCAAAAGCGATCGACGTTTGGGGCAATTGGGAGGGGGCGGAGAAAAGCATGGCTCAAAAAGTGGGACTGCTCGAAAAGGCTACACAGCGTGATCCAACATTCGCGCTCGCCTACTGCGTCCTAGCGAAAACGCAGTGTGACTTGGGGACGCATTTGGAATTGGCGAAGAAAGCGGCGGACGCTGCATTACGATTGCGCCCGGACTTGGGCGAAGGTCACCGTGAGCTGGCGCGCTACTATTTTTCGGTGAATGATTTCGACCGCGCATATGACGAGTTGACCGTCGCTCGTCGCATGTTGCCTAACGATTCGGACGTGCTTCGAATCGCGGCCCAGATTGATCGCCATCGAAACCGCTGGGGCGATGCGCTCGCCAATTTTCAAAGAGCAAGCGAACTTGATCCGCGCAACAGTGAGGTCGCATACCACCTGGCCCAGCTTTATCGTGAGATGCGTCGCTATAACGAATGGGAACAGCTGTTACCAAAATATGCTGCGAGCCAACCAGGACGGGATCTTTGGGCTCAGATGCAGCTAGCTGAGATCAAACTGGATAAGGGTGATCTGGCCGCGGCTCAAGCTCTTCTCGCACAAGTGCCGCTGGACTTTAGTCCGACTGAAGAAATATGGGACACTCGATTCACCGCAGCTCTTTACCTGCGTGATTATGATGCGGTGAACCGGGTGATGGCCGCTACTCCTGCGGAGTGGGCGGATGACGTTTTCGATGGGCAGCCTCCGGAGAGCTGGGCTGACGGGTTGATTGCGCGTTTACGCGGCGATAAGCAGAAGGCGCAGGCGGTGTTTGCAGCTGCGCGAAAAAGGCTGAACGCGACATGGGGCGACAAGCGCAAGGATGAAGCCTACTTCGCGCAAGCCGCCGACTTTGATGCCGGGCTTGGCCGAAAAGAAGACGCGATCCGCGAGGCACTTCGCGCGGTTGAGCTCCTGCCGATTGCCAAAGACTCACTCAACGGACCGCGGATTGTCACTAACCTGGCACTGGTTTACGCGTGGACGGGCGAGCACGACCGTGCGCTCGAGCAACTCGAAATTGTGGCGACGGTCCCGGGCGGCCCGACATACGGCGATCTCCGCTTCAATCCATGCTGGGATTCTTTGCGCGGTGATAAGCGTTTCGACAAGATCGTTGCCGCAGCCAAAGCCGCCAGCAAGTAACACGATTCGGCATTGGACGTTGAGCGCTCAGCGTTCGACGTTTTGTCATCTGCATGACCTCGAAAGATAAAACAGCCCTTCTCATTGTTGCTCATGGATCGACCGTGAATCCGGACTCCAGTACGCCAACGCTAGCGCACGCGGCTGAGATTCGGCGTCGGAAAGTTTTTGCGGACGTCGCCTCCGCGTTCTGGAAAGAAGAACCGAGTTTGCGCGATGCGGTGTTTTTGTTCGATCCGGAATCGATTCGCCAAGTTTATGTGGTTCCGAATTTTATCAGTGAAGGCTATTTCACGCAGACAGTTGTTCCGCGCGAGCTTGAGTTGAACGGTCCCGTCACAAAACGATCGAACGGCCAACTATGGAAGTATTGCGAGCCGGTTGGCAATCACCCGATGATGACCGAGTTGCTTTTGCGTCGGGCTCGTGAAATCGCGCCGAATATTCCCGACGAGGACACTACACTGTTGATTGTCGCACACGGAACCGATTTGAACGAAAACAGTGCGACAGCGGCCAAACGCGAGGCGGAAAAGATCCGGGCACTCGGGAAATACGCGAGCGTGCTCAACGTTTACATGGAAGAGTCGCCGCTGGTCGCCGATTGGCGGGAATTGACGAAGACCCGGAATGTAGTCGTGGTTCCGTTTTTTATTTCTGACGGATTACACAGTTACGAAGACATTCCGATTTTGCTTGGGATTCCCAATGGCGGGTCGAGAACTGGTTCGCACGCAGCACGCGGCGAGATTTTCCGCAGCAATCCTTACAAGATCGACAATCGTTCGCTGTTCTATGCGCCATCGATCGGCACGGATCCCGGTTTTGCCGATATCATCCTTGAGCAAGCGTTGAACGCAAAAAGTTGAAATCGTGCTCGCGCTCGGTTTCTTTTGCGCGAGATTGCTTCCCGCAAATGAAGGAAACCACTTGCAAAAAGCTGCAGGAGATTGGGGGGTTTGCGCTGGCCGGCGGGTGCACCCGAAAGCGAATGAAGCAATTGGTGGAGATGATTCGCGCCGCGCGCGGATATCGGTGGGTCGCAGTCTACAAGATCATCAAGGACGAATTCGTGATTCTTGCCGAAACCGGCAACGAGCCACCGGCATATGCACGCTTCCCTATTACGCAGGGCCTATGCGGCGCGGCGCTTGACTCGGGCAAGCCGATCATCGTGGGCGATGTGCACAAAGATCCGCGGTATTTACCCACCTTTCACACCACCCGCTCCGAGATCGTTGTTCCGATGAGGAATGAGCACCGGCATATTCTCGGCATGTTGGACGTGGAGAGCGATCACTTGAACGCATTTGCGGATGAAGATCGCCAATTTCTAGAGCGCGCCGCGGGCTTGATCGCTCATTGTCTGCATTAGGAAATGCGTGGCACAGACGTTTTGTCTCACACGTTTAGCGCCAGAGCGAACAACCACCGGTAGGGCGCGTCACTCCTCTACGCGCCATGGGTCACGTCGGGTGGTAGGGCGCGTCACTCCGTGCGCGCCATGGGTTCGAACCGGAGAGGGCGGCGGGCAGAGGACTGCCCGCCCTACCAAATCGGAGGCGGACGTTTGGCCGATAAGATGCAACGGCGCGCACGGAGTAACGCGCCCTACCAGATGTCCCAAGCTAAAGGTGAGATAGCACCTTTGGTGCTAAGGACGTATGCTCTCTCCGGTTGAGAGATATGCCGAACTCGATTGAGAAACTGCTCGAAACCTCTTCGGCGTCGTTCTATTTCGGTCAAATTTTTATTCAAAAAATAACGACCGGGCGCTTTGTCCTATCGCATCGCGATGATGAATCGGTGGATCGGTTGAAGATCTTTCGAAGCGCAGAAGACGCGATCAACATCGCCAAATCTGATGACGCTGGAAATTATCGTCCACTCAAGACCGCGCCCAATTTACGTCATGGCTGGCGGCTGGAGCTCGACACACTCGAAGACCTGATACGCGCGCTGGATTGTTTTTATCCCGGCAGGCTCGCGGTCTTCGCGGCGTGGAAAAGCGGGAAACTTCAAACCACTCCCTTACGCGAGACGTTGGATCGGCAATCAGGAATGTATCGTGCGGCGGCAAAAATTTCCGATTCGCAGATCGATGATCTCGTTGCGGACTTCTGCCGATCTAATGGCGGCTGCCTGCGAACCATCTTGTGGAAACGCGATGTAGACGGAGCGATGGCATCGACAAAGTTGCCGAAGGAAAAGTTTGATCCCGCGCGTGATCAGCTTAAGGCGCTGCATGAGCCGGGGTCAGCGACCCCGGCTACAGTTCCGCTGCTCTGCCAGGAACCGTGCAATCTGCTGATCGCCGAATGCCGGAAAGTGGTGAAGGGCGAATGATCATTCGTGCGCGGACCGTCGTGACGATGGATGGAGCGCCCATCGACAACGGCGCAGTCGCCGTTTCCGGAAATAAAATAGTCGATGTTGGAAAATTTGATGGGATCAAAACGCGCAATGCCGGCGAAATCGTCGATCTTGGCGAGCAAGCGCTGTTGCCCGGGCTGATCAACGCCCATTGCCACCTCGATTACACCTGTTTGCGTGGCAAAATCGCGCCGCAAAAGGCTTTTACCGATTGGATTCGCGTGATCAACGCGGAGAAAGCAAAGCTCTCGCCAAAAGATTATCTCGCCTCGATTAACGAAGGGTTCGCGGAGGCCAAAAGATTTGGCACAACGACAATCGCGAATCTCACCGCGTTTCCAGATTTGGCTCCGCAGATTACTTCACCGATTCGCACGTGGTGGTTTGCGGAGTTGATCGATGTGCGCGCGCCGGACCACGCAAGCGAAATTGTCGATCTTGCAATTGAATCGCTGAAGTGCGCGCAGAACTGGGGCTTAGCGCCGCACGCGTTATTCACCGCGTCAAAAAATCTGTATGAGCGCTGCCAGGAAATTGCGGGACGCGCTAATGTTCTGTTGACCACGCATTTGGCGGAGTCGAGTGAGGAGATGGAGATGTTCCGCAACGCGTCGGGGCCGCTCTACGAATTCCTGAAGGGGATCGGACGGCCAATGGATGACTGCGGGAATGAGACGCCGCTGGAGCTGTTCTTGCATTTGATTGGTAGAGCCGGTTCACCGAGCCGCCCGCGGGCGATTGAGGTCAATCGCGCCTACCTGTCTTGGATCATCGTGCATCTAAATGAAGTTGCAGAGAGCGACTTCGAGCTGCTGGAAAGGTCAAAGAGACAATTCCACGTTGTGCATTCCCCGCGCAGTCACGATTATTTCAAACACAGCCAATTCTCTTTCGAGCGGCTGCACTCTCTGGGATTCAACATTTGTCTGGCCACCGATAGTCTCGCGAGTAACAAGACTCTGAGCTTATTCGCCGAGATGCGCGCGTTTCAGCGCAGCGAGCCTGGGATTTCGCCGGATGAAATTCTGAAAATGGTAACGGTCAATCCTGCGATGGCCTTGCATCAGGAAAACGTAATCGGACGAATTCGGCCAGGATTTTGCGCTGATCTCGTAGCGGTTCAATGCAGTGAACGCGACAATCCTTTCGAGCAAATCGTGGGGTTCGACGGCTTGATCGACTGGATAATGGTGAACGGAAAGCTGTAGTGCCGGCGACACGCGTGCGCCGAATTGCTTGATGCCTGCGCGCCGCGCCCGTAAACTCGGCGTATGGCCGGACTAGGAATGCAGCAGACACAGAGTCTTGCCCTGCACCAAGTTCTCTCGCCGCAGCTGCAACAAAGCCTGCTCATTCTCCAGACTCCGCTGCTCGAATTGCGCAACCTCGTTCAACAGGAAATGGAAACAAATCCAGTGCTCGAGGAATTATCAGACCAGCTTGGCGCGGACGAACGCAGCGAGGCTGAACCCTCCGCAGACGACAATTTCAAAGACGAATTCCAGAAGCTGGCGAGTCTGGATGAGGAATGGCGCGATTATATGGCGCAGTCGGCCAGCTACAGTTCGGACGGACCTCGCAGTTCAAGGGAAGCGCAAGATAAGCGCCAGTTCCTTTTCGATTCGATTCCCGTGCAGGAAACGCTTCAACAAAATTTGATCGGACAACTGAATCAGAGCGTGCTCAGTGCCGGCGATCGCAAAGCTGCGGAACTAATTATTGGCAACATCGATGATAACGGATTTCTCCAAAGCACGCCGGAGGAAATGTCGCTGAACTCGGGAATCCCAAGGGAAGATTTCGAGAAGATGCTGAGGCTGATTCAAAGTTTTTATCCGGCGGGCGTCGGCGCGCGTGATTTGCGCGAGTGTTTGCTCATTCAACTGCAGCGAGATGGAAGAGAACATGGCCTCGAATACAAAATCGTGTCCGAGCACATGGAAGACTTGGGGAGGCGACGCTTTCCGGAGATCGCGCGCCGGATGGGAATTAGCGTCGAGGACGTGCAAAAGGCTGCGGGCAACATCGCGCGGCTGAATCCTCGGCCAGGCCAGGTTTTCGCTGCGGCGCCGCAAAACTATGTGTTGCCAGACGTAGTAGTGGAAAAGGTGGATGGCGAGTATCAGATCATCTTAAACAATGAGCAGATTCCGCATCTGCGAATCAGTAATCTGTACAAGGACATCATCGCGTCGGGCAATACCCAAGGCGGCGAAGTCAAAGATTACATTCGCGACAAAATCCGGAGCGGGAAATTCCTTATCCGCTCGATCCATCAACGCCAGCAAACAATTTTCAACATCGCGCAGCAGATCGTTTTGCGGCAGCGCGATTTCCTGGACCATGGCCCGTCACATCTGAAGCCGATGACCATGGGAGAAGTTGCCGATACCGTGGGCGTGCACGAGACCACGGTGAGCCGCGCTGTCTCCGGCAAATACATGGCTACGCCGCAGGGGATTTTCGAGATGAAGTACTTTTTCACGTCGGGTTATCAAACCGCGACCGGTGAATCGCTGAGCAACATCAGCGTGAAAGAAGCAATTCTCGGCCTCGTGAAACACGAGAGTGGCGGCGCGCCGTTGAGCGATCACGAGATCGTCGAAATTCTCGCCGAACGCGGCATTCCGATCGCCCGGCGCACCGTGGCCAAGTACCGCACGGAGCTGAATATTCTTCCGAGCCACATGAGGCGAAAGTATTAGGCGACGGAAAACTGTAGCGGCGGTTGTGCCAACCGCCGAATCAAAAAAAGACAGCTGCTTTGCACAAGGCCTCTCCGATTATTCTTTCGAAATCTGTGTTTAATCTGTGTCTATGCTTCGGCGTTGCTCAGCACGGCGTCTGTGGCTAGACAGTTATTGATGAATCCCTCTCTTCGTGCCGCCGTCATCGCCGAATGGCGCGGTTTGCCTGAGAGAAAAATGCAAGCCGACCGGTGGCAGTCGCCGGCACAGGTAGTTCCAAAACTGATGCAGCGCTTGGGACTTCGCGAGCGTCTGCACGAAACAGAAGTAATCGATGCCTGGTCAAAGATCGTCGGCGACTTCATCGCCGCCCACTCGGCTCCAGTAGCATTGCGCGAAGGCATTCTCTACGTTCGCGTGCTCCAACCAGCTTTGCATTACGAGCTCGAGCAGATTTCAAAGTCTGAAATCCTGCGAAAATTGAAACAACGCTTTGGCGGAAAGACCATTCGCGACATCCGATTCCGCGTGGGCTGATTTGAAGAATCTGTGGCACGAAACCGGGCAGGGCGTTGATCGCCGTCAGCAAATGGGACAAAGCCGAATCCCGCAAGCAAATTGGTATGATTATCCGGAATACTACGACATCGCCTTCCAGGCACGCACCTCGCCCGAGGCCGACTTCATGGAGGCTGCAGGTCGCAAATATTGCGGATTCGAGGTCCGTCGGTTCCTGGAGCCAGCCTGCGGTAGTGGCCGACTGATCACCGAGTTGGCTGTCCGAGGGTACCAAGTAACCGGCTTCGATGTAAGCCAGCCAGCGCTGAGCTATCTTCGACGGCGGCTCACGCGGCGGCGCCTTTATGCTGACACGTTCGCGGCCGAGATGTCCGATTTCCGGGTCGGTCGATCGGCTGATGTGGCCTACTGCCTTATTAATACGTTTCGACACTTGCTGATCGAGCAGGCGGCATGCGCGCATCTAGAATGTATCGCCAGAAGTCTTCGTCCGGGCGGCATTTATGTGCTCGGTATGGATCTATTGCCGTTGCCCGCCGACAGACGCGAGTCAGAGCGCTGGACGCGAAAGCGAGGAAAGACGAAGGTGACCGTAACGCAGCGAGTGCTACGCAAGGATTTGCGGCGCCGGATCGAGCACCGTCAGGTCTCGCTTGTGGCGCGCCGCGGATGGAAAGAACTTCGCCTGCGGAGCGAATTTCAGTTGCGCACGTACACACCACGGCAATTTCGGCGACTGCTCGCTTCGGTTCCGTCGCTGGAACTGTGCGATGTTTACGATTTCCGGTACGACATCGACCAGCCACTCGTTCTAAATGATAAAATCACTTACGGTGTATTCGTGTTAAGGCGACGACTGCTATCATAGCTCGCATGGGTTGAACGAACTCGCATGAGCAATCATCCTCACACTTATTACGTTCGAACCGCCAGACGGTTCCGCAAAAGGCGCTATCTGTTAGTCAAAAACCTACTGCCGACGCCCATTTTGGAGTATTTGAAAGTGTATTATGCCATTCTTATGGCCAACAACAGATTTTGGAAGGACCGCGCCTGTCCGTCATCATTGTCTCTCGGTGGCGACGCGGGGTTAGACGCGGTCTTGCAATGGGTCCAACCGGAGGTCAGTCGACTGGTTGGATTCGATGTGGTGCCGACTTTCTCCTATACGCGGCAATATGCGAAAGGGGAAGCGCTGGCCCGACACATAGATCGTGCTGCTTGCGAAGTTTCGGTAACTATATCAGTCCAGATTCCAGAAGGGGCTGGACCGTCGGTTGTGCATCTGAAAGCTCCTAAATTGAAGAAAACCAAAGTTGAAATGTTCGAGGGCGACGGATGTGTTTACGCTGGAACAGAGGTTGAACATTGGAGAGAACGATTTCGCATCGGCGGATACATTCAGTTGTTTCTGCACTTTATTGCAAAGAGCAGTCGTAATTATCCTAAATTGATGTTCGACAGGCGGGAATGTCTTGGTGCCCCGTTCGAGAAGCGCCGACTGAGGCGAACAGTAAAAAAGGCGTGACATTACAAACGCATCAAATCAAACTTCTCGTGTGACTATGAAAAATGCTTCTGAACAAGAACCACTTTACCCGGGTCCGGGCGTCGGCAGAAAAGCACGGCCTAAACCACGGAAGGCGGGTCCGAAGCCTAGCAAGCCGAAGCCGCGCCGCCGCCGACGCTGAGTCAAAGCGGCGTGTAGCATCGGATCGCGAAACGATCCGGGAGTGGTGACAGAGCCTGGCGGAGCAATCTGAGACCGGGTTTCGGCCGTGACTCTGCACAAGTCTGGCGTTGGCGAACCCGAAATCGGGGCCGGATTATTTCAGCGCGGACGAAGCGAGGAGTTTTTGGAATCGTGGATCATCCCGCAACGGATCAAACATTGGATCCAGCCGGAGCAGCGCCAGCGTAACCGGGGCGTTGTTAGCCAATGGACCTGCATACGGTATGACGAGTAACTTCTGTAAAGCGGCGATGGCGCGGTCGGGTTCTCCCATACGTGCTGCCACACGCGCAAGGATCTCGAGTGAGACCGGGCCTCGCATCGCATCCTTCTCAATTGGATTCGCGGCCATCGCGCGCTCCGACAGAGCTAACGCCCTTGCCTTGTCACCGAGACCCATCATGGTCAGCGCTAGATCACCAAGAAGACTGTAGTTGTCCGGCTGTTCTTTGAGAAAAGGTTCCAGTTCGTTGCGCGCCTGCCGCCAAGTCGCTTGGGCGCCAGCGTGATCGCCAGCAACCTCTTGCGCCCAGCCCAACCAAAAGCGCAGCTCGCCGTTAAGGAAGCCTAGGGTTGGATCGGGCGTGCCAAGTATTTCCTTCAGCCGAGGGATGATTTCCGCGGGCCGACGCTCCAAAATCGTTTGGTAAACTTGTGCCTCTAAGGCTTGGGTGTCGGCAGCGTTCAGCTGTAGCGGACCGACCAGTGCGGATGCTCGTGTCAGGTCGCCCTCCGCTTGTGCAATGCTTGCTTTTAGCGCGAAAGCATCCACGTCCTCTGGTGTAATATCGAGCACCTGCTCAAGCTTCCGCAGCGCTTCGGGAAAACGGCGAAGAGAAATATAGGAATATGCATGCTCACCAAGTAGGTAAGCGTCGCGCGGATCGAGCCGCTCGGCTTCGTTGAAGTATTCCTCGCTCTTGTCCCACTTGCCTTGCCTGCGCGTGACCTTCGCCAGCGCTTCAGGAATCCGGCTGTCATTTGGCAGGAACTGACGTGCTTGCTCAAAATAACGGATCGCACTGTCATAATCCTTTAGACAAGCATAGTGGTAAAATCCTTTGGCCAGCACAGCCTCTCCGAGATTAGCCTGAAGAGTAAAGGCGGTCTCGGCCGCCTGCCTTGCCTCTTCACGTAGGGCGATCGTTGGTTGAAGATTCTGTGCGATGTAGCCCCGGGCCTCTACCATTGACAGCAGCGCCCAAGCAAGCGCAAACTGCGGGTCCAACCGCACAGCCTCTCTGAAATGTTTCTGCGCGCCAAGAGAGTTGGCCGGTGTGGTTTGCGCTCTCAGATAATAAGCCAGGCCACGAAGGTAGGCATCGTAAGCCTCGACGTTGTCTGTTGGTCTTGCTGCGATAACTTGCTTTTCCTGACCTGTGAGTTTCGCTCGCAACTGATCGGCGATGGCTTTTGCCACCTCGCTCTCGACCGAAAAGATGTCGGTCAGTTTGCGATCAAATGTGTCGGCCCAAAGATGGGAATCACTGGCTGCTTTGATCAGCTGCACGTTCACGCGCACTGCGTCCCCGCTCTTTTGCACGCTGCCTTCCAAAATGTGAGCGACTCCGAGTTGCCTGGCGATCTCAGGAAGGTTTTCCGGCGCGCTTTTGTAATGCTGCGTGGATGTGCGCGAGATGACCTTCAGGTCAGCGATCTTCGATAAGCGCGTCAGAATCTCGTCCTGGATACCATCAGCAAAGTAGGCGTTCGCTTTGTCTTCGCTCCGGTTTTCAAAGGGTAAAACAGCGATCGATTTTTCCGGAATTGCAGCCGCCTGTGGAACTGGTTTGGCATGCCGCTTAAACGTTCCGAAGTAAAAGCCAGCAAGCGAGAGAACGCAGAGTGCTGCGATGCCACCGACAAGCAGCGCTTTCCTGTTTGAGCTCTTACCACGAGGCCTGCTTATTCTTGTCTGCCCTGAGGCAAGCTGTAGCCGTTGCGCAACCTCTGCTGCGGATTGCGGACGCTGCGACGGGTCTTTTGCCAAACACGCTGCGACCGTGTCGTCCCAAACCGCTGCAACGGACGCCGGCTCGATGTCCAATTCTTTGCGCCGCTCCGTCATCGAAGGAGCAACCCGCTCGCAAATCTGCCGATCGATATTGCCCGAATAAAACGGCGGTTTGCTTGTGAGCAATTCGTAGATGCTCGCGCCTAACGAGTAGATGTCGTCCAACTGAGTACAGCGCGCGCCATTTAGCTGTTGCGGACTCATATAAATGAGCGTGCCACTTCGGCCTTCCTCCACAGTCAGCCGGCTGACTGAATCGCCGAGACTGCGGGCTATACCAAAGTCCGAGACCTTTAGATCGCCGCGTTGATTCACCATCAGGTTCGCGGGCTTCAGGTCACAATGGATGACGTTCGCGCGATTGTGCGCATAATCGAGCGCATCGCAAAGCTGGCTTATCCAAGTAGCGATCTCGTCCGGCTCAAAGACTCTTTGGTCTTTTTCAGCTCGAAGGTTCGATAGCGTTTCGCCATCGATATACTCCATCGAAATGCAGCCGGAGCGTTCGTCGTGTATGAAGTCGTGAATGCGGACGATGTGGGGATGAGTCAGTTCGAGACAGCGCTTTGCCTCGCGTCTGAGCTGATCAAACAACGCATGATCGCGAATCATCAAGTCGGGAAGAAATTTCAGCGCGACATCGCGTTCCAATTCCTCGTCGCGCGCAAGCCAGACAATCCCCATCCCACCTCGTCCGAGGACCTTGACCAGCATGTAACGGCCAAAGACTTTTTGTCTGCTGGCGAACTCACGCGACGTTGCGCCTATGACATCGCCTGCGCGCTGGTTACTCACTTTGAGCAATTATACATCATTAAGGTAGGACGGAAGTCAAAACCTAGAAGGGCTACTCTTACAACCCTTGTTCAAGTTCGCATGCGCGGGTGCCTCGTCATTTGGGAGACTTTGCGTCCACTATCACTTCTTCCTAGACTCTTTCTGCGTGAGCGCTCCTCAAGAACAAGCTGCCGGTTGGAAGCAGGCGCGATGTCGGTTCGCCGCAGTGTGACTATGCCCCGCAGCTGGAAGATTGCTCGCCTTCGTAGCCATTATTTGTTGGCCGATTTGTCTTTGGGCAAACCTATGAGTTTTTCGAAGCGCGGGTTGCCCCGGAGCCCATCGAACATTGGATCGAGCCGGAGCAGAGCGGGCGTAAGCGGCACGCCTGAAGCCAGCGCTCCATCGTATGGTATCGAAAGTAGTTTCTGTAAAGCGGCGATGGCGCGAGTGAGCTCTCCCATGCGCGCCGCGACTCGTGCGACGAATTCAATCGGCACCGGGCCGTCTATCGCGTCTTTTTCTATTGTAATCGCGGCCATGGCCCGGTCCGACAGAGCCAAAGCGGCGGCCTTATCACCAAGGCCCATATTGGTCAGCGCGAGATCTCCAATGAGGGAATAGTTCTCCGGCTGTTCTTTGAGGAAAGGTTCCAGTTCGCTACGAGCCTTTCTCCAACTTTCCTGGGCAGCGCTACGGTCCCCGGCGACTTCCTGGGCCCAGCCTAACCAAAAGCGTAGTTCGCCATTGTAGAAACCCAACGCCGGATTGGGCTTGGCCAATATTTCCTTTAACCGGGGAATGATTGGTGCGGGGCGGCGCTCCAGAATGGCTTGGTAAACTTGTGTTTCCAACGCCTGTGTGAGGTCAGCGGTCGGGCGGAGCGGAGCTAGAAGCGCAGCAGCACGCGGCAGATCGCCTTGGGCTTGTGCAATAGCCGCCTTTAGCGCGATCGTATCAATGTCGTCCGGGGCAATATCGAGGACTTTATCAAGCCTTCGAAGGGCTTCCGGGAAACGACGACGTTCGACATCCGAAAGCGCGTGCTGCGTGAGAAGGTTAGCATTGCGCGGGTCGAGCCGCTCGGCTTCATTGAAATACGACTCGCTCCGATCCCACTGACCCCGCCTGCGTGCCACATAGGCGAGCAATTCAGAAATCCGGCTACTATTCGGCAGAACGCGACGCGCTTGCTCAAAGTAATCCACAGCGGTTCCGTAATCTTTGAGACAAGCGTAATGGTAATATCCCTTCGCCAATACCGCCTCGCCAAGGTTCGGCTGAAGAGTGAGAGCGGTGTCAGCTGCCTGCTGCGCCTCTTCACGAAGGGCGACTGTTGGCTGAAGCTTGAGTGAGAGATAGCCTACCG
>Ga0137359_10002339_pt1 | contig 15181 bp, 13 predicted proteins | sample Mad1_40_16metaG_FD_108281 | JGI IMG/M metagenome (GOLD analysis project Ga0137359, IMG submission 108281) | Vadose zone soil microbial communities from Angelo Coast Range Reserve, California, USA - Mad1_40_16 metaG | ecosystem: Environmental > Terrestrial > Soil > Vadose zone | place: USA... | reverse complement strand
GTCATAGAAACTTCCACGGACATGCCCGGTCTTAGCGCCGGGTCCGGCTTCTTGGCTTCGACCCAAACCTCGATCGTCGTGCTGCCGGGATCCAGCGCGGGACTTACGAGGCTTACACGGCCCTCCACAGGCTCGTCGAGGCCGGGAATTTTCAGTTCCGCGAGATTGCCAACTTTCAGCACCGCAGCTTCCGATTGCGGAATGTGTGACTTGGCGATCAGTCGGGAGGTATTCATTACGGTAAGGATTGGCTGATTGGCGTTTGCCAAGTCCCCTTGAAAGAGTGGACGATCCGTCACTACACCATCTATGGGGCTGACAATCCTTGAGTAGCTGAGCTGCGCCTCCGCGTTAAGCATCCGGCCCCGCGCGGACTCCTTCGTACCTTCGGCAGCTTTAAGACCCTGCTCTTTGCCCACGCGTTGTAGATCATCGAACTGCTTTTGCGCCTGTTCATACTGGCTGCGCGCCTGCAGGAAAGCGACCTCGGCCGCGTCCAGGTCACGCCTGGGTAGTGCACCTTGCTGAAAAAGTTCCTTGCGGCTTTCATAGACCTTCTGTTGCGCTTCAAACGCTACTTTGGCGTTCGCTGCGTCAAGTTCGGCCTTTTGGATCTGTTGCGGGAGGCCGGAAGCCACCGTGGTGATGTAAGTGGCCTCGGCCTGTTTGTAATCGCCTTTGCTCGCTAGTGCGACACCTGAGAGGTCTCCGTTCTCCAGTTCAGCGAGCAATTGCCCTTTCTTTACTCGCGCGCCTCGCTGCACGTGAAAACTTTTTATGGTCGACGTGATTTTCGGCGCGATGGTGGCTTGCTCTAGCGGAAACACCACGGCTTCGGCGGAGATGACCAGCGAGATGGGGCCGCGCTTCGCCGGCGTGGTCTGCACCGTGACCACGGGCTCCTTTTCTTTCTCAGCATTGCCACACCCGCAGAGAGAGAATAAGCCGAGCGCAGCGCAGGCCAGGGCAATCGAGGCACGCCGCATTGGTTGGGGATGATTCATCTTCGGATTCATGGAGTTGTCAGCACTCCCGTCAGAGTTTGCAAATTGGCTAGCGCCACGCGATACCTCACCGCTCCGTCCTGATATGCAAAATTCGCCAGTGCGGCAGTTGTTTGGGCATCTACAGCTTCCAGCACGGTGGCTTCGCCATTCTTGTAGCGCAGCGTCGTCAGACGCAGGCTTTCGGCGGCAAGTTCGGCCGAGCGGCTGAGACCTCCGAGTTCGTTGAGCGCGGTATCCGCTTCTGCGTACAAAGACTTGATTTCGGCAAGCAGTTTGCGTTGCGCGAGCGAAAGCTCGCGCCGCGCCTGGGAACGGCGCAGCTCGGCTTGTTTGACGCGGCTTTGCGTGGTGCCCCAGTTCCAAATGGGAATATTCAAAGTCGCCGCAGCCGAGGAACCTAGATTCGAGACCTTTTGGCCGTTGATAACCGAATTCGTGGCAAATTGTGGAGCATCAATGCCGTACCAGTAGTCGACAGTTAATGAGGGTAGGTAGCCTGCGCGCGCGCCTGTGACGTCCCATCCCGCTTCTCTGACCACAGCCAGTGCCGCACGGATATCAGGATTATCGCGCGCGGCCTGTTGCTGAACTTCCCCAAGAGTTGGCAGCGTCGCAACGGCATGAAGATCGTCCGCTACTTCGTAGTTATCGTTGAAGTCCGGAAAAATCAGCACGGCCAGATTGAGTCTCGCATTGAGCAGCGCGAGTTGTGCCTCCTGCAATTGACGGCGGCGTTCCTGCGCTTGCAATTCTGCTTTGATGGCATCCGAATGGGCCACTTCCCCGCCGTGTTCGAGATCTTGCGTGAGTTTCAAGAATCGGTCGCCTTCACCGGCTGCCTTTTGCGCAGCCTCGAGCTTCTGCTGACCCGCAGCTACGGCGTAGTAGCTCTGAACAACTGTTACAACCAAACCGCGCGAAGCGATTTCCGCGCGCGCTCGTGCGGCGGCGGCGGCAAACGAGGCGCGTCGAAAACTGGCAACCCCGGCAAGATCTAGAGCTTCATGGACGTCGCCCTGGCTGATGTATTCGTGAGCGGCGTTATTTGCGATGAACACGACGTTGCCACTCCTATTGAGCTGCGTGTAGAGCGCCTGATTGTTATAGTTCACGCTCGGAAGTAACGCGGTAGCAGCTTGATAACGGTCTTGGCGAGCAAGGGCAGCGTCGGTCTGCGCAGCTTGAAACTGTACGCTATTTTTTCGGGCCAAAGCCAACGCGTCCTGCAGCGTCAGACGCAGCACCTGCGAACTTTTCACCGCTTCCTGTTGCGAAGCTTTGGCGGGGGTCGGGATTGCGGGGCGGGTAGACTCCTGCGCGACGGCAACTCCTGCCCAAGGCCAAAAGAAGCCTAACGCCATGATGGAACAAATCGCTGAGACTCGATGCCATTTCATAAACCATTGCTCCTGAGCAAGGCACACCCCGTGCCAGGGTTGGAGAATTCACACTAGCGAGCGGAAGATGAACGGACGATTAACGGGCGGGCTGGTCAGTTTTGGAGGGGATCGGCAGAACAACTGTAAAGGTGCTCCCCTTGGGTCCTGAATGCGTGAGCTCCAGACGACCGTGATGAGCCTCGGCAATCCAACGGCCGATCGAAAGGCCAAGTCCCGCGCCGCCCCCATCACTCTCCGAGCGCGACCTCACTTTATCCGCGCGAAAGAAGCGCTCGAAAATGCGCGGCTGGAGTTCTGCGGGAATGCCCTGCCCCGTGTCGCTAATCCTCAAAGTGTATTGAGAATCTCCGTATCCGCAGACGATCGAAACGGACCCGCCACGCGCCGTATATTTGATTGCGTTGTCCAAGAGATTCATGATCAGGCGGCGAAGCAATGCTTCATCGGCGCGAATTGGCATTTCCTTGGGCGCTTCGCAATGAAGCGTGATTTGTCTTGCAAGCGCGAGTGTCCGAACGCTGTGCGAGCAATCCGCAGCGAGCTCGTCGAGATAGAACTCCGTCGTTGTCAGCGAATATTGGCCGGCATCCGCGCGCGCCAACGTGAAGAGATCTTCGACGATGTGCTTAAGCCGGTTCGCCTCCGCGCGAAGAATGTCCAGGGACTCGCGGTAGTCTTCGGGAGATCGAGCCTGTTGTGAAAGCGCGACTTCCGCCTCGCCGCAAAGAATGGCGATCGGTGTACGCAGTTCATGCGACGCGTCTGCTACGAAACGCCGCTGGCGTTCGAAGGATTGATCAAGCCTGTCGAGTAGATCATTGAAGGAGTGCGCAAGATGGCCAAGTTCATCCTCCTTGTTTTGCACAGACAAACGGTCATGCAAGTTCGCTTCCCCGATGCGCCCGGCTTGCGTGCTCATGGCCACGACGGGCGACAAGCTTCTTCGGGCAAGAAAGTAGCCTCCCACGCTGGCGAGCAAAACCGCCAACGGAATCACCAACGCGAAAGTTTGGATCACAGAGTCAAGAAACTCTTCTTGCCTATGAAGAGACTGCAAGACCACCAGAAAGTAGTTTCCGTCCGGGACCGAAAATCGCCGTGCATAACCACGGTACTTGTTGCCACCCAGCTGAACGTTGCGAAAGGGGCGTGCAGGTTGGGACGAGCCGTTGATCAGTTTGCGAAAAACGTCTGGAGAATCGTTCTCTGAGTCTTTGGGTGAGGGAAGGTTTTGAAAAGGGATGATCGTCCGGCCTTCTGTGTCAAAAATAGAAAAGGCGAAATCGCGGAAATTGTGTTCAGAAATCGCTTCCTGCGCAGCTTTCCTGAGCGTAATGGAGCCAGATTCGTCCGCAAGCTCAGCATTTACAGTCGTAAGGAAGGATTCGGCGAGTTCAGACAGCGTGCTATCAGTCCGGCGCATTGCGTTCTGGCGAAGAATCACGTACGTCGCGATGGCAAGCACAATGAGCACGCACGTTAGCGCGGCCGTGTACCATAGCGTCAGGCGGACGCGCACGGAATTAAGCATCGCTGCGATTCCTGGAACTGTTGGATTTGCGAGCAGTGGTCTCGGTGCCACCGCAGAGCACGTATCCCGAACCGCGCCGCGTCTGAAGCAGCGGCTTCGCGGAACCCGCGTCGATTTTTCGGCGAACCCGATTCACATACACCTCTATAAGATTTGAGAAAGGGTCGAATTCTTCATCCCAAACGTGTTCCGCGATTTCTGCCCGGCCCACCACGCGGCCGGCGTTACGCGCAAGAAATTCGACCAAAGCATACTCTTTTGCTGTAAGCGATATCGCCCGGCCCCCCCGCGAAACATTTTGTCCAACCGTATCCACTACCAAGTCTGCCACGACGATTTCTGCCGGTTGTAGCCCTCCGGGACGGCGCAGGAGAGCCCGCAAGCGGGCCAGCAATTCGCGGAATTCGAATGGCTTTGTCAGGTAGTCATCCGCCCCTTGGTCTAGACCCGTAATCCGGTCTTCCAGCGCGTCCCGTGCCGTCAGCATCAGAATCGGCATGCGCTGACCGGATTTCCGCAGGTCGCGGCACACCGCGAAACCGTCAGGAGCAGGAATCATCACGTCCAGGATTGCCAGATCGTAGGTATTTATCGCCGCCTGGTAAAGCGCCTCTTCTCCTGAGCCGACGACGTCGACGGCGTACGCCTGTTCTCGTAGCCCCTTCGCCACGAACCGCGCGATCCTCGGATCGTCTTCCACCAACAAGAGTCGCATGGGAACATCATAATGCCATTCTCGGAATTACCAACGGGCTGGTTAAGTTGGGCTAAATTTCTCTCCCGGATGAATTTAACGCCTGTTTATCTTCCAAGTGGTAGAACTTCATTGTTCCATGCTCGTGTGATGAGGCCTCGAACATTGCGAAGCGCACCATGGGGTGCAACTCAATTAAGGAGTTTCAACGACGCTATGCGCAAAAAGACTGGCATTATGGCCCTTCGGATCTTACTGATTTTCATCGTTGCGCTGTTTGCGGTTTCCGCCATGCGAGCAACGGCCTCTCCAGCCGGTGAGTCCGGTTATCGGGTAACCAAAACTATCCCTGTGGGCGGCGATGAGGGGTGGGACTACGTCACTGTGGACAGCGCTGCCCGACGTGTCTATGTGTCGCACGGCAGCCACGTCGTCGTCCTCGACGCAGACTCAGGAGCGGTTGTGGGAGATGTCCCAGACACGCCGGGTGTCCATGGAATCGCCATCGCTGCCGATCTTGGCCGTGGCTTCACCAGCAATGGCCGCGTCAACACAGCGACAATTTTTGATCTCAAGACTCTCAAGACGATTGGCATTGTCAAGACCGGAACAAATCCTGACGCGATCATCTATGACCCTCGCACCAAACGGGTCTTCGTTCTGAACGGCCGCAGCAAGGACGCGACGGCGATCAACGCAGCCGATGGGACAGTTGCTGGAACTCTTGCGCTGGGTGGTAAACCCGAATTCGCCGTCGTTGATGGCAAGGGCAGTATTTTCGTGAATATCGAGGACAGTGCGGAGGTGGTTCAATTTGACCCGCAGAAGCTCACAATAATCCGTCGCTGGCACATTGCTCCGTGCGAGGAACCTTCAGGCTTGGCTATGGACCTCAAAACTCGCCGTTTGTTCGCGGGTTGTGGTAACAAGATGGTGGCGGTCGTAAACGCGGACACGGGAAAAGTTATTGCGACGCCCGCCATCGGCGACGGAGTGGATGCAAACGCATTCGATCCGGAAACCGACTATGTATTTTCATCCAACGGAGAGGGCACACTTACAGTCATACACGAAGACTCGCCGGGCAAGTTCACTGTGGTTGACAATATATCGACCAAAAAAAGTGCCCGCACCATGGGCTTCGACGTCAAGACGCACAACATTTTTCTTCCCGCGGCTGATTTTGATGCTCCTACTGCAGGGGAACGCCGCGGCAAGATAAAACCCGGGTCATTCGTGGTTCTCGTTGTCAGCAATCAATAGATTTCGAACATTTCGTCCGCCGACGCGCGGGTCAATGAAACGGTCGATTTTGAAGTTCTTGAGGAAGTTAGGTCCATGATGTTCGTTCTAATTTCCCATGGAGGTACGGCCTGGGGGACGGGAGATTCTGGATCTGAACGCTAATCTGTCCGTCGCTCCAACTGATGATTGTCAACTCTGTCCGAATGTCTTCTCGGTACGCTATCTTTCCGATTTGCTCCATATTCGGCGCGACAACTACGGCTTCACAGTTGCCGGGAGGCGGGTTTCGAGCAAAACATTCTGGGGTGTGGCCAAGAGCGTTGCTAGGAGGCCGCATACGGCTGCGAAGGACAACCACAACCCAGGAACCGCGCGATTTCCAGTTACGTGAATCAGAAATGTGCTAAGGGCGGGAGTAAAGCCGCCGAAGATGGCTGTGGCTAGACTATAGGCGAGGGCGAATCCCGTCGTCCGCACATCCACCGGCATGATCTCCGTTAGAAATACAACCATGGCGCCATTGTAGCTGCCATAGATGAAAGACAGCCAGAGTTCGACCGTCAACAATCTCGCAAAAGAAGGATCACGGACCAGCCATAACATGGCAGGATAGGCGGTGAGCAGCATTAATATTGTGCATGCGAACAGCAAGGGGCGACGCCCGATCCGGTCGGAGAGCGCGCCCATAACAGGGAGCCAAAACAGATTGGATGCTCCCACGCATAGCGTGACGATCAGACTCTCAATGCTTGCCAAACGTAGGACCGAGTTTCCGAATGTCGGCGTGTAAGCCGTAATCATGTAGAACGACACCGTGGTCATCGTAACCATCATGACTCCGATGACCACGATCCTCCAATTGGCCATGAGCGAGCGGAGAATATCAGACGTGCTCGGCCTATGCTTGCGGGCGACGAACTCATCCGTCTCTTGGAGGGACCGCCTGAGCCTGAAGAGGAACGGAATGATCGCGCAGCCCAGGAGCAGAGGAACACGCCACCCCCAAAGCGCCATCTTTTCCGGTGGGATGGCAGAACTCAGCACAACCCCAACCAATGCAGCGAACATCACGGCCACCTGTTGGCTCCCCGATTGCCAACTGACATAGAAGCCCTTGTGGCCGGGCGTTGCGATCTCCGACAAATAGACCGACGCGCCGCCCAATTCCATGCCCGCGGAGAATCCCTGAAGCAGACGGCCAACCAGGACTAGTAGCGGGGCCAAAAGGCCGATCGTTGCGTATCCGGGCATGCATCCGATGGAAAAGATTCCGACGGACATCAGGCTCAACGTCAGAAGGAGTCCGGCACGCCGTCCGTGTTTGTCGGTGTACGCCCCGAGCACAATGGCTCCCAGGGGTCGCATCAGAAAACCTGCCCCGAAGGTCATCAGCGACAACATCAACGACAAGTAGGCATTGCCGCTTGGGAAGAAGGCCCTGCCGATCGCGGAAGCGTAGTACCCAAACACCATGAAGTCATACATCTCCAGAAAATTTCCACTGGAGACGCGAATCACAGACCAGAGCTTCGATTTACGATCAGAAGGCGGGATCATCGGACCTCATTGTTGTCAGAAATCGCGCTTTTCTCCGCCAGCTTCCAATAGCCGGCGACAGTACAAACGGGTCGACCTTCCAAATCGATGCGTATGCAAAGGCCAGATAAAACTTGGCTGCGGGCGAGCCGCCAAGCTCCGCCCTCTCCTTAGTCAGTCGATTCAAACAGCTTTGCGATGGTTGGAGTTTTCTGCTTCATCTCGTCGCGGACCATTTCGGCCTTTTTCTGGAACTCCGCTTCCTTGCTCTTTTCGTACGTGAAGACAATGCCGATTGAGTCGATGGTCTTGCCAGGTTGATCCTGCATCACCAGTTCGACTTCGAAGTGATCGCCTTTTTTGTTGACTTCGAGGTTGGGCTTGCCAGTTTCGATCACGCGTGTGTCATCCTCGTCGGCCTTCTTGCCGATCCGTACGATGTTCGAAGTAATGATGACATTTTCAGTCTTGCCCGGCGGCGTGACGTGCATGGCCATGATCACGACTTCTTTGTGTTTGACGAGCGTCTCATCCAGAAGCTTCTGCAGCATAGATCTTCTTGTTTTCCTGCGCCGAAACGAAAGGCGCGCTTCCAAAAACCAGCAGCAGCGTCAATGCCCCATTCATTTTCTTCAAGCCTCGCATTTCACTCTCCTTTGTTTGAATGTACGCGACGTTGGAATTCCATTGCACTACCTACCAAATGAACTTCAGGGCGAACTGCACCACTGGCCTGCGCTGTTATGCCTTATCCGAGTTCAAAGTTGCATGACCTTTGCCGGAGAGAGCCTCTCGATCGAGCGCGATTCGCATGGCTTCAGCCAGGTGAACTGCCCTTCGTCCAGTGGCCTGATAAATCTGCTCGCGACAGCTGAATCCATCGGAGACTATGAGCGTGTCCTGCGCAGCGCTTCGCACAGCCGGCAGTAGCACTCGCTCACCCACAGCCTGTGATAACGCAAACTTGTCCCTTTCAAATCCGAATGGCCCGGCCATTCCGCAGCACCCGGAATCGAGCGATTGCAAATCAGAGCCCATTTTCCGCAGCAACGACTCTTCGTCATTCATCTTCATCAGCGCTTTGTGATGGCAATGACCATGGAGTAGAACTTTTCCGGAGAGCTCGGGGGGATGATACCCAGGCGCATGACTCTCCAAGAATTCGCTGAGCAAGAACGTCTGGCGCCGCAGCCGCGTGGCACGCTCTTCCGCAGGAAACAGGTTTTGCAGCTCGTCCCGAAAAACGGAAGCGCAGCTCGGCTCCAGCACTACGATCGGCAACCCGGCGTCAATCTGCTTACCAAGAATCTGCATGATCCTCCGTAGGTAGCTCTTCGCCCTGTCGATCATGCCAAAGTCGTACAGCGGCCGCCCGCAGCAGAGATGGCTTCGAGGAATTCGGACTGTGAAGCCTGCGCGTCGTAGTACTTCGAGCGCAGCTCGACTCGTCTCCGGGTGAAAGTAATTATTGAAGGTGTCAACCCACAGAATCACTTCACGGCCCGCGTCCCGGGAAGAATCGGCCGCGTGCCCGTTCTCTCCCCCACAATTGGGAATTCCGTGTTTTCGGGCCCACTGTCCGAAGCTGCTCGAAGCGAGACGAGGCAACTCCCGCTCGTAAGCCAATCGCAGCGCACTACGGAACAATCGGCGGAATCCTGGTGCGTGGCTGAAAAAATTGGCCATCCTTGGCGCCATCGACGCCAGCCTCGCCCACCGGTCAATCATTCCAAAGCCATAGGCGTACAGCGGCCGAGCTTTTCCCTCATAGTAGTGCGAGAGGAACTCTGCTTTGTACGTGGCAATGTCTACGTTTGCCGGACATTCCGATTTGCACGCCTTGCAGGCGAGGCACAGGTCAAGTGCTCGCTTGACGGATTCGCTCTGCCAGCCCTCGAGTACCACTTCGCCCTGGAGCAGTTCAAAAAGCATGTGTGCACGTCCACGCGTACTGTGCTCTTCCTCGAGCGTCACCATATAACTCGGGCACATCGAGCCGCTATCGCTCTTCCGGCATGCTCCAAGCCCGATGCATCGCAGGGCGGCCTTCGTGAAAGATCCATTATCGTCAGGAAACTTGAAATGAGTTTCCGGCTCGAGCGGCTTATAGTCAGCCCCGAGCCGCAGATTCTCCGTGGGGAGATACGGATCAACGACCTTGTGGGGATTCAGGTTATTATTCGGATCCCAGGTCGATTTGAATTCCCGGAAGGCACTGACCAGCTCGGGCCCGAACATTTTTGGAAGCAAGGCGCCACGTGATTGACCGTCGCCGTGCTCACCCGAGAGCGATCCACCGTAACCCACGACGAGATCCGCGGCTCTCTCGACAAATTCGCCGTATTTGCGAATGCCTCCTTCGCTCTGCAGATCGAAGCTGACGCGCATGTGAACGCAACCATGTCCGAAGTGTCCGTAGAACGATCCACGGTAGCAGTATTCCTCCATCAGCTTTCGAATGTCCCGCAAATAAGATCCCAGTTTCTCGGGCGCGACGGCTGCATCGTCCCACCCTTCCCATTCGGCAGGCGCGCCCGGAGCAAAGGCAGCGGCGCGTGGCCCTGATTCGCGTATCTGCCAGACCGCCCGTGCCTCCGTGTCCGTGTAGAGCCGCAAAGCCGGTGGGTTCGGAGCCCTCTGCAGGCGATCGATGAGTCGCAACGCAAGGTTCTTCGCGTCTTGCGGGTCATCCGCTCCGAATTCAACGAGCAAGAACCCGCGTCCTTCCGGCAGGAGCTCAAGATTCGGCGCTCCTTTTCTCCTGAGACCATCGACGATACTTCCTTCAAAACCCTCGAGGCCGATCGGTTGAAACGGCAGGATTTCGGGAACATGGTCCGCGGCGAGAAAAGCGTCCCCGTATCCTAGTGCAACTAAGGTCCTGTGTGGCGGGCTGGGGATCAGTTTCAGCTTGGCTTCGAGGACAATGACGCAAGTGCCCTCCGTTCCCACCAAAGCGCGAGCAACGTTAAATCCTCTTTCGGGCAACAATTCGTCGAGGTTGTATCCGGAAACCCGCCGAGGAATTCGTGGAAAACGTTTCCGTACCAAATCGCCGTATTTATCGCGGATCCTTCGCAAGTTGCCGTAAATCTCACCGAGACGCCCTCCATTCTGAAGGATACGGCTCAACTCGTCATCCGGTGTTGCACCGACCGTTAGCTGTGTGCCGTCGTAGAGCAAGATCCGCAGCTCTTCGACGTTATCGACGGTCTTGCCACCGAGCAATGAGTGCGTGCCGCATGAATTGTTTCCAATCATCCCGCCGATCGTGCAGCGGTTGTGTGTCGAGGGGTCGGGCGCAAACATCAGCTGATGTTTCAGTATCTGACTCTGGAGGGTGTCCAGCACGATCCCTGGCTGCACCCGGGCAAACATCTGCCGGGGATCGATCTCGATCACCTGATTCATGTACTTCGTGAAATCCAGGACAACCGCGACGTTGCAGCATTGCCCGGCCAGGCTGGTTCCGGCTCCGCGCGGCAGTACGGGCGCTCCGTACTTCCTGCACGCCGCCACGGCGGCCACCACATCTTCCGCGTCGCGTGGAATCACCAGGCCGATGGGGATCTGGCGGTAGTTTGATCCGTCCGTCGCATACAACGCGCGGCTTCCGCGATCGAAACGAACTTCACCCCGTACTGCTCGTTTCAATTCCTTTTCCAGCTCGGTAGCCTGCAAAAATGAGTCCACCGGCTTGGCGTGTGAACTCGGCGGTAGTGGAGTCATTGGTTCCAAGGCTTACTTCGACACCTCAGCCATCGTTCGGGCATTGGCGGCGAGCACTAAGCCACCACGTTGGCTGCTGGTGTCTCGCCCAATTGGGCGATCGAGAGTTTTTCTCCCGGCTTCATCCAAAACGCCACGATCGAACCCGCAAGCAGCAGCCCAATACTTCCAAGAAAAGGCACCACCCAATTGTGGGTTCGGTCGATTATGTATCCGAACACCAATGGGGAGACGATGGCGGCCAGTGCTGATCCCGTATTCATCAATCCGCTTGCAGAACCGGAAAACCGAGGGGCGATGTCCATCGGTATGGCCCACATCGGGCCGATCGTAAACTCGGCCCAGAAAAACCCCAGGCTGAGACAAATGGCAACCCAGGTAACGTCGTGTAGGAACAGAACCGGGACCATGGAAAGAAGCGAACAGAGAAAGCATGCGACCACCAGATTGCGCCGTGCTTTGTTGAGGTCACCCGTCTTTCTTAAAATCCGATCGCTAACGACGCCGCCCAGAGCGTCACCCAGAACACCGCCAAAGAAGACGCCAGCCGAGAACAGTGCGGATCTCTTCAAATCGAGTCTATAGCTGTGGAGGAAGAAGGAAGGAATCCACGCGAGATAAAGCCAAAGCGTCCAGCCGTAACAGAAATACACGACGGTTACAGGGAGCATGCGGCGCGACAGCAGAAGCCAAGGCACGGGCTCCTTCTCTGTTTTCTTCCTATCGGCATAGCTCGGCAAGGCTTCAAGCTCCTCGGGCGTAATGCGCGGGTGATCACACGGATCATCTCGAAAATAGGAAACCCAAGCCACCACCCAGGCTAAGCTTACAAGACCCAAAACGATGAACGACCCCCTCCACGTAACCAGCGTCATCAGCCACACAACCAGAGGCGGTGTCAGTGCGTTCCCGAGTCGGGCACTTGAATGTGTAATCCCTTGGGCAAAACCTCGATTTCCTTGTGCGGTCCAGTCGGACATCGCCCGCGTAGCCGTCGGAAAGGTTGCGCCTTCCCCAAACCCAAGCATCACGCGGGCGCACAACATGGACCCCAGGCTGCCTACAAAGCCGGTCAACAACGTGGCGACGGCCCAGATAACTGCCGAAACCGTCAACGTCCGCCGCGCCCCGAACCGGTCACTCACCCATCCTCCGATGATTTGAAAGATCAAGTACGGATAGGCGAAGGCCGAGAATACCAGTCCCACCTGTGTATTGTTGAGAAGCAGTTCGCGTTGGAATGACGAAGCTGCCGTGCTCACATTGACGCGGTCGATGTAGGTGATGCCGTACATCAAGCAGAGCAGAACGAGCACGGTGGTGGTTGCCGACAATCTTCTTGGACGCATTTTCCTCCATGTTGACTAGCCGTCATCCAACAACAACTAATTTGACTCTCGCCGAAAGAACGAATTGCTCAGTTCTCCTTTGACACAGACACACCTTTTTCTTCCGTGGGTGGTGCCAGACACTCGAGAGCCGCGGTGACGCCTCCATCGCGATGAGGCACCCCCGCAAGCCGGAGCCCCATTTCGACTCCGCTAAGTGTTCCGGCCAGCATGAGATCGTTGAAGCTTCCGAGGTGTCCTATCCGAAATACTTTGCCTGCGAGATTTGATAAGCCTGCTCCCAGCGACATGTTGAAGTTATCGAGGATGATGCTCCGGAGCCGGTCGGCATCATGCCCTCGAGGCAGGTAGACGCCGGTCAACGAACTCGAGTATTCGCGAGGGTCCTGGCATACGATTTCGAGCCCCCAAGTTTGTACGGCGGCGCGCGTCGCTCGCGCGTGACGATCATGGCGACGAAATACACTTGCGAGCCCCTCCTCTTGCAGCATGGCGAGGGCTTCGCGTAATCCGTAAATGAGATTGGTAGCGGGCGTAAAGGGAAAAAAGCCCGCCTTGTTAGCACCCAGCATGTCCCGCCAATCCCAATAGGACCGTGGCAACCGTGCGCTCTCGCTGACGGACAGGGCCTTCTCCGAAATGGCATTGAAACTGAGCCCCGGGGGAAGCATGAGCCCCTTTTGCGAACCCGCGACGGTGACGTCCACTTCCCATTCGTCGTGGCGATAATCCATGGATGCTAAGGACGAGATCGTGTCCACGATCAGGAGGGCCGGATGAAGGGCTCGATTCATGGAGGCCCGAATCTCGGCTATGCGGCTGGCTACGCCTGTGGAGGTCTCGTTGTGAACGACCATGACCGCTTTGAACGCATGTTGCTTGTCCGAGTCGAGCCTCTTTTCCACTTCCGCTGGCTGAGCGCCCGTGCGCCAGTTGCCGGGGACATATTCGACTTGGATCCCGAATCTTTCCGCCACTTGCCGCCACAGTTGGGAAAAATGTCCGGTCTCGAACATCAGTACACGATCCCCAGAAGAAAGCGTGTTCACGATGGCGGCTTCCCAGGCTCCCGTCCCCGAAGCGGGATACATCAGCACAGGCGAAGTGGTCTGAAAAACCGCGCGCAGACCCTCGAGAACCTCCCTAGCCAATCTGGTGAATTCGGGACCACGATGATCGATGACCGGACGATCCATGGCGCGCAAGATCCGGTCGGGCACGTTGGTGGGCCCGGGAATTTGAAGAAAATGGTGGCCGCTGTGTTTCAATTCATGTTTTTGGCAGGGCTAACAAGTTTCCGATTACCTTGGCGACCCCCCTCCTCCTTCCTGTCTCCATCCTGAGATAACCGTTGCTCCTTGGCTGAGACCGGACCGCAAGAGTCTAACAAAAAACATCCAGAAGGAAGGTGCTGCGCCGGCTAACGACAGCAGCCAGCATAGACTCAAACGGAAGTGAACGAGTGAAAACAAAATTAATTCTTGTTCATCATACGCCCAAATAATTCGTTCGCCTTGAGCAAGCGCACTTAAGAAATGTGTAGATCGTGAGTCTTGTGCCGCCATGCTTCCGTGGGCCTCTTGCACTCGTCGTGCTCCCCTCAAGAGGCGCGGAGGAACGAAGATTGGTATCATCCATACTTCGCGGAGAATCCACTGGCAATCGCCTCTCCGCCACGACTATGCGGGACGTATGGCTTGATCCAACTCACGCTTCAAAATGGGATGCCGATCCACTCTCCAACAACCCACAACGGGGGGAACAACTTGACCTCCTCCTCGACTTGATTGCAGACCATTACCTACCGGGGACAACCATCCTGGACGTCGGCTGCGGCTCCGGACTCGTAGAGGAAAGGCTGTTTCGACGATTGCCCGAAGCGTTGGTGCTCGGCGTCGACTATTCGCCAGCGATGATCGCCATGGCAGAGGAGCGACTCGTCGGCAAGGACAAGCAATTCACCATTCTCCAACACGACTTGAATTCCATCGAAGACCTGCGGCTCCCGATCCAACGTTGCCAAGTCGCATTTTCCGTCCAGGCGATTCATAATCTAGTTCCCGCAAACCAACGCAAGGTCATCTCCTGGGTTCGCAGCGTGCTCGTCCACCCTGGCTTCTTTTTCTTCCTGGATCGGACCGCCGTGCCTAGTGTTGATTTGTTTTCCTGCTACCGATCATTCTGGAACCATCAGGAAAAGATCTACTCCACAAAGGTCGACGAAGGACAAGACCCATCTGAACATCAGCATCGCCTCGAGGAAGAAGGCGATTCACCATTGACCTTGGACGACAACCTAAGGGCGCTTGCCGAGTCCGGTTTCCGCGCGAGTCCACTGGAGGTCCACGGAAATCGTGCGCTGTTTGTATGCTCCACTTGTCCTGCTCCCTAGGCTTGCGGGACCAAATTCATCCCCTAAGAATTCGTCACTTGCAGCCTGCGGCTCGCGATCCAGATGCAATCCCGAACCTCACCTACCAGAAGAGATTATGGATTTAGAGTCTTAGGTGCCTGGAATTAGTCGCTATATCGTAGGCCAAAGAGCAGGTGCACCTCCATTTTACCTAGTAGGCCAAGTAGGCCATCTAAGGACCCCGCTGCGAAAGCTAAGTGATTGCGGCACCGCGTCTTAGCTTAGAATTTACATCGTTCGCAACGAGGAGGCCGGGGGTTCGAATCCCCTCTCGTCC
>Ga0137359_10002337_pt1 | contig 15186 bp, 14 predicted proteins | sample Mad1_40_16metaG_FD_108281 | JGI IMG/M metagenome (GOLD analysis project Ga0137359, IMG submission 108281) | Vadose zone soil microbial communities from Angelo Coast Range Reserve, California, USA - Mad1_40_16 metaG | ecosystem: Environmental > Terrestrial > Soil > Vadose zone | place: USA... | reverse complement strand
CGGCAACACATTAGAAATGTCCTGCCGATCGTCGACAGTGCTTTACAGAAGGCCGGCGTAAGGTTGCGAGATTTAGACTTCATGGCGGTTACCTACGGTCCCGGGCTGGTCGGCTCCTTGCTTGTCGGCCTTTCACTGGTCAAGGGCATGTCGTTTCGCTCGGGGATTCCTTACGTCGGTGTCAATCATCTCGAAGCGCATCTTCTGGCGATCCATCTCGAGCACGACGTGCCGTTTCCGTATATCGCGCTGCTCGCGTCAGGCGGCCATACGCTGTTGTATTGCGTGAAAGGAGTTGGCCACTACGTCCATCTCGGCGGCACGCGCGACGACGCCGCCGGCGAAGCCTTCGACAAAGTTGCCAAGATGATGGCGCTTGGATATCCCGGGGGACGGATCATCGACAACCTCGCGAAAGCCGGCGATCCCAAAGGTATTCGTTTCCCGCGCGCCAGATTAAAAAAAAGCGCGTACGAGTTTAGTTTCAGCGGCATCAAGACCGCCGTGTGGCATTACCTCAAAGCTCAAGGCGCAGAGGAGGGCAAAACGAGTCAGGCCGATATCGCCGCGAGCTTTCAGGAGGCGGTGGTGGATATGTTGGTGAATCCGACGATCAAGGCGGCGGTGGCTAGCGACGTTAAGCGGATCGTTCTTTCCGGTGGCGTGGCGGCGAACAGCCGGCTGCGCGCAAGCATGACGGAAAGGGCGGATGATGAAGGGGTGCAGGTCTTTTCTCCAGCGCCTAAGTTCTGCACGGACAACGGCGCGATGATCGCTTTGACCGGCTATCACTGGCTCAAGCGCGGCCGTCGCGATGACTATCGCCTCAATGCCGACGCCGATCTGACGCTCTAAAAAAATAGTTCAAATGTTCAAGGTTCAAGAGCTCAAGGGATCGTTGTGACCCTTTACGAGGAAGTTCGCGCAGCGCTGCGCGAAACGAATTTCAGGCCGCGAAAAAGCCGCGGACAAAATTTCTTGATTCACGAGCGCGTGATCGATTCGATTATCCGCCTGCTCGATCTCTCGCCGGCCGACGAGGTCGTCGAGATCGGCCCTGGACTCGGATTTCTCACTCGCCGTTTGCTCGAGCGCGCGGCCCGCGTCTGGGCAGTGGAAGTCGACGCGGCTCTCGTCGAGCGCTTGGGCGCGAGCGTGTTCGCCGCCGATCCGAAGCTGCGGTTGATTCACGGCGATATCCTGGAGGTGCCGTTAGGGGACATGCTGCCGGATAAAAAACTCAAACTCGTTGGCAATCTGCCGTACAGCATCTCGACGCCGGTGCTGTTTCGTATTTTCGCTTTACGCGAGCACTTCTCTTCGCTGGTCTTGATGGTGCAAAAAGAAGTCGCCGACCGGATCGCGGCGCAGCCGGGGACAAAAACTTTCGGGACACTCTCGGTGTGGTGTCAGATTCATGGCCGGATTATCGATCGAGTATCGGTGTCGCCGGAAGCGTTTTTCCCGCGCCCCAAGGTGCGTTCGACGGTGCTGAAGATCGAACTCTTTCCCGAGCCGCTGGTGACCGCGTCAGAGATACCTATCTTGCGCGGACTGGTGCGCGCGGCGTTCGGCCAGCGGCGCAAGACTCTCGGCAATGCGCTGACCGCCTGGTTGAAGAGTGACGGAAGCGAAATCGAAACTCTGCTGCAATCGCAAGGCATCGATCCCCGACGGCGAGGCGAAACGCTCAGCATCGACGAATTCATCAAACTCGCCCGCGCCGCGCATAGCCAATCCGCTCTGGCTGCTGATCATTAACGCCCATGCCGGAATTACCCGAAGTCGAGACGGTTTGCCGCAGCTTACGGCCGCATCTATTAGGCCGGACGATCCGGCGCGTCCAGGTTTTCGAGCCGCGTCTGCGCGTGCCCGTGGATGAGCGCGCGCTCGCCGCCTTGGCCGGCCAGCGGATCGAAGGGATCAGCCGCCTGGCAAAATATATTCTCCTGAACTTGTCCGGCGGCGCAGTCTGGTTGTTTCATCTCGGCATGTCGGGAAAGCTGATTTGCGTCGCGCCGCACACCCCGCCACGCAAACATGATCATATCGTCGTCGATTTTGACGACGGCACGGAGCTGCGTTACCACGACCCGCGCCGCTTCGGTTTATCCTTGGTAGCGCGGCGCGAAGAGCTGCCGCAATTGCCGCAGTTGCGTCATGTCGGCATAGATCCGTTCGATCAGCGCCTCACGGGAGCTTTTCTGTTCGGCTTTACGCGCGCTTCGGAGCGGCGCATTCGGGATCTGCTGCTCGATCAGCAAATTATCGCGGGGCTGGGCAATATTTACGCGAACGAGATCCTCGCTTTGGCCGGCATTAAACCGACCACGCGCGCGCATCGCCTGACGCGCAAGCAGGTGCAGACGATCGCGGCAGCGATCCCCAAGTTGATGCGTGACGCGATTCGCTGGTGCGGCACGTCGTTTTCCGACTATCGCGATGCCGACGATAAAGCGGGCGAGTTTCAAAAACATCTTAGAGTCTATGACCGCGACGGTGAGCGCTGCCGGATTTGTCCGAGCTCGATCAAGCGCGTCGCCATCGGCAACCGCAGCGCGTTTTATTGTCCGGTGTGTCAGAAATAGAAGATTTCGTTCCAATCGTTCAAAACGTTCCAGCCGTTTCAATCGTTGAAGAGACGGATGATGATGAGTTCCGTAAGTGAAGATTTGTCATGACTTCTCAAGATTTACATCGGGGTAAGCTTTTGTCGCCGCTGCGCCATCGGGATTTTCGTCTTTTTTGGACGGGACTGCTGCTTTCCAGCGTCGGCAGCCAATTCACTCAAGTGGCGATGGCGTGGCAGATCTACGAGCTCACGAATTCGCCGCTGCAGATCGGTATGATCGGCCTGGTGCGCGCGGTGCCGCAGATGTTCATTCTCTTATTCGGCGGGTTGCTCGCCGACGCGATGAACCGGCGCAAGCTGATGATGGTGACGCAGGGGAGTTTATTTTTTGTCTCCGGATCGCTCGCGCTGATGACGCTGGGCGGCCACGTGACGCCACTGAAACTTTACGGCGTCACGGTGTTCCTGGCGTTATTCAGCTCCTTAGAGGTGCCGTCGCGTCAAGCAATCGTCACCAACCTCGTGCCCGCGGAAGATTTGTCGCGCGCCCTGGCGATCTTCAGCACGCAGCGGCAGATCGCCACGATTGCCGGCCCGTCGATCGCCGGCGTGGTACTGGCCATCGCCGGTCCGAGCGTTTGCTACGCGGTCGATGCGATCTCCTGGCTCGTGATGCTGGTATCGCTGGCGCTCATTCGCGCTCAGTTGCCAGAGCGCGGCGGCTGGCGCACGATCACGCTTGATTCGCTGCGCGCGGGCTTTCGCTTCGTCTGGGGTCATGCCGTCATCTTTCCGTTCCTGATGATGGACTTTGGGGCGAACCTTTTCGGCGCGGTGCGCTCGCTCTTTCCGATTTATGCGCGCGATATTCTTGCCGTCGGACCGGAGGGATTAGGGATACTCTACGCGGCCAGCGCCGCCGGTGCATTGATTGGCGCCTTCGGCTTCAGTATGTGGGGACCGGTGCGACAAGCCGGACGGTGGATACTTTTCGGCGTGACGACCTATGGAGTGTGCCTACTGCTCTTCGCTCAGTCACATTTCTTTTGGCTGTCGATCTTTCTTCTCGTCGGCGCCGGCATCGGCGACACGATCAGCGCGATCCTGCGCGCCACGATCAATCAATTGAGCACACCGGACGAACTGCGTGGCCGCATGTCTTCGATCAACAGCATCTTCACCAACAGCGGCCCGCAGTTGGGCCAGTTCCAGCTCGGCGCCCTCGCGGCTGCGTTCGGCGCGGAATTCGCCGCTTCGACCGGAGCCCTCGTCATTCTTTTGATCGTCGGAGTTCTGCTCGTGCGTTTTCCACATGTGCGGGATTATCGGATCGCGCCGCAACGCGCGTAGGCTGGTTGCGAGTTACGCAGGGTTATGGCGAGGCTAGAAGAGTAACAAGGAGTCAGCGAAAAATTTGTTTTATGCTTTACGCGCCTCGTCCGAGTCGTTCCCTTGCTGCTTGATTACGTTCATCGCCAGGGAAATCATCGAGCCGACGTCGCTCAACGTCGCCGGCAATATTAACGTGTTGCCGGTCTGGGCGAGCTTGCCGAACTCGATAAGATAGTTCTCTGCGACGCGCAATTGGACCGCTTCGAAGCCGCCCGGTTGCTGGATTGCGTCGGCGACTTTCCTGATCCCGCTCGCCGTCGCATCGGCGATGGCGAGGATCGCCGCGGCTTGACCTTCGGCTTCGTTGATTTGCTGCTGCTTTTTCCCTTCCGAGGCTTTGATCGCTTGCTGCTTTTCACCTTCGGCGCTGTTGATCGCAGCGTCCCGTTGGCCTTCGGACGTCAGGATCAAGGCCCGCTTCTCGCGCTCGGCGCGCATCTGCTTTTCCATGGCGGCGAGGATGTCCTGTGGCGGTGTGATGTTTTTGATTTCATAGCGCATGACTTTGATGCCCCAGGGTTCCGACGCCTTGTCCAATTCGCTGACTACCTGAGTATTGATGTTGGTGCGTTCCTCAAAAGTACGGTCGAGCTCGATCTTGCCAAGCTCGCTGCGTAAGGTGGTTTGCGCGAGCTGCGTGATGCCGAAGATGTAATCTCCGATGCCATAGGACGCCCGCTCAGGATTCAAAACTTTTTGGTAGAGTACGCCGTCGACCGAGACCTGGACATTATCGCGGGTGATGCAAACCTGTGGCGGGATGTCGATAGCCTGTTCCTTTAGCGAATGCTTGTAACGAATCACGTCAAGAAAAGGGAAGAGGATATGAAAACCGGCGCCCAGAGTGCCGCTATACTTACCTAAACGTTCGACGACGAAGGCGCTCTGCTGTGGCACTACGACGGCGGTCTTGGCGACGATGATGATGACGAGAAACGCCAACACGATGACAACGATAAATCCGCCCATGCTTGTCTCCGTTTCAGTTTGTTTCGGGGCGCACGAAAATCGTCAAACCTTCCACGCGCTCGACCCTGCAGCGCTGGCCGCGGGCAAGAGGCTTATCGCCGACGTTGCGCGTGTTCCATGATGTGCCGCGCATCTCTGCTTTACCGACGCTGTTCACCGAGATATCTTCAAGAGGCACGGCGACTTCACCGACAAGGCTGTCGACGCTTTCCGAAGGGCGTCCGCGCGTCAACTGCAGCAATTTTTCACGGAAGAGCCAAAGACAAAGCACCGAGACGGCGGAGAATAGGATAAATTGAAACCAGGGGGGGCCGGCGGCTTGGAATCCGACCAGGATTCCCACGATCACCGCGCCGATGCCGAAGAAAAGGATATAGAAGCCGCCGGGAGTCGTAAGCTCCGCGACGCAAAGCAGGAGACCGAGCAAGATCCAGATCCACCAGTCCATAAAGTATTGTCGCTGTTGTGCCCGCTGAACCTAGCCGAGGTCCGCCGGTATTTCAACCTTCGGATACTAACACGCTTGAGTTATCGCGACGGATGGTGGCGATATTTTTTTTCGATGCCGAATAGGTTGATGAACTCGCCGAAAACGCGGGTGCTCAGCTGGTGCAGTCGCGCCATGTGCTCCGGCGTGTCCCTGTGAATGCGCTCGGGATCAATGGTCCCCCCGAGGGCGGCGATTTCCTCACGGTTCTCCGCGACGCGCAGCCAGCGATGAATCATCGGCTCGTCGACTTCCAGATGAAACTGAAAGCCGTAGACGTTGTTGCCGTAGCGAAAGGCCTGATTGACGCATAGGGAAGAAAAGGCAAGATGGCGGGTGCTTTTGGGGATATCGAAGGTTTCCCCGTGCCACTGAAAAATCGTCTCCGTCTTTTGAAACCCGAGCAATAAAGGATCGCTTTCCGCCTCGTCCGTCGGCGAGACGTCATACCAACCGATTTCCTTTTCCTTATTCGGGTAGACGTCGGCGCCGAGCGTTTTCGCGATCAACTGAGCCCCAAGGCAAATTCCCAACACCGGAATATTTCGCCGCAGGGCTTCTTCGATCAATCGCATCTCGGTGGTCAGATGGGGCAGCCGGTCCGCGTCGTTGACACTCATCGGTCCACCCAAGACCACCAACCCGTTGTAGCCATCTAGACTCGGCTGGGCGTCCGGATGGCGCGCGAAATTTACATATCGGATACGGAAGCCCGAGCGCTTCAACAAAGGGTTTAAAGTCCCGAGAAGCTCATGCGGCACATGTTGGAGAACGAGCAGTTTCTTCATCGCAAAACTGATTCGTGAGGTAGTTGATTATAACGAGAGAGCGCGGAAATTCAAAATACCAAATGCGGTACTAGGCTGACGGACACTTGTAGAGGTGCATGCCCAAGGGTGATAAGAGTTGGATTGCGGTAATGGATAGCCATGAAGAATCGCGAGATCGACGCTGCCTGGTCTTATCATAACGGCACGAAGCATTCGTACGAGAGCGTTCGGACGAGTCGGCATTATCTCGACTGGGACAACCAGCCCATCCCTTTCAAGATCTATTCCGAGCTGGAGCCTATTTCGCTACCCGAACATTTATCGTCTTCGGGTATGCCGGCAATTTCGGCTATATCGAGCCGCACCGCGGCGCGGCATGATGCCGTCCTACCGACGCGACAGACCTTGGCGGAAATCTTATTTCTCTCCGCCGGCGTCACCAGGCGGAGAAGCTATCCGGGCGGGGAGATGCTGTTCCGCGCGGCCGCGTGCACGGGCGCGCTCTATCACATCGATCTCTATCTCGTGTGTGGCGAGCTTGAGGATCTCGAGGCGGGGGTTTATCACTTCAGCCCGCAGGATTTCAGCCTGCGCAAACTACGCGCGGGTGACTATCGTTCATTCCTGGTCGTTGCCAGCGGCGAAGAGACTTCGATCGCGAATGCTCCATGCGTGATCGTCAGCGCGTCAACATTCTGGCGCAACGCGTGGAAGTACGAGGCGCGCGCTTATCGCCACTGCTATTGGGACAACGGCACCATTCTCGCCAATCTTTTGGCCGCAGCCGCCGCGCGGAATATCGCTGCCAAGGTGGTTCTCGGCTTCGTCGATGCGACAGTGAACGAGCTTTTGGGCCTGGATAGTCAGCGCGAGGGGCCGCTCTCTCTCGTCGCGATGGGTGAGGCATCGCCGGGGCGAATTGGTCTGTCTCGGCCGATGGAGCCGCTAGTATTCGAAACCACGCCGCTATCGAAAACCGAGCTTGACTACCCGCCGATGAGGACGATGCACGAGGCATCTTCGCTGGAAAACGAAGAGGAAGTCGTGGCGTGGAGGGAAGGAAAAGGAAAGGCGGAAGGCAAAAGGATAAAGGATGAAGGAGGAAACGCGCGGCTTTTTCCGCTTCAATTGTCGCGTGATGAGGAATTGCCTCAAGACACGATCGAGGGGGTGGTCGTCCGGCGCGGCTCGACGCGTGAGTTTGTTCGCGAAACGATTACCTTCGCGCAGCTCTCAACGATGCTCGATCGGGCGACGGGCGGCATCAACGCGGACTTTCTCACGGCAATAGAGGAGTCGCTTAACGACCTTTATCTGATCGTCCACGCCGTGGAAGGTCTGCCGTCCGGCGCTTATGTCTTTCGTTGCCATGAGCGTGCGCTCGAATTACTGAAAGAAGGCGACTTTCGCCGCGAGGCGGGCCACCTCGGTTTGGGTCAGGAGATTCCGGCCGATTGCAGCGTCAATATTTACTTTTTAGCCGATCTGAATGAAATTCTGGCACGTTTCGGCAATCGAGGTTATCGCGCCGCCCAGCTCGATGCCGCGATCATGGGCGGAAAACTCTATCTCGCCGCTTACGCGCAACGCCTCGGTGCTTCCGGACTAACGTTCTTCGATGACGATGTGACGGAGTTTTTCTCGCCCCATGCCGCGGGCAGGAGCGTGATGTTTCTGGTCGCGGTAGGAAAGTCGGCGAAACGAAAAAAGCTCAATCCGTAGATAGTGACCACGGGTCTTCTTCACGTGATCACGAACAAGCCCGCCACGCGCTCATCGATAGTTATAATTCATCGCGCCGCGCGGCTGCAGAACGTCAATCTCTGTGGGAATAGGCAGGGCATCCTTGCTGACCGTAAGCGTGTCCGTATTAAGAGTCCGCGTTTTCATGCCCGCGCTAAATTGTTGAATCAGATAGGGACTATCACGGTGATGCATCGGAATGGCGATCTTTGGTTTAAGTTGAGCAAGGACCTCCTTGGCGAGCTCCGGTCCCATCGTGCGCCCGCCGCCGATTGGCGTGAGTGCCACGTCCACCTTGCCGAACGCTTTGATCTGTTGCTCGTTTAGTTTTTGGCTCAAGTCCCCCAAATGCGCGATGCACAGGGTGCCCAAGTCGAAGACGAATGCAGAGCCTTTGATGCCTTCGACGACTTCGGCGTTTTGATGAATCGGCACGTTATAGATCAGCGTATCTTTGATGCTCGTGCTGACTTTGTTCCAGTCCGCGCCATAATTCGTCAGGCCGCGCAGGATGACGGGGTTGCCCAGCACGATCTGGACGGCATTGTGATTGAACATTTCTTTGCCAACGGTGACGACGTCGCCGACCACGTTTGGGTTCGGATACCATCCCGGCCCCAAGGGATCGGTGACGATGCGGGTTCCCTTGCTGGTCGTGATGAGAAAAAAATTGTGGCCGAAGTATTGAATCGTAGCGTCGACGTTCGCCGCATAGGCAAGCGATCCAAATCCGTGGGCCACGTCCGGGTCCCGGCAAGCGGAATGAGCAGAAGGGCTAAAGGTAAGAAGTGAGCTAAGGAAAATTGTCGAGCTAAAGATTAACCGTATGGTTTTAAATTGACGAAGCAGATCATGACGGTCACGATCACGGTGCTTGCCACAACGCCGCGCATCCATGAACAGCAGGCTATTGGATTGAAGTCGAAAAAACAATCGGCGGACTGCTATCTGACCACGGGAGTTTCCAGAGCCGAAATTTTTCGGCCCCTCGGTTCTTGGATGCGAAAACAGGCCGAGTCAATCGGGCAAGGTCTTGCAATCAGGTACAGAATTTTCTCAGTGCATTAAGCAAATCCTAAGCACCGTTAAATAATTCAAAGCGAGCATCACTGCTCAGACGAGGCCTAACATGCCCGCCAGCGCACCGGCTGCGAGCAGCCACAGCGGATTCCATGACGTGCGCAAAACCACGGCGACAGTGATTAGAGTGATCAAATAGCCGCTCCAGTCGTGGTTCACGGCGCGCATCAGGATCGTCGCACTAGCAAGCATCAGTCCAATGGTAATCGGCGTCAGGCCGCGGCGGATGGCGCGCCCGATCGGGGCATTGGGATGGCGCTCGTTGAAATGCCCGACAAGGAGAGTGAGAGTGCTAGCCGGCACCAGCAGCGGGATTGTGGTCGCGGCTGCACCCTTCCATCCCGCCAGGTGCCATCCGATAAGTGTGACGTACATGACGTTGGGGCCGGGCGCCACCTGCGCCAAGGTGTAGATCTCGGCAAACTGCGCGCTGGTCAACAGGTGGTGCACTTCCACCACATAGCGGTGAATGTCCGGCAGGATTGTCGACGGACCGCCGACAGCCACGAACCATAGGGCCAAGAAATGCAGAAACAGCGCGCTGAGGTCAATGCGATCCATCACGCCTGCTCTTTCCAGGCCGCGAAGACGGCCCAGGGCGCGAGGCCGCCCATGACCCACAGGAGCGGCCAGCGCATCACGCCGACGCCGACGAAGGCCAATATGCCGAACAGCCACGGCCGCCAGCGCCGCGGCAGTACCATTGCTAACTTGATCACAGTAGCGAGCAGCAGGCCAGCCGCCACGATGGACATGCCGGCGAGCGCTTGCTGCACCTGCGGCAGCGCGCCATATTGCTGGTACAGCACGCCCATGCCGATGACCACGAGACATGGCCATCCCAAGAATCCGGCGACGGCGGCCGCGGCGCCCGTCCATCCGGCGAATCGATAGCCGACCATCACCGTCAGATTGAGCACGTTTGGCCCGGGCAGGAGTTGACCGAGCGTTAACACGTCGACAAACTCCCGCTCCGTGAGCCAGCGCTGTCGATCGATCAGCTGGCGCCGTGCCCAGAAAATCGCGCCGCCAAAACTGGACAGGCTAATACGTGAAAAAGTGAGGAATAGATCGAGCCGGCTTACACGCGGCTTATGTGATTCTGTTTGCTCCATAGTTTCTTGGCTTGATGCGTTCCAGGGGTTGAACTGAAGACTTTTTCTTCTTTGAATCTTGAGCAGGTTTCTGAAAAAAATTTCGGAATGCTTCGACACGCTCAGCATGAACGGAAAATCTCATTCATTTCAACCCCGTCTCCGTTTGCTTTGAGGCTTGTAGGATGGATGTCGAGCTGTTTTAGATCCGTTTGCTTTCGTTTGCTCAGACTTGCGAGCAACGTCGCCGTCATCGCCGCCGCGAATCGCTCGTCGCCGCACCCTAACAAACGCAAGGGCTGTCCGCGACGCAGGCTGCTTTCTCCTCTTCCTCTTCTTCTCTCCTAAGTAACGTTGGTTACACCACTGTATCCAAGCGTTGCGCCCGTAGTTTGCTACCTCGAATGTAATTCCACGAATCGATAGGGCATTCAGTCATTTAGGTAGAATCCGAGAAAGGACTGCGAGATGGCATCGCCATTGCTGTCTTGGAAAAATGTGCCGCGAGCTTAAGACCAAGAGCGACCGAGAAAAGAAAACAGCAAACAGGCGGGTACTTGAGGTGACGTCAACAAGAAAGCGGAGATCTTACCTGCGTAACGCGCTTTCGCTAGGGCGCGCAAGGAGGGTCACATGCGGCCATCTTCATAAGTTATCGGAGAGAAGACGCCGAAGGTCAGGCGGGTCGTTTGTTCGATGATCTCGTCAGGCATTTTGGCGAGGACTCAGTGTTCATGGATGTGGCGGGTATCGAGCCAGGACGAGATTTTCGTCGGGTCATCGACGAGCATGTGGCTTCTTGCGGAATGCTGTTAGCAATGATCGGCAAAACCTGAATCGACGCCACGGATGAGTCGGGCCGACGCCGACTCGAAGACCCTATGGATTTCGTTCGCCTCGAAACCGCCTCCGCATTGAAGCGGGACATTCCGGTCGTTCCAGTGCTCGTACACGGCGCACGCATGCCGCGCGCGGAACAATTGCCCAAGGATCTGGCAGAGCTTGCCTTTCGCAACGGCGTCGAGCTGACGCACGCGCGCTGGGACTCCGACATTCAGGTGCTGGTCAAGGCGCTGAGTCCCCATGTGGAATCATCTCAAAAGAACGCGGACCGCGTGAACTCAGCAGCGTCGACCGATGTGCCGAAGGCAGCGCAGATGAAAAGTACTGGTCCGGATTCCGGCGTGCCGCAAACTGCCGAGGCTACGGCTTTCGTCAGTGCGCACTCGGCAAAAAAGTCCTTCACAATGATCGTAGCAGGATCACTGACTGCGCTAGTCATCGCCGGCGGTCGATACGCGTGGTACCAAAAGTCTTCCGAGCGGGCCGAGGCGATACGGCAAGCAGCATTACTGCAGGAGGCAAAAAAGCAGGCTGCCGCGGAGGACCTTGAAGCTAAAAAACAGGCCGCGGAGAAAGCTCTTGCGGTGGAGGCCGAAGCCAAGAGACGATCACAGGAAATGGCCGCCGCTGAGGAACGTGAAAAGATAGGACTCGCTCGGGAGAAAGCTGCTGCCGAGAAGCGTGAAGCCGATAGACGGGCCCAGGAAATAACTGATGCCAAGAAACGTGACGCCGAGAGACGAGACAGCGCTCTCGCTGAGGAACGCGAAAGGATGAAACTTGCTCGTGAGAATGCGCTCGCCGAGGAACGTGAAAAGATGAGACTGGCGCAGGAAAGGGCTGCCGCGGCGCAGCGCGCGCGCGCTGGTCGTCCTATAATTTCCCGCCACCGAACGGTGGGCTGCTAGTCTACACCATCAGGTCCGATGGCAATCCAGTCTGCGCGTCCTACGACGGTGGCAGTTGCTTGTGGGGACACACTTACGATCAAATCGATTTTAACAGACTCCGACCACTAGCCTGCGGTGAAGAGCACCGCGCAAAATGGGGTCTTACCGGCTACGAAAACCTCAAGCACTGGTGCAATTTGGCGAGAAGAATCAGCGCTGATCGGAGATATCTGAGATAAGGTTGGAGCCGAGCCGATGAGTTGGCTCAGAACCTCGGGAAGTGACCATCCGGAACTTTCCCAAGGCCAAGAGAATGATCAGAATAGAAATGGAATTACAGGTTCGTTATGCGAACTCGAACACTCTCGGTAATCAGCCCGCGCCGATGAGCACGATGCCAAGCCCCGCGCACGCCAGGCCAGTCATTTGAATGGGACCGAGTCGTTCGCCGAGAACCAAGCGCGCAAGAAGAATCGTGCTCGCGGGGTACAGCGAGGTCAGTGTGGCGGCGATGGTCAACATGCCATGATGTGTGGCAAGAAGGTAGAGTACGTTTGCGAAGATGTCGAGCGCGCCGCCACCGACGATCAGCCACACCGTCGCGCACCCAATGCGCAACGGCGGCTGTCGCCAGAGCGCGACGGCGCCGAGGACGACAAGCGCGGCCACTCTCGCCGAAAGCAGCGGCAAGAGGCCGGAGGTGGCGCTACTTTGCTTAAGTGTAGCGAAGAACACGCCGACCAGGACCCCGGCCGAAAGCGCGGCGGCAAGACCTTGCGTGGTGCCCAGTCCTCGTCCTCCCGTGGCTTTCGGCCCTTCGTCTCGACTGATGAGCGTAATTGACGTGATGGCGAGCGCCACGCCTAAGAATGCGCCCAGCGACAAACGATCTCCGAGCACGATTCCCGTCGTTGCCGACACCATCACCGCCAATACGGCGGTGACAGGGGCGACCAGACTCATCTTACCCGTCGCTAGCCCCTGGTAGAGAAGCATCAATCCCATGGCGAGCGCTCCACCCGCCAGGGCGCCCCAGGTGAAGTCGGCGTGGGTCGCGGTCGCGGGCGGCAAGAACGGCAACACGAGGAGAAGCGTGATGAGTCCGGCGAGTTGGGAGAAAATCATCACCGGCATCACTGAGGATCGCCGCGATGCCAAGCCGCGAGAAAATCGGCGCTGCCGTACAGCGTCGCCGAGAGAAGTGCAAAACCAATGCTAGCCATTACCTGTCAGATTATCGGCTGGTTTCGTCAAGTAAAGTGGCAACAAACGGTTAGTTAACTTTGCCGACCTCGTCGATCTTTAGCAGCGCCTCTTCCACGATCTGGCGAATCGGCTCATGAATTCCCGTATCCACGACCTCGGCGTCTCGGTCGTACAAACTCGGGTCTTTGCTAATTTTTTCAGCGATGGGTTGATTTCAGCAGGTTTCTCTCACAGACTTCAATAATCCTTTCCTGCCTTACTGCCATTTTAATAGAGGTGATGCGATGAAGCTTTACTACAATCCTCAGAGCCGCGCGGCGATCGCCAAGTGGATGCTTGATGAGTGCGGCGCGAAATATGAAATCGTTCCCATCGATTTCGCGAAGCGGGAGCATAAAACCCCGGAATTTCTGAAGATCAACCCGGCGGGCAAACTGCCTGCTCTGGTCGATGGCGAGTCCAAAGTGTTCGAGGGTGCGGCAATCTGCCTGTATCTCGGTGACAAATTTCCTGAAGCGAACCTCGCGCCCAAAATCGGCGCGCCGGAACGGGGCCGCTATCTCTCGTTGATGGTCTATTCGACTTCTCAACTCGAACCGGCCATGGGCGACACGTTGTTGAAGGTGCAGCCATTGCCGCAACGAGGTTGGTCGGAATTCGAAACCGTCAAGGACGTGATCGAAGGCGAGTTGGGCGATGGGCCGTACCTATTCGGCGATTGGTTCACCGCCGCCGACATCATGATCGGCTCCATGTTCATCTGGAAACGGATGTGGGGCACCCCGCCGGACCGGCCGAAGATCGAGGCCTATGTGGAGCGTCTTCTGGCGCGCCCCGCAGCGATGAAGATTGGTAAATAATCAGGCCGAAGTGATCAGGGTATTTAGCTACGCGCGCAAGGTAGGCTCTGTAGTGACCGGAGCAAACACACGCGGTCGTCGGGCTATAAAGTTTGCATCTCGCAGCGTGCGGTAAAATAGTCGAGAAATAGAAGTCTGCCTCCGAAGCCTAATTCCGAAAGCGGATTTTTCCCGGCGCCGATTACGGCGTCTATTTGTCTTGCAAGACCAGTTCGTTTGATATCTCAGAATCAGAAAGGCATTCGACCCGGACGGTAGTTATCCCACGTCCCACCATGCCGAGGGCCCTTGCCGCAGCCCGAGAGACATCGATGATACGACCTTTTCCAAAGGGTCCGCGATCATTAATCCGCACGTCAACTGATTTTCCATTGGCTAGATTGGTGACTTTCACTCTACTACCCCAGGGGAGAGTTCGATGAGCCGCCGTGAATTTTTCCTGGTTAAAAACTTCTCCGCTCGCGGTGCGCTTACCGTGAAATTTTGGTCCGTACCATGAGGCCAAACCCGTCTCCATCATCGTTGGCTGCGAAGGCGCAGGGATAACTTCGGTTGATGGGGCTTGTTCGGTTTCCGGTGAGGAAGGGACTTTAGCTAGTGGCGGAATCTCACGCGGAAAGGTATGCGTCGGCGGCTTGTTATTGGAAGGATTGTCAGTTGGAGACTCCGACGGTGAGACTACTCTCGTCGACACCGCACGGTTAGGCGCATCTGAGATGATGCCACAACCTTGAGAAGTGGTTAGCGCCGCCATTAGTACCAAGGTGTTTACCCGCCACTCTAAGGCCGCCACTCGAGGAAACGAAGTTGATTCTCGCAACAAAGATTGCATGGGTCACCGCGAAGAATAACTTCAGCAATGGCCATGCCCCCAAATCTACGATGTGACAGCGGTGGCTAAGACGCCCAAAAAAGCCGCATACAGCGCATTAGACGACAGATGGACAGTGAGAATAGTGTGCGTTCGTACAACGGCGTACGGAAATGTCCTTTTCAACGATATTGGAGTATCAACGGATTTGAGTGACAAGGAAGATTCTTCAGCGCAAACTAGACGTCGCGTTTCCACTTGCTTACATGGCGGCTGGCTTGGAAAGTGTCGGATTTGCGGATTGAGCTAAACTCGATCAATTGTCAACAAAAGATTTTCTAATTCATCTAGAAGGCTTCTCCGAGAGGGGTAGTAAGATTGGCGATAGAGACAACCCTAAAACGCAGAGGAGGAGAGGAGATGAAACTATACGGTGTTGGACTGCGCCCTCTTTGACTGGAGAGATTTT
>Ga0137359_10002336_pt1 | contig 15189 bp, 16 predicted proteins | sample Mad1_40_16metaG_FD_108281 | JGI IMG/M metagenome (GOLD analysis project Ga0137359, IMG submission 108281) | Vadose zone soil microbial communities from Angelo Coast Range Reserve, California, USA - Mad1_40_16 metaG | ecosystem: Environmental > Terrestrial > Soil > Vadose zone | place: USA... | reverse complement strand
GGTTCGGCCAGGCGTTCTATGCCCACCAGCGCCGTGCGGCCGGCGGTGGTGGCGGTCCGCTGATGGCGAAGGATGTGGATTTCGATTTGTCTTGAGGCCGGGAGGGCGCAATGACTGATTCGGATGAAATCAATGGGCCGTCTTTGAGCTTTGGCGCGACTTCAGAACAACCTCGAGCAGTCGACCAACTTCAAACAGCCACGCGTCTGACATCTCCAATACCAACTGTCCCATTTCGTTCGTACCGACCATCAATTCAGCTATCGGACCATTGTGGACAACGCTCGCTCCCTTCACCCGAATCCCAGCAAAATCCATGTTTTGAGCGCGGCCTACCGCCTCTTCGACAATGGCCGGCTGAAGAACAGCGACAATGACTCTCGCGATGTCCAAAGACACTGAGGCGGTCGTAACTGTTCCGTCCGGCATCGACAGCTCAACAAGATAGTCGCCATTGGCTTCCGGCTTGTTTTTTACGCCAGTGATCTTTGCTGTCTCGGACATATCCCCTCACTACCCCCGGCGTAGGCAGCCGCACGAAATCTGCAAATTGTTGCCACCAGCGTTGCCATGAAGCGATTTTGGTGGATTTTCGAGGATGGCTAATCTGACTTAAGTCTTTGTTTTTGTTTGGCTCCCCGGGCCGGATTCGAACCAGCGACCAACCGGTTAACAGCCGGTTGCTCTACCACTGAGCTACCGGGGAACGGCGCCAGGAGTGACCCGCGTATAACAAAGCGGCCGGGCTTTGCCTAGCCCAACCTTTGCCTCGCAGCAGCACGGTCGGCGTTGCCGGCTGCCACCGCATCGCAATCTCCCAGAGGCGCACCGGCAATCACATGCGCCCAGGGCTAACGCTAACCAGCAACCCGGATCTTTGCCGGATCGGAAAACGCCGGCATGACGTCACGCGCAAAGCGACGCAACTGGTCGCGCGAACCCGGCCCGTTCAGGAGAACACAGGCGATGCCGGCACGGCGCAGGCTCTCCAGCTTTCCGGCGATTTCATCCGGCGTACCAAAAAGGGCCGATTGCTCGCTGGCCTCGCGGGTATCCGCAAAGCTGACCATGCTCGATTTGTTGTCGCCGGCAGGGGACTGCGCCAAACTGGTCATCCGTCGCGTTGCCGCAAGACGACGCTCGACGGCGCTCGCCTTGTCGGCCGCGTCCCGTGCCACATAGAAAGCGCGCGCGACTGCCACCGTCATCGGATCGAACGTCCGGCCGCGCTTTTCAACCTCGGCCTTGAAGAGATTAAATCGCTCGATGACCGCCTCCGGCGGGGCAAACTGGTCAAGCATCAGGCCGAAGCCGCGCTCCGCCACCCGGCGGATCGAGTCCGGATTTCCAGCCGCCATCCAGATCGGCGGGTGAGGCTTTTGTGCGGTCGGCGGCTCGACGACGATATTCTCGAAGTGCCAGTATTTGCCGTGGTGAGAAAAGCGCTGTTCCGACGTCCACGACTTCAGGACGAGCGCGAGCCCCTCTTCGAATCGTTCGTCGGCCTCCGCCATGGGGATACAGAAGCCGGCGAATTCGTTATGACGGTAGCCTTTGCCGACCCCGAATTCGAGCCGGCCGTTGGACATGAGGTCGATCGTGGCGGCCTCTTCGGCGAGCAGTACGGGGTTATGCCACGGCAGCACGACCACCGCGGTGCCGAGCCTCAACGTCGATGTGCGGGCAGCCACCCACGTCAGAAGGTTAAGGCTTGCAGATACTTGTCCGAAGCCGGTGAAGTGATGCTCGACCACGAAAGTGCTATGAAAGCCAAGCCCTTCGGCCTCCACATTGTAGTCAACGAAATCCTTAAAGCCCTGCGCACTATCCACATCGACGCCGCCGCGTTGCGCCTGGGCGCTGCCAAAAAGGCCGAATTTCATGGGGTTTGATCCGACTGTGCGCGAGTGATTTTTAATTTAATTTGTCACAAATCGCGCTGCATCGCCACCCCGCACTCCGGCGACGGCTGACCTCAGTCGAATCCGGCCTTTGCGGCCGGCGTTGCAATTAACTATGTCATTACAAAGAGTTTCAGACGAGGCGCCCCGCGCGACACCGCAGCCGCTACATAGGGCGTGGAGACTTTGCACCTATGTCGACCAAGCGCAATAGGGTTCCGGAACTGCAACGGCAGCTCCTGATGGCCGGGATTAAGCATCCCAATGGCCGGTTGAGGTTTGCGAAAGGCTCGGCAGAAACGCTAGCGACCACCTATGCGGCTCTCCTCAGCCTGCAACGCAAGAAGCTGATTGAGCCGGAAAAGCCCGTCGATCCGGGCATGATGACCTGGAAGGTCACAAAGGCCGGCAAAGCGGCGGTCGCCGAAAAGCCTGGTCGCCGGTAACGCTTGACGGCGAAACGGCCGTCGGCACCTGATTTCGCGGCACCTGATCGTGGCCCCTTCCTTTCCCCCGCAAGCGGGGAAAGGAAGTCTGGGAAAGCAGACGAGGCCTAATCCGCGGCCGGGATCAAACCTCAATCAGAAGAAAAAGTCGCGCTGGTGGGCTTTCCGTTCTGCCCTTCCGTGTCGGCGGAAGCGCACCTCTTCGGCATCGTCGGCGCAGAATTCGTTGCAGAAGAACTGACCGTTTGGAGCACGCCACGGCTGCAACTCTCCGTTCACGATCGGCAGACCTTTTCCGCAAAACGTGCAGCGCGCTGCTGAGTCGGTCTCATTGAGGCATTCGTTCATCTGTAGTCCTTAACCCCCGATCAAAAACGCAATCCCCGGTGGTTGGTTGCATATCAGAGTCTTTCACTGCTGACAGTTGCCAAAATGACACACATTTGATCGATAATAGCCGTTATCCCTTGAGGATTGCAGCACCGTTCGCTAGGACGGCGCGCGACGTTGAAATTGCAGGTGTTTTGTAACGCGGTCGGCCGCCACCGCATGTTGCGGATTTGATACAGTTGATCAGAAAACAACAAATATTGCTGCCGCGGTTTAGCGCTTAAAATAGGAGACGCCTAGCGGAGAGGATCGATGCCGCGCGGATGCAAAGCGCTCCTTAAGGCAAGGCCTGTCCTCAATGGAGGCGACGCCCGGAATTGAACCGGGGTAAACGGTTTTGCAGACCGCTCCATAACCACTCTGGCACGTCGCCTCATAAGACGGATCATTACTGCCCGTTAGATAGTTAGGCAATGCCCCTGTCACATCGCCGCCCCACAGGCCCCCGCAAACCGCAACCTGAAGGTCGTTCGCCCAGCCGGCGAGGGGAAGACATCCACGTCGATCTACTCCGGTCATCCACCTGGGGTGATGCCCGGAGTTCCTCCCCTTTGCCGTTCTTGTATGACTGACGGCAGCGTGACGTAATTTGCGATCCGATGAGTTATGCCGTTCGAAACCTGTGGCGCACCAGCTGACCCATTCGGCGACTGGCAATGTCAGGATGATGCAACTGTTGCCGTCCTGACGATCCTGGTCGCGATCATTGTCGGCCTTAGCGCGATCATGGTGAGGCGTTGGTGGATAAGGAATCGTGCCGCGTGACCATCGATCGCGAAGCCCGCTCATCGGGCTTGTGGCGGACGTGGGGCGAGCAACTCTTAGCACGCGGCGTGCTCTCGGCGTGGCGAGAACAACGTTTTTCGAGGAGACTCGCCATCCGGCGTTGGCAGGAAAGATAACGAAACGAAAGCCCCAGCGGACCGCCGGGGCTTTCGTGCGGGCTCGTCCGGTGGGTGGATGGGCGCCACGGACGGGTTCCGCGAATGAGATAGTGTCGAGCAACGGGCAAAAGGTTCGATCAAGCGGGGGAGATAACGCAACGCGATCCAATGTCTGATCGACACTTCCAAGCCGATACCGCTCACTCCCGCCAGAAATCGTTGAAAGGTCGCCAGGGCCCGCAGGGGCGGCCGTGTTTGTGAGCGAGCGATGACCGAGCCACCGTTGGGTTGCTCTTAGTGTCATGACTTTGTGTGCGGGCGCGTCCTTCTAAATTCCAAGACCTATCAACGATCGTAGCCGCAATCTTTACCAACCATAGCCGCCATAGCCATTGCCACCCCAGCCGCCGCCGTAGCCATTGCCACCCCAGCCGCCACCGTAGCCGTTGCCACCCCAGCCACCACCGTAGCCATAGCCACCCCACCGACCCCAGCCCCCGCACCCGCCGCATCCGCCGCAGCCCCCACACCCACCGTAACCGAAGCCGCCACACCCGCCGCAGCCACGGTAATAGCCACCACAGCCACCGCACCCGCCATAGTATCTCGGATAGTAGGGGCGGTAATATCTCGGGTAACACGGCGAGCGATAGCAACCACCGCCCCACCACGCTTCTGCGGAGCCTGGTAGAATCCCCACTATCAACGCTGCGAAAAATCCGAGAAGTGCCGCGCGCTTCAGCATGATATTTCTCCGGCTTGATTGGGCGCCCGCATGTCTCGATCGGCGGCATACTTGTCCGCACGTGAGCCCGGCAAGCGTTTGCTCGGAAGATGGTAAACGACGATCCCGGGAGTGGACGGCCGCCCTGCCGCCATATCGCCCCCCACTCCCGCAAATCATACCCTCGCGCCCTAAAATCTAGAACTTGCGGAACAATGTATCGTTTACCCCTTGCGCTTCGTTCGCCATTGCCTCGAAGCCGTTCCTGTGTCGGTATCGGCCGTCGTCAATCGTCCTTGGGGTGGAGAGCTGCGGGAGACCGATATGCAATATGCGATACTTTGCTACCACGACGAGAAGGTCACCTGCGCGTGGAGCAAGGAACAGGACGACGCCGTGATGGCGAAACTCGGGGCGGTCATGGGGAGACTTGAGCGCCAGGGTAAGCTCGGGCCGGTCGCAAGGCTGCTGCCGACGACCGCGGCAACGACGCTGCGCAAGGATCGCGAGCAGCCGCTCGTGATCGACGGGCCATTCGCGGAAACCAAGGAGCAACTGCTCGGGTTTTACGTTGTCGACTGTGCCAGTCTCGAAGAAGCAATCGAGATCGCCAAGGAGCTCGGAGCGGCCAATCCGGGCGGCGCTCACGAGATTCGCCCCGTCGGCGTATTCTTCCCGGCAAAAGTCGCGTCGTGACCGACGCCGGCTGGATCAGCGCGATACTGACCGCTGCCCGGCCGCACGCGGTGGCGGCGCTGTTGCGCAACTTCCGCGACCTCGACCTGGCTGAGGAGGTGTTTCAGGAAGCCTGCCTGCGCGCATGGAAGACCTGGCCCAAGAACGGCCCGCCCCGCGATGCCGCTGCCTGGCTGATCATGGTCGGCCGCAACGTCGCCATCGATACGGTTCGCCGCCGAAGCCGATTGCAAATGTTGCCGCCGGAGGAACTGATCTCGGACCTGTCCGATGCCGAAGCAGCCGTCGCCGACCGCATCGACGAGTCCGATTATCGGGACGATATTCTGCGGCTGCTCTTCATTTGCTGCCATCCCGACCTGCCGGCCACGCAGCAGATCGCGCTTGCGCTGCGCATCGTCTCGGGTTTGTCGGTGCCCCAGATTGCGCGCGCGTTCCTCGTCAGCGAAGCCGCAATGGAGCAGCGCATCACGCGGGCCAAGGGCCGCATCGCCGCCGCCGATGTGCCCTTTGAGACGCCGGGAGCCGCCGAGCGCTTCGAGCGGATCGCCGCCGTGGCGGCAATGGTCTATCTCGTGTTCAACGAGGGCTACACGACGAGTGTCGCCGAACACGGCGCCCGCGCGGCGCTGTGCGAGGAGGCGATCCGGCTGTCGCGCCTCTTGCTGCGGCTGTTCCCGACCGAGCCGGAGATCATGGGTCTCGCGGCGCTTCTCATGCTCCAACACGCCCGCGCGCCTGCCCGCTTCGATTTGCAGGGGCGCGTCGTACTGCTCGAGGATCAAGATCGCACGCTCTGGAACCGCCGGCTGGTCGCCGAGGGGCTGGCGCTGATCGACAAGGCGGTGCGGCACGGCCGGCCCGGCCCCTACCAGGTGCAGGCAGCGATCGCCGCGCTGCACGCCCGCGCCAGCCGCGCCGAGGATACGGACTGGCCTCAGATCGATCTCCTCTACGGCACGCTGGAGCGCATGCAGCCCTCACCGATTGTTTCGCTCAACCGCGCTATTGCGGTCGCCAAGATCCGCGGTCCTGCCGATGCTCTCGCCATGATCGAGCCGCTCGCGAGCAAGCTCGGCGGCTACTTCTACTTCCACGGCGCGCGGGGCGCATTCCTGCTCCAGCTCGGCCGGACCGAGGAGGCGCGGGTGGCGTTCGATCGCGCCATTGCGCTTGCCAACACGCCGGCAGAGGCAGCTCACATCCGCGAGCAGCTCGATCGGCTGGCCGGCGGCGCGGCCCTTTGAGCGTGTAACCGCCGACTACCGCGCTTCGCGCTCAAGCGCAGCCTTGTCTTCCACGCAGTAGTAACCGGCAAGCCGGCTCACCAGCGCGGCGTCCATCCAATCCCGGAGCACGCGGCTCAAATTTTCCCGCGCAATGCCGGCCAGCGCGGCGAGATCGCCCTGGTTCATTTTTTGCCGGATCAGGATGCGGCCTTGGCCGACATCCTTACCGAACGCATCGGCGAGGATCAGGAGGGTTCGAGCGGCCCGGCCCTTGACGGACAGGAAGCTCGTCGCCACCAACGCGTCGTTGATATCGCGCAGGCGGCGGGCCAGCACGCCGGCGATGGTGCGGAAGATTTCCGGATGGGCGCGCCCGAAGTCGTCGAAAACGGCGCGGCTGATGAACTGCAGCTTCGAGGTCCGGATCGCCGTGACGCCGGCGGACCGCGGCGTGCCGTCGATCACCGACAACTCGCCGACCAGCGCGCCTGGCCCGAGGATTGCGAGAATGCGCTCGCGGCCTTGACCGAGATCGAGCGTCACCTTCAGGAGCCCTTCGACCAACCGATAGCAACCGGTGCACGGATCACCGGCGAGAAACAGCGTCTGCCCGGCCTCGACCGTCGCGATCCGTGCCTTCGCGAACAGCGCGTCGGCAAGTTCGGCCGGCAGGATCGCGGAATGGATGTTGGTGGTCTGTTCCTCAACCATGCCGGCGACGATGATGGCGCGCATACGGACCGCGGCCCGAGAAGGCTGCCCGGCATAGCGGACTAAGGCTGCTCCGGTTTTTTGCGAGGCACGCCTTGGTTCGCTCCACGTCCGGGATTGCGTCGCTGCAGAGCCTGAAAGCATCGTGAGTGCAAGCCTCGCGGGCGGTCTCGGCCGCCGCCGGGCGGACATATGCGGGCATCGCACCGGCCAGCAATCCGAGCACCACGATTGTCGCGAACCGAACATATCCGGCTTGAACGTTTTTCATCTTGCGCAATCCTCATGTCATCAATTGAGCACGACCGCCGTCGCGCCTTATAACCTAAAAACGGCTCCGTCTAGTGCTGTCACTCTGACGTTCATTCCATCGCGTGCCGGATTTTTGCCCGTGCGGCCCGCCCACCGATCGGCTAGGATTCCACCAGTCGACGCATCCGCCGTCATTTGCAGCCGGGCCACGCAGTCAGGAGAACCACTCATGGTGCGCCATCCGACCTTCATTCCCGCAGGCGTCATTCCGGCCGTACTGCTGCCATTCCAGGACGATCTTGCGATCGACGAACGGAGCTTTCGCGGTCATCTGCGTCACGTCGCGTCGACGGAGGGGCTTTCGGCCATCACGGTCAATGCCCATTCGACCGAAGTCGCCTCCTGCACGTTCGAGGAACAGCGCCGGGTCATGGAAATCGCGGCCGACGAAGTCGGCGACAGGCTGCCGATCGTGCACGGCATATGGGCGGACGGCAGCCAGGAGGCGGCGCGAATCGCGCGCGCTGCGGCCGCGGGCGGCGCCTCGGCGCTGCTGGTGTTTCCGCCTGCGCCGTTCACCCTGGGGCAGAACGCCGAAATGGCGATCGCCCATTTCCGCCATATTGCAGAGGCCTCCGAACTGCCGATCATTGCGTTCCAGTATCCGCCGGCGACCGGCCAGGGCTATCCGCCGGAGACGCTGTTGCGGCTCATTGAGGCGGTCCCCTCGATCCGCGCCATCAAAGACTGGACCAACAACGTGCAGCTTCACGAGTGGCAGGTCCGCACGCTCCAAGGCCTGCCGCGGCCCGTGAGCGTGCTCACCACCCATTCGTCGTGGCTGTTCTCCTCGCTCGTACTCGGCTGCAAGGGCCTGTTGTCCGGCTCCGGCAGCGTCATCGCCGATTTGCAGGCGCAGTTGTTCCGCGCCGTGGCAGCCAACGACCTCGCCACCGCCAAGGTGATGAACGACCGCATCTACCCGCTCGCCCGCGCTTTCTACGCCGACCCGTTCGTCGACATGCACAACCGCATGAAAGAAGCATTGGTGTTGCTCGGCCGGCTCCCCCGCGCGGTGGTGCGCCCACCCCTGGTCAAGCTCGGCGCTGCCGAGATCGAGCGCATCCGCATGGCGCTGGTCGCCGCCGGACTGTTGGACGAGCGAGCGTCGCGAGCGGCTTGACGGCATCACCCGGTTGCGGGTCGGGTTGCGCGCCGCCTTGCGCGCGAGCCGATGTTTTGGCACTTAAGCGGCCGTGAGCGACGACAGCCCCATCCTTATCGTCCCATACATGTGGATCGGCGACTTCGTGCGCTGTCACACCGTCGTTCGTCTGTTGCGCGCGCGTTTTCCCGGGCGGCCGATCGATATGCTGACCACCGCGATGGTGGCGCCGCTCGTCGACTACATGCCCGCCGTCCGCAAGGGCATCGTGTTCGACCTTCCCCGCAAGCGCCTTGCGTTTTCGCAGCACCGCACCCTCGCCGACCTCTTGCGCCCCGAGCGCTACGGCGACGCGCTGATCATGCCGCGCACCTGGAAAGCCGCGCTGGCGCCTTTCCTCGCCGGCATTCCGCGCCGCACCGCCTTTGTGGGCGAAATGCGGTTCGGGCTCGTCAATGACCGGCGCGGCGGCGAAAAGAAACTGCCCCGCATGGTCGATCGCTGCGCCGCGCTGGCGCTGCCGAACGGGGCGGTCCCGCCGCAGGACTTGCCATTGCCGCAGCTCGTGGTGCCGCACGACGGCCTGACGCAATGGCGCGCCCGGATGAACCTTCCGGCGAACGGACAACCAACCGCCGTGCTGGCCCCGGGCGCGGTCGGGCCATCGAAGCGATGGGGAGCCTATGGGGCGCTTGCGGCACATCTTGCGCAATTGGGCTTTGCGGTCTGGGTCGTGGGCGGGCCCGACGAAAAAGCTCTTGCGTCCGATATCGTGCGCAACGCGCCGCATGCCCGCGATCTCACCGGCGCCGACTTGCGCAATGCCATCCTGGCGCTTGCGGCAGCGACCGTGGCGGTATCGAACGATTCCGGGCTGCTGCATGTGGCTGCCGCCCTCGGCACGCCGTCGATCGGGATATTCGGGCCGACCAGCCCCTGGCATTGGGCCCCCCTCAATCCGCTTGCCGGCGTGATCGAGACCAAGAGCGACGTGCCGTGCCGGCCGTGCCACAAGCCGACCTGCCGGCTCCGCCATCACCGCTGCATGCGCGACATCTCCATGGAGCAGGTCGTGGCGGCGGTGCGGGCGGCGATCATGAAGATCGCCGAAGCGTAGAGGCGTAGCCTGGATTGAGCGCAGCGAAATCCGGGGCTGCCGTATCGATATGGCAACGCCGCCCCCGGGGTTTCGCTTGCGCTCAACCCGGGCTACAGCTGGTGATCCGAGCTGACCGTGATGGCCGTTAAAGAAACGTGCTATGTAATCACGCATATGTATCGCCCGCATCGAAGATCAGACCATGCTACGAACCGGTGATGAGTATCTCGCTTCCCTGTGCGACGGCCGTCGCGTCTACTACGGCGGCGAACGGGTGGCCGACGTCACCGCCCATCCGGCCTTCCGCAACACCGCGCGATCATTCGCCCGTATTTATGATCGCAAGCGGGAAGCCCAGAACCTCGCCGCGATGTCGTTCGTCGAAGATGGAGAACGATCGACGTCGTGGTTCCTGTTGCCCAAATCCCGCAAAGACCTCGAACAACGCGCGGAGTGCCACCGGCGCGTCGCCGAATGGTCTTATGGGCTGCTCGGGCGCTCCCCCGACCATGTGCCGGCGTTCATCGGCGGCATGGCGATGGTGCCCGAATTATTCGAAGCAAACAGACAGGGATTTGGCCGGAACGTTATCGACTACTTCAATGACCTGAAGTTGCGCGACCTGTTCGCCTGCTATCTGGTCCTGACGCCTCAAGGGTCCCGCGATCCCAAGATGTACAAGGACACCGGCACCATCAATCCGGCGCTGGCGGTCGTCAGCGAGGATAGCGAAGGTATTGTGGTCCGCGGCTTGAAGCTGTTAGGGACGTCGGCTGTCTTTTCCGATGAGGCGTGGATCGGCAGCATGATCCCGCTCGGGCCGGATCAGATCAATGAAGCGGTCACCTTCGCAATCCCTATCAACCATCCGGGAGTCGAGATCTGGGTGCGGGAGTCGTTCGAACTCCGCGCCCCCAACAAGATTGATCACTTCTTCTCGTCGCAATTCGACGAGAGCGACGGCGTCATGGTGTTCGATAACGTGCGCGTACCGTGGAGCCGGGTGTTCTGCCATCGCGACATCCCGCTGATGCGGGATATGTACTTCAAGACGCCCGCCCATGTGATGGGAAACCATCAATCCAACTGGCGGTTCGCCGAGAAACTCAAGCTGATGGTCGGGATCGCCCACCGGGCCTGCGACATGGCGGGCGTCATCAATATCCCGGCTATCCAGCAGACGCTTGGAAGACTGGCTGCGGCAGAGGCATCGTTGCTCGGCCTCATGGCGGCGCAGATCGATCAGCTCCAGTCAATTGCGAACGGGCATGTTCATGTCAATCGCAGGTTTCTCTATGCAGCGCTGCAATGGTGCGCGAACAACTACGCGCAAGTTGCCGAGGAAGTGCGCTCACTGATGGGGGCTGGACCGTTTCTGCTGCCGGCCGACACATCGGTGTTCGACAATCCGCAAACGCGGCAGACCTTCGAGAAATACTGGAGCCTGCCGACCGCTTCCGCGGATGAACGCTACAAGTTCGTCAAGATGGCCTGGGACTTGCTGGGGTCGGATTTCGCCGGCCGGCACACCCAGTACGAGAAATTCTACGGCGGTCCGCCCCACATCATGGATCTCTACAGCTTCTTTAACTGCCCGTGGAACGAGCGCCGCGCCGCCGTCGACCAAATCGTCAAGGAAATGGGCTCCGCGGACGATCTGACCGCACGGCGAAAGTCGGCTGCCGAATAAAGCGTAGCGTGTAGCCTGGATTGAGCGAAGCGAAATCCGGGACCGCCCTATCCCTATGGCAACGCCGCCCCCGGGTTTCGCTGACGCTCAACCCGGGCTACGATCCTAGCCCGGCGGGCAGCGCGGACCAGAGGGTGGTTTAGCATTCGTCCCCGAGCTGCGGCTAAAGCCTCCCGCGATCTCGCGGAACAGCGACTCGATGCTGTCGCGCGGATCGTTGGTGATGTGGGTGAGGCCGTGGGCGCTCATAAGCGCCCGCTCGTCGACGCCGCCCGAGGCGCAGGTCGCCACCAGCATTTCGGCGCGAAAGTCGTCATAGGAGAACGGCTTGCCGGCAAGCCGGCATACCACCTTGAAGTCGCACGCGACCGGCCCGGCGATTTTCGCGATGCGTGCCGCCTCCTCCCGCACCACTTGCGCATTAGCGAAATATTGCGCGCGGTAATCCGGGTCGAACAGCACCAGCGCCGGCTCGATCCGCAAGGTAGCGACGAGCCTCACCGCCACCACTAACACGACGACGGACCGCGCCGCCGTCTCGCCATGCCGCTGTCCGAACGCTGTCTTGCCGACGCGATCGAAGGCGAGACCGAGGCCGAGCGCGGTCGCGATCACGAGGTCGAATTGGGCGTTGTCCAGAATCGCTTCCCCGCTCCATTGGATCACATACGCCACGAACGCGATGGCCACAAACAACGCGGTGAAACGTGCGGCACGGCTTTTCGGTTCTGCCGCAACCCATATCCCCCACAGCACCAGCGCCGGCAGAATCCATTGCAACCGGCCGAGCCCGTTGATGGCCCGCATCACGCTGTAGGCGCGGGCAGCGAAGAGATTGGCGAGAAACACGTCCCCATAGACCGCGACGCAGATCATGAGCCCCAGCGCCGCGGCGCCGGCCCCGATGGCGATCGGCACTACGGCCCGACGCCAATCCTTAACGGCGAGCCAAATGACGGCAGTCAGCGGAACCGCGACGATGTTGTGTTTGTAGAAGCCCGCCGCCGCCATGGCGAGGATCGGCGGCGCTACCGACTTGCCGCGCGCCTCGCGCGCCATGAACCAGACAAGCGCGCCCATCATCAGAACATGACCGACCAACTGGGGGTCGTTCATGCCTACGAAACGGGCGAACGAGCGCGCCATGACGGCCACGAACCACAGGCCACCCACCGCGGCCCCGGCGCTGCCGGCGCCGAATTGCCGGATCATCGCTGCGATCAGCCCGCCGAGGGCGACCACAGCGATGAGCGAGAGCGCCCGCCCTACGTAAAGCGCATCGCCGAAAACCTGCGCAAGCCCGCCGACCACATAGAAGGAGAGCGGCGGGTAGTTGTTGACGATGAGCGTGTCGGTCGCCGGGTAGAGAGGGGCCGCGCCCATGGCGGCGTCGGCGTGATAGGCGTTCCAGCCCTCGTTCTGCGCGATCTCGATCGGAAAGCCGATGCGCCAAAGCGGCCACACCATGAAATAGACGGCGAGCACCGCGAGAAGTGCGATCTGCGCACGGGTGTCGATGCCCCCCAATGTGCGTTTCGTCATGAAGCACGCCTGACAACGCGGTCGAGAGCCTGCAAGACCTCGGCCGGATCGGGTGACGCGCGTTTGCCGCCCACCACCGCTATCGGGCCGTCTCCCATGGGGCCGGTCAGGCCCGGCTCGCTATCGATGAAAATCGCGACCAGCGGCACGCCGAGCGCCGCCGCGATGTGGACGAGCCCGGTATCGACCCCGATCACGAACGAGGCGCCCGCGATCAGCGCCGCGACCGCGTCGAGCGGCCGGCGATCCGGCACTTGGCCATGTCCTTGGCCATGTCCTTGGCCAATGCCGGCGGCGGCCGCGATGGCCTCGCTGCGAACGCGCTCCGCGGCGGCGCCCCAAGGCAGCACGACATCAAAACCACGATCGCGCACACCGCGCGCCACCGCCACCCAATGTGCGTCCGCCCACAGCTTACCGGGCTTGGCGGTGGCGTGAATCAGCGCCGCGTAGGGCTTCCCGGTAGCCGTGCCGGCGATCGCGGTACGATCAAGCCCGTAGTCGAGCGGATGCTTCGCCTCGTAGCCGAGCGCAAGGCCGCACAGGGTGCGATTGCGCGGGATTGCATGCGCGTGCCATTCGACGCGGTGGCGAATGTCGTAGAACTGGCAGGCGAGCGGCTCGCGGATGCTGGCGCGGTCATAGCCATGCCGGATTCCGCGCACGGCGCCGGCGATCAAGGCGGTGCGCAGCAGGCCCTGGGTGTCTATGGCCGCCGCGAAGGATCGCGCCCGCAGGGTGGCGCGAAAGCGCCCGATCTCGCGCCATGTGGCGGGAGTGAACAGGCTCTTGCGCCAGCGGCGGGTGGCGACCGGGATGACCTCATCGACGCCGGGATGCAGGCGGGCCAGCGGCGCATAATCCTCCTCCACCACCCAGGCCAGCCGGGCATCGGGCAAATGCCGGCGCGCGTCGGTGATGGCCGGCATATGGTGGACGACATCACCGAGTGAGGAGGTCTTGATGAACAGAATCTCGGCCATCGATGGGCGGCTTTTTACGGGCCCCCTCCCCCGCTTGCCAGGGAGGGTGGGGAGTGGCGCGTGGTCGCTCTTACACAGGGGCCGGCCGTTTGTCATCTGATGTGACGGTTCCGGTGCGTAGGGTGGGCAAAATTGCCTGACGTGGCGGTCCGATCGTGCAATGACCGTGAGCGCTTTTGCCCACGCGGTCACACCGATCGGTTCGACCGCGTGGGCAACGCGTCAGCACGGTCGCGTATAAGCTACTACGTCACGACGCAGGCGCGTTGCCGACCCTACGGTCTTTCGTGATATTCAACACCCGCGTCAGGACAACCAGCAACTCTGCGCCGGGCAAGCCTCATGTCCATTCTGGTCACCGGCGGCGCCGGTTATATCGGCAGCCACATGGTCCACGCGCTCGTAGAAAGCGGCGAGAGCGTGGCCGTGCTCGACAACCTGTCCACCGGATTCAAATGGGCGATACCACGCGACGTTGCCCTCGTCATCGGCGAGACCGGCGACGATGCTGTGGTTTCCCGCCTGATCGCGGAGCGCGAGGTATCCGCCATCATCCATTTCGCCGCATCGATCGTGGTGCCGGACTCGATATCCGATCCCCTCGGCTACTACCGCAACAATACGGTGAACTCGCGCGCCCTGATCGCATGCGCCGTGAGGGCCGGCGTCAAGCAGTTCATCTTCTCCTCGACTGCGGCGGTCTACGGAAATCCTGCCAACGTGCCGATCAGCGAGGATGATGCGGTGGCGCCGATGTCGCCCTATGGCTCCTCGAAGCTCATGACCGAGATCATGCTGCGCGATGCCGGCATCGCGCACGGCCTCGATTACGTCATCCTGCGTTATTTCAACGTCGCCGGCGCCGACCCCAGGCTGCGCACCGGGCAATCCACCAAAGGCGCGACCCACCTCATCAAGGTGGCGGTCGAGACGGCGCTGGGCAAGCGCGCCAGGATGGCTGTGTTCGGCACGGATTACCCAACGCCCGACGGCACTTGCATCCGCGACTACATTCATGTCGCCGACCTGGTGCGCGCCCACTCGGATGCGCTGGCCTATCTGCGGGCGGGCGGCCGATCGGCGACGCTCAACTGCGGCTACGGCCGCGGATTCTCCGTGCTTGAGGTCATCGAAACGGTCAAACGCGTCTCGGGCATTGACTTTCCCGTCGATCGCGTCGGCCCTCGGCCCGGCGATCCGGCGCGAATTGTAGCGCAATGCGACCGCGCCCGGGAATTGCTCGGCTGGCAGCCGCAATTCGACGACCTCGCAACCATCGTGACCCACGCCCTCGCCTGGGAGCGCAAGCTCGGCACGCTGCAGAATTGACGATCGGCCGCGTGCGAAGGCATCGGGATCAAAAGCCAGTTACGGCAAGCGCCGCGACGGTGGGCGGCCTTGATCCTCAAATTCCCTGAGAACAGGGAATTTAACAGGGAATTTACGTGAGTCTTTACGATTTTTCAGCCGTTTTGGC
>Ga0137359_10002335_pt1 | contig 15190 bp, 9 predicted proteins | sample Mad1_40_16metaG_FD_108281 | JGI IMG/M metagenome (GOLD analysis project Ga0137359, IMG submission 108281) | Vadose zone soil microbial communities from Angelo Coast Range Reserve, California, USA - Mad1_40_16 metaG | ecosystem: Environmental > Terrestrial > Soil > Vadose zone | place: USA... | reverse complement strand
CCGGCATCGCGAGTACTCTGGGACGCGGTGCGGCACTTTCTCCGAAAAGCCTAAAACGCCTTCTGCCGGTGGGAGCCGCTGCCGGTATCGCAGCAGCATTTAATGCACCAATTGCAGCGGTCACATTCACAATCGAAGAAGTGGTTGGCGACCTGGACCAAACCGTACTATCGGGTGTGGTCGTTGCCGCTGCACTGGCAGCGGCGATCGAGCGTTCAGTTCTTGGCGAACACCCTGTGTTTACGATTTCGCAGGTATATGGGCTCGATCACGCTTCCTCTTTGATTTCGTATGCCGTCCTGGGTGTTCTAGCAACTTTTATCTCGATCGCATTCAGCGAATCGCTATTGAACCTTCGTCGGTTCTTCGATCGCTTGGTGATGGTACCTGCATGGGCCAAACCAGGCATCGGCGGCCTGGTAACCGGCATTCTGGCCGTGGTGGCGATCGCAACAATGGGTGTCACAGGCGTGACGGGCGGTGGATATGACACGCTGTCAAATGCCCTGTCCGGTCAATTGGCGTTTCGTATAATGCTGGCACTGTGCATTATGAAGTTGCTGGCCACTGTCTTTTCATACAGCAGCGGCGGCGCAGGTGGAATATTTGCACCGGCACTATTCATTGGAGGAATGCTTGGCGGTGCGGTTGGATATCTAGACATGAAGATCCTGCACCACAGCGCGAACGAGATTGGCCCGTTTGCACTGGTCGGAATGGGTGCAGCCTTTGCGGGAATTATCCGCGCGCCAATAACCTCGGTGCTTATCATTTTTGAAATGACGGGAAGCTATGGATTAATACTCCCGCTGATGATTGCAAATATGATCTCATACGGGTTGGCGCGTCGCCTGCGTCCGATACCGATCTATGATGCATTGCTGGAACAGGACGGAATTCACCTTCCACATCCGAATAGACAAGCAAACCACGCTTTGGAACAACTCAGGGTCCAACAGGCGATGACACGTGACATGATCTCACTGCCGTCAAGCATCTCCGCAGCCGGGGCATTGGAGCTTGCTCAGCCACATAACCACTCGATCTATCCAGTAATCGATCCAAATAACCATTGTACTGGAGTGGTCAGCGACGCCCGACTGCGACGAACAGTTGCGGAAGGTAAGGGCGATCTGCCGTTGAGCGAGGTGATGCAGCCATGTTACACGATTTTTCCGGATAACCCGTTGATGAGGGCCGTTATCAGAATGAATCAGCAACAGGTGGGCTATCTTATAGTGACCGATCGATCATCCCAGGCGCGGGCAATCGGGATCGTGACACTGGCGGATGTAGTTAATACACAAGCAAGGGCAGCGATGGATTCCGGACTTTCCGACAAAAGCATTGTCCCGGGGTTTGTGGATCCTTCGGATTATTTGCCGGATCATTCCGGGCGCAATTGAGAAAGGCTGAGGTTAGAAAGCAGAGGTTAGATGTTAGAGGCTAGTGAAGGCTGCGCGCTGGCGCGCGAAATACTTTTGATTACAGCAGGCAGGGTGGCTCGCGGTCCCATCGTGTACCAATCGTGTCTGATTAAGAACCAATTTCGTAGAGCCCATATCCGGAACAAGGATAGAGTTACCTGGCCATTCACTCCTTATCTGCAAATCATGGTTGCCAGCATTGTAGCAACGAGTTTGCTTGCGTCACCCGTTTGCGCGTAAACGTCTCCCCTGACGACAGTCAATGTCCTACCGGCTTTTATTACTCTGGCATCCGCGGTAAAAAGGTCTCCCCGTGCCGGCCTCAACATGTTCACCTTGAATTCCACGCTGAGCACATCGGCGCCAGCCGGCATAAGAGAGTGGGCGGCGTATCCGCACGCGCTGTCGACAATTGTTGTTATGATTCCTGCGTGAAGGAAACCGTTTTGCTGTGTTAAGTCGTCGCGGAATGGGAGCAAAATCTCGACCAGGCCCGGTTCCACACGCCCAAGCTTTGCCCCGATTAAGCGCATTACTTTCTGCTGCTCGAAACTCTCGTGAATGCGGCTTGCGAAATGTTGATCCCGCGGCTGAAATTCGTCCATTATCTCTTTTACCAAATCTGACATGCTGACTGCTTTGTATCGTCGCTCTGTCCGTTCTTTTACGCGACTTGATTCTATTCCTTTTGTCACTTATCTCAACTCTGACAACCTCACACCTTATCGCTCGGTCAAAAGAATCATGGTCAGGACCTTTTCGGAAGTTTCTGTAAGGGAATTTGTGTTCGCCCGACTAATTGTTGTAGTGGGGAGGTCTCTAAGCGAGGCCGCTCAGTTGATGCGTCAAATTCGGTTGCATATTTCCGGCGAGCCACTGAAAAGGAGCGCTCTTTAGCGAGCCGGATACAGAAATGCCATGTAAATCACTCCAGAGAGTCAAAGGGATCGTTCGCAGCTTTTTACTTCACCGTTCGCTGCCTTGCAAGGAGATTGTTCTGCTGATGTCTCACTTGATGGACCGCCCGCTTAGCCTACACGATCAATTCACGATGCGCTTTCATATGCTTATATGTAAATGGTGTCGCGACTACCTCTATCAGCTTCGATTCCTCGGAAAACTTATTAAAGAAACGAGGACGACCGAGTCAGACGAATCGATTGTCGAACCTCATCTTCAGCCGGAAGCAAAGGAACGTTTGCGGCGAGTTCTTAACGAAGCCGGAGACTTAGAAGGCGTTCATTTTTCCAGGAATCGGTACAATTCCGGTGACAAGTGAGATAATCATCCACAACCGTAATGAGACGTGCACGCAAATGACCAGGCAATTGTTGCAAATTATAGTTGATAGTTTTAAACAACACCCATGAGTGGAAAAAAGTGAGCAAGGGGATATCAAACACTGCTGAACAGCACAGGCTGGACGAATCACGCGCCCGGACGAAACACTGGAAACGCTGGGGGCCATATCTAAGTGAACGTGCATGGGGAACTGTGCGTGAGGATTATAGTGCCGACGGATCGGCCTGGGAGTATTTCCCGCACGGCCATGCGCGGTTTCGGACGTACCGATGGAACGAAGATGGTATCGCAGGCATCTGCGACCGCCACCAGAAGATTTGCTTTGCGGTGGCACTTTGGAATGGGAAAGATCCAATCATTAAAGAGCGCTTGTTCGGTGTGACCGGCAATCAGGGGAATCACGGAGAAGATGTGAAAGAATATTATTTCTATCTGGATTCCACGCCGACGCATTCTTACATGAAGTATCTCTACAAATACCCCCAGGCTGAATACCCTTATGCACGGTTACTCAACGAGGCTCGGAATCGAGGTAAAGGACTGCCCGAGTTCGAATTAATCGACACCGGCATCTTCAACGAAAATCGTTACTTTGATGTCTTCATCGAATACGCGAAGGCGGATTGCGAAGACATCCTAATTAAATTGAGCGCAATAAACCGTGGTCCTGATGCTGCCCCCATAAACCTTTTACCCACAGTCTGGTTTCGAAACACGTGGTCCTGGGACTTCGGCACTACAAAACCGGAATTACATCGAGTGTCACGCGACGCGGCGGTTATAGAGTTGAATGAGGAACAATACGGCCGCCGTTATCTGTATTGCGAAGGCGCCCCGGAACTACTGTTTACCGAAAACGAAACCAATACAAAGCGACTTTTTAATGTGCCAAACACGTCGGGCTTCGCGAAGGACGGAATCAATAATTTTGTCGTCAACGGAGAATTGTCCGCTGTGAACGAAAGCCAAAGCGGTACAAAAGCAGCCGCAAATTATGCAATGACAATTGAGCCTGGCCAGACAGTGACGGTACGCCTTCGTCTGACCGACCGTGAGTTGAATTCGACCGGGCCAAACACATTTCTGTCTGATTTCGATGAAGGATTCGATAGACGCATCAACGAAGCAGATCAATTTTACGGCCATGTTATCCCTAAGCAATTGTCAGATGATGCACGCAATGTAATGCGCCAGTCATTTGCAGGTCTTCTATGGTCGAAGCAGTTTTATCACTACGTTGTGAAGAACTGGATCGACGGCGATTCCGCGCAGCCACCACCGCCTGAAGCTCGGCACAGCGGTCGCAACCATGATTGGGTGCACTTGTACAATTCGGACGTCATTTCGATGCCGGATAAATGGGAATATCCATGGTACGCCGCCTGGGATCTTTCTTTCCACTGCGTACCGCTGGCAATCCTCGATTCCGAATTTGCCAAAGAGCAACTGATTTTAATGCTTCGCGAATGGTACATGCATCCGAACGGACAATTACCGGCATATGAATGGGCGCTTGGAGATGTTAATCCGCCTGTTCATGCATGGGCCGCATGGCGCGTTTACAAGATCGAAAAGAAGCAGCGTGGTGTCGGCGATCGAGCGTTCCTGGAACGTATCTTTCACAAATTAATGCTCAATTTTACCTGGTGGGTAAACCGTAAGGACTCCGAGGGAATGAACATCTTTCAGGGTGGTTTTCTGGGTCTCGACAATATCGGAGTATTCGACCGCGGCGACGAGCTACCAACTGGTGGTCATCTGGAGCAATCGGACGGCACAAGCTGGATGGCAATGTATACGCTGAACCTGCTGGCGATTGCAATGGAACTCGCAAAAGAAGACGCAGCCTATGAAGACGTTGCAAGCAAGTTCTGGGAACACTTTGTTTATATCGCTCAGGCAATGAATAACCTGGGTGATGATGGGGTTGAACTGTGGAACGAGGAAGACGGCTTTTTTTATGATGTATTGCATCAGCCCGATGGCGAGCACTTCCCTCTCAAGGTCAGGTCCATAGTCGGCCTGATACCTCTGTTTGCGGTTGAAACCCTTGAGCCCAGGGTTCTCGACAAATTGCCCGCATTCAAGCGTCGTCTAGATTGGTTTGTCAACAATCGTCCGGACTTAACAGAGAATCTTGCTTGTATGCAAACTCCGGGGCAGAGTGCGCGACGCTTGTTGTCTGTCATAAATGAAGACCGCCTGCGCAGGGTTTTAAGCGTCATGCTTGACGAAAACGAGTTTCTTTCGCCGCACGGAATAAGATCGGTTTCGCGATTTCACAAAGAACACCCGTATGTGCTGGAAGTTAATGGCACAATTTACCGTGTCGACTATGAACCGGGCGAATCCAGCTCTGGCGCGTTCGGTGGTAATTCGAACTGGAGAGGTCCAATATGGTTCCCAGTCAACTATCTCCTGATCGAATCGTTACAAAAGTTTCACCACTATCTTGGCGACCGTTTTAAGGTGGAATTCCCAACCGGCTCTGGAAACATGATGACGCTTTGGGAAGTTGCCGGTGAACTCTCGAAGCGCTTGTCGCGGATCTTTCTAAAGGACGATGATGGTCGCAGACCGGTGTATGGCGGGACGGAAAAGTTTCAAACAGATCCGGCATGGCGGGACTATATCCTGTTCTTTGAATACTTCCACGGCGATGATGGTTCCGGCGTAGGTGCGAGTCATCAAACCGGATGGACCGGTTTGGTTTCGAAGTTGTTGCTGCAAAGCAGAGAATGAGAATCGCACACACGTAGTATTGGAACAATCATGAAAGCAATAGCAGTTATCCCCGGAAAACCGAACAGTGTACATCTGGTGGATATGGCCACGCCCAAAGTCAACGACGTGCCGGGCGGCCGCGGCGTACTTGTAAAGGTTCTGAGGGTGGGTGTTGATGGCACCGACAAGGAAATCAATGCAGCAGAATATGGTGCGGCCCCCGATGGTTTTGACTTTCTGGTAATTGGCCACGAAGGCTTTGGACAGGTGGAAGAGGTTGGTCCAAATGTAACGGAATTCAAGGCGGGTGACTACGTTGTGGCTACGGTACGGCGCCCCGGCTGCAGCATCTATGATCTGATCGGCGCAAGCGATATGACCACGGACGACATCTATTTTGAACGTGGCATCAATCTCCTTCACGGTTATTTGTCAGAATATTATGTCGACGATGCAGATTTCATTGTCAAGATCCCGCCAGGGTTAAAAGAAGTCGGAGTATTGCTCGAACCGACGACCGTAGTCGAAAAAGGAATCGCGCAGGCATTTGAAATTCAGCGCCGGCTTCGTGTCTGGCATCCAAAACGGGCGGCGGTTATGGGCGCGGGCACAATCGGTCTACTTGCAACGATGGTACTTCGGTTGAAGGGACTGGATGTTACAACGTTTGCTTTGAACCAAAAGCCCAACTTGAACGCCGAGCTTATTGAAGCAATCGGTGCTCGTTACGTTTCCACAAAGGATAAGTCGATTGCGGAAGGGTCAAAGGAGAATGGCCCATTCGATCTGATATTCGAAGCAACCGGATTTTCACCGGTGGCTTTCGATGCAATGCAGGCACTCGGGAAGAATGGAGTCCTGGTTCTATCAAGCGTTACTGCGGGCGACCGAACAATCGAGATTCCCGCGGACAAAATCAATCTCGGTTTTGTGCTCGGTAACAAAGTTATGGTTGGCACTGTAAACGCCAATCGCGAATACTTTGAAATGGGTGTAAGAGATATGGCACAGGCGGAAGCTGAATATCCTGGATGGCTTTCCCGACTACTGACCCATCCCGTTATCGGCCTCGAGAATTTCGAGGAGTTATTCAGAGCATTAACAACTGCCAAGGGAGCAATCAAGGTCTTTTGCAAAGCTTCTGAGATGTAAACGGTACGGGTATGTGACCAATTCCGACAAAAACCTCGGCAGCAATGCGCAAGGTAGTAATCCTCAACGAATAAAGAGCGATTGCGACATCAGATTGAGCATGTGATCGCACTCAAGTCCGAAGGTTGGGAAAAATGGATTTTGATATCGAGTCGCTCTCCTGTTTTTTCCGTCTGCAAATCAATATTCCGATCAGGAATAACGCAGCGGCGACAACTAACTTCATAAACGGGAATAACAATTCGAAGAAGGATTCTTCGAGGTCACCGCATAGAGGGTTAAAGCAACAGGTCGGCACATTGGCCTCCGCAAGCTTGTGAAATTTGACGGTGATGCGATTACGTCGATACTCCGAACATCGGTAAAAATTTCTTCTTCGATTGCTGCGCCCCGGATTCACAACAACTTATCCTGCCTTGACGGATTGATCGAGGTCATTTGAGCAGCACCATCTCTCCGCTTTTGCACCTTGATCATCAGCCACGCCGCGCCTGCTGCACACGTCAACGCGATCAGAACTCCGTACATCATCATGTGGCCCATATCATCAAAGATACCTGCAGGGTTTTCTGCAGCGGGAACCGAGCCTGTTGACTGTAAAACGACCAGGTACATTATTGTAGCCATCATAAGACACACTTCTCCTATAGTTTGATTGGGTCCAATTAAGTTGACCATCTAACCTATATCGTCGGCCAGTTTAGCTATTGCCTATACCATCTTCCGTGACTAATGCTGCACGGCGTCCGGCTAGATAAATAATTAGACCCTTGCCCCATCGATTTGTTCCATTGGTTTGACGTTTTCTCCAACACAGTTCGGCAGTGACGATCATTGTTTTCGTAATCTATTCGTTCGCAATGATGTCCTGTTTGCGTATTCAATTACATTCAAAAGACGACCGACAGACCTACTCGCAAGCATTTGTACAAACCTCGTAACCTGCTTGAAATAAAGTGGTTAAACATCACTTGGTGTAATTTCAAACCTCGATGGCACGCTCGTTGCGTCACTCGATAGAGTGTTTGCTGTCCTTTAAGAGCATACATAAGGAGGTAGTTCGATGCAGGACATAAAAGTTTGGCCACATTTGGTCGTTATCGCAATAGTAGTTGCGATGTTGGCGGGCGCAGGAGTTTTATTGTGGACGAAGCATCGAGCAGGCGTCGATGACACGACCCGGATTGCCGCGGCGAGGCTGGATCGCGTTGATGGCAATGTTGGTATCAGCCAACCATCTGCAGGTGACGCCGCAAATGCATCCAAGTCGCAATGGACCGCGGCGCAGACAAACATGCCGGTCTCTGTGGGAGATCGAATTATTGCACGCGAGAATGCTCACGCTTCTGTTGCTTTCACTGGCCGCAATTTCGCTCGGCTTAATCCGAACAGTTCACTGGACATACTTTCATTGACAGGCGAGCGTACACAAGTAGCACTTCGTGAGGGGTCTGGAATTTTTAATATTGGACACCTTGATCAAGGCGCACTATTTGAAGTCGCCACTCCCTCCGGTGCGGTCGACCTGAACGAACCTGGGTTGTATCAGATTGGTCTTGATGATAACGGAAATGCAGTCGTTTCGGTTTTAAGCGGGCTGGCCCAGGTGGCCGGCATGGGTGATTCGGGCCGCATTTCTCAAGGAGAAACACTTACACTGGCCGGTCAGGACGCGTCCGACGCGGTGTTGTCTAATTTTAATACCGCGGATGCCGGATCGGTAGTGGATGAATATTACGGGTACCAGTATCCAAGGAAATACGATGGGCGATATAGAGACTACGCCGCTTACCAAAGCGACCCATACTATTACGATCCTTATAATCGCTATACAAGCTATCAGTATGTGTCAGATTGGATTCCGGGCGTTGAAGACCTTGACGATTACGGCTATTGGCAAAATATTGGTGAGTATGGAGAATGCTGGCATCCAAACGTAGCTTCAGGCTGGGCTCCATACCAGGAAGGTTACTGGTATACACAACCTTCGTATGGATTAACGTGGGTTTCGTATGAACCCTGGGGATACGCCCCCTATCATTACGGGCGCTGGGCCTCGTATTCAAATCAGTGGTATTGGATACCGGAACGAGTGCATACACAACCGAGCTACGCTCCGGCGCTGGTAGCGTTTATTCCTTTCACGCAATCGAACGAGATTGGCTGGGTCCCCCTCGGTCCTGGCGACAGATATGCGCCAAGATACTATGATTCAAACTGGCAAACGAGGTACCTTACGAATCAACGATTCGATAATAAAAGAATTGCGAATCTCGCGGTGCCTGGCGCTGTCACGGTTGTAGAGGCACGAAACTTTCAGCAGCCTATCGATCGGCGTGTGCGAGAGGTCGTAAACCCACAGCAACTGGCCCGGGTGCGTCCAGTGTTCGACCCAATGTCGGATCAACATCTGAGACAGGCTGCCTTTCAAACAAGCGGAGGTCAGCACAGGATACAAATCCCTGACGCTGTGGCGAAGCGAATAGATAATACCCCGGTGATAACCGGGTCAGCACCGAATGTGACGCCGTTCAGACAAAATGTCGCGAAGGATATGCGTGTTCAAACGATAAATCCTCAACAGAACGCGCGCACGCTTCAGACGCGAGACACACGTCAATCGGTCGCTTCAAGCCAACCGGGCGATTCCCGACGCACGAATCCGGGTCAATCGGCTGGTGCACCGGCAACAGCGCCGATTCAGACGCCCGACCTGCGACAGACGCGCCAGACTCGTCAGATGGAACAACGCCAACAACGCATCGATGCGCTGTCGGCCCGATCATCCGCAGGCGATCAGAACGCACAAAGACAGGTGCAGCAGCTTCAGAAGCAGCAGGATCGTGCTCAGCAAGTGGAAGCCAGACGGCAGGCGGCTACGCAACAGCGTGCCGTAACAGCCCAGGCGAACAACGAAAAGGTTCAACGATTGCAGCCGGCGCAGGGTGAAAGAACGGCGCAACGGATTCAAGGGATTCAACAGTCACCGCGACCCGCGGCGGCTAATAATTCGCCGCGCGTTGGAATTGAGCGTCGTAACCAGCGGCAACAGGTAATTCCACAGCCGCCACAAAACACGCGACAACCGCATGCCGCCGTGGCACCTCCGTCCCGAAGGCCTGCCCCGCAACAACAGGGACCGCCAAGGGCGTTTCGACAACCGCAAGTCCAGAGCCCGAGAGCGCAGGCTCCTGCGCGGATTCAGTCAGCTCCGCGTCCCGCAAGAGCACAACCTGCGGCACCTCCGGCCAGACCACAGGCGCCCGCGGCTAGACCGCAGGCTGCGCCGAGACCGGCGCCCGCTGGAAACCCGGGCGGACAAGGAGGAGGAGGAGGAGGAGGAAAGCGTCATTAATGACGCTTTCCTTTTTTGGTCGATGTTGATTTTTGCCGCGAACGAATTCCGCTTGACGTAATGCCCTTTGTTCCCTTCTGTGGCGATGATTAATCACTTCGGGAACGTCGCCGAACAAAAAATTAGTTCAAGCAGGAAGCAATCACCCTAATTACATATGTCCTGCTCCGATTTTTGCCGGTGAAGAAAGATCGTGTCATAAACACCAAGCATTTTGAAATTGCACATCCTGTAGAACGTGTGAGCCCGTGCGCTTTCTTCATTTACCAGTACACAAACAGATTTAGTACGCGTGAGCAAATCGCTGCAGAGTTGTCGCAAACACATCCTGCCGATGCCTTTGCCACGTTCTGTTGGATTCACCCATACTCCCTCGAGGTAGATTACGTCCGACGTATCAGCCTGTACATCGGCCTTGAAGAGAATCCTTCCGCCATCTTCCAATACCCACACACGACCCATCGCAATTCGACGAGCACATCGTGCGCGAAAGCCTTCGGGGTCAACGTCGAGCGGGTTAACTCCACTCTCAAATTCAGCCATCGCGGCTTGTATCGGGGCGATTTGATCGAGTTCTTCGATCGAGGCATGACGAAGGCCCGTTACTTCGTCGCTGCTCTCCATAACCTGGCGCAGTTCGAATAACATCTCTCGGCAGGCGAGGCGTATATCCTGACCTTCGTCAGCATAGTAGTTCCAGAATTCCTCGACCTTGTCTTTTTCACCCATGATCATGTGTTTACGGGAATGTCCCTGAGCTATGAGTCCGAATTCCTGCATGGCACGAGAGGTCCGAGCTTCGATCAGCGTTGCGTGGCCAATCAGCGCAACGCCTTCCAATCTTCCTTCTGAGTTCCGACAACCATAGAATGTGCCCCGGTTATGGGGACTTGAAAGTCCGTTGTCGCGAATAAAGCCAGCGAGGCAGACAGTGTAAATCGGGCGTTCCGCTAAAAATATCAGCACTTCGTTCCGCTCATCTTCAGTTAATTCGCAGGTAGTGACAGTTACATCTGCCTGCGGCAGGTAAGGTGTTTCAACCATAACTGCGTTCATCAGTCCGCTTAGCGATGGGGTGATTACAAAATGTGACATTTTACCGCTCCATTGTCGTAATGGGTTGACTTATAAGGTTTCTAACTCCGGCAAAATATGAAGTCTTAGTAACCTAAGTAATCCACCCCCGTATCCACTTCCAAATTGATAGCCTTTGTAGGATCACCAATAACTAACGCTGACTGAGCCTGGAAGGAAGCGTCCGCGAGAAGTACACCGTCGCTAAGAAGTACGCCATCCCCGATAAGAACACCATCACCTATTAAGACCCCATCGCTCAAAAGTACGCCGTCGCCCATGAGTACACCAGCGGAACAAAAGACTGTGCCGTCAGCGAGAAGGACCCCATTGCTGGTCAGGATATTATCGCCAATCAATACGCCATCGCTGAGCAGCACGCCATCGCCAATTAGAACTCCATCCTCCAATAAGACACCCGTGCCATATATCTTCTGATATTTGGTAATAAGATTGATGCCAGTGGCATACGAGCGCTTCAATAAGATGCCCTGGGACCAACCGAACGAGCTTCCCGCAATCGTGGTACGCGCGGTTGGAACCAAAGTCGAGGACAAGAATGGTGCACCTAAGTCCGCATTAGTCGGCAAGTCTGTGCGAACAGCTTTTGCCAATCGAACCGCGCCCTCGATGTTGATTTCACCTGTGCCCTGTTCAAGCATGTTCGAACCCTTAAGTTGTTGCGCCGTATACATCAGAATCATTTTGATCATGTTCGGCGTAAGCTTCGAGTTGACCTGGAGCAAAAGGGCTGCGGCCCCCGCCACAATCGGCGTTGCCATCGAGGTCCCGTTTAGAATCATTTCTTTACGGCGATTATTACTGGTAACGCTGGCTTCGAGCTCGGGATGTTGGGTTACAATTAGATTATTTGCGGCTTCGGCATAAACCATTTTATTGCCGGGAGCGACCAGATCAGGCTTTACCAGGTTGTCAAAATGCTTGATCCCCAGGGCATCTGTCCATGAGCCCCGTGTCGGACCACGCGAGCTGAAAGTCGCGACCACATCGTCATCGCGCACATTGGTTCCGAAAGTGTTTGAACCTCCGACCGTAATGGCAGACGGTTCAATCCCTGGAGAATGTATTTCGCCATAAATCTTTTGGCCACTGCCATCCTTGCCGTTGTTGCCTGCCGCTGCAGCAACGACAACGCCGGCATCCACCAAACGACGGACGGCGCGACATACCGGGTCATTCTTGTATGAGTCGACCGCGAATATTCCCACACTCATGTTGACGACGCGAATGTTGTATGTCGTACGGTTGGTCAAGAGCCAGTCGAGGGCACCAAGCAAGCCTGACACCGACCCTGAACCCGTTGCATCTAAAACACGAAGGTTAATGATGTTGGCGTTCGGTGCAATACCAATGTATTTACCGTTGGAAACGTGGCCGTTACCTGCAGCCGTCGAGGCAACGTGTGTCCCATGCCCATAAGGATCGTCGGTTCGATTCTCGCCCGTGAAATCCTTGCTGAAAACAACGCGCGAATTGTTCTTTGCATTAAGGAATGAAACATGGTTGATATCGATTCCGGAATCGAGAACAGCAATCCCTATTCCTGATCCGTCTAACCCGTAAGAGGTAGTAACACCTTGCGGTGACGTAGTCGTCTGCTGGCGAACATCATCTGCGCCAGTAGTTGCGGAAATGTGACCGAGTGACATCACTTTTTTATCGAGTGAGAGGTGTCGAATCTCACTTTGCGTCGCCAATTTCTGGATTGCCGCGACCGAGCCTTCGACCTTAATTGCACCCAATTGCGTCATCCGCGCACTGACCTGCAAATCGAGGCGGTTAAGCATCGAATTCAGCCGTCCACTGCCCGCATCGTCGGTCTGCAAAATAACACTTAGGCGATCCGAGCCGGAATCTCCGCTTTGCATTTCATTGCGTAGATCCTCCGAGATTTTGTCGCCTTCGAAATCGTCAGCTCGCTTCCTGTTTTGTTTCGCGTTCGTTGTCTCAGCCGACGTGGCGCCTTCATCAAGCCGAACCTGCTGGAAAAGACCATCAAGTGTGTTATCGCTGGCTATATACTGCTCGAAAGCGCCTTGCGAAGTGGAGCCGATTAATCGCAGCTTTCCGCCAGCAACCGCACCCGAAAGCATCCGGGAAATGGTTGCAGTTGCCCGGGTTCCAACAAATTGGTGAAGTTCGTCGACAAAGAGAATCAGATTCTTTTCGTTCTCCGTTTCTGCAAGGACAGCTTTGATTCGTTTCTCAAGCTCGGCGTTGGTTTTGACGCCTTCGACCAGAGCATCGATATTCAAGCTGTAAAGCCTGGTGTTTCGCAGTTGGTCAGGTATGTCACCGTCAATGATTTGCTGTGCGAGGCACGCTGCAACCTCAGCGCCCTGGAAATCGGAGTCGCTGACCAATACCGGATTGTTGCGCTGATTATGAGCAAGAATCTCAATGGCTTTGCGAATCTCTGCGTCGTGGCGTGTTGCCGACGAGAGCTTTCCCTGGCGCGCCATCGCGGTAAGATCCAAGGTGTATCGCGTAAGCGCCGAGTTCTGTGTTTGACGGGCAATGGTCTTGCTCTTGTTGCCTTGAGCAGTAGCAATGTCTTTAATCAAAATGCCGGAGCATAGAGCGAGCGCCAGCGAGAGGCTAGTGATCACAGAGATCAGAGAGGATCGTTTTTGGTTGTTCATATTAACCATTCCAAAATCAGTCGGAATACTTAGAATCTGATGTGCAGCGAGTACCTACACAACCTTCTGGCGCTGCCTTGGTCGCAATAGATGTGCCGCATCGTGAAATTAACGAGAATAGGCTGTTTTTAGTGGGTTTCTTGCGAAAAGATCGATTTTGAGCTGAAGTCAGTCGTAAAGGAGTGTTAACGGTGACCGGTCATAATGACAGAAAGGATTCGATTTGACAGCACGAATTCATGTCGTCTAAATGGTACATAAGTGATATTTGAGCCTATTACCATTACGATTGATTTCAGGTCGTGATGAAACCGGAAAATTAAGACTGACAGGCGGGAACGAAAAAGGGGAGACAGCGCAACGAGGCCTCGGTTCTGAAGCTGGAAAATCTACCGGGCTGTGCGTGAAAAGCCAGGAAGCTCGGATGTATGAAATGCCACTTCGGAGTTCTGCTACAATTGCCTCCGGACATAATGCACAATTATTGTTGAGTGTAATACTTTAGTTGATCTGCCAATTAAGAACGCCATGCCCTTCCAACAACAGCCTCCTGCGCTCGGCAACCAGTATGAAGATGACAGTGTCCTGCGATCCTATTTGAAACGTACTCTTCCCAGGGAAATGCTGAGTGAAATCGAACCATCTCTAAATGAGATGGGCAGTCTGGCGGGCGGTGACCTCTACCGCATGCAGCTCGCCGACAGGATTAATGAGCCAGTCCTGACACAATGGGATGCGTGGGGAGAACGTATTGACCACATCGAACTTACTCCATTGTGGCGCGCAGCCGAACGCGTTGCCGCAGAACACGGAGTGGTCGCGGCCGCCTACGAAGCAAAACACGGAAGTCTTTCCCGTATCCATCAATGCGCAATTGCCTATCTGTTTACTCCTTCCACAGATATTTACAGTTGCCCGTTGGCAATGACAGATGGCGCAGCGCGTACTTTGCTCAGTTCCGGCAATCAATCGCTGATCGATCGAGCGGTTCCCCATTTAACAAGCCGTGACCCTGGCACGTTTTGGACTTCGGGCCAATGGATGACTGAGCTTAGCGGCGGTTCCGATGTTGGAATATCCGAAACAGTTGCGATACCGGACGGCGAGGGAACGTGGCGCCTGTACGGTCGGAAATGGTTTACCTCTGCTGCGACCTCGCAGATGGCGCTTACTCTTGCGAGGCCGGAAGGTAATGGGCCCGGCGGACGAGGACTAGCTCTGTTCTACGTTGAACCGCGTGATGATTCGGGCCGGTTGCGAAATATAGAGATTGATCGCCTGAAGGATAAACTGGGCACGCGGAAAGTACCAACCGCAGAGTTAACCCTGGACGGAACGCCTGCACAACTTGTAAAGGGGACAACGGACGGAGTACGTAATATCGCGCCTTTGCTGAATATCACGCGGCTATGGAACGGTATCAGTGCTGTTTCTCTGATGCGAAGAGGTCTTGCACTTGCGCTGGATTTTGCGGACAAGCGCACAGCTTTTGG
>Ga0137359_10002334_pt1 | contig 15191 bp, 14 predicted proteins | sample Mad1_40_16metaG_FD_108281 | JGI IMG/M metagenome (GOLD analysis project Ga0137359, IMG submission 108281) | Vadose zone soil microbial communities from Angelo Coast Range Reserve, California, USA - Mad1_40_16 metaG | ecosystem: Environmental > Terrestrial > Soil > Vadose zone | place: USA... | reverse complement strand
CACTTGTTCTTTCAGACTGAGTTGGGGTCGCTGGAAGGGAAGTACGTGGATAACCAGCCCCGCCTCTACTGGATCGATACAACCAGCGGCACCGTTGAGCGCTGGTTTGCCGAGTATAAGGGGCATGTTGCGCGTTACACGCCGATGCCGGATGGGTCCATTCTGTGCTCATGCCGGATCGGAACCGAAGTACAGTTGCAGTCGCAGGCTAGTCCGAAGGCGGCGATCGTCAAGCGCGAGGGATGGCCGGGCACGTACGAAATTCCTGCTTCGACTTTGCAATCGCAGCGCATCGCGTTCTTGTTCTCGACGATTGAGCGGCCGACCGAGGTTTATATCGCGGACGGCCCGGACAAGTTGGCGCAGGCGCGGCCCATCACCTCATTCAACAAGCTGTTCACCGAGCGCGATCTACCCAAGGCCAAACCATATCGCTGGACCTCCGACGACGGAACGCGAGTTGAAGGCATGCTGATGTATCCGCCGGGAAAATTTGAAGCGAAGAACCTGCCGGTATTTGTGTTCATCCACGGCGGGCCCCAGGATGCCGATGGCAATCATTTCGAAGCCGACTGGTACCAGTGGGATCGTCTGGCAGCGACCCAGGGGTGGCTGGTCTTCGAGCCGAATTACCGAGGCTCAACTGGCTACGGCGACAAATTCGCGCTGCAGATTGTGCCGGAGATCGTTTCGAAGCCGGGTCGAGACATTCTGACTGGCGTGGACGCGCTGGTCAAAGACGGCATCGCCGATCCTAACCGCCTCGCCGTGGGCGGCTACAGCTACGGCGGCTACATGACGAACTGGCTGATCACCCAGACCACGCGCTTCAAGGCCGCAGTTACCGGAGCAGGCGCAGTGGAACATATCGCTGACTGGGGCAACGACGACACTGGTTTCGATGATGTCTATTTCCTAGGCGGGCATGCCTGGGAAGTGCCGGACCGTTATCGCAGCGAGGCTGCGATCTATCAGATCGACAAAGTTCGCACTCCCACCCACATTGTCGGCGGGTCGGACGATATTCGAGTAGCCGTACTTGAGAATTATCTTCTCGATCGCGCACTGCATGAACTGAATATCCCCAGCGAGCTGCTGATCTTTCCCGGCGAAGGGCATGGGCTCGGCAAAAATCCCTGGCATGGCAAAATCAAAGTGCGCGAAGAGTTGAAGTGGTTGACGAAATACGGCGGAGTGGGTGAAGCAAAATAGCGCGGGGCCGTTCCTCACTTCGCAAAAGCTCTGAACGCTAACGGGTCTGCGAGCAACACGCAGACCCGCCGGCGGAAGATCGTCGCTATCGCTGTGGCTATCCTGCGCGTTTCATGTCCTCCGTTGTCCTGCCGAGGGGCGTTCCCATTCGCTGTGTGAGAAATCCGACGATTGCCCCTACAACGAAGCCCGGGAGCATAATCTCCAGATAGTAATGATGGCCGTTTGCCGAAGGCATCGCGGCCACCAGGTAAGCAAACAGCAGACCGAGGGCCGCGCCCACCACAACTCCCAACATGGTCGATTGCACTTTTCGTGCAAACCACCCGCACAACAAGCCAACGACCATGCCCTTGACCGATGACCCGACCATGATGCCGGTGATCATCGGGCGCACCTCCGGAGTGAACCAGGCAGTGGCGCCATCGATAGCGCCGAGAATCAGTCCGAACAGCAATCCCACGAAAATTTTGTTCATCGTTGTATTTGCCTCCGCCATATAATTCCGCGTTTCCCGGAATTCCTTTAAAGAGTTCGGAGAAAAAATAGCAGAAATTTCACTCCGGCATAGGCGGCCAGGAGCCAGAGAAGAATCGCGTTACGCGACCCAAACCGCTGCAATCCATACCATAGCGGTTCGGACCACGCTTCAACGGCTCGTCCTTCCTCGAAGTGGTCGATGTCCTTAAGAAACGCAGCTGCATCCGGATAGCGGGCCGCCGGGTCCGTGCTGATGGCCTTAGTGACAATGGCACGCAGCGCTGGTGAGGATGATTCCGATAGCAGAAACCCCATTAACACTCCAAGAGAGTAAATATCGGAACGCCAATCCAGAGAGGGTTCGGGAGCCCGAAAGTCGGCGGTGCCCTGCACGGCGGCGATGCCCCAATCCATTACGTAGACCTGTCCAAATTCGCCTACCATGATGTTCTGGGGCTTGAGATCGCGATGAATGACTTCGCACCTGTGCGCGAATGCGAGAACTTCAGCGACGCGCCGGAGGACTCGGAGACGCTCGGTCAGGGACGCGGGCCCTGCAGCGTACTTATCGAGACGGGTGCCGGCTATCAGTTTCATCGCGTAAAAGCAGCGTCCATCAGGCAGCACACCCGTCTCATAGATCGGAACGACTGCCGGATGTTCCAGGCGGGCGATCAGTTGTGCTTCCGCGGCAAATGTGGAATCGAGCACCTTCAGGGCTACGGGTCGGTCCAGATCGCGGTCATGCGCGGCGTAGACAATGCCCATGGCGCCCCGGCCGATTTCTTTTTCTAGAACGTAGCGGGTCTGCCCGAGGTCAGGTATCGTTGCTACCTGACGCAACCGGTCGAGGACGGGATCACTCAGATCCATACTCGCCGCATCTCTTCGCGCAGTTCGCGGTCGCCGGATGTCACTCCACGCATTCGCTCGGTCACCAATACGCGCAGCGTCCGGCGGGCCCAGGCGAGATGGTTGGTCACCGTTGTTTCTGTAATGGCGTGGTTCTTCGCGAGTTCAGCGTACGAGAGTCGCTCACCGCCAGTCAGATCGTAGGCCTCAAAGATCTGGAAGTGGAGACGTTTGTCGCTGCTTTCACAAAGAGCGTGCAGATCATCCAGTGCGAGGCCGAACAACTCTCGCTGCCACTCGCGTTCGAAAACACGTTCCGGCGAATCGTCGGGCGACGCATGTTCCTCGATCGGTTCATATGCGACATCACCGCCGCGCTTCAGTCGTTGTGAAGCTGCGTGCTGATTGGCAGCGAAGCGTTCCACGGCCATTCTCAAATATGTTCGGAACGATGCTTTGTTCGGGTCAAAGCGCACAAATAGCTCGCGTTCGAGCGCGGTAGCAAAGAAGCTCTGCGTAAGATCTTTGGCGTCCTCATTATCTTTTCCGAATTTGCGTCGGATGAAGCGATACACCGGTTTCCAATACAGGGCGATCACGCGATCCAGCGCCTCGTTAGGCACTCCGCAGGTTGCGGCTTGCAGGAGAGTGAGCTGAGTGGAAGGGAAGCGCCCATCCGGACCGCCGATCGCAGTATCGGTATCCCACGGCATCCCGCGATTATAGAGCTACTTTCACCAGCTTCGTTTCGCGTTTGCTGGGTCCGTTATAACAATGGGCGATCCGGAGTTGATTACTGTCGCGCGGCGGTCTGCCGTGCTTCGGCCATCTTGACGCGATGTCCCGCTGCTTCGTAGCGCGCGATACCCTTGTAGAGGGCCTCGGCGATCTGCTGGCGATAGGTTTCGCTTTGAAGATTGCGTTCGTCGGCAGGGCTGCTGACGAAGGAGATTTCCGTAAGAATCGATGGCATGGTCGTTCCGGTCAGCACCAGGAATTGCGAAGGCTTGACGCCGCGGTCGCGGATTCCAGAACTGTTCGCTGACAGCGTCGCGTAGAGAGATCGCTGGATGCTCGCGGCGAGCCGCCGCGACTCGTCGATCTTTTCGTGCAATTCTCCGGCAGATAGCGCGACAGGAATCAGCTGCGGAACGGTGCCACTCTCGCGCTTTTCCATCTCACGCGATCCCGGAGGCGCGAACGTATTCGTATAGTACGTTTCCACTCCACGCGCCGATGCCGAACTGCTGTAGTTCGCGTGCACGGAAACGAACAGATCCGCCTGCGCCTGATTGGCGAAGTCGGCGCGCTGATCGAGTGGGAGATAGTCGTCCGCGGTGCGCGTGAAGATTACTTCCGATCCCAGCCGCGTCTGAAGAAGCCTGCCCAGGCGGCGAGTGACGTCGAGGACCAGATCTTTTTCGAGCAGTCCTTTGCGGCCTACGGTGCCGAGATCCCAACCACCGTGTCCTGCATCGAGAGCGATGCGGAATTTGCCGGTCTTTGCACGCAACTGATCGTCTTCCGGTTTCACTGTCAGCGATGACAGGGCTCTCGTCGCGGTGCTTGCTTCGAGGGCAGGCGCTTTCGGCCGGTTCAGTGCCAATGCCCGGTCAGTGGTTCGGAGTTCGACGACCATCCGATTCGGATTGGACTCCATGCTCACCGAAAAATTGGAGCCGTCGCGTGTATCGAGGACTACGCGAGTCACGCCCGAGACTGGTTGCGCCACGCGCACACGGGTCAGCGATACGTCGCCAACGTCGATTGTTTTGCCTTCGAGGTCATGCACCAGCGCGGTGTCATGCAGGTCGAAGTAAATGCGCTCAGGAGACATCAGGCGATGTACTTCGTAGGGTGCCTGGTCCTGCATATCGATGACGACGGTACTTCCCATCGGGGTTGACCAGTGGCGAATACCGGTGACTTTGGGCAGGACCGCCAGCTTGTTCTCGGTGGAGGAAATTGCCGGCGGCTCTGATTCCAGTTTTACGGGATCCATCAGGTGATCGGAAATGGCGGAAATGCTGGAAACAGGTGATGCCGTCGGTACGCTTGGTATCGGCAGAGTGGAAGCTTGCGTAGTTTCCTTTTCACGATTCCGCATTCCAAACCAGACTCCAGCGGAAAACAACGCCGCGACCGCGAACAAAACCAGCACTATATTCAATCCGGGATTCGAAATACGTGAACTCGCCAGGCTGGCCAGGAACGTCGGAGTGGTGAATTCTTCCGCCGGAGTCTGCGGAGTCTCGGGTATGAAATCCAGCGACTCGAACTTTTTGAAATCAAGAGGCGTATCGGGTAAGTCGCTCTCCGACGGAGGAAGAAAAGCATCGGTCGCGACGCTTGAGGGTTGAGCAGCGGGAGCCGAAATTTGTTCTTGTAAGACACCAATCGCATCGTGCGCCGTTGCGGCCGGCTTCATCTCGAGAACCTCGTCCACAACATCGGCCAGCCAATTCAGGCGCCGGGCCTGATCCTCGGGTTTAAGAGCGGATAGAACCAATTCGGCGAACAGATCGAAGCAGCGGATGTCATCATCGCTGAAGGCGCAAGGGACGTTGGAGAATGCCTGTAGCACGCCGAGCCGGGTGCGCTGCCCGCGCAACGGAACCAGAACGCTAGATCGGGCTCCGATCTGGCGAGAAAAATCCAGATCGGCGCGACCGTCCACGTTGCTGTCATCGCAATGCAGGATTCGTCCGGAATCGAGGCAATCCTGAAGGAACTCGGAGTCGAGCGGCAACGGTGTGCCACGCTCGCCCCCGAGCGTACCGGATGCAGCGCGGCAAATCAGATCGGGTCCTTCTTGCAGCGCGATCAGTATGGCATCGGCTTGGGTGATTGCCAGTGCGCGGTCGCAGATCAGTTGCAGGACTTCGTCCAGCACGAAGCCTTCTGCTTTAAACAAATCGATATCAGAAGCTAAGACGGCGCCTTCCGCACGGCGGTTTCGAATCCGATCATGTAGATTGGAGAAAGCGAGTAGCGCGCCCAGTGGTTCCTGTCGCGTCAGGGATTCGAGGACACGATTCCCGGCCTGTAATGGGAAGGCCGGCTCGCCAGTGGACGGAATCTCGCAGTCAACGGGGGTTGGATTAGCACTCATGCCGGGTCGGAGAGCGTGACTATGTTCATGGTATTAGCGGGTTGCCGGCTGTCAATCGCACTCACGTGCCGCCGGTGGTTCGCCCCGCCACTCCACGCACTTCAGTTCTAAGAGTAATGTCCTCTGGCACATACGGCAATGTCCAATGGTACAGGGGTACCGTATGACACTTTCGGGCAATGGAATTTGCTCTGGTGCTGAATTCGTCCTATGCTTTGATTAGGACGTAGGAGTTCTGTGGCCGACCCTAAAAAGCAGGAAACACCCGAAAAATCAAAGAAAACTGGCTGGTTATGGCCCGCAGGGGCGATGGCAACTGGCTTGGCTGGTGTCGGGCTGTTGCTGTTGCGGGGCTGCTGGCATCGCAAGATGAGTTGGCCGGTCCGCGCGCAGGGTTACGCTTATCAGGTTTGCCTGGGTTGTGGTGTCAAGCGGCTGTTCGACGAGACGCACTTCCGGTCGTATGGGCCGTTCCAGTACGATCTCAATGATTTGATTGCCTGGGAGCACTCGCGAAAGCAGGAACCGCCGACCGCTCCACAGGAGCATCGCCCCGCATCGTAGCGTCTGCTATCTCCAGTTCCGTCCGGCTCCCACTTGCGTCTTTGCGGCTTCGGTCTTATACCACTCGACGGTACGGCGCAGTCCTTCTTCGAAGTTCACCAGAGGCTTGTATCCGAGATGCTTTTGAACCTGCGTGATGTCGGCGAGCGAGTGCTTGATATCTCCACCACGTTCGGGCCCATACTTTGCGCTTCCGGTGTAACCAGTCAGCGGTTTTAGAAGTTCGAAAGTCTCGTTTAGGGTGGCGCGGCGACCTGTTGCGACATTGAACATTCGTCCGGCGCACTGCGCAGCGGGAGTTGAGCAGGCCAGCAGGTTGGCGGAGACGGCATTGTCGATGTAATTGAAGTCGCGACTCGTTTCGCCATCGCCAAAAATTGTAGGCTGCTCGCCGCGCAGCATCTGCATACTGAACTTGGCGAGCACGCCGGAATACTGGGAAGAGGGATCCTGCCGCGGCCCAAAAATATTGAAGTAACGCAGACTGACTGTCTCCAGCCCGTAGCAGCGATAAAACGAAGTCATGTAGAGCTCGCCGGTCAGCTTGGCGACTGCGTATGGAGAAATCGGATTCGGGTTCATTGCTTCGTGTTTCGGGAGTGTCGGAGTGTCCCCGTAGGCGGATGACGAAGCGGCATATACGACGCGCTTCACTTTCGCGTCGCGTGCGGCCACCAGGACATTGACCGTGCCGTCGACATTAGCGCGGTTGCTGCCCACGGGGTCGAGCACGGATTTTGGCACTGACGGGATTGCGGCCTGATGCAGCACGTAGTCCATGCCTTCGCAGGCCTGGCGTGTGACGTCGAGGTCGAGGATGTCCACCTGACGGAAGTCCATTCGTTTTATGACGTCTGCGAGGTTTTCACGCCTGCCCGTGGAAAGGTTATCGATACCCCGTACTTCGTCGCCGCGATCCAAGAGCGCGTGCACCAGGGATGATCCAATGAATCCGGCGGCGCCGGTCACGAGATATTTAGCCATACCTCGACATGATAGCGGATCACAGGGGCAGGCCGCCCATCGTACGTTTCACAGGTCGACACCGGAGTAACGGGACCCTGGGTTCAAATCCTGATGACGACGTTGAGCAGAGTCGACCAAGGCTGGCCCAGCGTAAACGTCGCCCTGCGCAAAACGGTCGGGTGGAAACTGATTTCGCTGATCACCGCAGAAGGAAAAGTCCGAAGCAGTCAGATTGTCGATGAGAGTGACGATCGTGACTTGGGTCGAAACGTTGTTTCCATCGACCACGACCGTCAGCTGCAGGGTGGACACCACGCCACTGACGGTTTGATTGCCTCCGTTCCACCGGACGCGGACGAAGACATTGCCGCAACCGGGAAGGAGCAAAACCAGGGACAGCCGGCTGGCCAGGCCGAGAGTTTTCATGACAGCGCCCTGGCTAATTTTACTCCCAAATCGGAGGGATCAGGATCGCTGGCACCGTTTGGCAATTCGAAAAAACTCTTCGCGGGAGAGAACTGCCTTGGTGTCGAAGTGGAGCTTCAGTTCGTTGAGGAATGCGATTGGTTCTGCTCCTACAAAAAGTTCGGTAGCGGTCGTGTCGGTGGATAGGTTCGCGGGGGCGCCGGTTACAATCTTGGCCAACCCAGCCAGCAGTTGTTCCAGCAGAATTTTCTGGTCGGGTGCTATTTGAGAGATGAGTATGCCCATGCCTAGAAAGGGATACGAGATACGAACTGTGCCTTGGCTGCGGAAGCGGATTCCCAAGGCTTCGAGGACGAGTTCAACCCTGGTGTCGACGGGAAACGTGGTGCTCATCTCGACATAACACCCGCGCAGACTGATATCGGTCAGAGTTCCCCACAAGCGAACCGTGCTGCCTTCGATCGTAACTTCCGCACTCCCTGCACACCGGAAACGGGGACTGCGGCGTCGCTCCTTGCCGGATGAATTAGGCTGCATCGCGGGGGTTAAGCTTGCGCTGGCGGGCGCAATGGACGGACGCTCGGCTTCGGTTTGCTCCTTCAGCCGTCGAAGGTAGCTGACACTGTTATCGGTGTCGCGAGCATCCGAGGTGATACCGAACTGTTCCGCCGAACTGTAAGGGTCCACGGGTGACCTGCCTCCTGACAGTGATCTCCTGTCTTATGATCGGCAAGTTTGGAGGAGGGCTTTAGATCGCGGGCGCGTGTGAGACGGAGTCCCGGATCAGTCCCCAGAGCTCGTCTTTGCCAGTGCCGGTTTTGGCTGAGAAGGGGATGATGGTGGCGCCGGCGTATTCCTGCCCTAGCGTCCTGAGCGCCGTCGGGAGTTGGTTGCCTGAGAGGCGGTCACACTTAGTTGCGACGATGGCATGGGGCCGCCGGGCCGCTTTCAGGAATTCCAACAACTGACTGTCGGATGCCTGGGGAGGAACATTTACATCTACCAGGGCGAGACATAGGGTCAGAGTAGAACGTTGATGTAGATACGGGTCGACGAACCGCGCCCAATCCTGCGAGATTTCACGGGAGATTTTCGCGTAGCCGTATCCGGGTAAATCGGTGAACAGCAATTCCGGTTTGGGCTGGCCGGCGCGGCGGATTTCGAAGAAGTTAATGCTGCGGGTTCGTCCGGGAGTGTTGCTGGTGCGTGCCAGCTTAGCTCCTACGAGGGCGTTGATGACGCTCGATTTCCCGACATTCGATCGGCCCAGAAAAGCGACTTCCGGCAGGGAAGGCACCGGGAACTGAGCGGCGTCAGAGGCCGACAGCAGGAATCGAGAGAGGATTCGCATCACCTCAGTGTCGCGTGCGGCGCGCTGGTCTTGCAAGTGTTCCGAGACATCCGGACGAAAATTGCCATGCAGCGAGCTGGACGCAATTAATCCAGGCCGAGCGGCCTCTTGTTTTCCACTTCCACGTCTTTAATGGGATGCAGCCGGTACCACAGCGTCAGGCCGCCCGCGATCACTAACCCAATGAGGACGCTAATTCCAAAAAACAGACGGTAAGCAGGGAATTCAATGAGCAGGAGCGCCACTACTGCGACGGCAATTACCAGGCCAGTTGTCCCTTTCAACCGGATTCCCATTCCTATATTTTAGCCCGGGTCGGGTGCCAAAGAAGGAGGCTCGCAAGTGTGAGCCTCGAAATTTCCGCGCTTCAATCCGAAACATCTATTGTCTTGCGGTCGGAATGTCACCCGTCTGCGGAGTAGGCGGAGTGATCGAAGCAATAGTCTCGGTCTCCGTGGAAATCTGCGGCAACGGGGATTCCAGCGCCAGGGCCAATACCTGGTCCATGTTCTCGACGAAATGCAGCTTCATTGCAGTGCGCAGATTTTCGGGGACTTCGGCCACATCTTTTTCGTTTTCCTTCGGCAGGATCGCCTCGAAGAGGCCGGCGCGATGGGCCGCCAGCAGCTTTTCTTTCAAGCCGCCAATGGGGAGAACCTTGCCGCGAAGCGTGATCTCTCCGGTCATGGCGAGATCGCGGCGGACGGGGATCCGGCTGAGAGCGCTGGCAATCGCGGTTGCGATCGTAATGCCGGCCGAGGGACCGTCTTTTGGAATTGCGCCTTCAGGTACGTGGATGTGCACGTCGATGTTGCGATAGAAATCGCGCGGTAGACCGAGTCGCACAGCGCGCGAGCGGATATAGGACATCGCTGCCTGGGCAGATTCCTGCATTACGTCGCCCAGTTTGCCGGTAAGGGTCAGCTTGCCTTTGCCATCGACGACGGTGGCTTCGGTGCTCAGGATCGAGCCACCAACCTCAGTCCACGCTAAGCCTGTGACCAGGCCGACTTCGCTCTTCTCATGTGCAAGCGTGTCGCGGAACTTCAACACTCCGAGGAAGTCATTGACGTTTGTTTCCGTGAGCGCAACGGAGTAGTTCGCACCTTCCTTCACGACTCTACGCGCAACTTTGCGGCAGACGTTGCCGATTTCGCGTTCCAGGTTACGCACGCCTGCTTCGCGGGTATAGGCGCGTATGATCTGCCTGATCGCTTCGTCCGAGAACAGGAGGTTCTTGCCGGTCAGTCCGGCTTGAACCATCTGCTTCTTGACCAGGAACTGCTTGGCGATTTCGACTTTTTCCTGTTCGGTGTAGCCGTGCAAGCGCAGCACTTCCATGCGGTCCTGGAGCGCGGGCGGGATGGTATGCATCACGTTCGCGGTTGCGACAAAAAATACTTGGGAGAGGTCGTACTCAACGTCGAGGTAGTGATCGACGAACATGAAGTTCTGTTCGGGGTCGAGAACTTCGAGGAGCGCTGCGGACGGATCGCCGCGGAAGTCCATGGACATCTTGTCGACTTCGTCGAGCATGAAGACTGGGTTCTTGGTGCCGGCCTTCTTCATCATCTGTATGATCTGGCCAGGGAGAGCGCCAATGTAGGTGCGGCGATGACCGCGAATTTCGGCTTCATCACGCACGCCGCCAAGCGACATTCGGACAAACTTGCGTCCGGTGGCTTTGGCGATCGACATTCCCAGCGAAGTCTTGCCGACGCCTGGAGGGCCAACAAAGCAGAGGATGGAGCCTTTGGGATTCTTGACCAACTGGCGGACGGCGAGGAATTCAAGGATACGCTCCTTGATTTTTTCCAGCCCGTAATGATCTTCGTTCAGAACTTTTTCGGCGCGTGAAATGTTACGAATTTCCTTTGATCGCTTCTTCCATGGAACCGCGAGCAGCCAGTCGAGGTAGTTGCGTGAAACTGTGGACTCGGCGGACATGGGCGGCATGGCTTCCAGTTTCTTGAGTTCCTGGAGCGCTTTGTCGCGGACATCTTTCGTCATGCCGGCGGCTTCGATTTTTTTCTTCAGTTCGTCGAATTCGCTCTTTTCGCCGCGGCCCAACTCTTTCTGGATGGCCTTGATTTTTTCGTTGAGGTAATACTCTTTCTGCGCCTTTTCCATCTGCCGCTTTACACGGGACTGGATGGTGCGGTCCATGTTGAGCTTTTCGATTTCTACGTCGAGCACGTCGCCGATGCGGCTCAGGCGTTCGGCAGGGTCGAAAATTTCTAGAAGAGCCTGCTTTTCTTCAATCGAGAGCTGCAAGTTGGCTGCGATGGTGTCCGTGAGCTTCGCCGGATCTTCCATGCGCACAGCGGCGATCATGGTTTCGTAATTCAGCGACTGGCAAAGTTTTACGTATTGCTCGAACAGGGCAGTGACGCGCTGCATGCCCGCTTCAATCTGGGCATTGGTCTCGGTCGCGTAACGGGCGACACGGACCGTGGCCTGCATGAAACCTTCAGTGTCGACAATCTGCAAAATTTTACCGCGCTCGATGCCCTCGACCAGGACTTTAATGTTTCCGTCCGGCAGTTTCAGACTCTGTACGATGTTGACGATGGTGCCGACCTGGAAAATGTCTCCAGGCTTTGGTTCGTCAATGCTGGCGTCGTGCTGGGTGGCGAGGAAAATCTTTTTATCGGCGGCCAGAGCTTCTTCCAACGCGCGCACGCTGGACTCCCGGCCCACTACGAACGGAGTCATCATGTAGGGGAAAATGACAACGTCCCGGATGGGCATCATGGGAAGTTTCTTGCTCTCGAACTTTTCTTTTGGGTTCGACAAACTCGGTCTCCCGTCTCCCTTAGCTGGCTGCCTTCTCAATCACGGCAAGCGAAATGTCTCGCTTTTCGACCATTTCTCTGGTTACTTCGAATTCCTTAACTTTCTTCTGGCTCGGCAGACTATACATCAGTTCCAGCATCAACTCTTCGAGAATCATGCGCAGTCCGCGGGCGCCAACTTTTCGTGCCATGGCCTGACGGGAAATCGCCCGCAAAGCGTCTTCGCTGAACTTCAGACGCACATTCTCGAATTCAAACAGGCGCTGGTACTGTTTCACGATCGCGTTCTTGGGACGGGTCAGGATTTCCACAAGAGCGTTTTCATCCAGATCCTGTAATACGCCAACGACTGGCAAACGTCCTACAAACTCGGGGATCAGCCCGAACTTGATTAGGTCTTCTGGTTGCACGTCGGAAACCATCTCGAAATTCCGCTTGTTCGGAAGCGCGGCTGCCGCCAGTTCTTTATCCGACTCTTCTCCAGATTTAAAGCCAAGTGCCTTCTTGCCCATTCGGCGGGCGATCATCTTGTCCAGGCCGACAAATGCTCCACCGCAGATGAACAGAATGTTCGTCGTGTCGACCGGCGTGAATTCCTGGTGCGGATGTTTGCGTCCGCCTTGGGGCGGAACGTTGGCAATCGTACCTTCGAGGATCTTCAGCAGGGCCTGCTGTACGCCTTCACCGGAAACATCGCGTGTGATGGACGGGTTTTCGTCCTTGCGGCCAATCTTGTCAATCTCATCAATATAGATGATTCCGGTCTGGGTTCGGCTCACGTCGCCTTCGGCGGCCTGCAAGAGCTTGAGAATAATGTTCTCGACGTCTTCGCCGACGTAACCGGCTTCGGTGAGCGTGGTCGCATCCACGATCGCGAATGGAACGTCGAGCATGCGCGCCAGCGTCTGGGCCAGCAGCGTCTTGCCTGTTCCCGTCGGTCCGATCAGCAGAATGTTCGACTTCGCCAGCTCCACACCGTCGCTGGGACGCTGGCGATTCATGTAGATGCGCTTGTAGTGGTTATAAACGGCGACGGCCAGCTTCTTTTTGGTCTGCTCCTGTCCAATGACGTACTCGTCCAGGAACGTCTTCACTTCCAGAGGTTTCGGAAGCTGATTCGGAGTAGTGGAAGCGGGGGTTGTGGTCCGGTCATCTTCCAGGATGGAGTTGCAGACTGCGACGCACTCATCGCAAATATAAGCCCGCGGATAATCGCTGGGCGAAGAGATCAGCTTGGCGACTGCGTCCTGCGATTTGTGGCAGAACGAACAGCGCAAAATCTCTTCGGAACCCGTTCTGTTTTTCACTCGGCCCTACTCCTTAAATTTTCCCACCACCGCTCCGGGGCTGGCAATGCGGCATTGCCAGTACCTCAGAGGAACCGACCGGCGCGGAAAGCCGATCATACCTTCATCTGGTCTTATAGATGATATCGTCTATGATTCCGTATTCCTTCGCCTGTTGCGCGTTCATGATGAAGTCGCGCTCGACGTCTTTTTCTACTTTATCCAGCTTTTGCCCGCTGTGCTTGGACAGTAACTGATTAGTAATCTCGCGCATGCGCAGGATTTCGCGGGCATGTATATCAATATCGGTCGCCTGGCCGGAGAGTCCACCCATCGAAGGTTGGTGGATGAGAATGCGCGAATTGGGCAGCGCCAAACGCTTCTTATTCTCGCCCGAAGCGAGCAGCAACGCCGCCATCGACGCCGCCTGCCCGATACAAATCGTGGTGACGTCATTCTTTACGTACTGCATGGTGTCGTAAATCGCCATGCCGGCGGTGATCGATCCGCCCGGCGAGTTCACGTACAGCTGGATGTCCTTCTCGGGATCTTCCTGGGCCAGGAACAACATTTGCGCGATCACCAGATTGGCGATGTTGTCGTCAATCGGGGTGCCGATGAAGATGATGTTGTCGCGCAGCAGCCGGGAGTAGATGTCGTAGGCGCGTTCGCCTCGTCCAGTCGACTCGATGACCATTGGTACCAGCATCATTCGCTCCTCGTTCACGATCACTCTTCACACTCCGCCCCGCAATACTGGTTGGTTGCATCTCAGGGGAGGAGCGAAAACGTCCGTCTTATGCGGACTGGCGATACAGCAAGTCGATGGTTTTCTCGTTGCGGATTCTTGTTCGAATTCTATCGAGGCCACCATCGCGTGTCAAACGCGCGCGCACCGCTTCCATTGTCTGTTTTGCCTGTTGAGCCAGCGCTTGCACTTCGTGATCCACTTCCTGGTCGCTGACCTCAACTTTCTCTTCGTCAGCCACTTTTTCGAGCAGCAACGAAGCTTTCAAGTCCTGAATCGCCTGGTCGCGTTGTCCTGCGCGCAGGCGCTGAAAATCCATTTTTTTCATTTGTTCGGCGGTGAGGCCCTGCGCAGCCAGCGCCCGCAAGCCGCGCTCGAGCCGAATATCAATCTGGCGCTCGATCAGCGCATCCGGAACTTCAAATTCATTCCGGCGGACAAGTTCGGCAACGAGTTTATCTTTAGCTTCGTGCTCCGCCTGATGGGTGCGCTCGGATTCGATTTGTTCGCGAATTTTTTTTCGTACATCATCGACTGTGGAGAACTCGCCGAGTTGCTTGACGAACTCTTCATTGAGTTCGGGCAGGGTCTTTTGCTTGATTGCCTGCACTTTCACGGTATAGGTCAAAGTCTTGCCAGACAACCTTTGGTCCTGCACGTCCTCCGGATATTTCACGTCGAAGGAGCGCTCGTCGCCAACGTTTGCGCCGGTCAGGTTCTCGGTGAACTCGGGCATTGTGTTCTTGCCGCCGATTTCCACCAGAACTTCATCCATGTGGACCGGTTGACCTTCTTCGGATTTGGGAGTGCCATCGAGTGAGACCTGGGCAAAGTCGCCTTCGGCGAGGGCGCGGCCTTCCACTGGATTGAAGCTCGCTGCCCGCTCCTGAAGATCGGCGATCGCCTGTTCAACATCGGCGTCTGTGACGGCGATCTCAGGCTTGTCGGCGCGCAGGTCTTTGTAGCCTTCGGCTTTGACTTCTGGCAGCACTTCAAACGCGGCTTTGAATCGCAGCGGCTCTCCGTCGTGCACGTGAAGATCGGTGACGCGCGGCTGCGAAACGGGATGCATGCCGAGTCGCTCGGTTTCCTGCCGGAAATACCGGGGGACTAAAGCTTCGACGACATCGGTCTTGATCTCTTCAGAAAACCGCTGCCGGATAATCGACGGCGGCACATGACCGGCGCGGAATCCGGGCAGTCGCGCCACCTTCTGATATTTCTGAATCAGCGCTTCCGTTTGGCGGGCTACCTCTTGCGCCGGAACCTCAACTTCAATCTCGCGCTTGGTGGCGCTCTCTTTGGTTTCTGTGGGGCTCACAATCGCCTTTCCATCGGCTTGGGGATCGCCGGCAAACAGTTGTCAGAGTCGAACTTGCTCTGCTCTATGGATTGCCTT
>Ga0137359_10002331_pt1 | contig 15199 bp, 10 predicted proteins | sample Mad1_40_16metaG_FD_108281 | JGI IMG/M metagenome (GOLD analysis project Ga0137359, IMG submission 108281) | Vadose zone soil microbial communities from Angelo Coast Range Reserve, California, USA - Mad1_40_16 metaG | ecosystem: Environmental > Terrestrial > Soil > Vadose zone | place: USA... | reverse complement strand
TCAGCATCAGCCAGATCATTTTGTAGTCGCCCATGAATGACCACAGCGGATATTGAAACGTTGCCGGTTTGTTCTTCTCAATGAAGAAGTGACCAATCCACGCGGCGCCGTAGCCCGGTATGAAAGCGAGCGGGAACAACCACCACTTGCCGGCGACAATAAAGTAAGCAACGCAACAGAGAGCGATTGAAGTTCCCACAAGGTGAAGCAGACGCGTGCGCGGCTTGCTGTGCTCGGCAAGATAGTGTGGCCAGAATTCGCTGAATGAATTGTATTGTCGTTGAGCCATTAGAACTAAAAATCCATCCACAGATTACACAGATTCCGCAGATTCAAAAACAAGCTAAAGGCGTTGGAATTCGTTTTACTGATTGTTTCATATCTGCGTAATCGGCGTAATCTGCGGATTGATTTGGTTTGCCACCACACTCAAAAAAACTAGGTTGGCGAAAATAGTTGCATGAATTGTTCGCTGGCAACGGGAGCTATGCGAACAAGTTGCAAGTTCTCTTCCACGTGTTCGCGCCGGCTCATGCCCACCAGCGCGGTCGTGATTCCCGGAGCCGAGCGAACAAATTGTATCGCTGTCTGCGCGTCGCTGGACAGTGAGCCAAGCGTTTCTCGCAAATCATCTGGCAACCCCTGCGCGACCCGTCCCTGAAAAATTGAAGCGCTGGAAATAACCGTGACGGCGAGTTGCCCCGCCGTTTCAAGCAGCGACAGCTGCTGCCCGTCGATCGACTGGTTAGCCAAAGTCAACGCCTCCGGCATTGCCAGATTAAAAGGAAGCTGAACGAAACGAAAGCCATGGGCATCGCCACCGGCTTCGCGTGCAAGAGAGACCATGCGCGCCAACGAATGATAACCGTTTGAGCGCGCCGGCACCCGAAAACCATTCCAGGTCGCCACGCCATAAAATTTTAGTTTGCCTTGCGCCCGATTCTCTTCCAGTAGCGCGAACGCCGCGCGCAGTCGCGCATAAAACTCTGCTTCAGAAACTTGACCTAACTGTGCTTCCGGATTGTGAATGTAATAAACGTCCACGCACTCCAGATTCATATTCGCGAGCGATTGGTCCAACTGATTCTGTAAGTACCGCGGCGTCATGCAATGACTACCACCTACGAAATCCTCAAAACCCGCAATGCCGGTTTTGACGAAGGTTTCTTCAACATAAGCGCGAACATCTCGCGGCGGCGCACCGTCAAACGGCAGATACCCGCCCTTGGTGCAGACTATCAATTCATCGCGCGAGAAGCCTTTTGTCTCGGTGAGAACATGCAAAGCATTCCCAATCGCGCGTTCGCTTCTTTGAAAGCGATAGTTGGCAGCGGTGTCGATAACGTTCGCACTCAACTCAACGGCGCGTCCAACCGCGTCCGTGTAAGCCCGATCGGTTCGCTCATCCGCATCGCCCAGGTAGGTGCCGAGACCAATCGATGAAAGCCAGAGTTGCTGTTGCTGCCGGAAATGACCTGCCGCTGTGTCGTGGAAGCGATCTCGATAGCGAGCAGTGCCTTCGCTAGTAGCGTTGTTGCTGATTGACATAAAAACCAGAGGTCAGATATCAGAAGTCAGAAAATATCAATAAAACTACTGACGCACAATCCAGCGCCTGGCGATGACACTGATTTCTGATCTCTGACTTCTGAACTCCGACCTCTGTTCCCGGCAAGCGCTTCATGGTTACGAATGGCTGTGTTAGTTTTGCAGTCAATAGATTTTTTGAGGAAGACTATGGATTACTTTTTCAACTGGCAGCAGCACGCCGGATCCAGACCGGAAAATTTTTTCAAGACCACGCTGTTCCGGAGCGAGCACATGATGGTCGGACTAAACTGTCTCGAGCCGGGACAAACGCAAAGTGCCCACGCACACGAAGACGCCGACAAATTCTATTTTGTCTTGGAAGGCTCGGGAACTTTCACAGTCGGTGACGATGAACGACAGGCCGAAGCAGGCACAATCATCACAGCGCCGGCAGGAATAAACCATGGCGTCACTAATTCCGGTAATGAGCGGCTTTCATTGCTCGTGGCCATCGCTCCGCCGCCAGTCAAATGAACACAACCGAGCATTCATCCGCGCGACACTCCTCACTTGATATTTCTCCCGAAGAGTTGCGCGAGCTATCGTCGCGAGTAAATGAACTCGTGCTCGAATACTTCTCCGAAGTTTCGCAGTTGCCGGTTTTTCCGGAAACGTTTGGTGGCGACACGCTTGAGCAAATTGACTCAACACTGCCTGCCGAAGGCCAGCCGTTAGAACAACTCATAAGCGACTGCCGCACGATCATTAAGAAGAGTCGTCATAACGGCCACCCGCGCTTTTTCGGATATGTGGCGTCGCCGGCAACGCCTGCGGGCGCATTTGCTGATCTGATCGCATCGACTCTGAATTCGAATGTTACCTCCTGGCGGTCCGGCCCCGCCGCCACAGAAATCGAACGCACGGTGGTGCGCTGGCTCGGTTCACTAATCGGCTACGATGAAAATACGCGTGGCCTGCTGACCAGTGGCGGCTCGATGGCGAACATGACGGCGTTGCTGATCGCGCATCGGGCGAAAGCCGGAAGCGACGCTTCACGAAAAGGACTTTGGCAAACTGACGCGCCAATGACGCTGTACGCCTCCGAGCAGGTGCATATGTCGATACCGAAAGCTGCTGACATGCTCGGTTTTGGGCGCGATCGGGTGCGACTGATTGCTTGTGACGATCAGTTTCGCCTGAATGTGAAACTGCTGCGCGAACGCATTGCCGCGGACTTGCAAGCTGGATTGATACCGTTTTGCATCGTTGGGAGTGCGGGCACGACGAACACCGGCGCAGTCGATCCACTTTTCCGGATTGCCGGTGTCGCGAAAGAGTTTGCGCTTTGGTTTCATGTCGATGGCGCTTATGGCGCACCTGCCGCACTTGACGAAACCAAACGCCCCCTTTTTGTTGGCCTCGAGCGCGCTGATTCCGTGTCTCTGGATCCACACAAATGGCTGTACGCGCCGCTTGATTGTGGTTGCCTGTTATTTCGCGACGAAGCGCACGCGCGGGCTGCGTTTGGCGAAGAGGATGCAGACTACATCAAAGTGCTTGAGGAAGAGGCAGATGAGTCGTTCGCTTTTTGGAATTATGGACCAGAGCTTTCGCGACGGTTTCGCGCGCTGAAGATCTGGTTGACGCTACGTTACTATGGCAAACGTCGCATCGCCGCAGCCATTACCGAAGACAACGCACTGGCTACGTATCTGGCCGAGCTTGTCGAGCATCAGGAAGATTTTGAGCTGTTATCGCGGCCGCAGTTGAGCATCTGCTGTTTTCGTTATGTACCACCGGCCATGCGGTTGGGTCCGCAGGACTGGCTACACAACAACGAAGCGACTGAAGGTGAATTGAATAGACTTAACGAAAAAATAATGTATGCGGTGCAACGCGGCGGCCGGGCTTATCTTTCCAGCGCCACTATTCATGGGAAATTTGCTTTGCGCGCCTGCATAACAAACTTTCGCACTACGCGCGCTGATATTGAGCAGACCCTCGCGATCATTCGAGAAGCAGCTGGGGCACTTTGAGATACCGGACATTTAGGCTCGGACTTGGGCAGGCATGAGTCAAGATAAAGAATCTCGCGGTTGGGAAGGGTGGCTTGCCCCCGCTCTGATGGAATGGCATTCGACGAGCGGGGTAAACCACCCTTCCTAACCTGCGAGTTTACAAAGGTTGAATAACTTCTGGCGACTTTGTGCCTCTTATTCTCTTTGTGACTCACATTCTAATGCGCAGAATCACTCAGCAAACATCATACGATCGCGAAATGTCGGTCGCGCTGGAAGTGGCACGCGAAGCGGGCGCAGCCATTCTCGACATCTACGATGGCCCACTCGAGATTGAACAGAAAGTAGGCGCAGACGATCGCGAACCAGTTACTCAAGCTGACAAACTTGCGAATGAAATTATTGTGCAGCGCCTAAGCCAGGAATTTCCAGAAGACGGCATCCTGGCTGAAGAGTCTATTGACACTGAACGCAGGCTTGGCAAGGCACGCGTGTGGATGATCGATCCGCTGGATGGCACCAACGGCTTTATCGATGGCAATGGCGATTTCGCGGTGCAGATAGGTCTGGTGGAAAACGGCGTCTGCGTGCTCGGCGTGGTTTACCAACCACTAACCGGCGTCTTATATCGCGCGGTTCGCGGTGGCGGCGCCTGGGTCGAGCGGCCCGAAGCAGAACCGGAACAAGCGAGGGTATCTAATCGCATCGATCTATCGACGATGCGATTGGCGGCCAGCCGTTCTCATCGCAGTCCGCGCATGGATAGAGTCGTTCAGAGGTTCGGGGTGAAACAGGAAGTTCGGCGCGGCTCAGTAGGAATAAAAGTCGGCTTGATTGTGGAGCAGCAGTGCGATCTTTATGTGCACTTATCGTCGCGAACAAAACAATGGGACACGTGCGCGCCGGAAATCATTTTGCAGGAAGCAGGCGGCAAACTTACGGACCTGTTTGGGCGGCCGCTTGGTTACAACTCGCCTGACGTTCAGAACCGGAACGGCATTGTAGCCAGCAACGGTGTGGCCCACCAGGAAATTATCGACGCCCTGGAACCGCTTTTGGCTGAATTCGACCGCTTGCCGACATGATTCCGTAAAAGGTAAATACTGCTTACCGTAACCACGGGGCTGCGCTAATATCTCTTCTAACCTCGGGAGTGGAGTGGCGCGGTGCAAAGTCGATCACGAATCTTTCTTACATTTGCTCTCTTTTGCGGGCTGCCTTTGCTGCTTATCAGCGGCATCAATTTTTTCGTTAACGTCAGGTCCAGCGAAACCCTCGTACGCAACGAGTTGGAGCATGAGCTTCTGGCTACGACCCAAAGCTTTGACACCTTACTGCGCGAGCGCAAACAGGAAATCAAGAATTTAGCAGAAAGCAGTTCGTTGCAAACCTGCATGCGAGTCGCTTCTAATCGGTTAGTATCTCCCAGCAGTGATCGGCAGCAAACGAACAGCACCGGGAACGGAGCAACACAGCCGGCGGCCAACGAACTAAACGAAGCGAAAAACGTAATCGCATCGCTGCTTCGCGGGCCAAACTCATACGTCGTAATTGCGGCCTTCGCTCCGACGCGCCAAGCGGTTTTTGTTGCCGAGGCGCCGCTCACAAAAACCGGCAACATTCTTTTCCGCACCCACGATTTGCTGGCGGAGCAAATTCAACCTGAGGCCGCTGTATGGACCACGCGGGATGATCAAGTCGTCTGCTCGATAATCTCAACAGCGTCGCGGGGAAAGACTCTGCGTTGCAGCACGCCAGTTTTGTTCTCTGAAGCTGGAACTGCTCGCGGGGCTCTGCTAGCAGATCTGCGACTGGATTCCGTTATCTCTTCCGCTGCCCGCCCGCTGGAATCTTCGATTGCCGAAAACAAAAACACTTCCCGTCGTTCGACCATCGTGCTGGTTGTCGATGACCAGGGCGAGATTGTTTACCACACCAACGCCGCGCTCAAGCATCAACAGGCAGAACCGTCGATGCCCTACTTCGCGCCTATTGGGGCGGAAATGGTTGCCGGTCATGCGGGAGTGAAAAGTTTCAATGCCGTTGATGGCGACCGCTGGCTGGCTGTATACGCTCCGTTGCTGGAAACCAAATTATCGCTGGCCGTGGCGCGCAATTATTCGCTGGCGTCGCGAGATGCGCGGCGCTATGGCTGGATTGGCATAGCCCTCGCGTTGCTGGTTGGCTCGACGGCCGCTGTGTTTCTTACAAGCTATTACCAGCGACGGACAAAAAGCATCGATCGGGTTGCGGCCGGTGTGAACGAAATAGCCAAAGGCAAGTTGGATCATCGCATTGAGTTGCGGTCGAGCGATGATCTGCGACCGCTCGCCGACAACGTTGGCCTGGTGACAAAGCAACTTCGCGACCAAATTGCGCGCGAAGCTGAAAGCAGGCAATTTCAATCTTTCGTCCGGCTTTCTGCGGTGCTCACCCACGATCTCAAGAACGCCATCGAGGCGTTGTCGCTAATCGTTAATAACATGGAGCAGCATTTTGAAAAGGAAGAATTCCGCGCCGACGCGATGCAATCTTTAACCGCCGCCACCGACAAACTGAGGGCGCTGGTGACGCGCTTGAGCAACCCGGTTAACACGTTAAGCGGTGAGCACAAGCGGCCCCGGCCGGTCGATCTGGTACCCATACTTAAGCGAGTGATTGCCATGACCGCGGATCCGGGACGCGCGCAGCATGAGATCAAAATCAACCTTCCCGAAACTCTTTTTGCACTGGTTGATGGCGACCGCATGGACAAAGTCATGGAAAACTTGATCATCAATGCGCTGGAAGCTATGGGGCAAAAGCGCGGAACGTTAACCATCGGCGCCGGTAAAACCGAGGCGGGCAAACCGTTTTTCAGTGTAAGCGACACCGGCGAAGGCATTAATGAACGCTTCATTGCCGAGAGGTTGTTTCATCCTTTTGCGACCACGAAGCGAAAAGGTGTGGGCCTCGGCCTGTACACCTGCCGCGAGGTAGTCAGTGCAAATGGCGGCACGATCGAAGTTGAGTCGCGGGTAGGTGCTGGTACAACTTTTAGGGTCGTGCTACCATCGGCCCCAATCGAAAATGCGGTGAACAATCCCGCTTAACCGCCTTACCCGGTTTGTCAGTCCGGTAGTTAGCCCAGACGTTTCCAATCGATTTGTTCAGCGGCGCGGCAGTCGTTTGACAGAAATTTGCCATGGGCCACGAAAGTCAAACTAAAGAAGCAAGAGCAAAAGAAACTCTGCTGGTCGTCGATGACGACGAGTCAGTGCGGCGTGGACTTTACTGGACGCTTAACTCTGACTATCACGTGCTCGAATCTGGTTCGCGCGAAGAAGCCGTAAAACTGTTGCAGCAGCAGCGCATCGATCTCGTTCTCAGTGATTTGCATTTGCCGCCCAACGTTGAAGACATTTCCGAAGGCCTGGCAATTATTGAGGCTGCCCGTGAGATGAACCCGCCGGTTCAGGTGGTAGTAATCACTGCCAGCAACTCGAAGCGCGCGGCACTGGAAGCAGTCAAGCGTGGCGCTTATGGATTCTTCGAAAAGCCGCTCGATGCCGCCGAAGTTTTGCACATCGTCAACCAGGCGGTGCGCATGCGCCGGCTGGAACTTGAAAATGCTCGTTTGCGCGACGAGCTGGTGGGAGCGACGGGCTTTGGACGTTTGATTGGTTCGAGCCCGGCGTTGGAAAAAACTTTGAAGCAGGCCCGCGCGGTTGCAGGCACCAGTGCCACCGTTTTGATTATCGGTGAAAACGGGACCGGCAAAGAGGTGCTGGCGCGCGCGGTCCACGAAGAAAGCGCGCGCGCGCGTGGACCCTTTATCGGAGTGAGTTGCGCAGCGCTGCCTGAGTCGCTGATTGAATCGGAGTTGTTTGGCCACGAGAAAGGCGCGTTTACCTCGGCCAATTGTTCGCGACAGGGGCGTTTTGAATTGGCCGATGGCGGCACGCTCTTTCTCGATGAGATCGTTGAGTTAACGCCGAGCGTGCAGGTAAAGCTGCTGCGAGTTTTGCAGGAGCGCGCTTTTGAACGCGTCGGCGGTACAAAGACTTTGACAGTTGATATTCGTCTGATCGCGGCCAGCAATCGCGACCTGGAAACGGAAGTGGAAGCCGCAAGATTTCGTCGCGATCTCTTTTACCGGCTGAACGTAGTGCCGCTGGTGCTGCCGCCGTTGCGCGAGCGCGCCGAAGACATTCCCGGCCTCGCGGCACATTTCGCCGCGAAAGCAGCCGAGAAACATGGTCGCGCCACTCCGCAATTGCAACCGGCACTGGTGGATTCGCTTTATGAATACGAGTGGCCGGGTAATGTGCGCGAACTGGAAAATCTAATGGAGCGACTGGTGTTGCTCGATCGCGATGCGACGCTGGGTTTGGAATTTCTTCCGGAAAAAATGCTGAAAGTGATGCCCGCACCGGGCGTGTCAAGCGATAAGACCTTTGAGGGTGCTGTCACGGCCTTGAAGCGCCGGCTGATCGTTACCGCACTCGAAGTCGAAAACGGAAATAAGGTTGCCGCTGCCAAACGCTTGGGCATCAGCAGATCATATTTGCACCGGCTGATTAGTGAATTTGGTATCCAAGCGCGCACCAATAGCAGCGCTATGTAAGAACAGCTATAATTCGCGTCCCAGGGAGAAAGCGAAACGAATGGCTGAAACGATTAAATGCGAACATTGCGGGGAAAAGCGACCTGCGCTTGGTTTTTCTCCGTTTCCGAATGAGTTGGGCCAGCGCATTGCCGGCGAAATTTGCCAACCGTGCTGGAGTGGCTGGTTACAAAAGCAAACCCAAATCATCAATCATTACGGCCTCGATCTAACCAACCCCGACGCGCAAAATTTTCTGTTCGACAATATCAAGGGATTCTTGTTTGGCGAAGCGCAACCGTTAGAAGCGGAAATTGATACCACCAAAGAAGGCACCGTGAAATGGTAAGGATGAAGGTTTCAAATAATTTGGAGTGCTCTGGCTTGACACCGCTTTCGCTTCGACGCCGGTTAGGACTAAGGAAAGCGACGACGAGCCCAGGACTCAAATTGAATTGAAGCTCAGCCGACGAAAGCGGCGTCAAGCCGCCAAAGTCCAAATTGCGTCTATTCTCACCTTCATCGTTTTGTTGGCCCAATCCTTGCAATAGTTATCTCGCGCTGAATCTCCCCGCGGGTTGACCCGTTAGATTCCTGCAAACCCCTGAATAATTGACGCACGCTGGTGGGATCTGAATGTGGCCCGCTGGCGGGTTTTGGTTCGGACGTATGTTTTCCGAACTAATGATCTGACTAAGGAGGTCTCGCCAAACATGAGATACAAACTCTGGGGATTTATAGTTGCAACCGCACTCGCAGGCTCTCTAACTGGCTGCAATCAAACCACCAACGAAAACGCTAACGCGCGCGCCAACGCCAACACGAATACGCCGGTAGCAAATGCAAACACGAATACCAACGCCAACACAAAACGCGCGCTGACTCGCGAAGAGTATGAAAAGAATAAAGAGAGCTATGCCAGGCAAGCGAAGGGTTCAGGGCGCACCATCGGCACCGGCGTAAACGATGGTTGGCTCTGGGTGAAGACGCGCTTTGATCTGGCCGCCGCCGACAACTTGCGAGATTCGACGATCAATGTCGACGTTGAAAATGCCGTGGTCACGCTCCGCGGAACTGTTGCCACAGCCGCACAGAAAGCTGAGGCGGAGAAAGTGGCTAAAGCCGTGGACAGCGTGAAAGGCGTCAAGAATCTGCTGAAGGTGTCGCCGAGTGGCAACACCAATGCAAACAGTAACGCCAAGAAAAAATAGCGAATCAGTCGCGCGATCGAATCTTATTCACCGTCGTGGCGTGAGGTCAGTACCGCCTCGCGGTAGGCGGTGGGTGTCGAGATTGCCGATTTTCAATTTCCGATTTCCGATTTGGCGCCTGGCGATAAAGCCAATTTGCAATTGACAATCTGCAATCCTGTGACCCACCCGCTACCGCGAGGTGGCACTGACCTCATGCCACTGATTGAAACCCGACGTGTAGGTGGTGCGTAACACTCTGGACTCCCCGTCTGTTTGTTTTACTTAAGTTTGCTTTCTGAGCTAAGCTCAGCATTCTTTCGCAACCGAAATCAGCCATTTGTCTCGGTTCCGTATGGAATCCTGCAGATCGATCAGAACGACTCAACAACTGCATTTTTATAAGTAGAATTTGCTCAGGAGGTACTAACCCTTGCTCAACCGCAGCGTCCTTAATCGTCACTTCAGCCCTGCCATATTTCTAGTTCTAGCACTTTGCGCGGTCACAACCGCATATTCCCAGACGAAGCTGCTTCGTTTTCCGGACATCTATGGCGACCGGGTGGTTTTCACCTATGGTGGCGATTTATGGACGGCGTCGTCTGCGGGCGGCTCGGCTGTGCGCCTGACAGCCCATCCGGGCATGGAGGTGTTTGGCAAGTTTTCCCCCGACGGCAAGTGGATTGCTTTTACCGCACAGTACGACGGCGATGAGCAGGTTTATGTAGTGCCTGCGACCGGTGGCGTGCCGCGGCAACTTACTTTTTATCCGGCAAAGGGTCCATTGGCGCCGCGCTGGGGTTGGGACAATCAGGTCTATGGTTGGAGCCGCGACGGCAAGCGAGTCTTCTTCCGTTCACTGCGTGATTCGTGGGCGTTGCCGATTGCCCGGCTTTACTCAGTTTCGGTTGAAGGTGGACCAACCGAGCCATTGCCGATGCCGGAAGCAGGCTCGGGCGATTATTCCCCGAACGCGGATCAGATGGTCTATTCGCCGCAGTCGCGCGATTTCCGATCCGAGAAACGTTACGGCGGCGGGCAGGCAAATGCGCTTTACACTTTCGATCTGAAAACTTACGAGACCAAACGAATCACTGAAGGGCCCCGCGCCACGCGCGATCCAATGTGGATTGGCGACACGATCTATTTCAATTCAGATCGCGATGGCCACTTTAATTTGTATTCGTACGACATCCCCAGCGGCAAGACCAATGAAGTAACCAACAACAAAACGTTCGACGTGCGTTGGCCCAGCTCGGATAACGAAGACAGAATAGTTTACGAATTAAATGGCGAGCTGCAGGTTCTCGATATCAAAAGCAATCGCAGCACTCCTATTTCGATTACCGTTCCCGACGAAGGCTTGTCGCGCCGGCCCAGCCACATTCCAGTTTCCAATTTTATCGAAGCTGTCGGGCTTAGTCCGAAAGGCGAGCGTGCGCTGTTTGCCGCGCGCGGCGACATTTTTACGGCCCCCATTGAGAAAGGCCCGACGCGCAACCTGACGCATTCGTCAGGCGCGCATGACAAGTGGCCGGCTTGGTCGCCCGACGGATCGCGCATCGCCTACATTTCCGACCGCACCGGCGAAGAAGAGTTGTACGTCGTGCAGCAGGATGGACTGAAGCCGGCGGAACAAATAACCAGCGGCGGCAGCGCCATGCGTTATCAACCCGAATGGGCGCCCGATGGCAAGCGCATCGCCTTTAGTGACAAAGACGGAAAAATTTATGTGGTGACGCTCGCGGACCACAAGATGATTGAAATTGCGGATGCGCCACACGGCCAGGTTCGCGATTACGTGTGGTCGCCGCGGGGAAACTTTCTTGCCTTTAGCATGGACACGAATCCCAATCGATTTTCGGCCGTCTATGTTTGGGGCGTGTCTGATGGCAAGCTGCGTCGCCTCACCGATGACATGTTCAATTCCTATAGTCCGGCGTGGGACCCGCAGGGAAACTACCTTTACTTTCTCAGCGATCGCGAATTTCAACCGCAGATCTCGCAAATAGAATTCAACTACGCGACCAACCGCACGGCCTACATTTACGCGATGGCTTTGCGCAAAGACGTCAAACATCCCTTTCCACCTGAAAGCGATGAAGTGACCATTAGCAAACCTGACGAGACGCCTAAGCCGGCGGGCACACCGCCCGGAGAAGAGCCGAAGGCGCCCGCCAAAGATATTAATAAGGAGTTGAAACCACCGGCGAAGGAGCCGGCGAAAGAGCCAACTCCGGAAGCGGAGAAGACGCCGACGCCGGCCCCGGGCGAATCCAAGTCCGAAACGACCGTGAAAGCGCAAGCGCCGCTGACGATCGATTTCGATGGTATTGGCACGCGCGTGGTTCGCGTTCCTGTAGGAGCAGACAACTATGGCGGTATCTCGGCAAAGTCCGGCCATTTGATCTACGCGGCCGGATCCGCTTTTTACTACGGCCGCCAGGGCGATCGTCCTACCGTCTTGAAAATTTTTGCGTTCAAAGATCGCAAGGAGTCAACGATTGCGGAAGACATTCGTGGCTACACGATGTCTGACGACGGCTCGAAACTTCTGGTCGCCCAAGGGCCGGGTTACAACATTTACGATGCTACGCCCCAGGGTGATAAGACCAAAAAACCGGTATCTACTTCCGGGCTGTTTGTGGATCGTATTCCCGCTGAAGAGTGGAACCAGATCTTCAACGAAGTCTGGCGGCGTTATCGTGACTTTTTCTATGTACCGAATATGCATGGCTACGATTGGGTTGCTTTACGGGAGCAGTACAAGCCACTGCTGCAATACGTGGCCCATCGTTCGGATCTGAACTACGTCATCAGCGAAATGATTTCGGAGTTAACTATTCAGCACGCTTACATTGAAGGCGGAGATTTCCAAATCCCACCGCGGCCGCGCGGTGGTTTGCCTGGCGCGCGTTTTGAGCTCGACAAGCAATCGGGCCACTATCGCATCTCTAAAATTTTCGAAGGCGAAAACGAAGAGGACATCTATCGCTCGCCCCTTCACGAAATCGGCGTCAACGTCAACGTTGGTGATTACGTGCTGGCGATTGACGGCGAAGAGTTGAAAGGTACTGACGATCCGTATCGGCTGTTGCGGTTTAAGGCCGACAATCCCGTTTCCTTGACCGTCAACAAGACGCCTTCGTTCACCGGCGCGCGCATCGTTTCTTATCGGCCGATCACTGACGAAGGAAACCTGATTTATCTGGACTGGGTAAATCAGAACCGGCGCAAGGTGGAGCAAGCCACCGCCGGGCGGGTAGGCTACATTCACATTCCCGACATGGGCGCAAACGGTATTCGTGATTTTATCAAATGGTATTACCCGCAGATTCGCAAAGAAGGATTGATTGTCGATGTGCGCGCCAACGGTGGCGGCAACGTTTCGCGCATGCTCATTGAAAGACTGCGGCGAAAGTTGCTGGGACTTAACTACGAACGCACGGACGATGACGCCATCACCTATCCCGATGGGGTGTTCATCGGGCCGATGGTCGCCTTGTTGGATCAAAACTCGGCATCGGATGGCGATATCTTCCCGTACATGTTCCGCAAAGCGGAGCTTGGTCCGTTGATTGGCAAACGTTCGTGGGGCGGCGTGGTTGGCATTCAAAGCCGCGGGCCATTAATAGATGGCGGCACGGTCTTCGTTCCCGGATTTGGGCTGGCTGATGAAAATGGCAATTGGATCATCGAAGGCCATGGTGTCGATCCGGACATTGAGGTTGACAACGATCCGAAGTCGGAAATTGAGGGGCGCGATGCGCAACTCGAACGCGGCATTGCTGAAGTGATGGCGCGGCTTAAGACGCCAGTGAAGTTGCCGCCTAAGCCTGCGGGACCAATTAAGACGATTAGATAGGAAGATGTCCGATAAGCTTCAGCTTGTCGCGTGTGGGTCAGGCTCCAGGTTGTCGCGGTCATATACGACGGACAAACTAAAGTTTGTCGGACAATTCCTTGCGACAATAATTCCAACGCCACTGCGGCCAATCGTTGACCAATCGAACTTTTACTGGGTTGTTCAGAACATATCTGATTGTCTTGGTGAACTTACCCGGCCGAATCACGTGATCGAAGCTTTCGTGTTCCCAAAAGCTTCCGGAACGGAACAAGATGAGATTGCATTCTCGTGCGCTGCGACCTTTCACCGAATGCATGGTTCTCGAGAGACCCGGATGCTCTGAAGGGAAACTTGAACGAATCTCTTCAGTAAGATTCATTAAGAACTGATCATGAAGAATTGGCTTGAAAACAGTATGAACATTATTTGAGATTATCGAGTATGCATCGAGTCGATAGTCAATCCCGTCGAGGCGGTGCAAATTCTCAGCAACTCTCTCTGCCACACTTTCCTCTTGTAACCACATTGGTCCGCTATTAGCACGGTGCAGAATGTCTTCAAATTTGATAAACCAACCCCGATTAAAGTCTTCGATGTGTGCAAGCCAATTCCGTAATTCCGGTGCGGGTTCATCGTGAACCGAATTCTGTGCTCGCTTAAGTTGGTCGTCTAACCAACGTTTCTTTGCTTTGTACTCTCTCACTACTGACTTGGGAATGGATCCAACTAGCCGAAATGTCACGAATAACGTGCCACCCCATGGCTGGTGGTGGGACGATGACGTCGAGAAAAAGCTTTGTAATCGAGGTTTGCCATTTCTTTTTCAGAGTTAAAGTCGTTGGCGGAGGAGCGTGGCCCCACGACGACAAACTAAAGTTTATCGGACAATTAATCCTTAATGCGCAGCTTCTCCTGCGGCAGCATCGCGGGCATTCCCTTGTGTTGCCAGCAGCGCACTGGTCCATGCACGCGCCGCGAGCATGGCGTTCCTTTCTTGGTGCGCGCACCGCAGATGTAGACGTCTGCCTCAATCGTGTTCGCCGCCGTCGCTGCAGTCGTGCCGGGAGCTGAAACAATTGATGACCCAGACTGCGAGTTGTTAAGTGGCGAATCGGATCGCCTTTCGATTATTAGCGGCGGCGGCGCCGGCTGGCGTGTTCGTCCCAGCAGATAGCCGGTGCTGATGAGAGCGAGAGAAATTATCACGAGAGGAACCAAACGTTCTCTTCTGAAACGCCGCGCACAAACACTACAAAACCGGCGGCTGGTCCAGAAGTGCCAGCGCAAACGGATCAGTTTGTTGCCACACTCGCAACAGAAGTTTGGCTTGTACACGGCGCGGTGCTCCGCGTTCGGGTTTTGACTGTTTGGTTAAAAGCGGCGGGTGATGAAACTTGACTGTTAAAGGGCGACACAATTATATGCCCTCCCCGGCTTCATGCGAATAGTTTTGTGCGTTGAAGGTTCTCGTCGGTGCCGCTTCGGCTTTGCCGCCTGATGTGCGGCGGTGGCTATGCCCCGCCGCAGAGTTGCCTTTTATACTTTTGGGCTATGCCCTTGGTGTGGCCTTTGGCCCAAAACATCCGAAAGGCCAAGCCTGCATAAAGGGCAAAGCCCGGGAATAATCTGGCTGCTATCGGCGGGGCAAAGCCACCGCCGCACATCAGGCGGCAAAGCCGAACCTGACGTGGCCCATGACATTTGAGGCAAAGCCAAGCAACGCGACTTCCGTTTCCAGCGTCGGAACAACTCGTTTCCCCTTAATGACGAGCAGTCGAATTGCAAAAGCACAAGTTGCGCGGGCATACTCTTCGCTCATCCGTAACCCAAAACTTATGACCACATCGCGATTTTCCAAAGCAAAGCAACAGTGTTCGTCCGCAGTTCTTGTGGCACTGTTTTTATTTGGTCTCCTTCCCAGCGCGGCGCGCGGTCAGACGCCTGACGATGTGGTGCGCACCGACGTGGCACTGGTGCAGTTGAACATTGGCGTCGTCGACGCGCGTGGACACGCAGTCACGTCTCTTTC
>Ga0137359_10002327_pt1 | contig 15208 bp, 12 predicted proteins | sample Mad1_40_16metaG_FD_108281 | JGI IMG/M metagenome (GOLD analysis project Ga0137359, IMG submission 108281) | Vadose zone soil microbial communities from Angelo Coast Range Reserve, California, USA - Mad1_40_16 metaG | ecosystem: Environmental > Terrestrial > Soil > Vadose zone | place: USA... | reverse complement strand
GCAGAGATCCTTCAAACAGTTCGAATGACCGAGATGGAGCATCTCGATATCCGAACCGTTACCCTTGGACTTTCACTCAGGGACTGTGGCAGTGAATCAGTTGCGCGGACTGCCGACCGGTGCAGTGAAAAGATTCTTCGAGTTGCTGATCGGCTGGTCAAAACGGTAGATGAAATGGGCGATGAGGTGGGGATTCGTATTGCGAATAAGCGAATTGCGATCACACCAGTATCAATGGTGGCCGAGAGCGCACGAAGCAAAGATTTCCTGACAATCGCTCGGGCAATCGACGATGCCGCCGGTCAGGTGGGCGTCGACTTTATCGGAGGCTATTCCGCTCTCGTTCATAAGGGAATGACGACCGTCGAAAGCGACTTTCTGGATTCGATTCCGGAGGCCCTTGCTTCGACAGCGCGCCTGTGCTCTTCAGTCAATGTCGCGACGACGCGCGCCGGTATAAACATGGATGCCGTACGTCGCATAGGTGTAATCATCAAGGATGCCGCGGAAAGAACGCGAGATCAGAGCGGTATCGCGTGCGCCAAGTTCGTGTGTTTTGCAAACGCAGTGGAAGACAATCCATTCATGGCAGGCGCGTTCCATGGAGTGGGCGAACCTGAAGCAGTCATTAACGTTGGGGTTTCCGGTCCCGGAGTTGTTAATCATGCACTGAGGCAGGCGCCGAAGGACGCGCCGCTGCATGAACTGGCCGAACTGATCAAGAAATTATCATTCAAGCTTTCTCGTGCCGGCGAATTAATCGGAAGGGAAGCTGCGCGACGTTTGGGTTTGCCGTTTGGAATCATTGATCTCAGCCTCGCGCCTACGCCGGTGCCTGGCGATTCAGTGGCCGAAATTATCGAAGCAATGGGGTTTGAGCGTGCCGGGACTCACGGTACAACTGCGGCGCTTGCGATGCTTACTGATGCAGTAAAGAAGGGCGGCGCAATGGCGTCGGGTTCGGTCGGTGGCATGAGCGGGGCATTCATTCCCGTCTCTGAGGATGCTGCGATGATCGAAGCTGTACGCATAGGGGCACTCTCTCTTGATAAGCTCGAGGCGTGGACCAGTGTGTGTTCTGTTGGAATCGACATGGTTGCGGTCCCGGGCTCGACATCCGCCGAAACGATTTCCGCGATAATCGCTGATGAAATGGCAATCGGAATGGTCAATAATAAGACCACGGCCGTCAGGATAATTCCTGTCCCGGGCAGGGAAGTCGGGGACATTGTCGAATTTGGTGGTCTGCTGGGCTCTGCGCCCGTTATGGCTGTGAATTCGTTTGGATCTGGCGACTTTATCCGGCGCGGCGGCCGCATTCCTGCTCCGATTCATTCACTTCGAAACTAATTGATGTAATTTCAGACAGCGGTCGCAGGGCATGTTTTGTTTTGATGGTTGAGCGCTATAAAAGTCTAGTAGCGATTCTGAGCTGAAGGATAATAGAAATGGAAGCATTGGGAATGGTTGAATGTATGGGGCTCGTCGCGATGATCGAAGCGGCGGATGCAATGGTGAAGGCTGCGAACGTTCACCTTGTCGGATACGAAAGTATCGACGCCGGCCTTGTGACGGCGATTGTCCGGGGGGACGTTGCGTCAGTTCAGGCTGCGGTTGCCGCCGGCGCCGCGGCGGGCGCGAAAGTCGGCAAAGTCGTTGCTACCCATGTAATACCAAGGTTGCGTGCCGATGTGGATGAATCAATCACAGTTCTGAAAACGGGCGAGACGACGCGAAAGAAGATCTCGGGTTCTGTTAGGTAGGCAAGTAAGCCAGTCTAAATGCCAATTTGCCGCGCCGGTAATACCTGGCTTTTTCAACGCCGAAGAGGTGGGCAATAGACTTTACTTAGAGTAAATCGCTCGGTGGAAAATAAATCTTTTGACAACTTCGCAACTTCAGTTTCATCGTGGCCCCGTCATAACTATAGATTATTGTCGGTAATCCTGGCCATACTCTCCGACCTCAATCTCAAATTCTCATTGGTTGCGCTTTTAGCTTGAAACTCCACAGGCTAAATTTGATGAGACGACGACATTAGTCGATTGCTGTCTAAATTTAGTTTGGAGGGAGAGAAATGGAACGTTCAATTCATTTGTGGTTCTGCGTCGGCCTTTCAATATGCATTTTGGGCTGCGTCTCTCCCGAATCCGGACGCGCTCATTCAGTAGAATCGACCGGTTTCGCGGCGAACCGCGTGAGCACGATCTCGAAAGGTAACGGAGAATGCGAAATTACGAATGATGTTCAAATCCTTTCGGGTGCAAACCGGGTTAAGGTCACCGAGGCCACAGAGCGGTTGATTACTATGGCAAATGCATCTCAGAATTGTCGACAGCAAATCATAAGCGCACTTGTGAAGGGCATGGATAAGCCTAATCTGGATTTCAAGACGGATTACGATGCCTTTTTATTTTGGCGAAATGGGGGGGATGTCCTAGGGCAGCTGAAAGCGGTTGAGGCCTTGGACCTTTTGATATCTCATATTGGATTGTCGACTTGGTTTTGGAGTTCAAGCATGGCCAACCAACCGGCCTTGGCCATCTTGATTCAAATGGGGCCTGTAGCGGTGCCAAAACTGTCGAAGGCTCTAAGGGAAAACTCGGACAGAGACACGCGACGCTTTACAATATTCTGCCTGACCTATATTGGCGGACCAGCGGCGTTCGAGGCGCTCAAAGGAGTCGTCGAATCTGAGAGAGACCCGCTAATTCGACAATTCATTCGCGTCTCGATCAAGAATCTCGATAATCCGGAGCACAAAATGAAAAATAATGTCCGCTGGTATGGATTCTTTTTGAAGAGTGGAGGGTCAGCTCGACACACTGCGAAATAGTTCGCGCACTGCTTAGTAAACTGGGGGGAAAACGGGTGCTAGGCAGCCATGGCTTCTGCCGTAACTTTCATTCCCGGATACCATCGGGACAGTGTTGCTCCCCACTCATCATTCAGCACTCGGGTGTGGATTTGCAGCAGTAAGTTGGCACCACGCTTCGTTCACCACATCCGTTGCTTTTTCAACATCCTCTTACTAATAACTGGTTCACTGTTGATTCAACGAATCCAGTTGATATCGGAGAACCCTCTGCGTCAATGCATGTAAGACAACAACAGCCTTCAGTAATATTCACGGATTCGGCACGAACCTATATCCCACACCTCTAACGGTCAGCAGGAGCCTCGGCTTGGCGGGGTCGTCTTCGATATATCGCCTCAACCGAACTATAAAATTATCGATCGCTCGTGTGTCTGTATCGACACGTAGATTCCAAACCTCTTCAAGTATAGATTTGCGTGAAACAACCAGTCCGGATCGTGCGATCAGATAGCGCAACAATTCCGTTTCCATCAAGGTTAATCGAATTATTCGGTCCCCAGCGAATAGCTCGAGCGAGCCAAAATCAATTGTCTTACCATCAAAGACGAAAACGTCCCTGCTATACTCTTGAACGCCGGATGTCGGCAGCGAACCTGCCACACCCGAACTTTCGTTCACGGTCTCGATGTCCTTGTTTATGATCGAGTTTCTTTGCGGCCACCGGCTACGCCGGATAAGCCCATTCAGGCGCGCTACAAGAATTGCCAACTCGAACGGCTTTGATAGATAGTCATCCGCGCCGGCCTCGAAGCCGTTCAAAACATCCTCTGGACGCCCGCGCGCTGTCAGCATCAGAATCGGCACAAACTGACCCTCATGCCTCAATCGAGTGGCTACTTCAAACCCGTCAATTCCGGGAAGCATTACATCCAGCACAACGGCTGAGAATTTCTCACGATCAGTTAACAGCATTTCAAGTGCTGTATCTCCATCGCCGATTACGTCAACCTGGTAACCTTCGGCTTCCAGATTAAAGCGTAGACCCTCGGCAAGATGAGATTCGTCTTCGACTACCAACACTGAAGTCATGATTTTTCTACCCTGGGAAGCAGCATCGTAAACGTGCTTCCGTGACCTTCTCCTCCACTTTCGGCAAACACTCGACCGTTATGTTTTTTAACAATTGACCGAACGATAAACAGGCCGAGACCGGTTCCTTTAACCCTGCCGACGAGCTTTCCCGGAGCACGGTAAAATCGTTTGAAAATTCGCTTCAACTGGTCGCCAGGGATCCCGATGCCATAGTCCCTTACTTGAAGCGCAATATTCTTTTCATCCTGTCGCTTGATCGAAACATCGACGCGCTTTTCGCTGGCCGAATACTTCACAGCGTTGTCCATAAGATTAATGATGGCCGCGCGAAGTTCTTCGGAATCGCCGAAGACCAGGGCGTCTTCCGACTTCCCGCATTGGTCGTTAACCTGAAAGACTCCCTCTTCAAGGTTATATCTTGTCCGCGTCAGTTCCACGCACTCTGCGACAATTTTCGACAGATCGACATTGGCTTTGTGTTCGCGAGTTCGTCTTGTCCCCAACTGTCCTGCCCGCAACACCTGTTCAATTGTATGAAGCAACCGGTCACTGTCGGCAAGCATTATATCGTAAAACTCACGGCGCTTTTTGTCATCGACATTACGGGATTGCAACGTCTCCAGGTAAAGCCGGATCGATGCAATCGGAGTTTTAAGTTCGTGCGTAACGGAGTTGATAAACGCGTCATGCTGTTCGTTTCGCCGGATCTCTCGTACAAGAAAAGTCGTGTTAAGGACAAGGCCCGCGATTATAGCCAGGAAAAAAGTTACGCCGAGGACGAGCAGAGCTACTTCTCGAACATTCAGGACAATCCATCCGATGTTCAATGCGATTGCAAGTGCAACCAGACACGACCCGAATACAATAAAGAAAGCAATCGATTTGCCACGGCCACTTACACGCATAGAGACATTCTATTTGCTATTTCCCAAAAGTGTAAGCAGAGGTTTGCCTCTTACAGTTTCGATACTTAAGCAATGATTTCAATTTCGAATAGTTTAAATGAAACCGGCCGCAGAATTGACTTAGCTGTAATAGCAAGTCGCTCTGCGGCCGAATAATGCGTTGCCGAAAATAGTTAGGCAGCCTTTTTCATCATTCTTGATGAATTCGAAGACTCAGCCAATGCGATATCGGACTGACTGATTGTCTTAATCGAGGTCGCAAGCCCCAACCACTTAAGAATCGTTATTCCATACCAGTTGAAATCGATTTCGTACCACTTGATACCATGTCGGGCTGCGACTGGGTGGGCATGATGGTTGTTATGCCATCCTTCGCCGAAAGTAATAAGTGCAACCCACCAAAGGTTGGTAGAATCATCTGTGGTCTCGAACCTGCGCGAGCCCCACAAGTGCGTTGCTGAGTTGACCAGCCACGTAGCATGAAGACCAAAAACTACCCTGAAAAATATCGCCCAGAGCAACACGGACCAACCGCCCAAGGCGAAAAGCGTCAAGCCGAGAACAGTCAGGGGCACCCAATAAAAGCGATTCAACAGAACATGAAATTTGTCCTTCATAAGATCGGGCGCATAACGCTTCATTATCTTCGTGTCCCACTGTTGCGCCGTCCCCGTCAGAATCCATCCCATGTGCGCCCACCATTTCCCGTGACGTGGGGTATGCGGATCCCCCTGTTTTTCGGTAAACGCATGGTGAATTCTATGAGTAACAACCCAATCAATTTGTCCACCTTCAAGAGCGAGGGTACCGCAAATCGTCAGAAAATATTCAACCGCCTTTGGGACTTTATAGCCGCGATGTGTAAGCAGACGGTGAAACCCCATCCCTACTCCCAGGCCTCCCGAAATGATCCATAGGGGCACCGTGACCAATAGAGCGTTCCAGCTAAAGAAAAATAGCGATGCAATGGCGCCAATATGAAAAATAATCATGAAAGACGTAGTGGTCCAATTGATACCCGTCTTTCGCTGCGACAGGATAACTTCGTTTTGCATTAATTCTCCGTGTCAATGGTTTTCTTCCGCAGGTGTGATGCCGCGGGCCAAAATGATAGTAGCAACTTTTGCTGATGTTGATTGTAATACTTGTGTAAGAGGTACCGGTTTCGGTCCGCTATGCAAAAGGGCGCATATATGCGCCCTTTTGTAAATATTTAGTTGCGGTGAGTTGACCTAAGGCCGGGATTTCTGATCCAGAGAGCTTTTGACTGGAACAGCAGGTTGCTTTCTCGGAGCTCCGTCCAGTGGCGCCGTACGGCCGGAACGGGTCAGGGCAATACGCTTGTCTTTACCCGAAGCATCGGCGACTGTGACCTTAATTGCGCGATATGTGCCGTCATTTCTCTTATTGCTCGGTTCATAGCTGACGACGTATTGCGTGCGCATATCCCTGGTGATCTCGTCAGCGATCTTCGGGATCTCAGATATCGAACTTGGATAAAAGACGCGGCCTCCCGTCTCGCTTGCGAACCGATCCAGAAGCGCCATTGCGACTTCCTTTCTGCTCTTTCGGATCAGGCCCTTCTCGGAATCCAATTCACCGACAAAACCGATAACGTAGATCTGAACGTCCTCTTCTTTAAGCCGGTCGAACAACTCTTCCTTTTTGTAATAACTACTCCGGTCTTCGCCGTCAGTAACCAGGATCAGAGCCCGCCGCCGTCGGTCGCCATCGGTAGATTTCTTGTGTTCAGCAACATGTTCAGACGCCAGATAAACTGCATCTATCACCGCTGTCTGGCCGCCCTCAGTAAAGATTCTGTCCACTGCGTCCATCAAATCGTCTTTGTTGGGGGTGAAATCCTGCAGCGTTTCGATCTTCTCGCGGTCAACAAATTTCATCAGAAACGTTTCGTCGCCGGCCTTATTGCTGTTTATGATCGTCTTTGCGGCATCTATTACTGTCGGCAACTGTGAGCGTAGTGAACCAGAAGAGTCAACGGCCAGACCATAACTAATCGGAACTTCCTGCCTGGACACGCTCTCAATATGTTGTGGGACGCCATTTTCAAACACATGAAATTCGTTAGCCTTAACATCGTTGATTGGACGATTGTTCCTATCAATCACACGGATGTTAAGTATGACGTTTGACGTGTCGATTTTCACGACTTCCTCGGGGTCGACCGTTATGCCGCCTTCAGGTGTGGGATCCGGAGTCGAGCCCGGAGTCGGTGTCGGCGTCGCAAGTGTTGGAGCTCCATTCTTCTGTTGATCAGCACGTCGCGGGCGCGGATCCTGCGGCTGTGCGCCCGCGCCAATCCCAGACAACGAAACGAGCAGACAAAAAGACATACAGGCCAATGAAAAAACCACTGATCGGACAGACAGCATCGCAGGTTTATTGGTGGGTTGCGTCATAGGAAAACTCTCGATTCTTCAGCCGGTATCTCGAACGTTTCCATATTTCCGGGCAACTATGGAAGTCAAAAACCATAACTTTTCATTTTACCGCAGTTCTCAGGGTTCAACACAGGAGATGATAGCCCAACGGCTTTCAGGCCGACCGCACAATTCGACGGGCAAACGGTGGCAGTCAGGATGCACGAATCCTTCTGCCCTGTGTTCTACGAGAAACCCAAGTGCCAAATATCGCAGATATTTTCAATGCAAAGAGGAGTAAATCCGCTCGAATACAGGATGCAGGAATTCCAGTCGAAGTTTACCAATCGTTTTTAACGCACAATTTTACCGGGGGGTAGCGCTTGAATAGTAGCCTTCTTTGCTTCTGACGAACAGGCGTGGCAAACCCCGTGGAGGGGTAACTTTCACCTTTATTTTGTGCCACTTGCCGTCGTTGGCAAAATTCGTGGGCCGATACCCAATCGAATACTGGTGGCGAAGTTCCAAAGCGATCCTCTCGAATATTTCGTCCATTTCGGCTTCAGTATTGGGGAAGAACGCCTTTCCCCCCGAAACTGACGAAAGTTCGTCCAATATTCCCTGTCCTTCCATACCCATCGAACTGCCGGCGTCGCTGCCATCAAGAATCCCGATCGAGTAGACGGTTACATCCGATTCTTTCAGCAGGCGGCGCAGTTCCGTAAATGTGTAGCGCGAACTGTTGTCCTGCCCGTCACTGATCAGGAGGAGGGCACGCTTGGGATGCGCTCCACGCTGGACCTTTTCGACACCCAGATAACAGGCATCGTACAAAGCTGTTTGAGATTTTGGCTGAACATACGTCAGCTTGTTTAGAACCGCATCTCCGTCCCTGGTTTTATCCAAAAGAAGCTGAGCCCGAGTATTAAATCCAATCAGAAAGTACTCGTCAGAATCCTGGCTCGTCTCGATAAATCTGCCTAATGCTTCTCTGGCCCGCTTTATTTTCGACCCGTTCATCGAACCCGAAACGTCAAAGATAACCCCAACGGAAACCGGGGCATCGTCGTCGCTAAAGAACGCAATCTCCTGAGCCGCCTTCTCGTCAAAAATACTGAAGGCCTTTTGATCCAGCCCTGACACATAGCGTCCGTAATTGTCCGTTACCGTAACGGTTAAGGTAATCAAGTCGGAATTGACTATGAGTTTGTCGTCTGCAGCTTTACCGGCAGAGGCTGATATCGGAAATTGTTTTTGTTTCGGTTCGGTTTTGCCGGCTGTTGGATCGGCGGGTTTATCGGAAGATTGACCAGGGGGATCTTGTTTTTGTTGCGCATGGACTGAAATCAGCGCAAACGAGACAATCAACAAACTAAACGCTGCAAATTCCAGTCGTCGTGAGTGAACACTTCCATTTCGACCATTCATAAGGACCCCCTGCTTTCCGGCTGGGAAACCAGCCCGAAAATGCACTTCAACGGTTAAAGAGCAGCCCAAAAAAACACTTCGGCATGCAAATGCGAATCACGAAACCCGTTCGGCGCCAGGGGAGACTACCGTACGCACACAAATTAACGTCAATTAAATGTCAGCGAAAGCTAAAGACATTGTAAAGCAGTGCTTAAATGCAAGCAAGAAAGAAAGCGAAATCCCCATAACTGCAACAATTCCAGTTCACAAATGCGAGCCTTTTCGCACATTTCAGAATGCCGCCAGCGTTCGAATTCCTGGCATTTTGCTTTTGCGCGTATTCCAGGGACAACAATATAGTTGCCTGGAATATCGCTCGACTGAAACTGCTGGTCACCCCAACCAGCGGTTTTGGTCTGTCTGGCGACGTCTTTTCAGGCGTATGATCGTAGAAATGGAACTGGCTGATTCGAAGGACGTTCAACCTTACGGTGAAGATCCAGGCGCAGATAACAATCGCGCGTGTTAAACATGCATGATATACTCCGCTTTCGTCTGATCGTTTCGCCTGACAGTATTTTATTTCTTCGTGGTCACATTAAATGGCTGAATTCGTTTGTCGTCTTGGTACGCCCGCCGGCGAAGTTATCACTCGGACCGTAGAGGCCGCGGGTGTGGGCGAAGCGCGCGTGCGGCTCGAAAAAGAGGGATTTCGGGTTTTCAATGTTTCGCAGCCGAAGTCTGGCAGTGTGGCTGCTCTTGCAAGACGGGGCAAGGGTTTGAACGTCAGGATTAAGGCTAATGACTTCCTGTTATTCAATCAGCAGCTCTCGGCTCTTGTCAGAGCCGGAATTCCCATACTTCAGGCGATCAGCATGCTTCGAAAGCGCTCGCCTTCGCCTGCTTTGCGTACGGTGCTCGGGGATGTTGAAGATAAGATCCGCGGTGGAATGGCGCTTTCTGAAGCCTTTTCCGCTCAAGGCCCAATTTTCCCCCGAATCTACACGGCCTCGATTCTCGCCGGAGAGCGTAGTGGTGCTCTCGACGAGATTCTCGCGCGCTATGTGACCTATATGCGCCGCAACGTGCAGTTGCGTCGAAAGATCCGTGGCGCATTGGCATATCCAACATTTCTGTTGTTCGCATCGAGCGGAATGGTTGCCTTCCTTGTAGTTTATGTTGTTCCGAGAATGTCGGAACTCTTCGCGAATTTCGGTGGAAAGAGCTTGCCTGCTCTGACGCAGTTCGTCGTAGCCATCTCCGGCTGGCTAACTTCAAATATTTTGTGGTTTGGTCCGCTTTTATTTGTGACAATTGTCGCGCTTGTAATTTGGGCGCGTACAGCTTCGGGGCGGCTAACGATCGATGTGGCCCTGTTAAGGGTGCCACTAGTTGGGAAGTTGTTGCAGCAACTGGCGGTTGCCCAGGCTACTCGCTCACTTGCCACGCTGCTCGCCGGAGGAATTACGCTGGTCGAATCCTGGGAAATCGGTGCTGAATCGATCACGAATCTTGATCTGCGGCGCCGAAGCACGAAGATCCTCCCGATGATCCGGGAAGGGCGTTCATTTACTGAGAGTCTTGAGGCAGCGGGTTGGATCCCCGAACTCGCGCTCGACATGATTGGGGTTGGGGAACGTTCAGGTAGTCTTCGCGAAATGCTGGACGAGGTCGCTGTGTTTTATGACGGAGAATCCGAGGTCCGGCTGGAACAGTTGACGACCACTCTCGAGCCAGCAATTCTTGTCGTCATGGGTGGGGTCGTAGTCACGATTCTTCTTGCGATTTATCTCCCAATTATTCAATCGATTTCAAATGTTTCGGTGCATTAGTGGTTTTTACCCCTTTTGCGACTTGTGTTGGTGACGGAGACTTATGGATCAGGTTACGGCAGAGCAGACTGAGCAAGTTCCAGATTCCGTGTACGCTCAGAGCCAGATCGCCCCCATCTCGGATAAAAACGGCAGTGGCGACGGCAACGAGCCACCCGAGGTTCGAGATGCACGTGCTCTCGCTCTTAGATACCGGCTGCCATTTGTGGATCTGCTTCCGCGCGAAGGAAAATCGCCGATTGATTACTCATTATTGGGCGAAATTCCCGTCGACCTGATGGTGCGAAACCAGTTTGTCCCCTTGCGCCGCGAAGGGAATCGACTGCATGTCGCCATCGCCGATCCAACGGATCTCGAGCGTCTGGATGAACTTGCGGGCGCGTTGCGCGCCCGCATCGTTCCTCACGTTGCAACAGCGGGCGCAATCGATGTCGTGCTGCGCAAAGGAGACGCGACACAACGTGTCCTCCAGGAGGCAGCGTCCGGCTTTAGGATTTCCCTTGTTAAAGAGACCGAAACGGGCGAAGAGGTGCTCGATCTGGATCGACTGGCGACCGATTCCGATATGTCGCCGATTATCAAGCTGGTGGATACCATTGTTTATAACGCAATGGAATCACGAGCATCCGACATACACATTGAGACCCGTGACAGCGAGGTTCAGGTAAAATATCGTATTGACGGCGCCCTTTACGCCAAGGTCGACCCAATCGACCTTGCATATCATCAGACTCTGATTTCTCGCATCAAGGTAATGTCTGAACTCGACATTGCTGAACGCCGAGTTCCACAGGATGGCCGTTTTCGTGTTCGTTATAAAGGGCGAAACGTCGATTTCCGTGTTTCAATCATGCCGACCGTGCATGGCGAGGACGCGGTTATTCGTATCCTCGATAAAGAACAGATTAACGAGTCTTTTAAGGATTTAAGGCTCGATGTAGTCGGATTTGCCGAGGATGATGTCAGAAAGTTTCGGCGTTACATTGCCGAACCATACGGGATGGTGCTCGTTACGGGCCCAACCGGATCCGGTAAAACCACCACTCTATATGCGGCGCTAAACGAGATTCGAAACGAAGAAGACAAGATAATAACGATTGAGGATCCGGTCGAATACCAGCTTCACGGGATAACTCAGATTCCGGTTAATGAAAAAAAGGGCTTGACCTTCGCTCGTGGCCTTCGGTCAATTCTTCGTCATGACCCCGACAAGATCATGGTCGGTGAAATCCGTGACACGGAAACTGCGCAAATCGCCATCCAGTCTGCGTTGACAGGCCACCTCGTGTTTACGACAGTCCACGCCAATAACGTCATCGATGTCATAGGACGCTTCCTGAACATGGGCGTCGAACCTTATAATTTTGTCTCAAGTCTCAACTGCGTTTTGGCTCAACGGCTCGTCCGGCTCCTATGCGAGGTATGTAAACGCCGCTATCGACCCACGGATGAGGAACTTCGCGAATCCGGATTAATGCCGGAAATGTTCCGGGAGCAAAAATTTTTTTCCAGCGTCGGGTGCGATGCTTGTAACCACACAGGGTATCGTGGTCGCACAGCTATTCACGAATTACTCGATTTGAGCGATAATATCCGGGAACTGATTATTGCGCGCCGACCAGGATCAGAAGTCAGGCGCGCAGCGGTTGCCGAAGGGTTAAAGGGGCTGCGTCATTCGGCGCTTCAAAAGGTCTTTATTGGCCAGTCAACTCTACACGAGATCAATCGTGTGACATTTGTCGAAGAGATCGGTGTTAGTAAATAGGATAAGGAATTTCTCAATTTAATTTCTGAGCATCCTTTCGCTTCAAACAAAAGGTTACGGAACTGCTGCTTCCGTTGCGCGTTAAACGATATGTCCGGGCTGGCACTTCGATTTCGTTGCCGGCTGGCAGGCTAAACTCACAACTTACTGGTTAAGTATTTGGTCTAAATGACCGTAAAGGTGCACCACATGAAAAACAATGCGCGCCCTGTAATGGGAATACTTTTGACGATTTGCCTCCTTGCAACGCCATTGACGGCACTTGCAAAAAAGGGAGACAAGAATTTCAAGAAGGGGCTCGCTTTCGAAGCTGCACAGCAGTGGGAAAGGGCCGCTCAGGAATTCACACTGGCTGTGGCTGCAAATCCCTCCGACACCGATTATCAGCTTCACTACCGGCGTGCCGTATTCAATGCATCCCAGGCGTTTATGCAAAAGGGACGAGCGCTGGCCGACCAACAGGACTATATAGGAGCGTTTAACGCATTTCGTCAGGCGTATGCTTATGACCCTGTAAACCAGCTTGCACTGTCCGAAATGGATCGAATGCAGAGGCTGCAGCGTGAAAAGACAGGAGACCCGGCAGCGGCGCCGCCGGCCAACACTGGCAATGATCCCAGGATTCGTCCGACGTCGTACGATCCGGGAAATGGACAGAATCCCGGTCGTCGCCCCCCGATGAACGATAATGCTACGCCTGCGACCGAACCATTGCGGATCATCAACTATAGTGGCGATCTGAAGAATTTTATTAGACAGCTGGCTGATCAGTTGGGATTGAACGTGATTTTTGACAGTCAGTCGTTTCGCCAGCCGCGTACAATCGAGATCAACCTAAAGGATGTTACCACTGCCCAGGCGCTCGACTGGTTGTTTCTCCAGGAAGGCCTGTTCTTCCAGAAGTTAAGCCGGCGCACCGTACTCGTCGCGGACCAAAACCGGCGCCCGCAGTATCAGGAACTGGTGATCCGCACGTTCTATCTTTCCAATACCGATCCAAATGATGCCCGACAGGTGATTACGCAGGCAATTCCGCCTCAACAGGGCCGCCCGCAAACGATCGTGATTGTGGACAAGACGACGAACAGTCTAACAGTCAGGGATACGGCTGAAAACGTGATGCTGATCTCCGACATCCTTAAGAGTCTGGACAAAGACCGCGCTGAAGTGGTCATGGACGTCAATATTTACGAGGTTTCGAATACGGATCTGCTTCAGCTTGGAAATCAGATCGGTGATGCAAGTTCATTGGCCAATTTCGGCGGCTCTCGTACAACCGGAGTGACTTTCGGCGGTCTCGCTCAAGCGGTTGTATCGGGCGCCACGACCTCAACGGTGCTGCCGGGAGCATTCGGCGGCGCATTCCTCTTGCCACAGGCCACGCTCTCAGCGCTTCAATCCAGGGATCACACGCGTCTTGTGGCTTCGACGCAGGTGCACGCGTTCAGTGGCGAAGAGTCGACGGCCCGCATCGGACAGCGCGTTCCTGTCCAAACAGCTCAGACTTATCCCTATGGCACGACGACGCCAACAACCGGAACCGGTACAACACCGGGTATTTTTACCGGAGGCTTTCCTGTTATTCAATACGAGCCGACAGGACTAACGCTGAAGTTCACGCCGCAGGTATTCCCGAACCAGGACGTCCAGGTGAAGATGTCGATTGAATCCAAGGACGTACTCGGCGCCTCGAGTCTTACTCCAACCTTTACCGAGCGAACGATTACCGGCACCGCCCGCATTCAAAACAATCGAACGATGATGCTTGCCAGCGTCGCGCAGGACAAGCAGTCAAACGGACGGACTGGAATACCTCTTCTCGGATTGGTTCCGATTCTTGGGCGATTTGTCACGGCGCCAAAACGTGATAATCAACAAACGGATATCGTAATCGCGGTAACGCCCAGGGTCCTTCGGGCCCCGGCAATAACCCCCGATGACGAACAGATGCGTAAGAGCGGTACGCTCCAGACGCCAACAACAGGTTCACTCGAAGCATTGGTACAAGAGGCAAATCGCGAGGACCAACTTGCAGCCGCACGAAAAATTGGGAACAATGTTGTAGTACAACTGCCCGATGTCGAAGTCGCCGCCGCATACGTTCCGGCGCCAAAGACCCTGGTAGACCCTGCCGCAACGACCCAGGCGAAACAGGAAAATCCGTTGGCGGCGGCGCTTTCTTCAATTCTTCCCGCTGCAATTAGTACTCCTTCGAGCAGCAGCCTGGTCAACACCGTGGCTTCATCAATCGGCCAGCCCCCGAGCAAATTAACGCCGACTTCCGTCAATTTTGTCCCCAGCACGATTTCAGGCACCGGCAGTTCTACGATTGCCGAAAAGCTTGCGGCTGCAACGGCAGGTGTCGACAAGAATCCTGTCAATCCGGCTGAAGCAACAGCGAAGGTTGCTTCTCCGGCAATCACTTCCAACGATTCGAATGGATCGGATGAGCCGCCTCCGTTGCCGTCGCCGGTTCTCCCTGTCGGAGCGGCCGAACTTCGGCTTGTTACCGAAAGGAGCGAGTTTAAAGTAGGTGAAAGACAACGGATAGGTCTTGTCCTGTCATCAACATCAATTCTGGGTCCCGCTGTAATCCGGCTGAAATTCGACGCTGCTGTTATATCAGTAAGGGGGCTTTCACAGGGTGACAACCTTGGTAATGCAGCGCCCGCGTTGATGCAGTCGATCGATCCGTCCGGCAGCGTGATGCTTGCCATCTCGCCAGGAAAGGGTTCGCCGCTCAAGGTTGGTTCGACCATACTCTTGTACTTTGATGTGGAAGCAGTCGGAGCCGGGGAAGCCAGCATGTCATTTGAGCGCGAAAACATTCATTTGGTCGGGATCAAGGGTGGAGAAATTACCTTGAAACTTGGCGAAGCTCATCTGGCAGTTAAACAATAGCGGTTTGAAAATGGAAAAGCGGGGATTTGAAATAATGATCGAGAGGAGTCCAATCCGCAGATTGACCAGTGTTTTCAAGACTGTGGTTCACGAATCCGGATCAT
>Ga0137359_10002323_pt1 | contig 15223 bp, 12 predicted proteins | sample Mad1_40_16metaG_FD_108281 | JGI IMG/M metagenome (GOLD analysis project Ga0137359, IMG submission 108281) | Vadose zone soil microbial communities from Angelo Coast Range Reserve, California, USA - Mad1_40_16 metaG | ecosystem: Environmental > Terrestrial > Soil > Vadose zone | place: USA... | reverse complement strand
CTTGGAGGCAGCGCCAATCGCGATCTGGGCGACTACTTCCAGGTGTCGCTTGATCCGCAGCATCGAGCCAATATCGCATTTTCGGACGACCACAAGGTTCATCCGGATTGCGCAACAATCGGTTCCGGCGCTTGCGGGCCAGACGATCCCAACACCACGCGCCTGATCCGCGCCAATTTCACTCGCAAGCTGAAGACCACGAGCGGAATCGTCAAGATTGGCGCGTGCGCGACGCCGTAGTGCCAGTTTTGCACCAACCCTCCAAATTGGAGGGTGTGCCTCAAAAGAGGGTCGATCATTTGAGGGATGATCGGCCCTTGTCTTTTCAGCCTGTTTACTTTTCTTCTCCCCGCGCGTCCATATCATCGTGCTTGGGAGGGATAACCCTGTGCGTCTTCTCGCCGTTTTCTTGACTCTAACCCTGCTTACTTTCAGCGCCGGAATGTTCGCACAGACGACTCTATCTTCGTCATCCTCAGCGCCTCGGCTCGAGCATTTCGATCCTGCGATGATCGACCGGGATCTCAACCCGTGCTCTGACTTCTTCCAGTACTCGTGCAGCAAGTGGCTGAAGGCGAATCCGATTCCATCCGATCAGCCGGGATGGGGAACGTTTAATTCACTTGCGCTGTGGAACATCGCTGCCGTGCGCGAGACGCTGGAGCAGGCCGCGAGTGCTTCGGCGAAGCGCACCTCGGTGGAGCAAAAAGTTGGCGACTACTACGCCGCTTGTTTGGAGGAGTCCAGCGTCAATCGAGCCGGGCTTGCGCCTCTTGAGCCGATGCTCGATCGAATTGCCAAGCTTAACGACAAGGCCCAGCTTCCGGAACTGATTGCCTACGTTCATCAGCGTATCCGTCCGGCGAATCTTAATTTTATCGATGCGCAATACCAGGGCGTGTTCTTTGGGATTTACGCGGCTCCTGACTTCGACGATGCCAAAATGACTCTCGCCGTGCTCGACCAATCGGGGATGAACTTGCCGTCTCGCGAGTTCTACCTGAACGACGATGACAAGTCGAAGCAGATCCGCGAACAGTACCGAAAGCATGTGGCAAAAATGCTGGAGCTCAGTGGAGAACCGAGCGCGCAAGCCACTACGGACGCGCAATCCGTGCTCCGCATTGAAACCGCGCTTGCTAATGCCGCTATGGATATCGTCTTGCGTCGCGATCCGAAGAACCAGAACAACAAAATGACGCTGACCGAGGTTCAGGCGCTCACGCCCTCATTCAACTGGAAGAATTATTTGGCCGCGATACATGCGCCCGAGTCGCCGAAATACATCATAGCCGCACCCGACTTTTTTCGTGGCTTGGAGAAGCTGATCGCATCCGAGCCCGTCGATCACTGGCGAGCCTATCTCCGTTACACGGCGCTGCACGACGCCGCTCCTTTCCTGAGCCAGGCGTTCCTTGAAGAAAACTTTAACTTTTACGGACGCACGCTCATCGGTACTCCCACCATGCAGCCACGCGCGCGACGCTGCTCCTTCAGTGCCGACATCGATCTGGGCGAAGCGGTTGGGCAGGCTTACGTAGCGCGCTATTTTCCCCCGCAGAACAAGACCCGCATGCTGGAAATGGTCAAGGCGATCGAAGTCGCCCTTGACGAAGACATCGAAAGCGCAACCTGGATGTCCGCTCAAACCAAGAAGCTTGCGCACGAGAAGCTGTCCGCGCAAATCGACAAGATCGGATATCCGGATAAGTGGCGCGATTATTCGTCAGTCGAGGTCAAGCGCGACGACTACCTGGGCAACGTGCAGCGCGCGTCCGCTTTTGAGATCAACCGCCGCCTGGCAAAGTTCGGCCAGGCCACCGACCGGCAGGAGTGGAACATGACTCCGCCGACCGTAAATGCCTACGAAGACGCGCAGTCCAACACCATCAACTTTCCTGCCGGAATCCTGCAGCCGCCCTTCTTCGAGGCCGCGCAGATCGATGCGGTGAACTTCGGCGCGATTGGCGCTGTCATAGGGCACGAGATCATCCATGGCTACGACGACCAGGGCCGCAAGTTCGACGCCCAGGGCAACCTGCGGGATTGGTGGACTGCGGAAGATGCCACAAACTATGACAAGCGCGATGAGTGCATCACCGATGAATACACGCAGGATGTCCCCGAAGCCGGCGTAAAACAAAACGGAAAACTATCCGCCGGAGAAGACACCGCCGACAATGGCGGCATTCACATCGCGCTCGGCGGACTAAAGAGCAGTCTCAAGTCCCAGGGCAAGGATCTCGATAGCCTCACAAAAGAGGGACTCACCGAATTGCAGACTTTCTTTTTGTCATACGCGCACGTTTGGTGCGGACAGTTACGTCCCGAAGCAGCACGCACGGCGGTGATGTCGCAAGGGCACTCACTCGGCCGCTACCGAATCAACAACGTGGTCGCCAACATGCCGGAATTTGCCCACGCCTTCGGCTGCAAAGCAGGACAGCCGATGGTGCACGCGAATGCGTGCCGGGTGTGGTGAGTAACTCGACCCATAGGCCGTGACAGACTACCCGTTCCTGCACTATGCTAACGCCCACATGAATCCCGTTGCAGCAGCCGCGCCAGCGGAACGCCCGGTGAAGCAACCTTCGTGGCAGAGCGGGATGCTCGCGGTTCTCGGAATCGCAGCCGCCAGCTTCGTGCTGCACATGATTGTGAACAATCGCTACGGGTATTTTCGCGACGAATTCAATTACATCATCTGCGGCAATCATCCTGCTTGGGGATATGTGGACCAGCCGCCGCTCGTCCCGATCCTGAGCCGCATCTTTCGCGCCCTATTCGGGGATTCCCTCCGCGCTATCCGCCTCATGCCGACGATCGCCGTGTCGGCGACTATCGTCGTGAGCGGAGTGATTGCCCACGAGCTCGGCGGCAAGCGCTTTGCAGTCGGGCTCACCGCGCTGGCTGTGTTGATCGCTCCTATCTACCTGTCCAACGCCAGTCTGCTGACCAGCAACTGCCTGGAGCCGCTGCTGTGGATGGGCTGCATATACTTTGCGATTCTTGCCGTCAAGCGCAGTCCGCGTTACTGGCTCTGGTCTGGAGTAATAGCTGGCATCGGGATGCAGGAAAAGTATTCGATTGCCGTGCTCGGCTTCGGAATCGTTATTGGCCTCCTCTTGACTGAGCAGCGGCGTGTTTTCGTGGACAAATGGATTTGGATCGGTGGAGCCGCTGCGTTTCTGATCTTCCTGCCTAACTTGCTGTGGAACGTTGCCAACGAGTGGCCTTTCGTGCAACTGATGCATAACATCAAGGCGAACGGTCGCGATATTGTCCTGTCGCCCTGGGAATACTTCGCACAACAGATACTCATAGTCCATCCCTTGAACGCTATTCTGTGGATTACAGGTGTGATTGCCATGTTACTCGCGGCGCGCTTCCGTCCTTATCGTTTTCTAGGATTGTCTTACTTAGTGGCATTCACGACGTTCGTCGCGCTGAAGGGTAAGAACTACTATCTGGGCCCTATCTATCCGATGTATTTCGCCGCCGGAGCGGTCGTGATTGATGACGCCATTGACCGAATCCGCCAGGGATGGCTGAAGCCGGTGTTCGCGATTGTGATTCTGGTCGGAGGCATGCTCCTCGCCCCAGTGGTTGTTCCCGTCCTGCCCGTGGACTCGTTCCTGGCGTACATGGACAAGCTCCCGTTCAAAATTCCGCGCAGCGAGCGCAGCCACGCCCGCGCCGTGTTGCCTCAACACTACTCCGACCAGTTTGGCTGGAATGAGATTGTGATTGGCGTGGCAGGAGCGTGGAACCGCATTCCTCCCGCAGAACGTAAAGACTGCGGCATCTTCGCCCAGGACTACGGACAAGCGGGCGCCATCGATTTTCTCGGTCCAAAGTACGGCCTGCCCCCCGCGCTCAGTGGACATCAAACCTGGTTTCTCTGGGGACCGCGGGGATACTCTGGCAACTGCATGATCGTCCTGGACGATGATCAAGAAACCTTGGAAAAGCTCTGGAATAACGTTGAATACGTTGGCCGCACACCGGACAATCCATATGCGCTGGAGAGAAATCTCACCATCTACATTTGCCGGGGATTCAAACAAGGGACCTTAGCCGAGCTTTGGCCAAAGCTGAAGAGGTGGTGGTAAGTCCGGGTTCGCAGCCATTGTCCAGTCGGGTTACGCGCTGGTTGCGCTCTTGCGTGATGCCAGCGCAAGCAACGCGATCGCAGTCGAGACCTTGTGGTCCGCGTTCCACGGCGGGCCGAGAGACTTCCGTGACAAATCCAGTTTCTTCCGCAAGTTTGATTCTGTGATATTGCAGGCGCTGGCGGCGCGGGCCCATACCTCGCGTTCGCGAGCCAGAACAACTTCCACTCCGCCGTGCTCGCAAGCCGACACGATTGCGTTCTGGAAAAGCGCACCCTCGGCGGCGTGAATCAGAGGATGCGAGCGAAGAATTGCCGCGAGGTCTTTGGATGGAGAGGGCGCGCCACAAAGAATTCCGCAGACATTCGCCCTGACTCCCCGAGATCGTAATTCTTCCACAGCGTCGTTGACCGCTAGACGCGCGCTTTCCCGCGCCGCTTTCATTCCACGGTCTACAAGTTCCTTCGCCTCTCGTGGCGGCAGCTCTGATGCCTGGTGATACACGAAACGTGTAATCGAGCTATTCGGCGGCAACAATTCGACGCGCCGTCGAAAAAGCACCTGAATGTCACTCGGATCGCCAGCGACCGCGACCAGTACCACCCAGCCGGTGTGAAGCTTGCATCCAAGTGCGGCCTGCGTCGGCATCAGCAAAGTCTACTGCGTGAATGCCTCTTATCAAAGCGCCGCACTGCGAGGCCGGACACTATACTGAATTCGCATGAAGTCTGTTATTGTGGGCACGGCTGGACACATCGATCACGGTAAGACGTCGCTGGTAAAAGCCCTGACCGGCATTGACGCCGACCGCTTGGAAGAAGAGAAGCGTCGCGGCATCACCATCGACATCGGATTTGCCCACCTTGAGCTTCCCGCTCCCAAGGGACAGACGCTGCGGCTTGGCTTCGTCGATGTCCCCGGCCACGAACGCTTCGTACGCAATATGCTCGCCGGAGTGGGTGGGATTGACCTCGTGCTGCTCGTGATCGCCGCTGATGAAGGCATCAAACCGCAGACCCGCGAGCATTTCGATATCTGCCGCCTGCTGGGCCTGCGTCGCGGTATCACAGTGCTGACCAAGTCCGATGCTGTCGATCCTGACACGCTCGCAGTAGTGCGCCTCGAAGTCGAAGACTTTCTTCGGGGATCGTTTCTCGACGCGTCTCACTCGCCGGTCGTGTCCGTGAGTTCGCTCACGGGCGTGGGGTTGGAGGAGTTGCGATCGGCACTCATAAAAGTCTCGACGGAAGTATCCGCCAAAGATTCGACTGCGCTCGGGCGCCTGCCGATTGACCGCGTCTTTACGATGAAAGGCTTCGGCACGGTGGTCACCGGGACGCTCGTCTCCGGAACAATTTCCCGCGAAGAAGAATTGGAGCTCTTTCCCACCGGCGCACGTGTACGAGTGCGAGGCGTGCAAGTGCATGGCTCAGCAGCCGAACAAGCGATTGCCGGACAGCGCACCGCTCTCAACCTCGCAGGGATTTCAACCGGCGACTTGGCGCGTGGCATGACTCTAGCTCCGCCTGGAACCTTTCAAACCGCAACGCGACTCGACGTTTCGCTCTCGCTACTAGCCTCCGCCAAGCCTTTGAAAGACCGTGCCCGCGTTCACTTCCATGCTTACACGATGGAAACCATCGCCGAGATACGCCTCTATGGGACGAAGCAAGTCGCGGCGGGAACACAGGCCTACGCGCAACTCCGCCTCACCGAACCGACGCTGCTCCTGCCAGGGGATCGTTTTATCCTGCGTCAATTTTCGCCGGTCGTTACGATCGCGGGCGGAGTCGTGCTCGACGCGGCGCCGATTGCGAAGGCGAAAAATGTTCAGGAGTTCTTGAAGGTGTTGGAGGCCGGAAGCGCGGAACAAATACTCGAAGCCCGCGTCGCCCGGCGAGGCCGCAGCGGTCTCACTTTATCGCAAGCGGTCATCGAAACGGGATGGCGCAAAAATTTGATTCTGCAGCAATTAGCAGGAACTTTGCAGAAAGGCGCTGTTGTTCGGGTGGGGGACACGCTCTTGAACGTTGCGTCATTCGAGCAACTCATGTCCGCACTATGGAACGAGGTTGCTGAGTTCCACAAGAAGAATCCCCTGGTAGCCGGAATAAGCAAAGAAGAGCTACGCGATAAATTGCAGATCCGCGTTGAAATCTTCGCTGCCGCAATCGATGCGTTGCTCCGCGAAAAGAAAGTGCAAGTTACCGGAGAACTCGTGCATCTTCCGGGGCGCGGCGTCGTCATGAAGGATGACGAAGCGCAGTCGAAGGAGATCATCGAGAAGGCCTTTGCAGCAGCGGGGCTGAAAGTGCCGTCGCTAAAGGAAGTTCTGACCGGTCTGAAAGTGGATAAAGTTCGCGCCCAGAAAATTGTGACCCTGCTGTTGCGCGATAAATCCCTGGTGAAATTATCCGACGATCTCGTCTTCCATCAGAGTGCTCTCGCAGATCTCCGCCGAAGAGTGGCCGTGCTCAAGGGCACAACGCCGAAAATCGACGTGGCCCGCTTCAAAGACCTGACCGGAGTCAGCCGCAAGTATGCGATCCCGCTGCTGGAGTATCTCGATCGCGAGCACGTTACGCGACGCGTCGGAGACGAAAGAGAGATTCTCTAGTCGACAAGCTTTCTCCATGCCCCCGTGGTTAAAGCTTCTCTTCCGGAAACTCAAGATCCAGCGCCAGCGGTCCGGTTACGCGATTCGTAAGATTGGCCACTCCGATCAGCATGTGCAGATCCACAATCTGCTCGTCAGAAAAATGTTTTTTGAGGTCGGCGAAGTCGGAGTCGCTAGCGCCGTCCGGAGTGCGCGTGAGTTTTTCGTCGAACCGCAGCGCTGCCTGTTCCGCCGCGCTAAAGCCGGAGTAGTCTCCAGTCTTCAGGGCCTTCATCTCTTCCAGCGTGATTCCAGCTCGCTTCGCCCCGACGATGTGATGTTGCGTGCAATAACGGCATCCATTGATCAACGATGTCCGTAGATACACGGCCTCGTAAAGCTTGCGATCAAGCGACCGGCCCACGCTGGCATAGAAACTCAGAAAAGTGGCGAGCATCGCCGGCCGGTGAGCCAGCGCTTTCTGGACGCTGCCGGGTTTGCCCTTCAACTTGCTGTCGTAGATTTCCTTGATTTCAGGACTGGCATGTTCCGGTTCAATCAGGGTTACACGGGCCATGGATGTTCTCCTCTGCTGACCACTTATAATAAACGTTAGGGAGTACTGATGAATCGAGTGCGAATCATCGGAGCTGGACTAGCCGGGTCGGAAGCGGCGTGGCAGTGCGCGCGTCGCGGCGTGCCGGTCGACCTGTTCGAGATGCGCCCGGTTCGCAGCACGCCTGCGCATCAGACGCCGGCCTTCGCGGAGTTAGTCTGCTCCAACTCGCTGAAGTCTGACAGCGAGAATACAGCGCCGTGGTTGTTGAAAGAAGAAATGCGTCGCGCAGGATCGTTGCTCCTGGAGATCGCGCGTGAAACCGCTGTGCCCGCTGGCCATGCGCTTGCGGTGGATAGGGAGGAGTTCTCCCGCATAGTGACGGATGCGATTTCACGGGAGCCGCTGATTCGGATTTGCCGCGAGGAGGCCACACAGATCGAGCCCGGCTTTACCACAATCGTCGCTACCGGCCCGCTCACATCGGACGCTCTCTCGCAAGAAATTGCGCGGTTGAGTTCCTCCGCGGATGGCGGTGATTCCGCTGACATTGAGCGGGCGGGGGCGCCCGCTCTACATTCCAACCTGTATTTCTACGATTCGATCAGCCCCATCGTCGAGGCCGATTCGATCGACATGAGCAGGGTGTACCTCGCGGCGCGCTACGACAAAGGTTCGGCGGATTACATCAACTGTCCAATGTCGAAGGAGGACTACGATAGGTTCTACGACGCACTGCTTGCCGCGCAGTCGGTAGAGGAAAAAGATTGGGAGAAACTCAACTACTTCGAGAGTTGCCTTCCCATCGAAGAGATCGCACGGCGCGGACGCGACACTTTGCGCTTCGGCCCGATGAAGCCGGTCGGGCTGAAAGACCCGCGGACCGGCCGTATCCCGTACGCCGCAGTCCAATTGCGCCAGGAGAACTTGCGCGCCGACTCTTATAACCTTGTCGGCTTTCAGAATCACCTGAAATTTGGCGAGCAGGCAAGAGTGTTGCGCCTCATTCCCGGCCTGGAAAATGCCCGCTTCCTTCGCTACGGTCAGATCCACCGTAACACTTACATCAATGCTCCGACGCTGCTCACTCCGACATTGCAGATGAAGGCCCATCCGAAAATACTATTCGCCGGGCAGATCTGTGGAGTCGAAGGCTACGTGGAGTCGATCGCCACCGGGCTGATGGCCGGCGTGAACGCGGCGGCGCTGGCGACGGACAACGAACCCGTGCCTCCACCGCGGGCGAGCGCATTCGGTTCGCTGATCCACTACGTCACCCAGGCTGATCCCAAAAACTTTCAACCAGCGAATATCACATTCGACCTGTTGCCAGCTCTGCAATCCCGCGTTCGAGATCGTAAAGAGCGACACCGCCAGCAATGCCAGGCTGCGCTCAACGATTTCCAGGGCTGGTGGGATCTTGTGTCGCCCGCTGCGGCGCTGACTCCTCGATAGCGGCGGTTCTTGCTCCGCGAGGACGCCGGGCGATCCTCTACATTCGCTGTTGACGTGCACCGGGCGTCGAAGTACTCTGCGCCTGTCAAGGAGAGTGCTCCGTGTCCGTATCCGCCGTCGATTGCGTTCAGCCTGCGATCCAGCACACCCGGCAACAGCTGTTTTCCCGCTTTCGCCTGGGACAATGGTCTCGCCTCGCGCTGGTCGCAATCCTGGCTGGAGAAGTCCACGTCGGCGGATGTAACTTCGGCAAACTTGGGCAGTTCGCTTCGCACCGTCCGAAACTTGGCGAGAACTCTGTCGCTCCGCCTTTCCCCCACATTGATCCGGCGCGCATTGCCCAATTCGCCGGCCTGATTGCGGCGATTCTCATTCTCGCCGTCATTCTGTTCTTTGTCTTTCTGTACATCAACAGTGTGTTCCGGTTCATTCTGTTCGACTCGGTGCTTCGGCGCGAATGTTCGATCGGTGAAGGTTGGCAACGTTGGCACAAGGCGGGCAGACGTTATTTCCTGTGGCAACTTGTCTTCGTGATCTCCACCTGGATGTTCTTCGCCATGCTCATTGGCGTCCCCATGATGTTGATGGGAGTGACGGGATTGATAAACGGCTCTCCCAGACATCTCGCCGGCATGGCGGCTGGATTCATCCTGCTCATTGGCGCGGCGTTGATTTGTGGCCTCGGCGTAATCGCCATACAGGTGCTGGCTAAAGATTTCCTGGTGCCAATCATGGCACTCGAAGACTTGGATTTCGCAGACGGTTGGAGCCGCCTAATCGGCCTGATGCGCGTGGAGCCAGGGAAATACGCCGGCTATCTGCTGCTGAAATTGGTGTTGATCATTGTCGCGTGGATTTTGTTTTCAATCGTGGCCATTATCCCCGCGCTGATCGTAATCATTCCAAGCGTGATCGTTGTCGTGGCAGGAGTAGCGGCGGGGCTGACCTGGAACGTGACGACCGTGAGTCTGGCTGTGATCTTTGGAACCATCGCGCTGCTTCTGCTTCTTTACTTGGCATCGCTCGTCTCCACGCCAGCGACGGTCTTCTTTCCCGCATATGCCATGTATTTCCTGGCCGCGCGCTATCCCAATCTCTCGGCGCTGCTCAATCCGGTTCCTGCGCCGCCGGCCCCTGAAACACCGCCAGCGTTGGAGCCTCCTCCAGAACCGCCTCCCCTGCCTCCATCTCCCGAGCCAATCGGATAGCCCGCAGGAACTCTTCTCTCTCGCCAAGTGTCTAATTCCCCAGACACGCGCGTGCCTAAGAGGAGAAAATTCCATGTCATTCTCAACGGCAGGCGGTGGTCCGTCCGCGCCCCAGATGAACGTTACGCCCCTGATCGACGTTCTGCTGGTGCTGCTCATTATTTTCATGCTGGTGGTAATTCAGGAGAAACCCAAGGGCTTCGAGGCGCAGATTCCTCAGGCGCCGAATCCCAACGACCATTCCATTCCTCCGCCGGACCGCACGATCATCATCCAGGTGCGAGACGGAAAGAGTTCCGACCATCCCGATGTCAAGATCAACGAGGAGGCAGTGGCATGGAGCGATCTTCGCCAGCGGCTGGTGGACATCTTCGCGAGCCGAGTCGAACGGATTGCATTCGTAAAAGCCGATGATGACATCGATTTCGAACGCGTCGCGGATGTGATTGACACCGCGCACGCTGCCAGAGTAGATCGACTGGGCTTGCTACATGATGAGGCGGCGAATGCGCATCGTCATTAAAGAACAGTCTCTCAGAGGTTGGATAGTTACCTCGACCGATTCTTGATCCAGATCGGCGTCCCCATAAATCCAAACGTCCCCCGAATCTGATTCTCAAGAAAACGCCGATAGGAAAAATGCAGCTTCACCGGACGATCCGTAAACAGGATGAACGTTGGGGGCGCGACGGCCGCCTGTGTCATGTAGTAAATTCGCACCCGCTTGCTCACCGGAACCGAAGCACGGTCAAAATCAATCGTCTTAAGGAAGCGATTCATCTCGCCCGTCGAGACTCGCTTGCGGCGCTCTTTTGCAACTTCTTCAATCAGCGGAAGAATCCTCTCAGTCCCCTTGCCGTTCTCGGCCGAGATGAACAGCACCGGCGCGTAACTCAAGAATTTGAGCCCATAACGCAAGCGCTCCTCGTAGAGTTTGCGATCTTGCGGACGCCTGGCCTCCTGGATACGCGCGGCCTTCGACTGGCTCACAGCCCGTTTCTCGCCGCTGGTAACCAGATCCCACTTGTTGACGACGATGATCACCGATCGGCCGCTCTCGTCGGCGTAACCGGCAATGGAGGCGTCGAGTCCGCTCACGCCTTCAGTAGCATCGATCAAAAAAAGTACTATGTCGGCGTTTTCAATATTCTTGCGCGCCATGACGACTGACAGTTTCTCGGCCATCAGATGAGTCTTGCCTTTGCGCCGAATGCCGGCCGTATCGATAAAGCGAATCTTGCGGCCATTGTGCTCGATGACCTCATCCACCGCATCGCGAGTCGTCCCCGGAATCGGCGAAACAATCGCGCGCGATACTCCCGTCAACCGGTTGAGCAAAGTGGACTTGCCCACATTCGGATGCCCGATGATCGCCACCTTGATCTCGTGAGGCTCCGGCTCGACCGCGACTTCCTCTTGTAACTGATCCCCCGTGCTTTCCCCCGTGGTGATGCCCTCGACCTCCGGCAGCACTGCCAGAATCGCATCCAGTAAATCATCGAGTCCCCGAGCATTCTCCGCCGACACCGGAAACACATCTCGAATGCCCAGCCGATGAAAATCTCCGGTCATCCCATCCTGCTTGCCACTGTCGACTTTATTGGCCGCAAGAAAAAGCGGCTTTCCCGTTTTCAGCAAAAGCCGAGCAAGTTCCCGGTCAGGCGCGGCAATTTCAGTTCGCGCGTCGACCACCATTACGATTGCAGCTGCTTCGTCGAAAGCCACTCGAGCCTGCCGAAAGATTTCTGACGGAATGAAGTCTTTATCGTCGGGAATGATTCCGCCCGTATCGACCAGTTTGAATTCGCGTCCCCGCCACTCCCCCTCCCCATACAACCGATCACGAGTTATGCCAGGTTCATCGCCGACGATCGCGCGGCGCGACCCGGTTAGCCGGTTGAAAAGCGTGGATTTGCCCACGTTCGGGCGGCCAACGATAGCGATCAAAGGAAGAACAGCGGCTTGCACAGTAGATTTCGCCATTATGCGTCAGCAAGTATTATAGAGACTCTCCGTGCCCCCCACCTCCCAACCCGTGTCCGCTGCCGGATCGTCGCTTTACCAGTTCTTCTCTCCTGGCGGCGTGCTCTCGAAAACGCACCCTGCCTATGAATTCCGGCGCGGCCAACTTCAGATGGCGCAATCTGTGGAAGAGGCAATCGCCGAAAAGCGGCATCTGATCGTGGAAGCGGGGACCGGCACCGGCAAGACCCTTGCCTATCTGCTGCCGGTGATTCGCTCCGGCAAGCGCGTTATCATCTCGACCGGCACCAAGAATCTTCAGGAACAGCTGTTCCTGAAAGATGTTCCTTTCTTGGAGCGAGCCCTCTTCGGCGATGCCGAAGGCAAGCTGAGCGTCTGTTATATGAAGGGACGCAACAATTACCTGTGCCGCAAAAAACTCTACGACCTGACCAACGAACCGATCCTCAGTGGCCTGGAAGAGATCGAGCAGTTCGGCGCGATCGCAGCCTGGGAGAAAACCACCAGCACCGGCGACCGAGCGGAACTAGCCGAACTGCCCGAGGCGAGCGGACTCTGGCACAAGCTCGACGCTCGATCCGAAACTTGTACAGGACAAAAGTGCAAAGAGTACCAGCGCTGCTTCATCACCGAGATGCGCCGCCGCGCCGCCGAAAGCGACATCGTTATCGTCAATCATCATCTTTTTTTCGCCGATCTGGCCATCAAACTGGAAGCGGAGAACGCCCCCGACGCCGGTGTCCTACCCGACTGTGGAGTCGTCATCTTCGACGAGGCGCACGAACTGGAAGAAGTCGCCGGCAACTACTTTGGGATTTCTGTCAGCAACACGCGCATGGAAGAACTGGCGCGCGATATTGAAGATCTGTTGCAGCGCGAAAAGCTCTATACGCCCGGGATCTCAAGCGCCATCGGTTCGTTGCGAGAGCGCTCGCAACTGTTTTTCTCTCTGGTGCCCGCCGGAGAAGGGCGTTTTTCGTTCGACAGCCGCAAGGAGTTCCTCGAAGAAAATGGCGAAGAGTACGACGCTCTGAACCAATCGCTACGCCGGATCGACGCCGAACTCGAGCAACTGCCTCAGAAGCCGGAACAAGTATTCAGCCTCGCGCGTCGCGCGCAACAATTACAAGTGCAGCTCAGTTTCGTCATGGAGGACGAGAACCCGAACACTGTGTTCTGGATTGAGCGGCGTGGTTTTCGGGGAGCGCCCCCTCCGCAGCGGAGATCATCTGAGCCCCAACCTCGTGGCCGCACCAATGTCTTCCTGCAAGCCACTCCCATCGAAGTCGGTCAGATCCTGCGCGAATGCCTGTGGTCGAAAATGGAGACTGCGGTCCTGACCTCCGCCACACTCGCGGTCGGCGGAGGATTCGATTACATCCGCCAACGCCTCGGCCTGGATCATGCACGTGAATCCATCGTGCCGTCGCACTTCGATTATCAGAGCCAGGTCATCCTGTATGTGCCGCCCGACCTGCCCGATCCACGCACGCCGCAATTCGTCGCGCAAGCATCGGACCGCATCAAGCGTTTGCTCGAGATCACGCGCGGTCGTGCTTTCGTACTCTTCACCAGCTACGCGCAGATGAACGACATCTACGATCGCCTGCTGGGCGTGCTGGATTTCCCCATGCTGAAGCAAGGGGACGCGCCGAAGTCCGCGCTGCTGGACGAGTTTCGCATCACGCCGCATGCCGTGCTTTTCGGGACATCGTCGTTCTGGCAGGGTGTGGACGTGCAGGGCGAGCAGCTGAGTTGCGTAATCATCGACCGCCTGCCGTTCGCTGTGCCCAGCGATCCAGTGGTAGCAGCACGTGTGAAGGCAATCGACGCAAGCGGCGGCAATGCCTTCTTTGACTATCAAGTGCCGAGCGCGGTCATCACGCTGAAGCAGGGCTTTGGCAGACTGATCCGTTCGCTGCACGACCGCGGACTATTGGCGCTGCTCGACAACCGGATTCTGAAGAAACAGTATGGAAAGGTGTTCGTGGAGAGTTTGCCGAGCTACACTCGAACGACAGATCTTAAAAGAGTAGAGGAATTCTTCGGCGGGAGCGGTGTGGAGGCGGGTCTCTGACCCGCCTAAGCCGGGTCGAAGACCCGGCTCCACAAGAGCACTCTACTCCGCCGCTTCTTTCCCGATCACGACTTTCAGGTGCGTAGTCACGTCCTTGTGCAATTTCACCGGAATCGTGAATTCGCCAATCGTCTTCAGAGGTTCGTGCACCTGGATCTTGCGGCGATCGATGTGGAAGCTCTTTTTCTCCAGAGCCTCCGCGATATCACCCGAAGTCACCGATCCAAAGAGTTGATCGTTCTCGCCCGACTTACGAGTAAACGAAACCTCAAGTCCTTCAAACTGTTTGGCCAGCGCTTCGGCCTCGGACTTCTCTTTGGCCGAACGCCGCACCGATGCCGCCTTCATCTGCTCAACGACGGCCTTATTGCCCGCATTGGCCTCAATGGCCAACTTGTGCGGCAGCAGAAAGTTCCGCCCATATCCTTCAGCGACCTTAATTACATCGCCACGATTACCCAGCTTGGGCACGTCTTCTTTGAGGATGACTTCCATGAATAGCTCCGTCTTGTCGGATTTCCCCTGTGACCTCTGTGACCTCTGTGGTTAAGAAAAAGGCCTGAACCACAGAGGACACAGGGGTCCACAGAGGAACTCCAGATATTAGTAATTATTGCGCGCGTCCCGCGAATGGCAACAGCGCGATATTCCGAGCCTGCTTGATCGCGGCCGACAACCGGCGCTGATGCGGCGTGCACACTCCGGTCAAACGCCGCGGAACGATCTTGCCGCTTTCGGCGACAAACCCCGCGAGCAGGCGCACGTCCTTGTAGTTAATCGCTTCGATCTTCTCGACGCAAAATTTGCAGACCTTCTTGCGACGGAAGTATTTGCGTCCGCCTTCGCGAGAACCGCCCGGGCCTCCGCCTGGACGAGGTCCGCGCGGCCCGCGATCGCCTCCGCTTCGTTCCGGCCGATCTCCGCCGGTGCGTTCCGGACGCGAATCGCCCGTTGAAACTGTTTTTGTTTCCTCTGCCATAGTGCTCCTTCACTTTGCTTCGTCAGGCCTGGTTCGGATATACGCTAGGTTCGAATCGGCTCTGTGGTTCGAATCAGCCGAGTTCGGATCGGCCCTTGGTTCGTATCAGAGCATCGCTTCAGCGATGCCAAATGTCCGTGTCTCGCGAGCCCCTTCAGGGGCTCGCAGTCGAACGGCCTACACTGCCGCTGGAGCCGGCTCCGTACCCGCTTCCGGAGCCGCAGGCGCACCGACTGGTGGTGGCGCAGCGCTCGCCT
>Ga0137359_10002314_pt1 | contig 15246 bp, 12 predicted proteins | sample Mad1_40_16metaG_FD_108281 | JGI IMG/M metagenome (GOLD analysis project Ga0137359, IMG submission 108281) | Vadose zone soil microbial communities from Angelo Coast Range Reserve, California, USA - Mad1_40_16 metaG | ecosystem: Environmental > Terrestrial > Soil > Vadose zone | place: USA... | reverse complement strand
TTCGAGGATGCCGGCGACGGCGTGCGGGTGGCGCTGGCGGACGGGCGCCAGGTCGAGGGCGCGGCGCTCATCGGCGCCGACGGCTTGCGCAGCGCCGTGCGCGCCAAGCTGGTGGTCGAAGGCGAGCCGCGCCCGATCGGCTACGTGGCGCATCGCACCATCAAACCGATGAGCGATATGCCGTCCAACATCCCGTATCGCGACGAGGTCGTGCTGTGGGGCGGGCCGGGCTTCCACATCGTGCACTACCCGCTGCGCCACGGCACGCTGTTCAACATCGTGGCGGTGTTCCGCACCGCGACTTTCGGGGCGCGGCTCGATCCCGCGGCCTATACGGCCGAGGTCCGCAACACCTACCGGGACGCGCAGCCGGCGATGAAGACGCTGACCGACATGATGGAGCTCGGCCGGCGCTGGATCATTGCCGACCGCGACCCGATCCGCCATTGGGGCAGGGGCCGCGTGGTCCTGCTCGGCGACGCCGCCCATCCGGTGCTGCAATCCTTCGCGCAAGGCGCCTGCATGGCGATCGAGGACGGCGTCGTGCTGGGCGAGCTGGTGGCGCAGGCAAGCGACATCGCGCAGGCATTCAGGCGGTATCAGGACGAGCGACTGCTGCGCACCTCGCGCCTGGTGCTCGAGTCGCGCCAGCTGTGGGAGTTCTATCACGCGGAAGGAATCGCGCGCGATGTGCGCAACGACATCTGCGACCGCCAGAGCGAGGACGACGTCTTCCGCTGCCTCGCCTGGCTCTATGACGGCATCTCGCTGCCGGCGGCGAAAGTGTGATGCGGCGCTTTCGCCGCCTCTGCTCCGTCATGCCCCGTCCCCGGATCGGCGCTTCGCACCGTCCGAGGACAGGCTCCAGCGGGGCATCCAGTACGCCGGGGCTGCGCCATCTCACAGTGCGCTTGATCGCAAAGGGTGCTGTGTGTTGGATTGCCCGCTTGCGCGGGCAATGACGGCAACTGACTGACGGGAGCGGATGCCCTCAACCGGGCCGGTGGGACGCGATCACGGCTTCGCTCATGCGCACCAGGCGGGCGCCCAGGCCGTCGGCGCCGACGCTCTGGGCGGTGACGCGCGCGCCTTCGAGAATGAGATAAAGCTCGTCGGCAAGCATGTCCGGCTCCGCGAGCCCGGCGCTGCGGCCGAGCCGGATCAGCGCGTTGCGCTGGCGCCGATTGAATTCCTCGATCACGGCGCGGGCCGGGTGATCCTTTTCGGGCAGCTCGACGGCCGCATTGGCGAGCGCGCAGCCGCGCTCCTTGCAGTCCGCCACGTGGGCCGCCATCGCCTTCACCCAGGCGCGGATCTGCGCCAGCGGGTCGCCGGGATGCGCGGCCTCGAGCTGGTCCCAATAGGCGTCGGCCTTGCGGGCTTCCTGCCGGAGGTATTCGGCAACCAATTCATCCTTGGACGGGAAGTGCCGGTAAAGCGTCATCTTGTTGGTGCCGGCGGCCTCGGCGATGGCCTCGACCCCGACCGCCCGGATGCCGTGGTGATAAAACAGCTCCCCGGCGGCCGTCAGAAGACGTGCGCGAGGCGGAATTCTCTCGTTCTTATCGAGACTTAATGCCGCCTGGCCAGATTTGCTCATGATTTCCTCTTGACAGGGTGTTACCGGTCAGTACCTATATGGCGAATGTTACCGAACGGTACCATACTCGATGGACAGAGTCACGCGGCTTTGTCCCGTCACTCCGAAGGAGCAAAGCCAATGACAAACCAATCCGCGGTCGCGGTCGCCAACCGTCCCCGGCAATCCGCCGTCCCGAACGCCTTCTCGCCCTATGGGCTGGCCGGTCTCGAACTCCAGAACCGCATCGTGATGGCGCCGATGACGCGCAGCCGCGCGGTCGGCGGCAATGTCCCGAGCCCGCATGCCGCGACCTATTACGCGCAGCGCGCGTCGGCCGGCCTGATCGTGACGGAGGCCACGCAAGTGAGCCCGCAGGGCGCCGGCTATATCCGCACGCCCGGGATCCACACGGCCGAGCAGATTGCCGGCTGGAAGAAAGTCACTGACGCGGTTCATGACGCCGGCGGCAAGGTCTTCCTGCAGCTCTGGCACGTCGGGCGCATCTCGCATCCGGATTTCCATGGAGGCGCGCTGCCGGTAGCGCCCTCGGCAATCGCGGCCGACGGCACGGTGTTCACCGAGGCCGGCCCGAAACCGATGGTGACGCCGCGCGCGCTCGGGCTCTCCGAGCTTCCCGGGATCGTGGCGCAATTCCGCACCGGCGCGCAGAACGCCAAAGAGGCCGGCTTCGACGGCGTCGAGATCCACGGCGCCAACGGCTACCTGCTCGACCAGTTCACGCGCGACGGCGCGAACAAGCGCACCGATGCCTATGGCGGCAGCGTCGAGAATCGCGTCCGGCTTCCGCTCGATGTGCTCGACGCCGTGGTCGGCGTGTGGGGACCGGGACGGGTCGGCTACCGCATCTCGCCCAACAGCCCGTTCAATTCGATGTCGGATTCCGATCCGCGAAAGACCTTCTCCCACCTGGTCGAGCAGATCAGCCAGCGCGGCATCGGCTATCTCCATGTGGTCGATCCGGCCGCCGACGGCGCCAAGCGCCTGTCGCCGGTGCTGCGGAAGATATTCGACGGGACCTACATCGTGAATGGTGGCTTCGACATCGCGGGCGCCAATGCGGCGATCGGCAAGGGAGAGACCGACATCGTCGCCTTCGGGGTGCCGTTCCTCGCCAATCCGGATCTCCCCGCGCGCTTCAAGCGCGGCGCCGCACTCAATGCGCCCGATCAGGCGACCTTCTACGCCGGGGACAGCAACGGCTACATCGACTATCCGGCGCTCGCCTGAGGGGGCCACGTGACGAACTTGAAACAGAATGGAACCCCGCGATGAGTAAAGGATGCGAAGAGATGTCGCTCACTGAAGCCCTGTCCGATCCGCTGATCCGGACCGTGATGGCCGCCGACCAGGTCGATCCCGACGAGCTCGCGGCCGAGCTGGCCGAAACCGCGCGGCATCTCGCGGACAGCTCGGAATAACGTGGCGTAGCCCCCCTCCGCGCCACGTCGGCGCCGGGCGGCCTCGGGTCGACGACCCAGGCGGCCCGGCGCTCATTTATTCCCGCCCGTCATCGTTCCGATCAGCAGATTTTGCTTGCCCCGCCGCGCGCGTCCTTGCATGGCTGCCCCTTGGTGAAACTCTCGAGCGAGATCGCTTCAGATTGAAGCGATCTCGCTCTCTATCTTCTTGTTTTGCGCATGATCTTGTCCGAAAAGTCTGTCAACTTTTCGGGATCATGCGCCAGGAGCGGGCGGCTATGGGCCTTCATCTGGTCATCGGCAACAAGAATTATTCGTCGTGGTCGATGCGGCCGTGGATCGGCATGCGCGCGACCGGCATCGCGTTCGATGAGACCGTGATCTCGCTCAACGCGCCGGATTTCAAGCCGCGGCTCGGCAAGCTGTCCGGCACCGGCAAGGTCCCGGTTCTGATCGACGGCGGCGTCCATGTCTGGGAATCGCTGGCCATCCTGGAATATGTTGCCGAGAAATTTCCGAAAGCCGGCCTGTGGCCCGCCGACGCTGCGGTGCGGGCGCATGCGCGCGCGATCTCGCACGAGATGCATGCGGGGTTCGTCCCGCTGCGCCGCCACCTGCCGATGAACGTTTGGCGCCCGGTGCAGAAGCGATATCTGACGCCCGAGGCTGCCGCCAACGTGAAGCGCATCGACGCGATGTGGAGCGATTGCGCGGCGCGCCACGGCGGGCCCTTCCTGTTCGGAAAATTCTGCGCCGCCGACGCCATGTATGCGCCGGTGGTGTCGCGGCTGCACACCTATGCGGTCAAGGTGAGCGCGCCGTCGCGCGCCTACATGGACGCCATGATGGGGCTGCCGGCCTGGGCCGAGTGGACCAAGGCGGCGCTGAGCGAGCCATGGGTGCTGGCGGAGGACGAGGTGGATTGGCCGACGGTGGCGCGGGTTCCGTAGGTCCGTAGGGTGGGCAAAGCGAAGCGTGCCCACCGTCCGATTCCCACGTGGGCACGGCGCGTTCCGCGCCTTTGCCCACCCTACATCGTCTCTCAGCTCACCGCGGTCGGCGCCAGCGCCTCGATGTCGGTGACGACGTCGATGATCGCCGGGCGGTTGGCGGCGAGCGCCTGGGCGAGCGCGGCCGGAAACGCCTTGGGGTCCTCGACCCGGATGCCGAGCGCGCCGATGTCCTCGGCGATGCGCGCGAAGTTCATCTTGTTGAAGGTCCACAATTCGCGCGCCTGCTCGGTCTGCTTGCCGCCATAGACGCGGTCGAAGCCGCGCTTGCTCTGGTTGCCGCCGCCGTTGTTGTTCACCACCGTGACGGCGTTGATCTTCCAGCGCACCGCGGTCTCGATCTCGCCGATGTGGTACCAAAGCCCGGCGTCGCCCGTGAAGGTCACCACCGGACGCTCCGGCGCGCCGCATTTCGCCCCGAGCCCGGCGGGAAACGCCCAGCCCAGATGGCCGGCGCTGCGCATATAGCTCTGCTTCGGGCTCTTGAGGTCGTACATCCCGCCCATCCACATGCCGGCATGCCCGGTGTCGACCACCACGATGGCGTCGTCGGGCACGTGCAGCGAAAGCTCGTGGCACAGCCGCTCGGGGCGGATCGGCACCGCGTCGGAGGTCAGCGCCGATTTGTATTTTGTCCGCCATTCGCCGCAGATGCTCTGCGCCTCGGCGATCCACGCCTTGCGCTTGCCGGCGCTCGCGCGGTCGGCGCTCTCCAGCATTTTTGTCAGCGTCACCTTGGCGTCGCCGTTGACGGCGGCCAAGAGGGGATAGTTGCGGCCGAGCGCCTCCGCGTCGATGTCGATCTGGATCGCCGGCGTGCCGATCGCCGGCACCGCCCAGAAATGGGTGGTCATGCCGCCGGTCTCGGTGCCGACGAAACAGACGAGGTCGGCGCGGTTGACCACGCGGTTGGCGCTCTCGCGTGAATAGGAGCCGACGACGCCGACCGACAGCGGATGATTGCCGGTGATCGTGTCCTTGCCGTTGAGCGAGGTCGCGACCGGAATCTGCAGCGCTTCGGCGAGCGCGACGAGTTCTTGCGCCGCGCCTGAGGCGCGCACGCCGCCGCCCGCGACGATCACCGGGCGCTCCGCGCTCTGCAGATGCTTGAGCGCGGCGAGCACGCTCGCCTGGTCGGGCTGCGGACGGAACGGCGGCACGCGCGCGAACAGCGGCTCGACCAGCGGCTCCATCTCGGCTTCGTCGAGGTCGATCTGGCCCTCGTTGCCGCGGAACTGCAGATGCACCGGACCGGGGGTGCCGCTCACCGCCGCGCGGAAGGCCTGGCGCACCATGTCGGGGAAGCGCGCCACGTCGTCGACGGTGGCGTTGAACTTGGTCACCGGCTCGAAGGCCGGCACGTCGTCGACCTCCTGGTAGACCTTGCGGAATTTGGTCTTGGCTTCGCGTCCGCCCGTGAAGGCGATCACCGGCGAATGGGCGAGCCAGGCGTCGCGCAGCCCGGCCGCGAGATTGAGCGCGCCGATCACCTGCGCCATGCAGACGCCCGGCTTGCCGGTGGCGCGCGCATAGCCGTCCGCCATGTAGGCGGCGGATTTCTCGCCATGCACATGCAGCCGCTTGATGTCGGTGCGCCGCTCCATCTCCGCATAGGTCGTGCGCAGCACGGCGGGCACGTGGAACACATGGGTGACGCCGTAGCCCTTGAGCATGTCGGCGAGGCATTGGGCGCCGGTCATTTTCTTGCGGTTGTGTCCGATTTGCATGGGTTTCTCACTTCTGAATTTATGTTTTACGGTCGTCATTGCGAGCGAAGCGAAGCAATCTCCGCCGTGATACATGCGCAAGTGAAGCGAGATTGCTTCGCTTCACTCGCAATGACGCACGGCGCCTGCGGCGCCATGCATCATTTAATCGCCAGCGGATTGACCGGCGAGCCGACCGCGCCGGTGATCGGGATCGCGGGCGCGACGAACATGAACTCGTAGGTCTTGTCGGCCGCGCAGTCGTCGGCGAGGTCCTTGAGGTTGAAGATCTCGCCCATGGTCATGCCCATGATCGGGATGGTGATCCAATGCCAGGGCTGGTTGATGCCGGGCTCGGTTTCGTTCGGCCGCACCTCGCAGCCCCAGGTGTCCGACGCCAGCGCCGCCAGCTCGACCCGCTTGATCCATTCCAGCGTCTCGAAGGCGAAGCCGGGCGCGTCGCCGCCCGGATAGCCGTCCCAGCTCTTGGCCGCGATGCAGCGCTCCATCTGGCCGGTGCGCACGATCACGTAATCGCCACGCTTCATGGCGACGCCCTGTTTTTTGGCGGTGCCGTCGAGATCGGCGCAGGTGATGCCGTAGCCGTCCTCGAGCGAGTCGACGCCCTTGTGGCGCGCGACGTCGAGCAGCACCCCGCGGCCGACCATTTTGTGTTTGGTCTTCTCGATCCCGCATTTCTGCGCGCCCGCCGAGGTGACCTCGCGGCAGTCGTAGCCGTTCCACATGTTGTTTTCGTAGAAGACATGGCCGAGCCCGTCCCATTGGGTGCCGCATTGCAGCGGCATGGTCACCATGTCGTCGGCGGCGCGGATGCCGCGCTGGTCGAGCACGCCCGAATAGGCGTCGGTGCCGGTGCGCAGCATGGTGTGGATCGGATTGGTGCGGCCCATCGCCGGATACTTGCTCTTGGCGCCCTGCGGACCGGTGTGGTCGAAGTTTAGCGCGAGCGAGATCACCTTGCCCTTTTTCACCAGCTGCGCGGCCGCGATGATGTCCGCGGCGCTGGTGAAATTGAGCGTGCCGATCTCGTCGTCCGGACCCCATTTGCCCCAGTTCTTGTATTTCTCGGCGGCGTCGCGCAGGTCCTGGCGCGTGAGCTTCTTGGCCGGCATGCAACATCCTTGTCGGTTGGTGAGCAGGAAGGCGGGCGGCGATTGTAGCGCGCGGGCGGGCCCGCGCGATATGCCCCGGGCGCTCGTATAGCGATTTACGGGCGGGCGCGGTAGGCTCAGTTTGGACGCCAAGGCGTTCGCCGGATGGCCGAGAAATAACCGAACGACAACCCGGAAGCGATAGGGAGGGAGCGATGCGCGCACTGATCCATCTGCTGGCTCTGGTGGCGGCCGTGTGGGCGGCGGGCGCCGCGCAGGCGCAGAACTACCCGGACAAATCGGTGCGCGTCGTGGTCGGCTTCACGGCCGGCGGCCCGACCGACGTGATCGCGCGCATCGTGGCGCAGAAGCTGTCGGAGACCTGGGGCCAGCAGTTCTACATCGAGAACATCCCGGGCGCCGGCAGCAACACCGCGAGCGGCATGGTGGTGAAGACGCCCCCGGACGGCTACACGCTGCTGGTGATCTCGACCGGCTTCGTCGTCAACCCCAGTCTCTATGCCAAGGTCCCCTATGACGCGGTCAAGGACTTTGCGCCGATCACGCTTGTTGCGGCCTCGCCCAACGTGGTGTCGGTCCATCCCTCGGTGCCGGCCAAGACCGTGCAGGAATTGATCGCGCTCATCCGCGCCAATCCGGGCAAATACAGCTTCGCCGGGCCGGGGATCGGCTCGACGCCACATCTCTCGGGCGAGCTCTTCCGCATCCGCTTCGGCCTCGATCTCGTGCATGTGCCGTTTCCAGGCGCCGCGCCCGCGGTCGGGGCGGCGATCGCGGGCCATGTTCCGATCGTGTTCAGCGCGGTGCCGCCGGCGATCTCGGCCATCCAGAGCGGGCAGGTGCGCGCGCTGGCGGTGACGGCGCCCAAGCGCATCCCCGCCTTGCCGGACGTGCCGACCATGGCCGAGTCCGGCGTTGCCGATCAGGAGGCCGACACGCTGACCGGGATCATCGCGCCGGCCGGCACGCCGCGCGAGATCGTCGACAAGCTCTATCGCGAGATCAAGCGGGTGGTCGCGCTTCCCGACGTCCAGGAGAAGCTCGGCGCTGTCGGCTTCCAACCGGTGGTCAATACGCCGGACGAGTTCGCGGCCCGCATCAAGCTGGAGCTCGCGAAGTGGGAGAAGGTCGTGCATGACGCGAAGATCAGAGTGGAATAAGAAAAATAATCGAACGGTCGATCGGGCGTGGCGGCCCGTCACGGAGAATGGAATGAAAAGCGTGGTTCGGTTGCGTGCCGTCGGAACGACGGCCCGGCTTCTTGGCGTGCGCCTCCTCGTTATCCTTGCGGCCCTGGCGCTGGCGGGGCCGGGCGGGGCCCAGACGGCGGGCAGCTATCCCGACAAGCCGGTGCGGATCATCGTGCCCTTCGCGCCCGCCGGCCCGACCGACGTGGTGGCGCGGTTGATCGCCGCCAAATTGTCGGAACGGCTCGGCAAGCAATTCTATATCGAGAATGTCGCCGGAGCCGGGGGCAATCTCGGCATGGGGCAGGCGGCGCGCGCGACGCCGGACGGCTACACGGTGCTGTTCGTGTCCTCGAGCTACGTCGTCAATCCGAGCCTCTATGCCAAGATCCCGTATGACCCGAACAAGGATTTCGAGCCGGTGACGGTCGCGGGCGATGCGCCCAATATCCTGCTGGTGCATCCCTCCGTTCCGGCCAAGACCGTCAAGGAGCTGGTCGATCTCATCAAGGCCAATCCGGGCAAATACAGCTTCGCATCCGCCGGCACCGGGACGACGCCGCATCTGTCGGGCGAGCTGTTTCGGCTCTCGCTCGGCCTCGATCTGGTGCATGTGCCGTTCGGCGGCGCCGGGCCCGCGATCCAGTCGATCGCCGGCGGCCATACGCCGATCGCCTTCACGTCGCTGCCGCCCGCGATCCCGCTGATCAAGGACGGGCAGATCCGTGCGCTCGCGGTCTCGGCCAGCAAGCGCGTGGCGATCCTGCCCGACGTGCCGACGCTCGCGGAAGCCGGTCTCCCGGATCAGGAGGCGGATACGTTGCAGGCGGTGCTGGTGCCCGCCGGGACGCCGAAGGAGGTCGTCGATCTGCTGTATCGCGAGATCAAGGCCATCGTCGCGCTGCCCGACATCGCGGAGCGTTTCGCGGCGCTGGGACTCGAGCCCGTCGCCAATACGCCGGCCGAATTCGCGGCGCAGATCAAGAAAGAGATCGCGCAGTGGGCCAAAGTGATTAAGGACGCCCGCATCAAGATCGATTAGAGCAGGGCGCCGGCGAGGAATTTTGCCATGAAATGGATGGTTCGCTGCGCCATCGCCGCGATGGCGCTGTGGCTGGCCGACGGCGCGCAGGCGCAGACCGCGCAGCCGGAGCGCTACCCGGTCCGTCCGGTGCGCGTCATCGTGCCGTTCGCGCCGGGCGGCGTCGCCGACGTGATGGGCCGGCTGCTGGCGCAAAAGCTCTCGGAACGGCTGGGCGAACAATTCTACGTCGAGAACCACGGCGGCGCGGGCGGCAATATCGGCACTGGCATCGCGGCCGGCACGGCGCCCGACGGCCACACGATCCTGATCACGAGCTCGAGCTTCGTGGTCAACCCGAGCCTGCACGCCAAGGTGCCCTACGATCCGGTCAAGGATTTTGCCGCCGTCACCATCGCGGCGGCGTCGCCCAACGTGCTGGTCGTCCATCCGTCGGTGGCGGCCAGGACCGTCAGCGAGCTGGTCGATGTCGTCCGGGCGAAGCCGCACACCTACAATTTCGCGTCGGCCGGAATCGGCACGACGCCGCATCTGTCGGGCGAGCTTTTCCGGCTCTCGCTCGGCCTCGACCTGGTGCATGTGCCGTTCGGCGGGGCGGGGCCCGCGCTGCAGTCGACCGTCGCCGGCCACACCTTGATCGCCTTCACGGGTGTCCCGGGCGCCGCCGCGCAGGTTCAGGCCGGCGCGCTGCGCGCGCTCGGCGTCACCAGCCAACAGCGCAACTCCGCCTTGCCCGACGTGCCCACCATGGCGCAGGCGGGCGTTGCCGGCCAGGAAGCCGAAACCCTGATGTGCGTGCTGGTGCCCGCCGGCACACCCAAGCCCATCATCGCGCGGCTGCATCGCGAGATCGCGGCGATCGTGGCGCTGCCGGACGTGCGGCAGAAATTCGAAAACTTAGGCTTCGACGCGCTCGCCGGCACGCCGGAGGAATCCGCGGCGCGGATCGCCCAGGAGCTCGCGCGCTGGGCCAGGCTGATACGGGATGCCAACATCAAGGCCGAGTGAGCCTCGCCCGCGCGGTGGCGGGGGCTCGGCGCATGGCGGTTCTGGCGAGTCATTCCTTCTTGATGTGGACCGACAGGGCCGCGCCAAACAGGATGCCGGCGATCCACCCGAGCAGAATTTCGATCCACATGACGATCCAAGCCGCAACGCCCACCGGCCAATAGGCTTGCGGAACTGCCGTTTGGACCTTCGCCGCCGCAGGGGCTGGTTCGATACAGAAGTCTGCAACGATCAAATCGATGCTGCGCGCGCAAGGCCGCCTCACCATCGGCGCCCAATCGGTCTTCTGTTGAAGGCCGACGAGCGGCAGGATGAGGTCGAGCGAATAAATGTAGGGGCTGAACGTGGTATACTCATAAGGTAAAATCGGGCAATTGGTCCAGTTGCCGCGCATCTCGACCCGGCAAGCACTGTACTTTTCCTGATCGGCGTCGCGCAGTTTGGTCGGCGCCATCACTCCCTGTTTGGCAACCAACAGAAAGAAAGTGCCGCAAAGAAGCCAAGCTCCGAGCAAATATCCCGTCAACCTCAGCGGCCGATAGCCATATCCCGCGAAAAAGCCAAAGGCGGCATGAAAACAACGAGCAGACCGTGAGATCTTTCCAGCGCGTCGTAATCGTTCCTGCTTTTCGATCGCGATGGCCTTTGCCTCTTCGGCATTTCCCATCTCGCGGAGCGTCTTGATGAGCTGCTCCCAGGGCTGCGGCCGGAAATCTTCCTTGCGATGCCTTGCGGGTTGCCTGTCGAGCCACGCAATCCGTGACTTGGCATCGATCGTCGTTTGGACAATGCGCCCGGAAGCATCCATTCGGGGATCCCCAACAATTCGGGCGTAGCGAAAGCCGTCGAGATACGCCTCCGAAACCTTGGTCCAGCTCGCTGAATCGTCCATGAGCGTCGCCGCAGTCGCCGCGAGCAGTGAGACTCGCGATATGAGCGGTTCCACGACTCCGCGGCGGACTGCCGGGCCTCTGACGTTCATAAAATATAGGATGTTCTCGATCGCGGCATGATCACATACCAGTGGGCCGGCCATGCGGCTTGCCCTTAGATCGAGGTCGCCCCCGATGCGAGCTCCGACCAATCCCACGCGACCTTTTGCGATAAAACCGAACCTCAAATGCACGTTGCCGCGGATCGTGGCCCTGTCCAAATGTAGTGCGTTGTCGTCCTGGGGGTCGAACCGACCGCCATCGCAATTAAGATCGCCAGCGATATCAGCTCCGATAAAACCTACCGCGCCCTTTGCATAAAATGGCTTTGTGAGAAAAACGTTTCCGTTGATCTTTATCCGATCGCACGCCAAGGCGCCTGTGCGGTTTCCCCAAAAGCGGCCGCCGATACAAATCAAATATCGGCCGATGGTAGCGCCTCGCAAACTGACCGTGCCGATGCTGAAAAAGCCACGGTCCAGAAATACGGATCCTCCCACTTCGACCTGTTCGCAATTCAGCGCAATGTCGAGGTCAGCTGCTCGAAGTCGACGGCCTTGTTGAGACACGAAAGATCCGGCAAATCGAGCGCCCGTGCATACGAGTGAGCCGCCGACCTTGGCGCCCGTGAGCCTAACCGGGCCGGTTGCCACAAACCGGCTTTTTTTCCGGCTCTCTCCTGACAGTTGAGCAAAAAACGCGCTGCCGCCGATTTTGATCTGATCACAGAATATGGCGGTTTGACGCTTCCTCACCCCGTCCTCTGTCTTTTTAATCCATCCTTTGAACTGCCCGCCGGCACAGTCTAAGTTGCCCGCGATAGCCGTGGTCGATAATTGAACCAGACCCTTGGCAACAAACCCGCGGGTTAGATAGACGCTGCCTTTTATGTCGGCGCCGTCAAAAAAAAGCGCGCCGGCTTCCGTGCCCCCGAAGGTGCCCCCTCGGCAGTCCACGTCGCCGCTGATGCGCGCGGTCAGCAGCCGAACGCCGCCCGAGAATCGACTTTGCAAGAAAGCGCTGCCCCCGATCGTGACCTGATCACAAGTGAGCGCGGGGCCGCGTATCTGCCGTCCTTCTGTCGTCGGTGCGCACCGTCCCCGAAAGCGCCCGTTCTGACAAACCAAGTTTCCGGAAATGGTTGCCGTCGCCAATACGACCGAACCCTCCGCCCGAAACCCAGGTCCTAAATTGAGATTGCCTTTTATCTCGGCGCCGTCGAGCAGTAGGGCGCCATCTTGCGTGCCCTCAAAGATGCCGTCGGAGCATTCCATGATGCCCCCGATCCTGGCACCGCTTAGTCGAACGACGCCCTTGGCGTGAAAGCCGCTGTTCAATGCGACGATTCCGGTGCAGTGGAGGCGATCGGCCAACAAATCCGCAACCGCGCTGCCCTGTAGATTAACTGCGAACACACGGGCATCTCGTAAGACAAGAGCGCCGTGGATGGTGCAGGACGAAAAGCTGAGGTCGGTTTGGAAGCGGCAGTTTTCCAGATCGACGTCACCATCGATCCATGCGCCTTCGATCCTAACGCCATGCTCGTGAACCGGAGCACCATCATCGCCGCCGAGCGCGAGAAAGCGAACAAAGTCCCCGCGAATGCAGTTGGCTTCGGTGCGCTGATCGGGACGTTTGTTTGCGATTGATGCAGTGGCTCCGGTGGCACAAGCATCGAGCAGCTTCTGCTCGGCCTCCGATAACGGCCGTTCCTTCAGGAATTCGGCCAGCGTGCGCCCTTTGGGCCGCCGCGTCGAAATGGTGGTGTCACTCGCCATAGCGCCCCCTGCCATGACCGCGATCATTCTGGCACAGCGCGAGTCAACACTCGCACATCAATCGGCCAGCTTTCTTTAGCCGAAATCACTCCTCTTGGGTACGGTGACGTCCGGGATAGTGCCGAAGGCGGATGCGCCGGCAGTGACGCAGCAAAAACGAGGGTGAGGGCTCAACTGCCCTCGAGGCCGTGGATATCGGGCAGAAAAAGATCCCGCCACGTCGCCGGTTTGTTCTTGAGGGCGCCGACGCGGCGCATGAAGTCGTAGATCTTCATCACATTCTCGGGTGCCGGCGCGAAGGAGAATTCGGGGTCGACGATCAGCTTCTCGATGAAGGCGACCGGAAACCGGGCGTTCTCGATCCTCAGGAAGATCTCCGCCGCCTCGCGCGGATTGGCGGCGATGAAATCATTGGCGTCGCCGATCGCCGCCATGACGGCCTTGTAGACCTGCGGGTTCGACTCCCGAAATCGGCCCGTGGTGGCGGCGACGCTGAAGGTGTTGGGCCCATCGGTCGCGTCGTAGGACGTCGCGATCCGATGGATGGCCGGATTTTCGAGCTGCTGATACTGGAATGGGGCCGAGGTGAAATGCGCGGTGATCTCGAGCTTGCCGGACAGCAGGGCGGCGGTCCCGTCGGGATGGCTCATGCCGACGGTGAGGTGGTCGAGCGCGTCGTATTTGCCGGGGCCGAAGGTTTTCTCCGCCATCATTTCCAGCATGATGGCCTGCACCGAGACTTTCGGCGCCGGCACGGCAATCCGATCCTTGTCGGTGAAGTCGCGCAACGACTTGATGTTGGGGGCGCGCGTGTTGAGATAGGCCGGCTGGCGGTTGAGGGCCGCGACCCCCATGACGTTCATGTTGCCGCGCGTCTTGTCCCAAACCGTGAGGAAGGCGGGCAGGCCGACACCGATGAAGTCGACATTGCCGGTCAGCAAGGCATCGTTGAGCGCGGTCGGCGTGCCGAGCGGCAGCCATTGGGTCGTCAGGTCGCCGAGGCCGAGCTCGCGCGCGCGTTTCTCCACCAGCTTGCGGTCTTCCATGATGTAGAATTGCAGATAGCCGAGGCCGAGCTGGCGCGCGAAGCGGACGTGATTGACCTCGGCGACGGCCGGAGACGCGAGCCAGGCCGACGCGAGCAGAACCGCCAGAATGCGGGCAAGCATTGAAGTCATTAGGCTTCTCCGAGGCGGCAGCCGTGCGGCCGCGGGCGCGGGAATTTGCCAGAGGGACCGGCGCGCCGATAGAGGACCGCGAGGCCGATGGTGAAATGAAAATATTTTCCCCTTCTGTCGCGGCCGGACGGAAAAATCGAATGGTCCAAACCGCATTGGCAGGGCGCTCGAAGCGACCTATCATTCGGTGATGCGGCCGGCTGCGGCGCCTTTGAGGCCGGAGCCGGCATGAATCGAAATTGCCGGAGACGACGATGTCCATCGCGGTGACCCCCATCACGCCCGCCGTCGGGGCGGAGATTTCTAACGTCGATTTGCGACGGCTGAGCGACGCGGGCTTTGCGCAGATCGAGCAGGCCTGGAATCGCCATTCGGTGCTGCTGTTTCGCGGCCAGAAGCTGTCCGACGACGATCTGCTCGATTTCAGCCGGCGGCTGGGCGAGCTCGACCCGCCGCCCAATCAGGAGCATGGGCGCCAGAGCCCGGCCGGCTATCCCGATATCTACGTCGTCTCCAACGTGCTCGACGACAAGGGCGCGCCGATCGGCGCGCTCGGCTCGGGCGAGGCGGTCTGGCACACCGATATGAGCTATGCGGAGGTGCCGCCCGATGCCTCGATGCTCTATGCGCTGGAGATCCCGCCGAGCGGCGGCAATACCTGGTTCCTGAGCATGCAGGCCGCCTGGGCGGGCTTGCCCGAGCGCCTCAAGGCGCGGCTCGAGGGACGCCGGATCAAGCACGACGGCACCTACAACAGCGGCGGTTACGTGCGCAAAGGCGTCACGCCGACGGACGATCCCCACAAGGCGCCGGGCGCCTGGCATCCCGCGGTGATCAGCCATCCGGCGACCGGCGTGCCGGCGCTCTATCTCGGCCGCCGCCGCAACTCTTACATCGAAGGCCTGTCAGCCGCAGAATCGAATGCGTTGCTGGACGAGATATGGGCCGCGGCGACGCAGCCCCAGTTCACCTACGAGCACCGCTGGCGGATCGGCGACCTGGTGCTGTGGGACAACCGCTCGACCATGCACCGGCGCGATCCCTTCGACGAGCAGACGCGGCGCGTCATGCATCGCACCCAGATCAAGGGCACGCGCCAGCCGCGCGCCTTCGTGGCCGCGGCCTGACGCATGTTGGCGCACTGGCGCATGTTCTTACCGGCGAACCGGCTGCCCCTTCGGCGGGCCTTGCGTTAGCATGCGCATCGTCGATATCCGCGAGACCGCGGTCCCGCTCAAGTCCGACCTGAAG
>Ga0137359_10002310_pt1 | contig 15262 bp, 21 predicted proteins | sample Mad1_40_16metaG_FD_108281 | JGI IMG/M metagenome (GOLD analysis project Ga0137359, IMG submission 108281) | Vadose zone soil microbial communities from Angelo Coast Range Reserve, California, USA - Mad1_40_16 metaG | ecosystem: Environmental > Terrestrial > Soil > Vadose zone | place: USA... | reverse complement strand
CTTCGTTTTGTTCCAAGTGCGGTGCGAGCCAAGGGACCGCGACTGCGCCGGCTCCTGCTGTGGCTGCAGCGTCGCCAACGGCGGGGCTCGACGAAAATGTGGCGGGATTACTTTGTTACATTCTCGGCTGGATTACCGGACTCATTTTCTTACTGATTGACAAACGTCCGTTCGTGAAGTTTCACGCTGCGCAATCCATTGCCATGTCGATCGGCGTATTAGTGATTTATTTTGTGCTTGGAATATTTATGGGGTTGCTGCATTTTGTGCACCTTGGACTTCTTGCATTTCTGTTGTATCCGTTGCTTGGGCTGGCGCTTTTCGTCCTCTGGATATTCGTGATGTACAAAGCGTATCAACATGAAAAGTTCAAGCTGCCCATCATTGGGGATCTCGTGGAGGGAATGGTCAAGTAGGAAGCCATAGAGTCCGCGATAGTCTAAGTAAAGTGCCAGAGTCACGAGGCACAGGCCGCCCATTTCGTTGGGCGGCTTTGCTTTTTTGCGGGTTGGTTTGCGCTTGACTTTTGTTTTCGCTCCCAGCATCGTTAAAGGCTTTGCGGGTGACGGCGCTCGCACCGCCTTATAGAAAGGCCTGAATCGTTCGCTCATGACCCGAGTTCGCTTGTGCTTTCACGACCGCTGCTTTGATGGCACCGCTTCCGCCGCGCTCTTCTATCGTTTTTACCGGGAACGTTTCCATGCCGACGCGAATTTCCATTTCACGGGCATGACGCACCGCGCGGTGCAGCCGTGGGAAGATGGGTTGTTTGACGGCGACGAAAACGTAATCGTCGATTTCAAGTATTCGAACTCACCGAAAGTGACCTGGTGGTTCGACCATCACCAGAGCGCGTTTTTAACCCCCGCCGATGCGGAGAATTTCCGCCAGCATCCAGGGCCGCATATGTTTTACAGGCCTGAATACAAATCCTGCACCATGCTGATTGCGGATACGGCTCGCGAAAAATATGGCTTTGACACCTGTCCTCTAAAGGAATTGATTCACTGGGGTGACCTCATTGACGGTGCGCAATTTCCTACTGCGGAATCCGCCGTGGCGCTGGTAGAACCTGCGACGCAGTTGGCGCTGGTGATCGAAGCAGCTCCCGAAGATGGAGTGCCTGCACAAATTATTCGCGATGTTGCATACAAGCCGCTGGCCGAGGTGGTCAAGCTGCCGATTGTGGCAAAATATCTTGGTCCGCTGCTCGAACGGCACCGGCGTTCCATTGAAATTCTTCGCGAACGCATCGAAGCGCGCGATGGCGTGATTTTTTTTGACGTCAGCGATCTCGATCTTGAGGGCTACAACAAATTCATCCCGTATCTGCTGCACCCGGAGTGCGTTTATTCGATCAGCGTTAGCGCATCCGCTTCTCGCGCCAAAGTTTCCCTGGGTACCAATCCGTGGAATCTGGCGACCGCCGGCCAGAATCTGGCCTCGCTCGCTGAAAAATACGGCGGCGGTGGTCATCAACGCGTCGCGGCCATTTCCTTCGATCCCAGTGACATTTCGAAGGCTCGCGAAGTCGCGAAGGGCTTGGTCGAAATTCTGCGAGGAGGGAAGTAGTTTAGCGTCTCGGTGCTCCGGCCTGCTCGCATGCGCACCAGTCGCAGCCGTCTTGAAGTTCCAGGTCATTAGCAGTTGCGGCATCAGCGGAAATGTAGTCCCCCGTCATGGATCCTGTCATGAACAGCGTTCCCCTAAGATCACTCGCATTGGCTAGTAAGCTCTTCGCTATTCTTGTCTCGGTTGCGGTGCCGCTGTTCATCTTTCGACCTCGTTGGGGTGTTCATCTGATTGCCGATGTTCAAATCATTTGTCTGGCGATTCTGTCGCTGATTCCCAACCGCTGGCTTGTATTCTCTAAAGTGTCTTTCGTCACATTTTTTGCTCCTCACGTTCTTACCATTTCGCGTCTTGTTTGACATTTCCTGTTATAAGAGGAGTCGATTTCGGGTCGGCGATGCCGGCGATTCTTGTGGCAGCCCTCTTCTTTGGTCCGTTACCGTTGTCAATCATATTCAGCAGAATGCGTTGGCAGCGAGGGGACAAGGTCTTGTATGCTTGAAAGTACCTTTGGTTGAAAATTGCACCCTAACCGCGGTCCGCACAACAATCTCTTGCTCACAGGCTCTTCCTGCCGTACCCTGTAAGAGTTCTTGGTAGAGGTGCGGAGCTCATGAGTAGCGTGGCCAGCCATTCCGGACTGCTTCGGAGGCCATCGCGAAAGGGAGAAGCCAGTCCATTCCGCCGAAACGCCGTCTGTAGCTGAACAGTCGAGCGTTGGGGGGCAGGTCCAAGGCCTGTCCACTGTCGTCCCGTTCACGCGGGATGAAGCGCTATCGAGTTGCAGCGATCCCGAATTTTCTTCGCGGTTCTCTCTACTCTTTCTGCGTTCTCTTCCAAAACTAATTTTTTATTGAGGGTTCATGAATCCTTTCGAACTCACGCGTTCGCTGATTGACGTCGAGTCTGTCACCGGCCAGGAAAAAGCCGTTGGTGACTTTCTTTTCGCAACGCTTGCGAAACTCGCCGCCGCCACTAGCGGCACTGTCGAGCGCATGGAGGTTTCTCCTGAACGCTTCAACGTACTGGCGACGTGGGGCGCGCCAATTGTCACCTTGTCCACGCACATGGACACGGTGCCTCCATTTTTCCCATCGCGCGAGGACGGCGAATTTGTCCACGGGCGCGGCGCTTGCGATGCGAAAGGAATCATCGCGGCGATGATTTGTGCCGCAGAGCAATTGCTGTCCGCTGGAGTGCGCGGTTTTGCCTTGCTGTTTGTGGTAGGCGAGGAAAAGGATAGCCTCGGTGCGTTGTGTGCCGCGGAAAATCCCCGTGGTTCGAAATTCGTCATCAACGGCGAGCCCACGGAAAATAAATTGGCGCTGGGTTCGAAAGGCGCTCTGCGCTACGTGCTTACCACACGAGGCAAACTTGCACACTCCGCATACCCCGAACTCGGCGACTCCGCGATTGAAAAATTGCTCGATCTGCTGAGCGGGATTCGCAAAATTTCACTGTCGCAAGACGGGCTTCTAGGAAAAGCCACGCTGAACATCGGCACGCTTTCCGGCGGCCGCGCTCCGAATGTAATCGCGGACGAAGCGCACGCAGACTTGATGTTTCGAACTGTCGGCGATCCGGAGCCGATCCGCGCGGCTATGCGCGCCGTCGTGAACGGATTTGGCGAACTCAAGGAAATGCTGCACACGCCAACACAACACCTCGAAGCGCAGGATGGATTCGAAACAACCGTCGTCGCCTACACTACGGACATTCCGAATTTCGCAGGCGCCTGGGGCAAGCCGTTTTTGATTGGACCGGGCAGCATTCACGTCGCGCATACCGCAGAAGAACGCATACCGAAAAAACAACTGCTCGACGCCGTACAAATCTACACGCGCATGGCGCGGCAACTGATTGCAGGAGCACACTGAACATGGGTCTGCGCATCGCTATCGTCGGATACGGAAAGATGGGCCGCTCAATTGAAAGGCTGGCAGCCGAGCACGATTGCGAAGTGGCGCGGATTTTTCGCTCCACAGAAAACGCCAATGCTGTGGCCCTGAATCGGGACTCGCTTTCCTCGACGGACGTAGTCATGGAATTCACCATACCACAAGCGGCGCCGCAGAATCTGCTCCGTTTGATCCAAGCCGGCGTCCCGGTCGTGACAGGTACGACCGGCTGGTTTGCGGAGCTGCCGCAAATTCGCGAGGTGTGCGAATCAAAAAACGGCAGTATGGTATGGGGCCCGAATTTTTCTGTCGGGCTGCATCACTTTCGCGCGACGATCGCCGAAGCGGCGCGGCGCTTCGCGCGCGAAGAATCCTACGGCGCGTGGGGCTGGGAAATTCATCACGCCGCAAAGAAAGACGCGCCTTCCGGCACCCTTCTCGCTCTAGCCGCAGATATTTCGCGTAGCGGCTATATGCGGCCCGTGAGCCTCAGCGCAAATCGTGCTGGAGCTGTTCCTGGCACCCACGAGATCGGCTTCGATTCCACTGAGGACACGATTACGCTGCGCCACACAGCGCACAGCCGCGATGGTTTTGCGCGCGGGGCGTTGCGCGCCGCTCAATGGCTGGCCGGCAAAAAGGGTTTTTTCGAATTTCACGAGATCGTGGACGAGCTGCAGTAGCTCGCCGACGAACTAATTTTAGAAAGAGGAGGTCACCATGCAATTCATTGGATGCGGCACGGCACTGGTTACGCCGTTTCAGCCGGATTTTTCACTAGACGAGGCGGCACTGCGAAAGCTGGTGCAACGCCAGATTCGCGGCGGCGTGGATTTTCTCGTGCCTTGCGGAACGACGGGCGAAAGTCCCACTCTCACGCGTCGCGAACATCTTCGCGTTGTGGAAGTCACGCTGGAAGAGTCAGCTGGAAGAATTCCAGTCCTCGCCGGTGCGGGCGGCTACAACACGCAGGAAGTGAGCGATCTGGCACGTGAACTAGAATCGCTTGGCGCGGACGGCTTGCTTTCCGTCACCCCGTACTACAACAAGCCTACGCAGGAGGGTCTGTACCAGCACTATCGCGCCATCGCGCGGTCGACGCGTTTGCCAATCGTGCTTTACAACGTCCCCGGGCGCTGCGGCACCAACCTTGAGCCGTCCACTGTGAAGCGCCTCGCGGAAATCGAAAATATTGTCGGCATCAAGGAAGCCTCGGGAAGTATTTCGCAGATGGCCGCGCTGGCAAACGCGGTACCGGATGATTTCGCGATTCTCTCCGGTGACGATGCCATTGCGCTTCCGCTGTTCGCCCTCGGCGGACGCGGCGTGATTTCCGTCGCTTCGAACGAAATTCCCGTGGAAATGGCACAGCTCTGCCACCACGGTTTGCGTGGAGAATTCGATGAAGCCCGCGCCATTCATCGCAAGTATTTGCCGCTGATGGAAATTAATTTCATTGAATCGAATCCCATCCCAGTGAAAGCCGCGCTTGCCTTGATGGGACTTCTCGAACCGGTTTGGCGCTTGCCGATGGTGGCGCCAAAAGCGGAAAATCTGATGCGCATCCAGGCCGTTCTAGAATCGCTACAACTCGTCGAGAGGCCGTCCGTTGCCGTCGCTAGCATCGCTCATTGAAGAATTATTTGACCATCCGCCGGGGAGTGCGGGGTTCGTACTTGCAGACCCCGCAGCGAAAGAAAGCTATTCCGAAGAACACAGGCGCACATTCCAGAAATTCAAGGATGCGCTGAATGCGGGCGAGGTGCGTGCGGCAGAGCCGCATGCTGCCTCGCCATCTGGATGGCGAGTGAACGCCTGGGTTAAGAAAGGAATTCTGCTCGGATTCCGCATGGGTTCGATAGTCGAAATGGGACCGTATCCAACGCCACAGCCGTTTCTTGATAAGTCCACTTATCCCGTAAAAACAATTCATCGCGATGATGGTGTTCGCATCGTTCCTGGGGGCTCCAGCATTCGCGACGGCAGTTACGTCGCGCGCGGAGTGGTGTGTATGCCGCCGATGTTCATCAATGTGGGCGCGTATGTCGATGAAGGAACGATGGTTGATTCACACGCGCTGATTGGAAGTTGCGCACAGGTCGGAAAGAAATGTCATATTTCCGCGGGCACGCAGATTGGCGGAGTCATCGAACCGGTCGGCGCCATGCCTGTGATCATCGAAGACGAGGTGATAATCGGAGGAAACTGCGGAGTGTACGAAGGAACCGTTGTAAAGAAGCGCGCGGTTCTTGGCACCGGTACAATTCTGAACGCTTCCACTCCGGTATACGACTTGGTGCGTGATACCGTTTACGCCGCGACCGACGATCAGCCGCTAATCATTCCAGAGCAGGCTATCGTCGTGCCGGGCGCACGCGAAGTAAAGCATCCCGCCGGAGCGAAGTGGGGATTATCGCTGTACGCCGCGCTGATTGTGAAATATCGCGACGCCAAAACCGACAACCGCGTGCGGATGGAAGATTTATTGCGTTAAGTTGACGGGAGACGAGAGCGTGGCTGATGAAATTTCCGGAACGCCCAGAGCGAAATCCATCTGGCTAAGTGACGCGGCCTTATTGATTTATATCGCGCTGGCTACGGTGATCGTGCACTGGATCACCGGCAGCCAATACGGATTTCAGCGCGACGAACTGGCGACGCTCGAGGATTCCCGTCATCTGGACTGGGGATTCGTCGCGTATCCGCCGATCACGCCGCTGTTCGGACGGCTCTCGCTGATTCTATTCGGGACGTCGCTTGCCGGATTCCGATTTTTTGCGGCGGTGGCGGAAGCGATTGCGGTAGTGGTCACTGGCTTCATGGCGCGCGAGATGGGCGGTGGCCGCGGTGCGCAATTGATCGCGGCAGCGGCAGCAATTCCGTTTTGCCTGGGCGGCGGCGCGATGATGCAATACGTATCGTTCGATTATTTGTTCTGGGTGCTGGCCGCGTTTTTCGTCGTGAAATTGCTGAAGAGCGAAGACCCGCGCTGGTGGCTGGCGATTGGCGCTTCAATCGGTTTCGGTCTTGAGTCCAAGTACACGATGGGCTTTTTTGCCATTGCCATCGCAGCGGCAACGCTGCTTACCGACGCGCGCCGCTATTTCAGAAGCAAGTGGCTGTGGTACGCCGTCGGCTTGTCCATCCTGATTTTTCTTCCGAATTTGATCTGGCAGGCTAGAAATCATTTCATTTCGCTGGACTTCCTGCAGCATATTCATGCCCGCGACGTCCGTATCGGGCGCGCAAAGAATTTTCTGCCGGAACAATTGAAGCTGACACTAGGCGGAATGTTTCTGGCGCTGGCAGGACTTTACTTCACATTGTTTTCGCGGGATGGAAAACGTTTCCGCATGCTTGGCTGGATGTATCTGATTCCGCTGGCGCTTTTTATCATCGCCAAAGGCCGCGCCTACTATTTGGCCGCGGCGTATCCGATGCTGTACGCAGCGGGAAGCGTCTGGCTTGAACACATTTTGTCCCGCACAAGCAGCGTAGCGAGAACTACGATCCGTGCGCTGGTGTGGATGGTGCTGATAGCGGACGCCGCAATCATAGGGTCGGTCACTCTGCCGATTGCAGCTGCAGACTCGCCGTGGGCTACTCGCGCAATGAAAATCAACGAAGACTTCCGCGAAGAAATTGGCTGGCCCGAACTTGTCGAAACCATCGCCAAAGTTCGCGATGCGCTTCCGCCCGAAGACCGCGCTCACTTCGGAATTCTTGCCGGAAATTATGGCGAAGCAGGCGCCGTGAATCTATACGGCCCGCAGTATGGACTGCCTCCGGTGATCAGCGGCGTCAATTCCTTCTGGAAGAAAGGTTATGGCGATCCTGCACCGCAAGCCTTGATCGTGGTTGGCAGGAATCTCGATCAGATACAGGACTCGTTTGTTTCCTGCGCTTTGGCCGCGTACACCTGGAACCGCTTCGGCGTCCTGAATGAGGAAACGCGAGACCATCCCGATATTTTCGTCTGCCGCACGCTGCGCAAGCCGTGGTCGGAATACTGGAAGACGGCTCGCCACTTCGGGTGAGGCCACGGCGATGATTTGTGGCCAACAACGCGAGCGGCACGTTCGACAAACTTTTCAGCGCCATGTAAACTACTGAAGTTCAAGTTTCAGCTCCGGGTTTGTAAGCACGACTTCTTCACCTCAGGGCTTGTAAGACAAGCCCTGAAACCCTGAAGCCCGTGGACCGGTAGCTCAATGGTAGAGCAGTTGACTCTTAACCGCTCGCTAGCACGCCGTTGCGCTGTGTTTTCAATGCTTTGCCTTTGTTTTGGGTTAGGTGAAATGTGGCCTAATTTGAAGGCATTAGTGCAAAGTTAGTGCAAATTTTCGAGTCTCGTTTTACTCGATTTGCGCCCGCCCCCGGACCGCTGCTATTCTGATTTTCCTTGCGCCGCTAGCTCAATTGGTAGAGCAATGGACTCTTAATCCATAGGTTGTAGGTTCGATTCCTACGCGGCGCACCAAAAATTTATCCAATCGCCTCAAGGTCAGCGCCGAATCTCGCAACCATATCCTGCGCGTGTTTCAACCGGCGTTCTGCCTCCACCAAAGAAAAGTCGGCCATATAAAACCACATCCAAGGGTGCGTGCTATCTTTAGATTTGCCGTGACGTAGCGCGGCTTCCACATCGTCCAGCAAATCCGTGGCGCGCCCTACGAGATAATCTTTGGCTGCTTGGTTCTTAAGCGTTTGGTCCAGTTGCACAGCCAACTGTCGCAGCGCAGTGACCTTGCTTTCAATAACCTGCGCGCTTTGGGTTATGTCCATCGTTGGATTCTATCACGGCGCGTTTGGCCGTTTACCCTCTGTTCTTACGCCACCTATCACTAAGTGGGCATTTCGCGAATTTCGTTTAAGGTGTTCGCGAAATGCGCTGCTCTTTTTCCCCTCGAAAAATGAATCGAAAGTACTGTTGATCTGTGTAGCGCATCACGCTACAATGTAATACATGAAGGAAGCGCCCATTTCGCTGAGGCTCGACAAAGAGCTTCGGAAGGCTTTGGAACAGCTCGCGGAGAAAGACCTGCGAACGCTCAGCGATTACATCCGCGTTGTTTTGATCCGCCACGTCCAGGATGTTTATCGTGCGAGCGGCAAGGTTTTCAAGGAACACACAAAGGAAGGTGCAAAGTGAGGGTCGGAATTTACGCTCGGGTCAGCACGGCGGGAAACGGACAGTCGCCGGAAATGCAGCTTCGGGAACTCCGTGAGTACGTCGAGCGCCGGGGTTGGACTCTGGCAGGCGAATACGTGGGCGAAGGAATCTCGGGCGCGAAGGACTCGCGGCCGGAACTAAACCGGCTGGTGGAGGACGCGCACCGTCGCAAATTCGACTGTGTCCTGGTTTGGAAATTCGACCGGTTCGCTCGCAGCGTCTCGCACCTGCTGCGCGCCCTGGGTTTGCTGCCTCGTTCGACCTACGCTGACGTGTTGCAGTCGGGAATTTTCGCGGTTCAGCAGTTGGAAATGCTGAACTGGTAGCGATAGGTGCTCGGTTGGTCGAATATGTTCGGATAAGGACGCTGGCTTGCATCCAGCATTAACTGCTTTGCCCTTTTGAATCTTTTCATAGTCTCATCGCATCAAATTGAGTGATGACCGAGCATAGTGCGTGAATTCTTGCGGCTGATGTTGGAGCGTCCGTTCTGGTTGGATTGTACAGGTGGGACATGATTGTGTTGGATGAAATCCTAGCCAAGGTTATGGTCGATGAGTTGGGCGTTAAGACGACACTGAGGATTTTGGAAAAGGCCGATGAAGTTTTTGTCGAACAGCATCCTGAAACAAGACTTAATGTGGACTTTGTGCGCCTTGCCGGTGCAGCAAAAATTTACGACCTGTCACTAACAACTTCTAAGTAGCGACCGTCGTCCCCCGGCATCTCTTTTCAATAGACTGGCCAAGTGCCCGGCGTGGCGAGCTCCACCAAATGGCGGTCTGGGTCTCGAAAGTAAAGGCTCCAGCCCCCCAAATCCCATGTCCGCTTCTCTTCCACTGCGATTCCTCTGGTTTGGAGCCACGATTCCCAGTTAGCCAATTCGTCAGATGGGATAGCGAACGCAACGTGTAATTCGCCGTCGCCGTCGTGAGGCGATTGGATGGCACGCGAAGCTTCCTTCTTGAAGAGCAGTAGCACTTGGCGTATACCTGCGTGCATGGCGCAACCACGCTCGCCGAACTGGCTGATGACGCGGAACCCAAAAGTCTCCTCGTAGAAGCGAACTGAGCGAGGCACATCGCTCACGTACAATGAGGATTCAAGAATGCCCTCGGTTTTCGGAGGCACCGGCGATTTCTCCTAGCTGGTGGTTGGCCTTAACATATACGTTCCAATCCTTTCAGAAATTTTCAAGTCCCTTCTCGATTAGCGTTGGCGTCTGCACTCATTCACGGTTCGCCTAGCCTTTTCGTCGGCCCAGCATCTTGCGAGAGCGAATCTCTTCGATGTTTTGCGTATTTCTTGCCCACATCTCTCCGAACTCACACACAAATTGCGCCATTGTTCCTCCGCTTGGACCCCGCCTATGGGTGAGGAACGAATTCTCTGGATTTCAATGTGGGCAGTCAAGCGACGAATCATCGTGATATGCTTCCGCCGGTTGCCGATGTGTTTACGACGAGAAGGAGTACACGGATGAAGACTGCGCTCTCTGTGGCGGCTCTCTTTGCTGTTTTGCTATTTCTTTTAACCGCTCCAGTGCGTGCTCAAGGCGTTGACGCCGAGAAAGGCATTAAAGAGACTGCGACCAAACTCCAGCCGGGCACCTACTATTGGGCCGAAGGAGCGTGGCACTCAATGGAACAAATCACCATGTCAGGTGGTGGCGGAAAACACATGGCAAAGATGTTCGTTCCAGGTCTGACACCGCAGATTGTCTGGACCTACCGGGGAGCGACAGCGCCCGTGCAGGTTAGGGAGGACAAGCCGCTGTTCTGCGTCAAGTTCATCCCGGTTCCACCGGGCATACCGTACGCGAGGTCCACTCGTGACATCGCCATCGCGCGATTCGATGAGAAAAAGGACCATCGCGAATTGCAAGTTACTTCTGGAGGGAATGCGCTGACGTTCAAGGCCGGGGTTGGGAAGGACCGCTTACCCGATTTGACCGTTACTCCGTTAGACGCCTCGACCGCACTTTTCTCTCCGGTCGCTCCACTACGAGCAGGCGAGTACATCATCTCGACGGCGTCGATGGGGAATATGGGATTCGATTTCGGATTTCATCCGGGGAAGCAGCAATAAATTTAGATTAATCCGTTGCGCTTTCGGCCCCGAGAAATGAAATGGCTGAGGTCAAGAATACCAACCGGCGTCTCTCCGAGACGGAACGCGTTCCGCTCTCTCATCAAAGATTCCGCAAAAGGAGACCATGCGCTTGCTTGGGCATTGCGTCGATTCGTGTACGTCCGCCTCTCTCACGACGAGCGGAGCAGGTCCTATGCAGAGAAGATTGCTCAAGTTAAATAAGATGATTTCGCAGAAAGGACTCTGTGCTGAGTGTGGAAAAGAACTGCCGAATCGCGGTTCAGAACTTGACCGTGGGCAAGTTCAAAGGGGGGCAAATGATTTCTGGCGCGCACGTAGTTGTCTACAGCAAAAACGCCGATGCTGACCGCGCATTTTTCCGCGACGTCCTAGGGCTCAAATCTGTGGATGCTGGACATGGCTGGCTCATCTTTGCACTACCGCCGGGAGAGGCCGCATTCCACCCGTCCGATGAGAATGGTCCGCACGAACTCTATTTCATGTGCGACGGTCTGAAAGCCGAGATAGCTTCACTCGCGAAGAAGGGCGTTAAGTGCTCTGAGGTTCAGGAAGCACGATGGGGTTCAATTACAAAGATGCAGCTTCCTGGTGGGGGCGAGGTCGGCCTTTATCAACCAAAGCATCCAACGGCTTTAGGCTAACGGCGGACGATTCTTCGCGCCGTGTCTCGCGCAATTTCGAATTGTGAAGCAAGTTGTCGCGTAGGCGTTCCGGACTGGTGCAAGCGCCGCAGTTCCGCAATCTGTTCTTCTTTCAGGTGCTTTCGCGCGCGCTCGGTCACTTTCGGAATTGCGCGGAGCGATGCTCTGTGAATGATTTGGCGAACGGCTGGAGGATTGATGTTCAGGGTCTCTGCTGCGGACGGGCTGTTGTAGCCCATTCTGAAATATAGGTATAAAACCGACAGCGCAATCTCAGGAGCGCGCTCCAGCATCATCGTTTCGCCCTCGAGATTTTCAATCTGCTTCGCAACTCCCGCCAATAGCTTCGTGGGAGTTTCGGCGCGCAGAGTTGTGAGGAATAGCTTTGTGTAAACGTGCACGGCGGCTTCGTGGAACCGCGCATTGCTGATTGTTCGATAGTTTTTTAGCCAGCGTTCGAGGCGGGATTTCGTTCCCTTGGCAGTCAACGCGGCAGCTTCCCGGCAACGCTGGAGGCGAGATTTCAAGTCGCCGGTGCAATCTTTGACCTGAAACCGTTGCTCAAGATACAGGACCAGAACCTCTGCGAGCTTGGAATTGCTGGAGCGCTTGCGCCCGAGCTTGTCGCGGCCTTCGACTACCTCTTGCATTGTATTCAAGAGCGGTGAGAGTCGGTTCCCAACGAATCTACGCGGGTCTGCAAGTCCGCCGAAGATGTCGAACGGGCATGGTGCGAATTGGATAGACTTCTTTTCCGTCTGGGCTCACCACCCCGAACGGTTCCTCTGGATGCGGCTTGCCGCTGACGAGGGTGTTGGCGACGCGCGCGGCCGCGAAATTAAGAGCTGCGATTCGAGCGAAGGCAGGCCAATGCTTGTAAAAGCTGCAGTTTGTTGTGTATGATTTAACCTAGTTATACACACTTGGAGGTCGCAATGAGCCGGGCGCTAACGCGAACCAATCTCTTACTTGAATCTGGCAAGGTCCAACAGCTTCGCAAAACCCTCCATTCGCGCAGCAATTCTGAAGCGGTGCGGCGAGTCATCGAGGAGCGGCTGGCTGTGGAAGCAGGTCTTGGGGCCTTGCGGACCCTTCGAGAGCTCGGCGGTCCAGAGGATGTCTTCGGGCGTGCTCCCGCGAAAAAGAAATGAGCTTACTACCGGCCGGACTGCTTCTGTTCGATACGGGCATTTACATCCGGTTTGGCCGAGGAGAAAAATACCCCTGGTTAGGCGAAGACGCTCGGCTCTTCCAGCGCACTATTTTGACCGCTGTGGTGGCCGCCGAACTCTACGCTGGTACGCACAGCCAACAGGAAAAGCGAGCCCTGGATCAACTATGCCAGGCCCACAGTGCCCTGGGCCACTTCTCTTCGCCCCCGGGCTCCGCCTGGATTGACACCGGCATTCTGCTCCGCCGTTTCCGAAGCACTTTCGGACAAATGGATTTTGTCAGCCATTTTCGCGATCTACTGATTGCATCGGAAGCAATGCGGACAGGGGCCACGCTGGTGAGCGAGAATTCCCGAGATTTCGCACGCTGGAAGTCGCTTCTTGTATCATCCAGGAAGACGCTGAAACTATTCAACCCGTCCTGACCCGCTGCAGTCCTTGCAACTAATAAATATCTAGCTGCCGAAAGCCGTTCTTGCGCAAGCCGAGCGTTCCTTCAAGCTACAACTGTCGAACCTGATCGATCTCCAGATCTACATACCATTCTTTAATCGACAAAGGTCTGTTCGGAATCGCCACCTGTCTCCTCGGGGCTAGATTCTGCCGGGAACTAACTCTCAAATCGGGTTGAGAATTGGGGCGGTCAGAGTCCAATCTTCGTCTCGACGTCGCCTTGCGTACGCATCGCGTGTCTCGACACGTAGTCCGCCACACCTCTGCCCAGAGTATTTGCGCGCACACACGAGGTGGCGTAGTCGATGACTGCTAACAATTTCGCATGAGTCGCGAAACCGACTTTCTATCTCAACCCAAGTTGGTAACAACTGTGGTAACAACTACGCCTAAAACCGCCCACTTCCGCTATTCCTGAAACCAGGAAACCGCTTGAATACTTTGCAACGGGAGTTGGTCGATCTGAACGAGATTGTTCGAGAGATGATGCTTCTCCTGCACAGCGAAGCAACGAAATTCGCCGTATTAGTTCGGACGGAACTCGCTGCAGACCTCCCTCAGGTCATGGGAGATCGCGTGCAACTGCAACAGGTGTTGATGAACCTGATGATGAACAGCATCGACGAAATGAAGGATGCGGTTGGCGCGCGCGAGCTCACCATCCAGTCGCAGCGCGGTGAGGCTGGTCAGGGGCTGATCTCGGTCAGCGATACCGGCGTGGGACTTCCACCGCAGCAGGCCGACAAGATCTTTTGTGCGTTCTTTACCACCAAGACTCACGGCACGGGCATGGGGCTTCGCATCAGCCGGTCGATCATTGAGTCGCATGGGGGCCGCTTGTGGGCTACCGACAATTCTCCGCACGGCGCAACTTTTCAGTTCACCCTGCCCGGCGCGCTCGCGGTCCATGTATAACCTCCCCAGCTGCTCTCACGTGGTAGCGAACCCTCGTTTTCTAGTATGGTTGCGCTGGTATCACATGCCTAGGAGTCGTTGATGCCAAAAGCCGAGTACGTCGTGCACTGGCGAGTATTGTGGACAGATGACAAGTACTTTTTCCAGATGCGCCGCGGAGATCTCCTGATCCACTTCGACGACCAGCTGTTGGTAGTAGTGGAACGCCGCCAGCGACCGTCGGAGCGCGAACAAGTGCTCTGGGCGATAGTCACCCTCAAGCGATTTCGCGATTCTGTCCTCACTGCTCTTTACGCCACCATGACAGAGCCGAGCTAAGCTAGGGTCACGGGATTTCATTCGCCGGCGAGAATTGCGTCCAGTATCCGGAGGCCACTCAGTCCGGTGATGTCGTTCAGCACACGATGAATCTGTAGATTCATCTGATCAAGCGCCTTCTGCATGTGCAGCACATGCTCTGCCGCCATCTGGATCAGACTGCTGCGGTGTCTCCAGAGAGAGCGAATCGCACAAATGAAGCCAGGAGGACGGAAGCTGGCTCGCAACAGCCTCACAGAATGAAGGTACTGAAGCCACTGGCAGTCGGACACGTCGGTCTTCCTGCCGGGAACATTCTTTACGTGCTGCGCGTTGACGAGACACACCTCCAGCGCGCGAGACTCCAGGATCTGATGCACGGGAATCCAGTACACGCTGGTTGTGACTCCATTGCTACCGAGCGAATCCGGCACTGCTGGAGCCAGTCCGCAAGTGCATTCAGATCGCGAGTAAAAGTAGGGAAACTACGAACAGGTTGAGGATCACGATCAGCGCTCACTGCGACAAACAACTCGCTCGCACTTACATCGATACCGGCTGCATCCGGATGCAAGATGGGCAATTCCTCACACCGTTTCTTTGATCTCTTCGCCATTGGCTCCTCTGAGCTGCCGGTCGGATGCCCAAGGCGCGAATTAAAAGCAAACTCCCAATCGAGATCGTCGTCAGAGCTGACGAGTGTCATCACACGTCTGTACGCAAACCTCGGACCCACGCTTCTCCGCCGGGCTTGAACATCGGGCACCAATGTCGGCGCGGGCTGTAGCTGTCATCCGACCTGCGCCCAGCATCATCTCTCACTCCGCGTTCCTTTACATTCTGTCTGGCAAGCGCCAGTTGCACGCTTCTCAGTATCCATGCCCCTCTTCCGGCCGCACCTTGCCACGAAACATGCGATACACAAAAACGAAGTAGCCGAAAGCGAGGCCCATCCCCAACGCCCACCAAATAAGCCCCACTCGCAAAGCATACTCGCCAGTGGCGGCATTGTAGATGGTGATGTCGCGT
>Ga0137359_10002306_pt1 | contig 15268 bp, 10 predicted proteins | sample Mad1_40_16metaG_FD_108281 | JGI IMG/M metagenome (GOLD analysis project Ga0137359, IMG submission 108281) | Vadose zone soil microbial communities from Angelo Coast Range Reserve, California, USA - Mad1_40_16 metaG | ecosystem: Environmental > Terrestrial > Soil > Vadose zone | place: USA... | reverse complement strand
CTGGATCGTCGTCGTCGGCGGCGTTGCCGTGACGTTCGGCGCGCGCGTCCGCGCCGTCGACGCGCTCGTGTATCTCGGACCGCTCGCCGTGGTGCTGGCGCTGCTCGCCTTCCGCCGCGACCCGCTGGCACATGACACGCTCGCCGGCGACGCGCTCGCGTTGCTCTTGCCGTTCGCGCTGCTGTCGGTGCCGTGGATGGTCTATTTCTACCGGCTTCTCGGGCCGGCCGGGTTCGTCCGCGAGGTGCTGCTGATCGGCACCGAATCGGAGGCGATCTTCTACGTCGCGTACCCGGCGTTCAGCCGCTGGGGGCTGGTCGCCTCCGCGGCGATCGGTGCATTCGTCATCGCCGGCGAGCTCGTCGCACGCGGACGTCTCGACGCACGACGCGCCGCAATCGGCGGTGCGGTCGCATTGGCGACGCTCTTCGGCGTCGTCGCGTTCCTCGGCGTCATGCCCGAGGGCGTGGTGCCGTCCGTCGTATGGCAGCTCGAAAGCTCGGCGTTCGCGATCGTGTTGCTGACGCACGTCGCCGGTGTCGCGTGGCTGGCGGGCGCGCGCCGCGCCGACGCGGCCTTGGTCGCGCTTCTCGTGTTCGCCCTGTTCATGCACTTGCAGCTCTATCCGCGCACCGACTTCATGCACCTGATCATCGCCGCGCCACTCACGGCGGTGTTCGCGAGCGCACTCCTCGAGCGCGTGCTGCGCGGTTGGGAAGCGGTCGCGTCGCGCGAGCGAGCCGGCGTGCCCGCGCAAGCAAGCGACGCGTCGCTCCGATCCGTCCTCGCGCCGACGGAGCACGGCGCCGCGGCGGGGCGACGGTGCGCTCCTGCGCTCGCAGTCGTCATCGTGATGGCCGCGCTCGCCGTGCTCGGCACGTCACGCGCGGTCGGGCTCTTGTTCGCCGGGCCGTGGGTGCCGCTGCCGTTTGCGGTCGCGCCGTTGGCGATCGAAGCGGCGCACGCCCAGGATCACCGCGATCTCGCCGCCGCGGGCGCAGCGCTCGCCGCGCGGGTTCCGCCGGGCGATCCGAGCCTCGGCTTTCCGGCGCTCGATGTGCTGCTCCTCGTGACCGGCGCCCGCAACCCGGGGCCGCACGGCTACTTCTGGCCGGGGCGGCCGGATCATCGCGAGGAGGCCGAGACGCTGGACGCGCTCGTCGGCGCGCGGCCGGCGGCGCTCGCGAGCCAGAACGCGCGCTTCGCGTTCTTCGACGGGGCGCCGCCGTACTTCTTCCTTCTGCGTCGCTGGGTGCAGCGTACGTACGCGCTCGCCGAGCGGCACGGTCGCTTCGACGTTCTCGAGCGCGTGAACGACGCCGGCGCGGGCCGCATGGACGCTCATTCCGACGCCGGCGGCGACCGTCTGGCAGGCGACGGCGGTCGTCGCGCGAGCGCGCCCACCGAAGGCGGCGAGCGCGGCGGCTCGACCGGCGATCCCACCGTCGATGCGGCGAGCACGGGGCGGTTGGTCGAGCTCGTCGGCGGTCGCGATCCGATCCGGCGGCAGAGCGCGCTGGCGGCGCTTCTCACCCGCCTCGAGGATGCTCCGGAACGCGGGCTCGAAGACGAGGTCGCTGGCGCAGCGCCGGATCTCCGGACGCAGGTGTTGCTGGTGCGCACGATCCGCGACACGCGCGATGCGCGTGCGGCGTCCTATCTCTTCGCGACGCTCGACGATCCGCGGCCGCGCGTCCACGACGCCGTCCTCGAGGCGATGGCGGCGACACGCGCCGAGCTGATTGCGCGCCGCTATCTGTGGTCCGGAGCGCTACGGCCGCGTGTGTGGCCGGCGCGTGCCGCGCTCCGTCGCCGCGTGCGGGCGGCGCTCGACGACCGGCGCGCGCCCGCGCCGGCGCGCGCGCTCGCCGCCTACTTGGCGGGTGAGCTCGACGATGCAGAGAGCGTGGTGTCCTTGCGTGCCGTCATCACCGATGCCGCGCGCGGCGATGCCGCCATCGACGCGGCGACGACGGCCTCATCGGCGGCGGCGCTCGCGACGCTGGCGCCACGGACGCTCGCGTGCGCGCTCGCAGATCTCCTGCGGCGTCCCGAGCCGGAGCTGCGAGTGTTGGTCCCGTCCCTTCTGGTCGATCTCGCCGACGGGCCGGAGACCGGCGCCGAGGCGCGCGCATGCCTGCGACTCGCGCTCGCGCGCGCCGACGCCGGCAGCGAGCAGGCGGCGTGGATCGCGGCCGCGCTCGCGGACAGCGGCCTCGAGGCGCCGTTGCGCGCTGCGCTCACTGTGCCGACGGCCGCCCGCTATGCGCCCGCCGCGCGCGCCGCGCCGGCGGCCGCCCTACGACGCGCCGCCGCGTGGGCGCTCGGCGAGATGCCGCCGACACCCGCGGGCGAAGCCGCGTTGCTCACCGCCTCGACGGACGGCGATCCGCTGCTGCGCCGGGTCGCGGCGGGTGCGCTCGCGAAACAACAGGGACGTGCCGCGCGCGCGTTCGCACCCGCGGTTTCGGTGTTTCCGAGCGCCGCCGAGTCGCGCTAAGAAGAGGCGGTGACGACCGCAACGTCGACGACCTCCGCCCGCACATTCACCGGCGAGCGACCCGGCCACGGCGAGCACTTCGAGTACGACGAGGCGCGCCATCGCGCCGCGTACTTGCATGCGCGCGAGCTGGCGCGCGATCGCGACGTCCTCGACGCCGGGTGCGGCGAAGGATTCGGCACCGCGCTCCTCGCCGAGACGGCGCGGGCGGTCCTCGCCGTCGACTACTCGGCACCCGCGATCGAGACTGCGCGCGCGCGGCACGCGCACCCGCATCTCGAGTTTCGCCAGTTGAACCTCTACGATCTGCCGAAGCTCGACCGGCGGTTCGATCTCGTCACCAATTTCCAGGTCCTGGAGCACCTCACGGAGCCGACGGGGTTTCTCCGCGCGCTCGGCTCCGTCCTGAAGCCGGACGGCATGCTCATGCTGACGACGCCGAATCGGCTGACGACCGTGTCGGAGAACCCCTACCATGTGCGCGAGTACGTCGCGGACGAGCTCCGCGAGCTCGTGCGGCCGCTCTTCGGCCGCGTCGAGATCGCGAGCGTCCTCGGCAACGACCGCGTGCGCGCGTTCGATGTGGAGCGCAAGCGGCAGGTCGATCGCATTCTCCGTCTCGATCCGCTCGGCCTCCGCAAGCTCCTGCCGGAGCGACTCGTGAAGTTCACGTTCGCGCGCCTGTCCGTGCTGGTGCGCCGGCGCATTGCCGGTGCCGTCGCGGAGAGCCGGGCGATCACGCCGGCGGATTTCAGCGTCGTCGCGGAGAGCCGTCCCGACGCCCTCGATCTGATCGCGTTCTGCCGGCGCTGAAAGGGCGGCTGGGACGCGGGCCGCGCCAAGCTGACGCGCGTCGGCGAGGACGCTGCGCTCAGGTGCGTGGCATGCGCTCGAGTATGAGGACCGTCCCGTGCCCCGGGACGAGCCAGCGCGTGAACGGGATCTGTTGGCGGATCGCATACCCCGCCAGCGGGTGGAAGCTCGCGACGTATTGATCGTCGACCACCCACCACCAGCTCCGCACCGTCGCCGCCTGGTGGGGGCGCACGTCGCGGTCGCTCGGCCAGGTCCCGAGCGTCGGCGACAGGTACCACGCGTTGAACTCGACGCCGCCGTCGATCGCCGCAGGCGAGACGCCGTCGGCGAGCAACGCGTCGAGGCCGACGAAGCGGGCGCGGTTCCACGCCAGGTAATCGTGCGTACCGGCGATGGCATACCAGCCGAGGAGCACGGTGAGCAGGACCGTCGCGCGCGTCGGGACACGAAACTGCGTCGTGGCGATGAGCGCGACGAGCGGCGGGATGATCGGCAACAGGTGCCGGTCGAGATAGTAGCGCGACTGCAGCAGCGTCGCGGCGAAGAGCAGCGCGGCCGCGACGTTCAAGAAGACGGCTTCCGGATCGGCGCGCGTCCACGTGCGCACCCACGCGGCGCCGAGGAGTGCGGCGCTGCCGACGGCGAGGATCGTGAGCGGGAGGGCGAGCATCGGTCCGACGTGGAGCGGGGGATCGTAGCCGAGAAAGAGCGTATCGCGCAGGGTGAGCGGCCCGAGGCCGAGATCGTAGGCGATGTTCGTCAGGTAAAACATGAGCGCGTGCTCGCGGAGGTAGAGCACCGTCGCGGCGCCCGCGAGCGTCAGGCCGAACGCGAGCGCGAGGCGGCGATGGCGGCGCTCGGCGAGGACGTCGGACGCGACGAGGAGCGGTGAGAGGAAGAGACCCAAATAGACGAAGCCGCGGAACCCACAATTGACGATGCTCGTGAACGACACGTCGCCGAGCTGTCCGATACGCGACGTGTAGCCGATCGGCAGCGTACCGCGCGCGAACAGCCACAGGTGCAACACGACGAAGGCGATCGTCGGCAACAGCACCGCCGCGCCGATCGCCCGCACCCGCTCGGCACGGCGCCACGCCGGGGCGACGACGATTGCCGCGGCGGCAGCGACCGCGAGGAGTATGCCCTGCTGGCGTACGAGGAGCGCCGCCGTCGTCGCGGCGGCGCCCGCGAGCAGGAGACCCGCACGCCGTGCCCCGATGCCGCGAACGTATCCGTACGCAGCCCATACGATCAGAGCCGTGAATGGCACGTCGGTCATGAACGTGAACGCGAGGTTCACGTACAGCGGGTTCAGCGCGAACACCGCCGTGGCGAACGCGAGCGCACGCCCGCGGACGTTGCGGTGCCGCAGCAACTGGACGAACGCGATGACTCCCGCGATCGCGAGCGCCACCGTCGAGGCGCGAAGAACGGTGAAGGAGAATCCGACCGCGAGGCAGAGCGCGGCACCGTACGCCGCCTGGAGCACGAGACTCGCGGCCGTCCACGGCAGGAAGTGCAGCGTGCCGGTCGTGCACAGCGTGTGGACCGCGTACGCGTACGCGGCGTCGTCGCTGAGCGGAAACTCGCCGCGCACGCCGATCAGCACCGCGATCGCGAGCGCCGCCATCAGCGTCCATGCAGTGGCGATCACGCGCGAGGGCGTATAGCGCACCCGCGACACGCGTGCCATCGAACGATTGGACGGTACTGGCCTGTTTCGGCCGGCACCGATTGGACGTCGTGCTTTCCAACGGCAACCCTTTCGGCGAAAATGCCCGTTTCCCATGTCTTCCGTCGACGCTCGATCGCTGGCGCAGGCCGGCGCCGATCCCTCGGCGCCCGTGCCGTGCGCGCTCTGTGGCGGCCAGCGGTACCGGCCGATCCACGACATGGGGTGGCGGCGCATCTTGCGCTGCGAGGCGTGCGGCCTCACGCGCGCCGATCCCCTGCCGTCGCTCGCGGACAAGCTCGCGATCGAAACGCAAGGCTATACGGACGACCACGCGTTTCCGGAGGTCGCGGATTTCTTCAAGAATTGTCACCGCAATTACGTCGACGATCCGGTCATCCGCGCGATGCGGCGGCACCTCGCCACGCTCGAGCAGACGATAGGCGGACCCGGTCGACTGCTCGACGTCGGTGCCGGTACGGGCGTCTTCATGCACCTCGCGGGCGAGCGCGGCTGGCAGCCGAGCGGCATCGATATCTGTCCGCTGACGGCCGAGAAGGCGGCACGCGAGTTCGGCGTCCAGATCGCCATCGGCGCGTTCGAGGAGCACCACTTCGACGGCGCGGCGTTCGACGCCGCGACGCTGCTCGACGTCCTCGAGCACGTGCACGATCCGCTGGCGACGTTGCGGCACGTCTACACGCTCCTGCGTCCGGGTGGCGCCGTGTACATTGCCGTGCCGAACCAGCGCTGCCTGCTGACGGCGATGGTCGACGCCTACGCGCGCGCCGGCGGGCCCGGCGCGCAGAGCCTGCTGCTGCGCCTCTACGTCGCGCCGCACCTTCACTACTTCACGCCGTCGACGATCCGCCGTCTCGTCGGCGCCTCCGGCTTTCGGCTGCGAAGTCTCCACCAAGGGAGCGTGTACCTCGGCCGCTATCGGCTGCCGCTCGCGATGCGCATTCCGCTGGAGGTCATCCTGGCCGCCGGCGCAGCCGTCGGGATGAACGCCCGTCTCGGCGTGTTGGCCGTGAAGGAATGATGCGCGACGGGCCGCGATGACGGCCGCTGCGCGCGGCGCGGGCGCGTGAGCACGCCCGGTTCGCGGCACGGCGATCCGTTGCGTCCGCCGCGCTCCGCATCCGCTCTCGATCCGCGGCGGACCGCGCGCGCAACGGCGTTCGCCGTCGCTGCCACGGCGATCGAGAAAGGCGGAGCGATGGTGCTCCTCCTGCTCATCGCGCGCACCCTCGGTACCGACGAATTCGGCCGCTACGCCGCGTTGATGGCGCTCGTCACGTTCGTGCAGCTCGGCGCCGAGTTCGGCCAGGAGCCCGTGCTCGTGAGATTGCTCGCGCAGGGCGCCGGCGGCGATGCGTCGCGGCTCGTCGGCGGCGCGTTGGCGATGCGGCTCGCGTTCGCGACGCTCGCAGGGTGCCTGCTGATCGCCGTCGGGACGCGCCTCCTGCCGATCGGCACGGCAGCGCTGGCGCTCGCCGCGGCGGGAGTCGTCGCGACGAGCGGCGCCGTCCTGCGCGCGGTGTTTCGCACCGCGCAGCGTCTCGACCGGCTCTGCATCGTCGCACTGGTGAACGTCACGACGTTTGCCGCCGTGCTTGCGGTGGTGCGTGTGTATCATCTGGGACTCGCCGGTGCGGTGGGCGCGTGGGGCGCCGGACAGCTCGGCGGGTCCGTCGCCGCCGCGATGCTCGTGCGACGGATCGTTCCCGTCCGGCCGCGATGGCGACGCGCCGTCGCGGCGACGCTCGCGCGCTCCGGGTGGGCGCTGGCACTGAACGCGATCCTGCTGGCGGTGACCTTCCGCGTCGGACAGCTCGTCGTCGTCGATCTGCTCGGCGCAGAGCAGGGCGGCTATCTCGCCGCCGGGTCGCGGCTTGCCGAGGCGTTCGCGCTCTTACCGGAGCCGCTGATGCTCGTGTTGCTGCCGGCCTTCGCCGCGTACGACATCGCCGCGCGCGACGCGCAACGCGCCCTCGGCGTCCGGGTGGTGCGCTGGCTCGCCGTCCTCGCCCTCACGCTCATCGTCGCGGTATCGACCGCGGCGCCGGCCATCGTCGCGCTGCTTTTTGGGCCGCGCTACCTTCCGGCCGCCGCGGCGCTGCGGGTCTCGATTTGGCTCGGGCTGCTTGCGGCGACCGGCTCCGTATTCACGAACCTCCTCATTGCGCGCGGCCTCGAACGGGTGCTCCTCGGCGTCAACGCGGTGAGCTCGGTCGTCACGATCGCGTTGTCGCTCGTCGTCGTGCCGCGGTTCGGGTTCGTCGGCGCGGCGGCGGTGTCGCTCGCCGCGAGCGCGCTCGCGCAAGTGTTGCTTGCGACCTTTCCTGCGACACGTGCCGACGTGCTGGCGTGCGTGCGGCCGCTGCGCGTCCCGGTCGCTGTGGCGCTCGTGCTCACGCTCGTGGGCGCGTACCTCCCCAGCCCGGCGCTCGCGAGCGCAGCGATGACGACGGTCGCGTTCGTCCTATCGATGCTCGCGTTCCGCGTCGTCGGAGCGGACGACGTGCGGCTGCTGCGACGCGCGCTCATCCGGTCGCGACTCGGTAGCGGGTCAGCCTGAGGACACTCCCACGGACCGTACCCCGATTGACCCCTCCGCCACTGCCGCGTAATGAGGACCGAGGAGACGCATGCGACGGACGATTGTGGCGACGACGGTCGCGTGGGTAGCGGGGTTCCTCATGGCCGAGGGAATCGCGTCGGCGGTGACCATGCTGGGTGCGTGGCGAGATCTCGGTGAGTATTTCCAGCTTGGGTATGTCGTCGGCTACCTCGATGCGGTGAAGCTCGAGAATCTGAAGGACCGGCGGACGATGATCCCGACGTCGGGCACCGCAGATTTCGAATACTGGCGGAAGCTCGTGAACGAGTACTTCGCCGACCCGAAGAACGCCAATCGGTCGGTGCCGGACGCGATGTTCGCGGCGGGCAAGATCGTCAGCCAGAACATCACCCGCAGCCTGCAGGAGCGGCAACAGCAGTCGCCGTCGCCGAGCCCCGCCGCGTCGAGCCCACCCGCGTCTCCGGCCGCGTCGCCTTGAGCCTCTTCGGCGCGTGCACGGCGCTCGCGCTCGTCCTGCTGCTTTCGTATGTGCCCGGATGGGCGGTGGCGCATGGCGGTCGCACGCCGCTGGACGCGTTCGAGCGGCTGTGGGTCGGCGTCACGATCACTTCCGTCGTCGGGCTCGTCCTCGCCGAGCTCGGATGGTTCTCGCTCCTGAGCGTCGCCGTCGCGGTCGCGCTCGTCACTGCGATCTGCGTCTGGGGCGCGCAGCTCTACCGGACGGCCGCGATCGCGCCGCCGGTCGCCGCCGTTCCGGAGCAGCGCGCGGTGAGCGCGCTCGGCATCGCGGCCGCCCTCGCGCTGATCGCGTGGAGCTGGCCGCCGTACGAGACCGTCATCGCCGCGTCGGATTCGACGATGTACGTGAACGCCGGCCTCCACCTCGCTCGTACCGGCGCGCTCGTCGTGCCGGAGACGATTGCGTCCGTGCTGCCGTCGGCCGCGGCGCGCACGATCTTCAGCAGCGTTGGATGGGGCGATACCGGCCCGTTCATCCGTCTACCGGGGGGGCTGCTGATGGACACGCTCGACGCTCGCGTCGCGACGCCGGCGTTTTTTCCATTGCTGCCCGTCTGGACCGGAATCCTGGCCGCCGCCGGCGGCGCGGCGTCGAGCGTGCTCGTGGCGCCGCTCTTCTCCGCGCTCGCCATCTGGGCGATCGTGCTCTTTGCCGGGGAAACGCTCGGCCTCACCACCGCGTGCGTCACCGCGGCGATGCTGATCGCGAACTTCGCGTTCTGGTGGTACGCCAAATTCGCCATGCCGGAGCCGCTCGCCGCGGCGGCGCTTTGGGGTGGACTCGTGGTGTTGCAGCGCGCTGCGCGACGGCGCGACGCCCGCCTCGCGGTGCTGACCGGCGCCCTCTTCGGCGTCGCCGGGCTGGCGCGCACCGAGACGTTTCTCTTTCTCGGTATCGCGATCGTGGTGACGTGGGCCTGGACGCGATTCCGCGTATCGTTCGCCGGCATCGTTGCCGGTCTCGCGCCGCTCGTCGGCGTCGCGCTGTTCATCGCCCGGCGATCTCCGAGTCACCACCTTGCGTATCTGCGCAACGATCTCCAGCTGCACTATCTCGCGATCCTTCCTTGGCTCGGCGCGCACACGCGGTTGGTCGAGGGAGGCATCGCCGCGGTGGCGCTGCTCGTGGTCGTCGCGGCCCTCGGTGCGTGGCGCACCGGCGTCGGCGCCGTGCGCGGCGCGATGCGGATTCTCGCGCCGCTCGGCATCGTCGCCGCGGTCGCGGTGTACGTCCGTATCGCCGATCTCGTCTTCCCCGCGCGCGATCTTTCGTGGCTCGCTGCCTACTGCTCGTGGCCGTTGCTGGCTGCGGCCATCGCAGGTCTCCTGCTGGTGTGGCGGCGCGACGGCGAGGCGGTGCGGATCGCGGCGGTGCTGTGGCTGCTCGAGACCGTCATCTTCGGGTTGAATCCGCGCATCTCCGCCTACCAGCCGTGGGCGATCCGTCGCTTTCTGCCGGTCGTGATTCCGGGAATCGCAATCGCCGGCGCGGCTGCGCTCGCAGCCCTCGCGACACGCGGGCGGGCGGCGCGCGCGACCGCCGTCGTGACGGGGTTGGTCGTCCTCTACCTCGAGGGGCGAACGATCATGCCGGCACGCGCCCGCGCGTACTACAAAGGGAGCTTCGCGGCCGTTGCTGCGCTCGCGGAGCGATTGCCCGAGGACGCGATCGTCGGCTTCGAAGGCGAGCTCGCCGACGTGCAACTCCAGGTGCCGTTCTGGCTGATGACCGGACGCGAAACGGTCGTGCTGGGCGAGGGCGGAAGCCGCTGGCGCGACGTCATGCTGGCGCTCGTCGCGACCGGGCGTCCGGTGTTCTGGATCGGCGAGCGTCTCGGGTCACGCGGCGACATGAGCGGCGTCCCGATGCAGATACTGCCGCCAGATCCCGACGTCGTCGTCTTCGTCCCCGATTCGCCGGCGGACATCACGCCATCGATCGGAGTGTCGCAAGTGCTGCCGCTGCGCGTTTACGGGGTCGGCGCTGGGGTCGGCATCCACCCAAAGGTCGGCAGCATCGACGGCAGCGTCGCCGGATCGAGGTCCTTCATGCGCGCCCAGTCCTCGCGCGGCACGATGTCGATGACGAGCTCGACGTGCGACAGCTGACCGCTCTTATCCGTCGCCTTGACGATGACGTGGTAATTGCCGAGCTTCTCGAAGCGGTGCTCGAGGCGCGGCCCCGTCGCCGGTGGTGAGCCATCGGCGAAATTCCAAGTGTAGGTGAACGGCGGCTCGCCGTTCAGGGGCCTGGCATCGAACTGGATCGTCACCGGCGGATACGCCATGTAGCGCCCGGCGTCGGCGTCGATCTCGAAATCCGTGCCCATCGGTAGATTGTCGTCATCCTCGGCCTCTTCTTCACCGGAGGGAACGGCCGAAGGCGCCTGCGCGGGCGATGACGCCGCGACCGGTGCGGCGACCGACGGTGCCGCGACGATCGTCGGTGCTGCGATGGTCCGACCGGGTGACGGCGCGGTGCCGGTGCCGGTCTCCGACCGTTGGCAGCCGAGCAGCGCAGCCAGCAGGAGGACGAGCGAGTGAGCGACGAGCCTCATGGGCGGCAGTATGCCGCCATCTTTGAAGCTCCACAAACGACGAGGCCACCCGCCATGGACGGCGGGTGGCCTCGCGAGGACGTACAGGCGAGAAGAGATCTCTCGCCGTGAGGTGCTTACGGCAGGAACGAGCCGATGTTACCGAAGTGGTGGTTCTCCTGGTCGATAATCAAGATCTTGACGGTCTCGATGCTGGTGCAGTGAGGCAGACCGGCAAGATTGCCCATGTTCAGAGCCTGGTTGGCGGAGGTCTTCAACTTGATCTTACCACCGGCCACTTGGAAATTGATGTCCACTGGGAAGTCGACGACCGTGACGTCCCCAACGGCGGGATCGCGATCGTTGAACGTGGTGCGGCTGACGGTCGAGAGCGTGCCGATGGCCGCTGGGCCGTCGACTTTAACGCTGCCGTCGCCCGGCGCGTACTCGATGTCCGACCCCTTCAGCTGGATGGAAAGATCGGACGCATCGGGATCAGCCGGAGTGGTCGTCGAGAACACGTTCTTGCTCTTCGCCTTGAGCTTGATCTGCGCTGAGCTCTTCGGACCCCAGAGCCAGCCGAACGGGGGGGGGCCTGCCTCATCATTGAAGGTCTCCGGCGGCCTGCATGCCGGAGCCTTACCGCCGCCCGCGAGCGTGTTTGGGGAGTGGCCGCCGGTGTTGCCGCAGGACACGAATGCCTGGACGAAGTTTGACTGGAAGCCGGCCGCCTTGTGCGGATGCTGGAACGAACACTGGGCGTGCGCGCTAGCCGACGCGCCGACGACCAGCGCGGCCACGGCCAGGCCACCTACTAGCTGCTTAATCATGGGTACCCTCCTTCGTACGGGTGGTTGGGGATGGCGATCAGAACGGACGCTGGTGCGGTCCACGACACACCGGAGAGTCGTTCGTTTGATCATCATCGGCTTTCTCTTTGAGCGCTCTTCCCAGGACTGCCGCTCCCGATCGCGCCACGCAAAGACAGTAGAAGCGACGACCAAGAAACGTGATTGACAGACGTGACACGGCACCTCGGGACGGCTGTTCCTGATTGCGTCGCGACTATAAGAGCCCCGCGTCTGCCTTGTCAAGAAGAAAGTTTGGTCGGCGCACTCAGGAAATTCAGCCATATCATGCACTTGTGCGAGACCTCGCGAAGTCGCATGGCACACACGTGATTGACCCCTCACCACTGCCAGGGAATGCATCGCCCGCATTTTTCTCTTCCTGGATGGAAGCAAGGCGGATGCCGTGATCGTCACAAATCGACGGGGCTATTAATCAGGCATTTACGCTGTCGGCGAGGCAAAATCGCGCACGCCAGGAAGACAAAAGCGTCATGTAGACAACGCTCGAGTTGCTGCCGTCGCGTTCGCCGACCACGTGACGCGCTTGTATAAGCTTGCGCGTGATTCGCGTGCTGCGTCTTCTCTTCCTCGTGTTCGGCATCGCGTCGTTGACGACGATCGTGCCGCGCGTCGCCAATCTGAACGCGGCGCTGCCGGCGCGCGTGCGGTCGGGCGATCACGTGCGATGGATGCCGGAGGAGATCGCGTCGCTCGTGCGCGTACTGCGCGCGGAAGGTGCCGAGTGCGTCGAAGCCGCCGAGCTGGCGCAGATCGTTCATAGCGAGAGTCGTGCGCTGCACCTCGATCCGCTGTACGCGCTCGCGCTCATCAAGATCGAGAGTAACTTCCGCGCGAACGCCGTCTCCAAGCGCGGCGCGATCGGCTTACTGCAAGTCCGACCAGGCGTGGCACGGACGTCCACGAGCCGCGCGACGCGAGCCGAGCATCTGCGCGATCCGCAGACGAACGTCGCCGTCGGGCTGCGCTACCTGCGACGCCTCGAGCGCCAATTCGCCGACCGTGCGACGGCCCTCGCCGCGTACAACCTCGGACCGACGAGCGTTCGGCGACGGCTCGAGCGCGGCGCGCCGATCCCACGATCGTACGCCGACCGTGTCCTGACGGCCTATCGTGCCCTCGCGGAGACGAGAGTTCTCTCCAGCGACGCTGCGTCGCCGCCGAGCTCGTAACGCTGCCCGTTGAATCCGGCCCACGCCGCACGGCAGCGGTCGTCGGCGCTACACCGCAGGCCGACCCCGCCGGCGTTTTTTGCCCGTCGCGGGAGCGCGGGCAATAATCGGAGCAATGCGGGCGTGGGGGATCGCGGCAGGACTGATCGCGCTGCTGATCGCCACCGTCGCCGCCGCGCTCACCGTCGACGAGCTGCCCGCCGGAGGCGTCTACACGGTGCGTGCCGTCCGCATCGAGGGCGTGAGCTTTCTCACCGCGCGCACGCTCCGCGCCGTGATGCTGACGCAGCGTCCGCCTTGGTACCAACCGTGGAAGCGCTGGCGGACCAAGACCATCTTCAATCCGCAGATCTTTCGGACCGACCTCGAGCGGGTGCGGACGGCGCTGCGCGAAAGCGGTCACTACGAGGCGAGCGTGACGCACGACCTCGAGCTCGACGGCGAGGCGATCACGATCGTGCTGCACGTCGACGAGGGACCCGTCACCCGCGTCGCCGTCATGAACCTCGTCACCACCGATTTCACGTTGACCGAAGCCGACGAGGCGGCGCTCCGCCGGGAGTTGACGCTGCAGCCGAAGGCGGCGTTCACTCAGGCGCAGTACGACGAGAGCCGCGCGCGCCTCGAGGCCTATTATCAGCAGCACAGGTACGCATACGCGCACGTCGAGAAGGCCGCCCTCGTCGACACCTCCGCTAAGGAGGCGACCGTCACCTACACCGTCACGCGTGGCATCGCGGCGGTGTTCGGCACGACGGCGGTGAGCGGTACGCAAACGATCGATCCCGCCCTCATCACCCGCGAGCTCCAGTACCGCCCTGGCGATCCGTACGACTCCCGCAAGATCGAGAAGACCCAGGCGAGCGTGTTCGGGCTGCACCTCTTCCGCTCCGTCGCGGTGAAGCCGGCGAACCTCGAAGCGCAGAGCGGCGTCGTCGACGTTGCGATCTCGGTCAGCGAAGGGCCGCCGCGCGAGGTCAAGATCGGCGTCGGCTACGGCCTCGAGGACGGCCCCCGCGGCGAGGTGCGGTGGCAGCATTACAACTTCCTCGGCGGCGGCCGGCAGCTCGGCTTCCGCATCAAGGGATCGCAGATCACGCAGGCGGTCGAGGGCGAGTTCCGTCAGCCCTACTTCCTGCACCCGCATCAGACGTTGGCGGTACCGCTCACGCAGGAGCGAGAGGACGAACCCGGCTTCACGGTCGAACGCATTCGGCTCGCGCCACGGATCGAGCACCGCTTCCTTCCCGAGGTGCGGGCGGGGCTCGGCTATAACATCGAGTACGACGACACGAGCAACGTTCCCGCGCAGACGCAGGCGACGTTCGACAATTTCAAAGCGCGCGGTTTCGTGTCGAGCGTGACCGGCTTCGTCGAGCGCAACACGACGGCCGATCTGCTCGACCCGCATACCGGCAGTGTCTTGAACCTGACCGGCGAGCAGGCGGGCGGTCCCTGGGGCGGCGACTTCTCGTTCTATCGCGTCGTCTTCGAGGCGAAGCGCTACGTGCCAGTGTTCGCGACACGGGTCATCGCGGGACGCTTCCGGATCGGCGGCGGCGACGGCCTCGGGCACGATCACGACCTGCCGATGTTCCGTCGCTTCTTCGCCGGCGGCATCAACAGCACGCGTGGCTACGGCCGGTACAAGATCGGTCCGCTGACGGACGGCGGCGATCCGATCGGCGGCCGCAGCCTCCTCGAGTGGAGCCTCGAGTTCCGCACGCCGGTCTACGGCGGCGTCGGCGGCGTGGTGTTCCTCGATGCCGGCGAGGTGCGGACGTCGCCGTTCAGCTACACCGTCGGCGATCTCCAATACGGCGTCGGGTTCGGCGTGCGCTACCAGACGATCGTCGGGCCGCTCCGCGTCGACCTCGGGTTCCCGCTCGAGCGGCCGCGCGGCGAGGCTGGATGGCAGGTCCACTTCAGCATCGGGCAGGCGTTCTGATGCGGCTGCGGCGTTTCATCGTGCGGACGCTCGTGGGCGTCGCAGCGCTGGTCGTCATGCTCGTCGGCGTCGCCGCGGTGCTGTCGCAGACGGCGCTCTTCCGCGATTGGCTGCGACGTCAGGTCGTGACGCGTGTGAACGCCGGCCTGAACGGCGAGCTGACGATCGGCCGCCTCGAGGGCAACCTCGTGCAAGGTGTCGTCGTCACCGACGTGCGGGTGCGGTCAGAGGGGCGGCGCGTCCTCGCCGCCCGCCGGATCGCCGCGCGCTACGATCTCGTGACGCTCGTGACCGGCGGCGGTCTCGTGCTGCGCGACGTCGAGCTCTCCGGTCTCGCTCTCGAGCTCGTCGCCGACGAGCGCGGCTGGAACGTGGCGCGGCTCGCTCCTCCGGCGCCGCAGCCGCAGAAGCCGAGCACGCTCGCGGTCGTGCTCGACCGCGCACGCGTCGTCGATGCGGCGGTGAAGGTCGTGCGGCCGAGCGACGTCTGGCGCGTACGCGACCTGCGCGTCGACGGCTCGGGCCGCTTCGGCCCCCGCGGTCAGGCGCTGACGCTCGCCGCGCTCACGGCGCGTCTCCCGGGGCGCGATCTTCGCATCGCCGAGCTCACGGGCACGATCGCCGTCGACGCCGACGGCGCGCTCCGCG
>Ga0137359_10002304_pt1 | contig 15282 bp, 11 predicted proteins | sample Mad1_40_16metaG_FD_108281 | JGI IMG/M metagenome (GOLD analysis project Ga0137359, IMG submission 108281) | Vadose zone soil microbial communities from Angelo Coast Range Reserve, California, USA - Mad1_40_16 metaG | ecosystem: Environmental > Terrestrial > Soil > Vadose zone | place: USA... | reverse complement strand
ATGCGAAGCCCGTTAGCCGCGACGGCAATGGGGATCGAGGCAACCGCAAGAGCGACTCGTAACAGCACCCGTTTTTCCATCAGATAGCCATACATGATCGCCAACGTGGTCAAAGATAACAAGGAGCGGATGCCGCTGCACGCTTCAGCCACTTCCAAAGGCATCGCCGGGAGGTTAATGATATTTCCCTCCCTGAATACCGGCACCCCCAGAAATGCAAGGCTCCAGGTGGCCAGCTTTGAAGCGAGGATTTGCAATGGAAACGTGATCTGACTGAAGACAATAGCTGGTATCGGCACCATGAGTATCAGCAGGAGAAGAGGGAACAGCACTTCGCGAAGCATTTGCCAGCCCAGGAAGAAAACAATCATGCCGCCAATCAAGACCAGCAATGACATGCGGGCGAGGAACAATTCAGCGCCAAAGACGCCTAAGACAAGGATGCCCAAAGAGAACACGATGATCGCCAGACCCCAGATCGACGGCGCAGGCTGGATCGATTTAAGCCGCGCCCGCTCCTGCCAAACGATGAATACGGAAAAGGCGGGCACGAAGAAGCCGTGCGAAAAATTGGGATCCCTCCACCACTGCAGCGCTAGTCGTCCCAGAATAGGAAGATACAAAAGACACACCAAAGCCAGCAGCACCACCCATTGCCAAACCATGATGTTCTTCTGGTTTGGCTTGGTTGAGGCGTGCCTTGCTACTGATACGGCTTGTGCCAGATCACCCATTCGGGTCGGCGGGGAAGTCCTCCAAGGATAGTCAATGCGAGAGGTGAATGCAATTAGAGTACCGATAATCAATGACGAGAAGTGGGCTTTCAGCGATTCACCAATGATTTTTCAGCGCATTTGCGATTAACCAGGCCTCCCTGAATAGTAACCAGCGAAGAAAGTTCCACTCTGCTCCAATTGTTTTCCCATAAAAGTACAACTACACGGCCATTATTATCAATGGCTTGCATGCCATCGCGTTGCGCAGGGGCAAAAGTAACCAGAGTCGTGACTATCGTGAGGGAAAAGATTTTCTCTTTTGTGCGAATTGTTGTAGCGTACAGAGTTGTTCCTGAGAGTTCCAATATTTCCTAAGTTGTTGAAAATAGGATTAGGTGGAGTTTGAGATACGGTGCCGACTTGAGTGTCAGGTCTGGCACGAGCCGTGCACTTGGAAGGAAGTTCGGTACTCCCTCGGTTTGTACTCCCCTGTTGTGTGTAGGTCTATTCAATGGAACGAAATTTCTACGGCCAGGATCCGAGTCTGCTCAATTCCGGAGAAGCTGGATTGAGCGAAACCTCCTTTCTCGAGACGGTGAGTCCGAGTATGAAGGCAGTCGAGGCAATGATTCGCGAACTGGCGCACAGCCAAGTCCCTGTTTTATTGATTGGCGAACCGGGTACAGGCAAAGGAACCATTGCCCAAAGAATTCACGGAATTTCGGGTGGACGGACTGAAGGATTCAGATTGGAAACATGCGCCGGGCTTGCTCCCGGGACTCTGCTACAAACAGCTTCTAAGCGGGGCTCCACTCTCTATTTAGACGATATCTGCGATTTGAGTTCAGAGTGCCAGAAGCTCCTGCTTGAACTGCTCTCAAAAGCGGGAGGCGCTGGCTCAACTCAGGCAGATGTTCGGATAATTTGTGGTACTTCGCGCGATCTGGAAACATATATTCGGGCGGGAAGTTTTCGTGAGGACCTCTATTACCGGTTAAGTGGTGTCTGCCTTAGGATTCCCCCGCTGCGGCAGAGAAAAGAAGACGTCCCTCACCTGATGGCATTCTTCCTGGGGAGATATTCTGAAGCCTTTCATCGTCCTGTTCCCTCGTTGAGTAGCTCCACCCAGCAGCTTTTTAAGGATTATTCCTGGCCAGGAAATCTTCGCGAATTAGAGGCTGCCGCCCGCGCAATAGTCGCCGTGGGAGACGAATCAATGGCCATGAGGGGGCTTCGTTCCTTGTTTGCCAGCTCGGAGAATAGCTCAAATGGGGCAAAGGTATCTCTGAAAGAGGCTTCACGGGCAGCGTCACGCGAAGCAGAGAAGGATTTGATTCTCAAAGCGCTGACGCGGACGCGGTGGAACCGGCGCCGGGCAGCGCAGGAGTTACAGATCAGCTACAAGGCCTTGCTGTACAAACTTAAGCAAATTGGTTACAGCGAATACGGAGCGAGTTAACTCGGAGAGAATATGAATCGCACCCTAGCATTATTGGTTGCACTCGGATCACTGTTGAGCGGCTTTCCCGTCTTGGGACAGAATTCTGCGCCAGCCGCGAACACCGGATCCGCTGCGCCGGATAGCAAGCCGGCCCGGTCAGAAGCCGGCCCTTCATACGTGATCGGGCCAGACGATACTTTATACATCTCAGTTTGGAAAGAGCCGGATTTGACGAACACGTTGCCGGTGCGTGCCGACGGGATGATTTCCATGCCACTGCTGAACGATGTTCAGGCTTCCAGTCTTACGCCCATGCAGCTCGCAGCCTCAATCACTGAAAAGTTGAAAAAGTATGTTTCTGATCCGCATGTGACGGTTGTGGTGACTCAGATGAACAGCCAGCGGGTGTACGTCACGGGAGAGGTGCTTCATAGCGGCGCCATGAACTTGACGCCTGACATGACCGTTCTGCAGGCGCTAGCAACTGCCGGGTTCACGCAGTTCGCAAATACCAAAGGCATTTATGTTCTTCGTGCCGAAAATGGCCAGCAAAAAAGATACCCGGTTAACTACAAGCGTTTGATCAAGGGCGAAGCGGCGCAACAGAACATTACTTTGAAACCTGGAGACACAATTGTTGTCCCGTAGGAAGTATATGAACCGATCCAGCAGAAAGATCCGGCGCGCAATGAATCTGATGGCTACTGTCGTCATCCTTTTCTCGATGGCGAGAGCGCAGCAGGGCGCGTCTTCCGGTGCACAGCAGTCCAGTGGCGCGGTTCCGGCTGCAACAGGTCCCGACACGGCGACACAGACGATCGAAAACCCGCCGCTTTCCGGCCTGGATTCCCCGTCGTTCGAGCCCGGGTTCGGAGCACGCAGCTATCTGCTTTTTAAAGCCCAGCTGAGTGAAGCGGCAGATACCAATCCCACGAGTAATCTGGGATCGAGCGGCAGTATCAGACAGGTCACGCAAGGGCTTGGCTCGCTCAACCTCCAGAAATTGTGGAAAGCCCGCCAACTCGCTGTGGATTATGCAGGCGGAGCGTACGCCTATCACGGCAAGAACGGCCGAACCTTTCAAACCCACGCACTGTCCGCGGACCAGCGTTTCCTGTGGCGCACTGGACAATTGGCCTTGCGCGATTCATTCAGCTACCTGCCCCAAGGATCGTTTGGCTTCGGTTCCTTTGGCGGAGCGGGTGGTTTCACTGGGGGCGTCGGCGGCTTGGGCGGCGGAGTTACATCCGGCGGAGGAATTGCCGGCGGCGGCGGAGGGGGCGTATTCACGAACGGGCAGTTCGGTTCGCTTGGAAATCAGCCTCGCATCACCAATATGGGCATTGTTGATGTCACCCAATCTCTTAGTCCGCGCAGTTCTGTAGTAGTGGCCGGAGGCTACGGAATCACAGACTTCTTAAACAATCCGTTGGGTTACATAAACAGTAACCAGACAATCGGACAGGCTGGCTACAACTACCAACTCTCGAGAAAAGACCAAATAGCTTTGACGTATGCATTTGATGAATTTCACTTCCCCCGGCTGGGCAGCGGGAGCTTTAATGCCAACGTTTGGCAGGCGCTTTATGGGCACCGGATTTCCGGGAAGCTTGACTTCTCGCTGGGTGGAGGGCCGCAGTGGATTCGCACTTACCTCTCGGGGGTGGGCGTAAGAAGCTATCTCTCGGGATCGGGTAGAGCATCGCTCACGTACCACGCGTCTACTCGAACAAACATGATTCTGAATTATTCGCACTACACGACTCCGGGGTCGGGTTTCTTCGCGGGTGCAAATACGGACCACGTTAGGTATTCGTTGAACCATGCGCTGACGCGACGCTGGAGCTTCATGACTGACACAGGTTACTCGCACAATTCGAGAATCTTGGCTGTGGCCACAAAAACGGCGAACAACGCGCAGACTTACAACTACTGGTATGCCGGCGGGGCGTTGCACTGGCAATTGGCCAGACATTTTGGAGCTTTCACGAGCTATCAATATGACAAATTCGGTTTTAGTTCTGGTTTTTGCACTGCGGCTCCGGGCTGCGGGCGTACTTACGACCGGCATATGGGAGTGATTGGAATTAATTGGACGCCGGGCCCTATACGACTTGACTGATTTCGAGCCAGCCAAAGCTGGCAGATTGGGAACAACGATGATTGAGAATCGCGAACTGAGTATGGATGATTACTTAGCGATGCTGCGGCGTCGCTTGAAAGTGATTTTGATTCCCACCCTGCTCGCGCCCCTTGTAGGGTTTGCGGTGTCATACGCATTTGCGCCGAAATATACGTCGCAGTCTCTGGTGCTGGTAGCAGAGCAGAAGGTGCCGGAAGGATATGTCAAGCCGGTAGTTACCGAAGATATTAATCAGCGAATTACAACACTCCAGAATAAGGCGTTGAGCGCGGAGCGACTACGACCTTTAATTGAGCAGTTGCAGCTGACGCGCGGCGGGCGGAACGTGGATGATTTAATCCAGACTATCCGCGACCACATGTCTATTCTGCCGGTCCAGGTTTCGGCGGTATCAGCTCCTGTTGGAGGCAAGAAAAACGCCAAGGGAGAGACGCCCGGGTTCACCGTGAGTTATGTAGCGAACAATCCGCGCGAAGCTCAGGAAGTGTGCGCCGGGTTGACGGACATCATCCTCAAAGAAAATATTACTAACCGCACACAGGCGGCACAGAGCACAACTGATTTCCTGTCCCGACAACTGGACGATGCCAAGCGAAATCTCGACGATCTGGACAGCCGGCTTGCTAATTTCAAAAAACAATATATCGGCCAGCTTCCCGGCGACGAAGACAACAATTTGAGGATCCTGATGGGAATGAATTCTCAATTGGACGCCAACACCCAGACGCTGAACCGTGCCCAGCAGGACAAGGCGTACACCGAGTCATTGCTTGCGCAGCAACTTGCCGCGTGGAAATCTTCGCAAACCGCAACCAATCCGCAAACTCTGCAACAGCAGCTGGCAGCTTTGCAGTCGCAGCTGATCACTCTGCAGGCGCGCTACACCGAAGATTATCCGGACGTGGTGAAGACAAAGCGGGACATTGCCGAACTGCAGAAAGAGTTGAACCATATGAATTCTGCAGCCGCCAATCCAAGCGACGCCAGCACCGATAAGGCAAACATGTCGGAACCTCCTGAGATCCAGCAACTGCGGCTGCAAATCCATCAATTTCAGCAGGTCATCGTGCAAGCCTCTCGGGACCAGCAAAAGCTGCAGGACCAGATAAAGGTCTATCAAGGGCGGGTAGCGCTAAGTCCGGCTGTGGAAGAGCAATACAAGCTTCTGACCCGCGACTACATCACCGCTCAGAAAATTTATGACGATCTGCTGTCCAAGAAGTCGGAAGCAGAGATGCAAACAGCCATGGAACGTGAACAACAGGGAGAACAGATGGGATTGCTGAATCCCGCCGATCTGCCAGATGCCCCAAGCTTTCCCAACCGCCTGCTCTTTGCGGGGGGCGGCCTCGCCGGCGGCCTGGCGCTCGGTTGCGGAATCGCCCTGTGGCTGGAATTGCGTGACAAGTCGCTGCGCACAGAGGCGGATGTCATGGCTGCACTTGACCTGCCGGTGCTCTCGCAGGTGCCCTGGATTGGAATGAACAACCTCGACAGGAACGGAACCGGCAAGCGGAAATTTGGTTTCAAGTCCGGCACCGTCGAAGCAAAGAAAGAAACGGTTGAGGTGTAACTCCGAATATGTACAAAGATTTTTTTGGGCTGCGAGCAAATCCGTTCAACGTCAACCCTGACCCGCGTTATCTTTTCTTGACGCGGCACACGGAAGAGGCTTTGGCATGCCTGACCTATGGGATCCAGAGCCGCAAAGGATTCGTGTTGCTGACCGGAGAAGTCGGTACCGGCAAGACTACTTTGATTAACAAGTTCCTCGACGGGTTGCGGGCGCAGCAACTGCCGACCGCATTCATCTTCAACTCGCGCATGAATGTGCCGCAGTTTCTTGATTACATGATGGCGGATTTCGGAATCCCCTGTGATTCCAGATCGAAGAGTCAGATCCTATTGCGGCTTTATAACTGGCTGCTAGAGCGTTATCGCGCGGGAGAGACGGCCGTCCTGATCGTGGACGAGGCGCAGAATTTAGCCGACGAGGTGCTGGAAGAGATCCGAATGATGACGAATCTGGAGACCTTCACCGAGAAGCTTCTTCAGATCGTTCTTGTGGGTCAGACTGAACTGGAGCAAAGGCTCAAACAGCCAAACTTGCGTCAGTTGCGGCAGAGGCTGACGTTGCGGGCCAAGACGCATCCTCTCACGCTGGAAGAAGCCAAAGCGTATATCCAGCAAAGGCTGCGGATTGCAGGTTCAAATGGCCAGCAGATTTTTGACGGGGATGCGTTGGCTGCGATTCACCGTTACTCCACCGGCATTCCTCGAGTTGTAAACCTAATTTGCGAGCATTGCCTGGTCAGCGCATTCGTGGATCAGCAAAGGGCAGTCACGGTCGGAATCGTGGACGCGGTTGCGCGTGATTTTGACTTGGGGGACAACCACAGTCTCACTTCGCCGCAAACCGAACCCGACAAGTTTGATTTGGTGAATGCGTTAAAAACGATCTCCGATTTGGCAGAACGGTTGAAAGATGCTGAGCGCGATGTAGCCAAGGAAGGAAAATTATGAGCCGAATTCATGAAGCATTGAAGCAAGCAGAGCATGACCGGGCAGTGTCGCAGTCCGATTCGAGGGTTGACGGCTCCATGCTGGATGTGACAGCGAATCCCGAGACCGTGATTGCCAGCGCCTCAGCGCTGGCAGGTGCTGCTCCTGCCATGGGGCTAACGCTTCACGGCGTGCTTTCAAACGTCCGTCAAACTAAGTGGAGCCCGGATCCGAGGACGATGCTGTTCTTCAACCCGGAGGACCACGCTCCGGGTATGGAGGAATTCCGTACTCTGCGCAGCCGGCTTTATCAGATCAGGGAGAAGCAACCGCTCTCCAAGCTACTGGTCACGAGTGCGTTGCCAAAAGAGGGCAAGTCTTTTACTTCTGCAAACCTTGCTCAGGTAATCGCCCGGCAGCACGGGAAACGGGCTCTGCTGATCGACGCCGATCTTCGCAATCCGCAACTTCATACGCTACTTGGTGCCGAGTCTGGTCCTGGGCTTTCGGAGTACCTGCACTCAGAGAGTGACGAATTTTCCATAATTCAGCGTGGACCCACAGAGAATCTCTTTCTGATTCCGGCAGGCCGCGAGACCGCGAATTCAGCGGAACTAGTCGGTAACGGACGCATGAAGTTTCTCCTGAATCGGTTGGAGCCAATCTTCGACTGGATCATCATTGACTCTCCTCCCACCGTGCTGGTTTCCGATACGGGTCTGCTGGCGAACTACTGTGACGGGGTGTTGCTGGTGGTGCGCTCGAACAATACGCCGATCGATGCGGCGCGAAGGGCGAAGAACGACTTTGGTGACCGGCCGGTCGTCGGTGTAGTCCTGAATGGCATTGCTCACGATCTTGCACCTTATTCCCAGTACTACTACTCGTCTTATGGAGCAGAAGCCAAGCCTGCGGCTAAGAACTGAGGGGAAGGCGTGATCCGTCTCTTTAATGTGTACTATCCCATCCGTACCCTTGTGCTTCTCGCCGGGGAAGCTTTGCTGGTATGGAGTTCGTTCCTGATCGCTACTATCTGGCAACACCCAGAGAACAGCTACATAGTGCTCAACTACGAAGGTGGGTACCTGAAAATTGTGGCTGCGACGGCGGCCGTCCTCGTGTTCTCGCATTTATTTGACCTTTATGAGCCGGCTCAGTGGAATGCAAAAGGTGAGCTTTATTTCCGCTTGCTTTTGGTGCCAGGACTTCTGGCGCTGACAATCGCGCTTCTGGCTTACATTTTTCCGCGCGTGCTGCTCGGCAATAATTCCATTGTTATGGGGCTGCTGCTGGTTACGGTTGCGCTATTTAGCTGGCGCATGATGTACGCGTGGCTGGTGCAGAAGCCTATTTTGCGGGAGCGGGTTTACGTATTGGGCATGGGAGACCGTGCGCAGCGGCTGGTGAATGGGTTGCGTTCACGATCAGAGCTGGGAGTGGAAGTCGTGGGCTGGAATGGAAACCTCGAAGGCCCCCTGACTCGCGAGGCTATTGGCTCGCAGCTGATGGAACTGATGCGCGGACAGCAAATCCACCGGGTAATTGTGGCCATGTCAGACCGGCGTGGCACTCTACCAGTAACGGAGATACTGCAGCTTCGGTTGAGCGGAATCAAAATCGAAGAAGCGACATCTTGGCTCGAAAAGATTTCCGGCCGGATCGAAGTGGAGAATTTATACCCGAGCTGGTTGATTTTTGCCGATGGGTTTCGCTCCAGTGCGGGATTCATGCTATTGCGCCGGGTGTTTGCCATCATGGCTTCGGCTCTCCTTCTGCTTGTAGTTCTACCGGTTATTCCGTTCGTGGTCCTCGCCATTAAGCTCGATTCCCCCGGAGCAGTTCTCTACAAACAAAAACGCGTCGGTCTAGGCGGCAAGATCTTCTATTGTTTTAAATTCCGCACCATGCGCCAGGATGCCGAGGCGGACACAGGGGCAACCTGGGCGCTCGACGATGATCCCCGCATCACGCGTGTTGGAAAATTTCTACGGACCGCACGGCTGGATGAGATTCCGCAGCTCTGGTGCGTACTTAAGGGCGATATGAGTTTCGTCGGCCCGCGCCCCGAGCGGCCCGAATTCACGGAGAGCTTGGCTAGAGAGATTCCGTTTTACGCCGTGCGCAGCGCGGTGAGACCCGGAATTACCGGTTGGGCGCAGGTCCGCTACAAATATGGCAACACCGTGGAAGACTCAAAACAGAAGCTCCAGTACGACCTTTATTACATCAAAAATATGTCCCTCGGCCTCGACCTGTTGATCATGTTTCAGACCATCAAGATTGTGCTGCTCGGCCGAGGCGCGCAATGAAGTGGGTATTTTGGGCGTCGGTTGTCCTTTTGACGTACACCTATTTCGGATACGCCGCCTGGCTTTGGTTTCGCAGCCGCTATCGTCGAATAGACGTCCGTGCTTCAGACCAAACTCCCTCGATCTCAATCGTAATGGTAGTCCGCAACGAGGCCGGGGTAATCGAGCGCAAACTGCGAAACCTGCTGGAACTGGACTACCCGAGCGAGCTCTGTGAAATCATCGTCGTATCTGACGGCTCAACCGATGCAACCAATGACATCTTGCGCCAGTACGCGAATAACTTACGAGTTCGTATCCGCCTGAATCCGGATTCGCGCGGAAAGGCCGCCGGATTGAACGACGCAATCGCGATGGCACGGTTTGAAATTATTCTGTTCACGGATGCGCGGCAGAAAATCGAGCTGGGCGCGGTACGATTGCTGGCCAAAACCTTTGCGGACGCTCACGTGGGCTGTGCGAGCGGCGAGTTGATGCTTGGCGATCCCGCTTCTGGGGAGGTCGTCGATGGTATGGGGCTTTATTGGCGAATTGAAAAGGGAATTCGCGAGATGGAGTCCGCGTCAGGGTCCGTGGTCGGCGCAACCGGCGCGCTTTATGCGGTGAGGCGTCGGCTCTTCGTTCCAGTCCCGCCGGGAACCATTCTGGATGACGTTTACATCCCCATGCACGTGGCACGCCAGGGATCAAGAGTCATCTTCGTTCCCAGCGCTCGTGCGTGGGACATTGCCGACCAAGGATCCGGCCACGAGTTTGCGCGAAAAGTGAGAACCCTGACGGGCAATTATCAACTTGTACAGCTTGCACCCTGGCTGTTGAGCCGTTCAAATCCCCTTTGGTTTGAATTCATCAGCCACAAGCTGCTCCGGTTGTTTGCGCCCTTTGCTCTGGCAGCCGGTTTCCTGGCTTCGCTCATATTGCCACAGCCGGTTTACCGTGTCGCGCTTGTACTCCAGCTTGGCTTTTATGTGCTTAGTTTGATTGCCATGATGAATCTTGCGAGGGGACCGCTGGCCCGTGTGGCGGATGCAGCATGTACTTTCGTGATTTTGAATACAGCCGCGTTGGTGGCTTTCGTGAAGTTCGTGAGTGGGCGCAGAGTGGCATGGGTGCGATGACTGGCATGTGTGAGTTTCTCAACGGTAAGAGTTCCCCTCTAGGGACGACGTTATGTGCGGAATAGCCGGCATTGTCGGGAGCCAGCACGAGACTGTGGATTTTTCGGAAGTCCGCCGCATGTGCCAGACCATCGTGCACCGAGGGCCGGATGACGAAGGCATTTACGCCAAGGGTCCCGTGGGACTTGGAATGCGCCGGCTCAGCATCATCGACTTGGGCGGCGGACGTCAACCCATCCATAACGAAGACCAAAGTGTTTGGGTAGTTTTTAACGGCGAGATTTATAACTTCCCCGAGCTTCGCAGAGAACTTGAAGACCGCGGGCACAAGTTTTACACCCGCAGCGACACAGAAGTGATTGTCCACCTATATGAAGATTTGGGTGCAGACTGCGTGCGAAAGTTGCGGGGAATGTTTGCCATTGCGCTTTACGACGAACGCAGGCAAAGCCTGCTCCTGGCCCGTGATCGTCTCGGGAAAAAACCCCTGCACTACGCATTCGACCGGGGCCGACTCCTTTTTGGTTCGGAAATCAAGACCATACTGGCGGCTGCGCCAGATTTGACGGAACTCAACCCCGAAGCCTTGATGCAATTTTTTACATTCGGCTACATCGCCGATCCCAATACTGCGTTCCGGAAGATAGAGAAATTAGCGCCCGGACACGTACTCGAATACTCCGGCGGCACTGTCAAGATTTCCGAGTATTGGGACCTGCCTGCCTACGGCAGCGACGATCCAAAGAATGAATCGGAATGCATTGCTGAACTGGAGGAGCGATTGGCTGAAGCAGTTCGCATCCGGCTCATCAGCGATGTTCCCCTAGGGGCATTGCTCAGCGGTGGAATTGATTCTTCTGTCGTCGTTGCCCTGATGGCACGCGCCAGCACCAAACCGGTGAAGACGTTCTCGATCGGCTTCTCGAAGCAGGATTTCAATGAAAGCGAACACGCGCGTGCCGTAGCTGCGAAATTTGGCACCGAGCACTACGAGTTTGTAGTTGAGCCCGATATAGAAGAAGTCCTCGGGAAACTTATTCCGATGATGGAGGAGCCTTTTGGCGACTCCTCCATGGTGCCCACTTACTACGTCTCGAAGATGGCACGGCAGCACGTTACCGTAGCGCTCTCCGGCGATGGAGGCGACGAGCTTTTTGCGGGATACGACCGCTACCCGGTCCACCTGGCACGGCAGAACTACGAGCGAATTCCCAGCTGGATCGGAAAGTTATTCCGCCGTCACCTCTATCCCAAGCTTGATCCGGCGGCGCGGGGACGTCGTTTCGGATTCAATGTGTCGTTGCGGGGGCGCGATCGCTATCTGGACAGCATTTCGTATCTTCCTGGACGGGGCCGAGAGCGCAGTCTTTTCTCTGAGGATTTCCTGGAGTGGTCTAACCAGAGTACCGATCCACAGGACAGCTATCGCCGGTACTTCGACGAGGCTCCGGCAGCGGATCGCCTGAGCCGCTTGTTGTATGTTGATACCAAAACCTATCTCACCGCCGACGTGCTGGCCAAGGTCGACCGGATGAGTATGGCAAATTCACTCGAAGTGCGTTGCCCAATTCTGGACCACGTTTTTGTTGAGTGGGTCACGGGATTGTCGTCGCGTTGGAAGCTTCATCACGGAACGCGCAAGTACGCACTACGGCAATTGGCTAAACGACTCGGCGTCCCCGGGTTGGATCGCCCGAAGCAGGGGTTCGCCATGCCTCTGAAACATTGGTGGCGCAGCGAATTGAACCACATGCTGGAAATTCTCGTCGAGCCCAGAACGCTGCAACGGGGATATTTCGATCCAAATGCAGTCCGCGCTCTGGTGAATGAGCACCAGAGCGGACGACGCGATCGACCAACAGATCTTTGGTTGCTTTTGATCTTCGAACTCTGGCATAGGAATTTTCTGGAAGCGCGAAGCAGCAATGCTTTCCCGACCCGGTCCTGGCGTACGGACCAACCAGTGCAGGTTGAAGTCTAATATTCCACAAATCCATCATGACTCCGGCGATTGGCGAGAAGTCAGCACTTTGGAAAGACCGAAACAAGTCCTCGTAGCAAGGCCCCGGTCTTTGTACCCGGCTGTGTGAAGTCGGGGACAACGGCGCTGTGTCATATTCTCCTTTCGGCCGAGGGCTACGCTATATACCGCGCTGAAATCCAACGTCTTTGCCGGAAAAGAATTCCGTAATTCTATTTAGGAAGATTTGAAGAGAGTACCCGGATAATTGCCCGAGATTTATCGTGACCTGTCACCGCGAATCAATATCGTGATGATGCAAAAAGCGGAAGCTATGGCATGCCGACGGTGAGTCGTTTCGACGAATCTTCAGGTTGTTCCCCCCCGACTCTGGCCGTGGCAGCGGTTGTTGCAGGAATTTTCTTAAAAGAATATTTCATCAGACACCAGATCGCGCGAACTCCATCCTTCCATCCGATCTTCTTACCTTCTTCGTATGTGCGCCCCGAGTAACTGATCCCTACTTCGTAGACGCGCAGCCGCAGCTTCGCAATTTTTACCGTGACCTCTGGTTCAAAACCGAAGCGGTCCTCCTGGAGTGGAATGGATTGAATGACCTCGCGGCGGAACACTTTGTAACAAGTTTCCATATCGGTGAGGTTCAGATTGGTCACGCAGTTGGATAACAGGGTGAGCAGCCGGTTTCCCACCGAGTGCCAGAAGTACAGCACGCGATGCGGGCGGCCACCCATGAACCGCGATCCGTACACTACGTCAGCTTTCCCTTGCACGAGCGGCTCGATCAAGACCGAATATTCGGCCGGGTCGTATTCGAGGTCCGCGTCCTGAATGACGACATAATCGCCGGTCGCCCCCTGGATGCCACGCCTCAAAGCGGCACCCTTACCCATATTCCGTGGCTGAAAGACGGCTCGCATCTGCGGATACTGTTCCGAAAGTTGCCCGAGTATTTCCCGGGAACCGTCGCTTGATCCGTCATCCACGCACACCAATTCGATATCGAGAGGCACCTCCAGGACCCGCGCGACGATCGTGCGCAAGGTGGCCCGCTCATTGTAAACCGGTATCACCACGGATAATCTCATTACTCTCCTCCTTTCATTCGTGCGGTGGCGCTTAAGTTGGGCAGTTGGAACGAAGTGTAAATAGGTTCCGTTATATCCACTGTAGCTAATTGTATCTGTCTGTATTTAACCATCCTCCTGGACAGATTCTAAGCGGGTTGTGTTCGGCAGCGAACCATTGAAGTATGAAAGACGAGCGCCTCCCGAGGCCCGAGTTTTTTCCCTCGCGACAAGTGAAACGTCCCGCAGTGAGGGAGCGGCGAATGCCCCAAAGAGTAACTTCGGTAACACGTGCGCTCGTAAACAAATGCATTTTGTTTACACTTGCCGCGCTGGTGGCTGGTTCCCGGCTCGCGATGAGCTATCGAATTTTTATGGTATCTTCGCCGCAAATCCTACAAAGGCCAGCCACTTACCTTCCTCTCGTCATCCCATTCCCGCGGCAGGCGGGCGTTTCGTCGATTCTGGCACAAGCCTTGCTTATCTCACTTCGACCTTGTTGCGCGTCCGTCTCCCCCCAGGGCTACTGCAAGACGTTCGAGTTAGTGAGCAAGCAAAAATTTTGATGTCCTTCGCCGTGCCGGCCAAACAGCCCGCACGTTAAGGGACGTCCCTGCTCCAGCCGCACTCCGGCTTGGGGCGGCGTCATTGACGAAATGGCGCGTTGGGAATTGTGCGCCTTGAACATGTTGAGCGATTTCGCGGGTTCTAATGTGGAGGCTAAGATGGCAAAGTTCCATCGGGCACTGTGGATGCGTTTCCTTCTCCTGACACTTCTCAGCAGCATGGCCTGGGCGCAACTGCCCGTCGCAGAAGATACTTTCGTCGCCTCGGGGACAACGACCCCGCAGGGAACCAATACCAACCTGCAGGTGATAGCCTCGCCTATCAATGCTGCCTTGGTGAAGTTCGATCTTTCCGGTTTGCCCGCGGGGACAACGTCCAGCCAGGTTACGAAAGCGACAGTGAAGTTGTACGTCAACACGGTTTCGCTGTCAGGCAGCTTTGACGTTTGCGAGGTAACCAGCGCCTGGACGGAAGCGGGTGTCGTCTACACTACCCGCCCTACCCTAAATCCGGCTGCGCTTCAGGCTAGTGTCAGCGTTACGACCGCGAGCAAGTACGTCGTTCTGAATATCACTTCTGCCGTCGTGGACTGGGTAAACGGCCTTAATGGGGGAACAGCTTCGAGCTACGGCATTGCATTGCTTCCTGCATCGCTTTCTCCATGTACGTATGGCGCGGCCAGCAACAGTATCAATGTGAAGCTCGACAGCAAAGAGAACATCAGTACCAGTCACGATGCCGGATTGAACGTTGTGCTGACGCTAGGGTCGGGCTCCGGCTCGGTGACCGGCACAGGTCTCACGAATGGCCAACTCATCGTCGGCAACGGCAGCAGCAGCATAAAGACCGGTGACCTCTCTGGCGACGTGACCACTTCTGGAAACACAACGACGAGTGTTGTGGTAACGCATCTAGCCAATCCGTTGTCCGTGATCCAAGGCGGCACCGGAATCAACGCGATGAGTGCTCAAAATGGTCAGCTCCTTATCGGCAATGGCTCGGGCTTCACTCTCAATAACCTGACTGCTGGCACCAACGTGGCGATTACCAACACAGCCGGCGGCATCAGAATCGACGCAGCCAATTCCGGCGGCACGGTAATGAACTTCAGCTCGGGCGGCTTAACACCTCTGTTTACCACCGGCGTAACCAACCCTTCCACTACTCCCGCGCTGTCGTTCACTCTGAGCAATGCCCTGCCGCATACGTTCTTCGGCAACACCAGTGGGAGCTCGGCAGTACCCGCATTTTCGGCAATCACGGCGGCTGATCTGCCGGGATCAGTGGTCTTCAACAATATCGCCAACGTTTTTAGCGCAACCCAGGCGCTGGCACCGCTCAGCGGAAGTGGCGCGAAAGCCTCCAATCCATTCCAGCTAAATTGGACCGACGGGACTACCCCTCAGACTGTTCAGTTGCAGGCGCGCAATGATGGTGCACT